>Ga0209066_10005455_pt1 | contig 13408 bp, 14 predicted proteins | sample All_14_2_FD_187198 | JGI IMG/M metagenome (GOLD analysis project Ga0209066, IMG submission 187198) | Freshwater microbial communities in response to fracking from Pennsylvania, USA - Allegheny Zone_MetaG_DW_15 (SPAdes) (version 2) ...
TGACGGCAGGTCACCGCCGCTTGGGCTCATGCCCCCTCACAGCAGAGGGCAAGGCATTCGTTCAGTTCCTCCTTTCTCCTTTGCATTCCAGTCATATGCACCCCGGACCATCCGGGACGAGGCGCACTGTAGCTGATGTCGGTTGCCCAGACCTGGTTGGGCCGCACGATCGGCAGCTTGCGCAGCAGATAGGGGTAGATCTTGTGACCTGGCTCAGGCTTCGACGTGTTCGGCCGGCGATAGATGGCCTCGATCGCCATCTTCTTCATCAGCGTGGCAACATGTTGGCGGCCGATCTCGATGCCTTCCTGCCGCAGCAGATCGCGCAGCATCCGGCTCCCGGCGAACGGTAGCTCGAGGTGCAACTCGTCGATCCGCCGCATGATCGCCAGATCGGCCTCCGAAACCGGCCGCGGCAGGTAGTAGACGCTGCCCCGGCTGATCCCCAACTCCCGCGCTTGCCGCGTCACTGGCAGGTCATGCGAACGATCGATCATCGCTTTGCGCTCGGCAACAGACCGGCCTTCCCGAGCGCGCCGGCCAAAAAATCATTCGCCAGCGTCAGCTCGCCGATCTTGGCGTGCAGCGTCTTCACGTCGATTGCCGGCTCGGGTGAATCCGCCGCGCTATCTGCTCCGAACACGCCCGCCGCGCCATCCAGCAACTGGCTGCGCCACATCGTGATCTGGTTCGGGTGGACGTCAAACAGCTGCGCCAACTCAGCCAGCGTCTTCTCGCCCTTCACGGCAGCAAGCGCCATCTTCGCCTTAAATGCCGGGCTGTGGTTCCGGCGGGGTCGTCTGCTCATTTCGTCTCCTGTCATGCGGCCACTCTGGCCGCCGTCAGGCAGAAAATCCTCTTAGCACCCTGTCCAGATTCTCAAGGCCTCCTCTGTGAGGTTGTGGACCGCCACCTTCGACGCGCCATAAGCCGTCTGCGCGAGATCGCCCTGAAGCGCCTTGGGCGATCCGGTGGTGATCACCGAGCCGCCGCCTTGGGCTATCATGTGCGGAATCGCGTGCTTGGCGCAGAACATCGGCCCCTTGACGTTCACCGCCATCGTGCGGTCCCACAGGTCGCCGTCCATGTTCACCACATCGACGTCGCGGGTGATGATATCGGGCCCGGTCATCGCCGCATTGTTGTGCAGCACATCGATCCGGCCATACGTTTCGAGCGTGAACGCGACCATCGCGCGGACCTGCGCCTCGTCGGAAATGTCGGCGGAATAGGGCTTGGCATCGCCGCCCGAGGCCACGATCTGGGCCGCGACCTTCTCCGACGAGCGGCTCTGGCTTCCCACCACCACCCGGGCACCTTCACGCGCGTATTCGGCCGCACAGGCGGCGCCGATGCCCGAACCAGCGCCATTGATCAGGATGACCTTGTCTTTCAGACGTCCCTCGCGCTCTTCCCCTTGGCTGGTTATACGATGGTGGCGAGCACGCGCGGATGGAACGGCAGGAACGCACCGTTCGCGCGCACTTTTTCGGCCCACGCCGGGTCCGAGATCAGCGAGTGACCCGCCCCGGCAAGATCGAATTCGCCGGCCGCGATTCGCTCATTGAGTTCGGGCGCGCTTTTGACTGCAGGGTGATCACGCCTCCGCCGATGCCGGCGCGACGAAGATGATAGGCGTCCGCCGTTTCTGACCGAACCCCGCCGGGCCAGCCCACCCAGGCCATCGGGGACATCACGATCCAATTGCGCTGCGTTACGCCACGCATCGCCGGAGGGAGAAAGATCCCGCCGACAGTCGTTCATGTCTTGCCCTGCGATAGGCACACGCTCTTGATCGCACCGGACCGAAAGGCAGCTGCCTCGCGAGAGGAAAATTTGCCGCGCGTTAGCCCAGGACTGCGCCGGACAGCACTTTCACCTTATCGGCGGTGAACGTTATTGCACCGCCGCTCGCGCCAAATTTGACGATGTCGGTCATCATGTTGGCAGCATGGCGCGGTTCGCGATAAGCATCCGACAGATCCTGGAGCGAAGCGAAACCCACATCGGCACACATGGCCATCAACCGATGGCTGGCGATGCGCAGGCCCTGCGTGGGCACGCCATAGATCGCCCGATAGCGCAGTATGAAAGCCATGAACTCCTTATAGCCCGAAAAGAAGGCCAAGTGTTCGTGCAGCCAATAATCCTGCGCTGCCTCCAGACTGAGATCGGGCCGAGGCTGCCCGGCGACGATCCGCTTGACGGCTATTCCGGGCTTGTCGAACGCATCCACAACGTGCCCGATCCAGCTTGCGCATGCCGCGATATCAATAATGCCCGAAGCGATAGCCTGCACGGCGGGATCGGCTGAGATGGCGTTCGCCGTGACAACGGCTGCCGGTAGAGTATCGAACCACAATTCCGCTACACCGTCGAAATCATTGCAGGCGATCCACAGAAACTCTTCCGGAATATGGTCGAACGGCAGGTTTACCACATAAGAGCGAACGGAGCGGCGAAACTGCGGGTTGGCCATGATCGCCTCGCTCAGCGCTCCGGTCCATTGAGTAACGAAATCCCCGCGGCTCACGCCGGGTGCGCGGCGAAGAAATGTGGTCAATCGGAACATGCGAAAACCCTCTGCTGGCGGATGTCTGCTGAACAAGCTAGGTAGCGAAAGGCAGCTCCCAACTGATATGATGCTGGCTACCTCCGCAGTCAGGCATGGCGCGCCTTCATATCCTGCCAAAATGTCGCTTCGACATCGGCTACATGGGCAAAGTGCGCGCGGATTCCGCCATCCACCGAAATGATCTGACCATTGATATATCGCCCGTCATCCGACGCCAGCATGGCGACCACGCCCGCCAGATCTTCCGGCCGTCCGATGTTCGGGCTCAACACGTGGCGCATCAACATCGCATAGCGATCGTCGTCGCAGGCTTCGGAGGCCGCGGGTGTGACAACGATACCCGGCGAAACGACATTGCAGCGCACGCCGCGCTTGCCGTACTGGGTTGCCACGTACATCGTAAAATTGTTGATCGCCGCCTTCGAGGCCCCGTAGGCAGGACGATAGAGATCACCTGTGAGACTGGCCCCCGAACTGGTGTTGACGATGGCCGCATCGCCCGACGCAAGCAGTGCGGGCAGAGCATGCTTAGTCGCCAGCATGGTGCCGCGGGTGTTGGCATGGAAGATGCTGTCCCAGACGGCCGGGTCCATAAATTCAACGGCCATATCCTCGTCGAGATGCCAAGGGCGCATGTCGGCGGCGTTGTTGTGAAGAACGCGCAGGCCGCCGAAGTGGTCCACTGTCGTTGCCACCATGGCACTGATGCTGGCGTCGTCGTTAAGGTCCATGCGCACGGCGATGGCAATGCCGCCGGCATCCCCGATGCCGTGTGCGACCGTTTCCGCACCGGGCAAATTGATGTCCGCTACCACCACCGAAGCACCTTCGCTGGCTAGGCGCCGCGCCGTGGCCGCCCCGATACCCGATGCTGCGCCCGTGACGATGGCGGTACGACCGTCGAATCTGCGCATCTGTAATCTCCCGTCTCAAGGCGCGTTGGCTCGCGTCATTCTTGTTCCGGCATGCCAGAAAATGGTCCATGTTTGCCAGAAAATTGATTGGTTGCTGGTTCCAACCGCGGAAGCGAAGCAGGGGTGGCGCTGGTGGCCAATGTCACACGATAGGCGCCGACTTGCTGCCACGCTTTCAACTTGCCATCGCCCGAAGACATCGCTGTAGCACAATCTGCGGCCGCTAGGGGTCGCCGCTGAGTGTCATTTAGCCCCTCGTGGGATCGGACTGACTTTCGACACCCCGTTTGCAGAAGGTACCGCAGGATCAAGGACCGGTTCGTCCTGATGGTAGCCAAAGTTGTCGCAATGTCATTCCAATTTGTCGCCCCAGCAAAATCCATATGCCAAGCAGTCTCGCGAGCTTCCGTCCGGACGAGCAGCAGTTCGACAAGTCGGGCGACATGCTCTCGTTTGCGTCCGCTCAATGACTGCACGCCCCAAGAGGCGATGCTGTTGGAATCCGAGCGCAATTGACAATGCCGGTCGCGATGTTGCTAAGGCATTGTCCGACAGGTTTTCACATACATTCGGCGCGCGCGGTGCAAGTCCCGGCCCGGGCGCGGAGCCACACGGCGGAACTTCGGAAAGCAGGGACAAGGCACGGATGAATGCATTGGTCGAGAATTCCGACAGTCCGGAGGTGTTAGAGGGTCATGACCAGAGCATCGCGCTTATGTACAGATCCGTGCCGGGTTAATTTCCTGCCGATTGAAGCCATGTTCGCGGCTCAAGATCGCTCAGCTTCAGCGCGATCTCAATATCAGCCAGGCTACCGCGCGCGAGGGCCTGTCCCGTCTTGCGGCAGAGGGGCTGGTTACCATCGAGCGTAACAGCGGCTTTCGTGCGGTGCCGATCTCGGCAGACGGCTTTCGCGAACTGGCCGAGGCCTGCCTTACCATTGAATTGCCGCTATTGCGTTCGTCGATCGCCCGCAGCGATTTTGCTTGGGAGGGGGCGCTGCTCTCAGGCTACCATATTTCCTCGCGGGTGCTGGGCCAAGTGGGGGAGGACGAGATGAGCATGGATGACTATGTGTGCCATCGCGAGGATTTTCAACGTATTTTGTTCTCGAAGTGCGAGAACCGGTGGCTGCTTCGCGCTTGATCGCAGCTCTATGCCCAACAAATGCGGTATCGTCACACGTTCCGCGAACTCGCCCGTTATGAGCGACGACTCAGCGAAGACTATCGAAAGTTCCTAGATGCCGTGATCGACCGCAAGGTCGAAGAGGCTGTCGCGCTCTGGCAGGAAAGCCACGACAAGGTGGTTGCCTTTATCGAATCCAATCTCGGACAGGCAACCGCCTCGGTATTGCGTCAGTGCCCCTTGGCAAATGGGTTGTAGCACTGGGCAGCGACGCGCTGCGCAGCCAGCATGCCCCGAGGCTACATCCGGTTGAGCCGAATTCTCAGATGCTTCGCTGCTCAAAACAGGACCAAAAAACGGCAGCAATCGTGTGGGCGCTTCCAGTGATTTTGACTTTATAGGAACTCAGCGTGCCGGTCAACATGGTGACTTAGGCAGGCACACTCCTTACGAAGGCAACGATAGCGTCGGCAACAACATCTCGCGTGTTCGCAGCATTCTCCAAATCCGGGATTCCAAGATGCAGCGGCCCCAGCAGGCTAGACATGGTCGAATAGCCAATGGTGACAATCAGGGCGTGGAAGAACAACCCTTCGGCGGACAGGTCTGGACGGAACTCACCCCGTGCGACGCCCGCGCCTAACACCTGCCGCAATGGCTCGAGCAGATCGTCTTCCCGCCGCCGTTCGAGTGAGCGACTGCGCCGGATTTGCTGCCCGCCGCGTACCACCTGATCCAGGATCAGGCGGCCTGTCTGCGGATTTGCGAGATAGAAATCGGCATAGCGCAAGGCAAACTGGCGGATAGCCGATACGGGATCTCCGGATTCAAATGGAGGATATTCGAATTTTTCGAAGAACCTGCGCGCCATCAGAAACAGCGCCTCAAAATAGAGCGTCTCCTTCCGCCCGAAGTAGTGATAAACTAGCTTGGTGCTTACGCCTGCGGCGCGGGCGATTTGCTGCATTGTCACGGCTTCGAAGCCAAAACGCGCGAATTCAGACAGCGCAGCCGTCACAATCCGGTCGACCGAGGTTTCGTTGTCGGCCGACGGACCTATAGATTCGGTTGGGCCCAACAAGCTTTCAGGCAAGGCTTCGGACGTAGACATCGGACATTTCCCGAATGAGGCAAAGATGAATCCGGGATCCCGGCGCAGGATCAGATGTGGCGCGTGCCAGCCGGTGCTTCCCGATCCGATCAGGCCAGCGCGGGTCGCGTCACGATCGGCACCGGCGCATTGTCGCGCGCCAGCACTTCGCTGACCCCGCGCGGCGGCTGGCGTTTGGCGGGATCGTACCATGGCGAGAGGATCGCCCGGAGATGCCTGAAGAAATGCTTGCTCGCCAATTTGGTCACCTGCTTCTCACGGGCCTTGGACGCTGCGAGCTGCTCCGCAGTCATGCCTTCGCGCTCGCGCGCCAGCAAATACTTGCCGATCTTGTTGATGTTAGACAAGATATGTGCAGTAGCGAAAAAGAAGCCATAGATCCTGACGAAATAGGCCACTGGTCCCCGCCCATAAAGTGCCGTGTAGACTGAATGAACCACTTCGCGGTGCTCATATTCCTCGGCCAAATGCCACTTCCAAAGAGCTTCGGCGCGCGGGTCCGCACCTGCCCACAGCTCGTCGAAATCCTCGAAGAAACAGGTCGTGGGGATGGCACTCATCGCCTCGAAGCCCTCGCAGTAGGCCACGTTGGCCTGCAGCGACCGGGTCTTGAGGAAGCGGTTGTAGTCCGCCTCGTAGGCCTTTGCCATCGGCTCGATCTCGGGATAGTGAGCGAACAGCATCTTGTTGAACGCCATATGCTGCTTGCAGTGCTGCATTTCCTGAAGGTTAAACAGGCGAATCTGCTCGTCGATTACGCTCTGATCCGGCCGCAGCCTCTTGCGCGCCTCGATCATCACCTTGACCAGAAACGGTTCGAGATAGGCCGGGCAGATCGACGCTGCGTTGTAAAGCTGCGCAAATTCACGGTTTTCGGCCCAGCGCGGACCGATTTCGGTGAAGTCGGCTTCAAGGGCGCGGACTTTCATTGTATTCTCCCAAACTCGGCGCCAAGCATTTGGCTGCGCGCCAAATAATGCATGATATGGCTTTATGTGTCCGGATTCGCAAGGGGTGCGGTCGCGTCTGCCGTTTGTAGTAGGCGGGCCGGTACCGTGCGCCTTGCGGAGGTTAGCCGACGAGACGGTGGCCCGCACTCCAATCTGGTCGCTGGGCTTTGAAATGTCGCGCGGGGTGCAAATGATTGACCCAATGGCAAAAGCTACGGTTTATGCGCGGGCAGGCCCGGCCAAAAGGATACGCCGGCTATCCAGCCAGCTCCGGACAGCGCAGGCGAGGGCATTTCGTACAATCATTAATGTATATCAAGATAATGCACGGATTATGATCTGGGGGGGGGATTGGAAGCGGGTTCCAAAGTACGCGATGGACTCTGTGAATCTTCATGCATAGCTTCGCATCGGTCGCGAAAACACAATTTAGGCGTGTGGCCCAGCCTCGACGGATGGTGCAAATGCCTGCTGGCGTTTACGCCGATCCTAGCCCGGCGGGCATGGGCGACGGCCTAGGAAGGAGAGGTGAACCCGGATGAAGATCGAATCCGACGGAACCACGGTAGCCAACTTCTGGCAAGCAGCAGCGCAGCTTGGCCGTGAGAGTATATTCAGTGTGATTGGATCTTTCATTGAGCGGGTGTGGATAGCGCGCAGCAACCGGCTGCGCAGGTCGTGTGGTGCTTTCGAGTCGTTCATCCTGCATCCTCGGAGCAATGCTCGCGTGCTATGGAGGCCATAGCCTTTTGATGCGAGGGCTGCCGGATTTCCTCCGGTTGCCAACATTTGAACCCAAGACCAACCTTACAGGAGAGACCTGTGTTCGCTCTGCCGAAATTCGAACCGCAAAACTTTACCCTGGGCAGCGGCACGCTGCAGCCGGACCCGGTGATCATGTCCACGGGCCATGTCGATACGGCGGTCTACACGTCGCCGGAGCGCTTTGCCGCCGAAACCGAGCTGTTTGGCAAGGTGTGGCTCAATATCGCGGACGTGGCCGACGTGGCCAATCCGGGCGACTGGATCGTCAGGGATGTGCACTGCCGTTCGGCCTCGGTGCTGATTTGGCGCGACAAGCAAGGCAAACTGCGGGCGTTCCACAATATCTGCACTCATCGCGGAATGAAGCTGGTGTGGGGCGAAAGTGGCAACAGTCTACGATTTTCCTGCCCATACCACGCATGGGCCTTCGGCGCCGATGGCAGACTGAAGGCTGTCCCCGATGAGGGGTGTTTTCCTGGACTGGACAAAGAGGCCTCGGCTCTGCGACCGGTCAACCTAGGCGTGTGGGAAGGGTTTATCTTCATAAACCTCGATCCGGAGCCCCGCCAGACTCTGGCTGAATACCTAGCGCCCGTCAGCGCGCGGTTCCAGAACCTGCCGTTCAAGGATTTTCCCCACCGCGTCACGATGAAACAGGTGATCGACACGAACTGGAAGCTGGGGCTTGAGGCGCAGAGCGAAAGCTATCACATCCGGGCTCTGCATTCGCGCACAGTGAGCGGAATGGTGTCGACCACTGCCAATCCGTTTTGCCATCCGTTGTTCTGGGAGGCGCTCGGCCAGCACCGGACTTGGTCGACTGCGATCAATCCCGAATACGAGTTGTCTGACACCCGCCCGGTGCAGAAGTATTCGTTCCTGCACTCGGCTCAACTGGTCGGCGCGACGGATGCCGATCCGACACAGGAAAAGGCTGACGGATTCAACGGGAGGGAGGCCATCGACCGGGGAGATCCGGCTAGTTGGGGCTCCGATCAGATGGTACTGTTCCCCCATGCCCAGATCAATGCCGGCTCGAATGGCTGCTGGTTGAACCGGTTCCAGCCCATTTCGCCAGACCGGTGCGAGTGGGAAGCGGTCTACTATTACCGCACGCCCAGCTCCCACAGCGAGGTCTTCTCGCAGATTTACGCGCTTGCCTTCAACCGCGATACGCTGATCGAGGACAATGGCGCGATCGAGCGCCAGCAGGCCGTGCTGAAATCTGGCGCGGTGCCCTATATCCAGTTTGGCGAACAGGAAATGATGTGTCGCCACAGCGCCGCGGTCGTGCAGGGTGCAGTCGATGGACTGATGCCGATTGCGGTCGCCGCAGAGTAGCTAACTGGCGCGCCGCCATGCGTATCGTGCGCGTGGGGGCGAGCAGGGCAAGGCCTCTGATGCCTTGGCTGGGAGTGTCCCAAGCGGCATGGCCTTCGCAATAGTCCCGCATCGTTTATAACGGGGGAAAGATCCGCTCTATGCCCGCACCGCAGATGCTGAGCAGCGCGGAAAGGCCCGAATTACTCAATTCTTTAGTGGCGGCGCGCCTACACGCTACTTATCCGCTTGCCGCGGTAAGGGTTGTGCGGCGTTCGCGCCCGCAGGGGAGAGGCCGTGTCCGTTTCGATCAGTGAATTCACACTTGCGATTGCCCAAAGCGAACTCGATGATCTTCGGCAGCGCCTGCAACGTACCCGCTGGCCGGAACCCGAAGCGACCGGCGATTGGAGCCAGGGGGCGCGGCTGACGAAAGTGCAGGCGCTGTGCGACTACTGGGGCAAGCACTACGACTGGCGGCGCTGCGAAGCGCGACTCAATGCCCTGGGCCAGTGGCGCACTGAGATCGACGGGGTGGGCATCCATTTCTGCACGTCCGCTCACCCCATCCCGGCGCAATGCCGCTGCTGATAACTCACGGTTGGCCGGGTTCCGTGGTGGAATTCCTGAAAGTGATCGGGCCGCTGACCGATCCGGTCGCACATGGCGGCGATGCGAGTGACGCGTTCCACGTTGTCGCCCCTTCGTTGCCTGGCTTCGGCTTCTCGGACCGACCCTCGGGACCGGGCTGGGGGATCGAACGCATTGCCAAGGCCTGGGCCGAATTGATGCGGCGGCTGGGTTATGACCAGTATGTCGCGCAGGGCGGAGACTGGGGTGCCGCAGTGACCACCCAGATCGGCGCGGACCGGCCTGACGGATGTCTTGCGATCCACCTCAATATGCAGATCGTGTTGCCGGAGCAAAACGATCTCGCCGATCTGACTGCCGCCGAGCAACTGAGCCTCGCCAACATGCAACAGCACCAGGCAAATGGCAGCGGCTATGCCGCGATCCAGGGCACCCGGCCGCAGACCCTGGGCTACGCCCTGACGGATTCGCCGGCCGGGCAAGCGGCGTGGATCTTTGAGAAGTTCCATTTCTGGACCGACCACGACGGCGATGTTGAAACCGTGTTGTCGCGCGACGAGATGCTCGATGCCATCATGATGTACTGGCTGCCCGCCACGGCCGCATCGTCGGCGCGCCTGTATTGGGAGGCGGCGGACTTTTTCCGGCGCATCCCCATCGCCATGCCGGTAGGGGTTAGTATCTTTCCCCGGGAGATCTTCCGGCCTTCGCGTCGATGGGCGGAGCGGGCCTATTCCAATATCATCTACTGGAACGAACTGGAGCGCGGCGGGCACTTTGCCGCCTTCGAACAACCTGATCTGTTCGTGCAGGAGCTGCGCGCCTGCTTCCGCGCCCTGCGGCGCAAGGTATGATCGTTCTGGCCTAGCCGGCTCTTGCGTGCGGGGCGCAGGGCCGGGGTTGCCAAGGCCTTCTAACGAATTCAGTGGCCGCCAAACCGCCCATAGGGCACTTTGCGGTTTGACGGAATCGGGCGAAAGATCAACCTTTGAACGCTTGAAGTTGTCTGCCGCTACGGGAGTGTGAAAGGTCTGAACCGAGGCTGAGTTACCCGGGCTGTTGGTGCCTGGCGGCGATTGCCGCTTGCGGCAAGAACGATGACGGGCTGGCGTTAGTGCTTCCTTTTTCCGATCCGTCTGGCGTTGCAACGCGCGTTTGCCCCGGCATCGTGCGTGGGAATTTTCGACGAAGGCGAGTGATAACAACGATGAACCGTTTCAAGGACAAGGTCGCTATCGTTTCCGGCGCGGCAAGCGGAATGGGGGAAATGGAAGCGCGGCTAATCGCGGCCGAAGGCGGCAGGGTCGTGCTCACCGACGTGAACGAGGCCGGAGAGGCGATCGCGCGCGACATTGGCGATGCCGCGGTATTCATGAAGCACGATGTCTCCGACGAGGCAGGCTGGACCCGTGTGGTCGACCTGGCGCGCGAACGCTTCGGACCACCGACCGTGCTGATCAACAACGGCGGCGTGGGGGCCTATGGCGGCATCCACGAGATCGAGACCGACTACATGCGCGAGATCATGGAGATCAACTTCATGGGCAGCTTCTTCGGCATTCGGGCGGTCCTGCCGTCGATGCGCGAAAAAGGCGGCGGCGCCATCGTCAACATTTCCTCCGGACTGGCGACCACCAGCCTGGCGGGATATTTTCCGGTCGGCGCTTCAAAGTGGGCCGTGCGCGGGATGACGCGTCTTGCGGCCAAGGACCTCGCGGGGTTCAACGTGCGCGTAAACACGGTGTTTCCGGGCGCGATCGACACCCCTTCGCTGGTCCAGTCGGTGCGCGACAATGCCGCAACCATGATGCCGATGGGCCGGGTCGGCAGTTCCGAGGAATGCGCGCGGGTCGTCGTGTTCCTGTGTTCGGATGAAGCCAGCTACATGTCGGGGGCCGAGGTCATGGTCGACGGCGCGCTGTTGTGCTGACCGGGTGGATCCGCATTTCCGACGGGGGTCATGACGCGCGGTGCGCCCCATGAATTGCAAGGGACTAGCAACCACATGAACGACCTCTCGCGTTACTGGACAACGGCTGGCCAGCTCGGGATCGACCAGCACACGGCAACCGTCGAAAGCCACGTCTCGCCCGAAATCTATGCGCTCGAGGTCGAGCAGATCTATCGCAAGCTGTGGCTGATCGCAGGGCGGGTGGAAGACATTCCCGAAGCCGGCAACTTTTTCGTGCGCGACGTGCCCACGGTCAAGGCCGAGGCGCTGATCGTGCGTGGCAAGGATGGCGAGATCCGCGCCTTCTACAACACCTGCTCACATCGCGGTGCGGTGGTCGTGAACGAGAATAAAGGCTCTTCGCTAACGTTTCGCTGTCCGTATCATTCGTGGCTCTATGGTGCCGACGGTACCCTGCGCGCGATTCCGGCGGCCGAGCAGTTTCCCAAAGTGGACAAGGCCAAGCACGGTTTGACTCCGATCGCGCTGGATATCTGGAACGGCTTCATCTTCATCAATTTTGCACCCGAGCCGGCCCAGACATTGCGCGAATTCCTGGGTGGGCTGGGCGAGCTGCATGAAACTCTGCCGTTCGAGCGCTTTCCTTTTCACACCAAGGCCACTACTGAATTCGCGTCCAACTGGAAATCGGGGATGCACACCTTCAGCGAGGGCTATCACATCACCACCGCGCATGCGCGGACGCTAACCCCGCAGATCGTGACGCGCGAAAATCCCACCTTCAACTTCTTCGACATCCGCCTCTTTGGTCCGCACAGCACCTTGACCAGCGAGCGCAACTTTGACTGGCGGCCCAAGACGCCCATCGTGCAGTTTGTGGTTGACCAATTGCCACCGGCCACCTTGCCGCGCGACGGCAACGAGCGGAGCGATTTCGCCACGCATCCCTCGATCAACCGCATCGGGATTCCCAATTTCGGTGTCGAGACCATCACGATCTTCCCGAATGTGTGCCTGCAGCCGCTGGGCGGCGGGTATATCTGGATGGAGTTCTGGCCGCTCGCGCCCAGCCGGACCATTGTCGAGGTCCGCCAGCATTCGGCCCGGCCGCCGGTTTCGCTGCGCGAGGAATTCGCTATGGCCTATGCCGCCACCAATGCCCGCGACGTGCTGACCGAAGACTTTTCCCTGACTGAACTGCAGCAGCGTGGGTTCGAGATGGGAGCCAAAACGCATCAGACATTTGGTGAGAACGAACCCCTGTTGCGCTGGTTCGCTCGTGCGGTCGACTACTACCTCTATGGGGGAGAACCCCTGCCCGACATGCTGATGGCTGCCGAATAAGGCGAACCATCGATCCGCCGGGCCGCGCCTGGCAAGAATGCTGCGCTTAGGAGATGGGAAAATGGCTACAACAGCGGACGTGGCGAGCGAGTTCGCCGCCCTCAACAAACTCTACAGCTCGGGCGATCCGGTCGAACGCAATCCTTTTCCTATGTATCGCGAACTCCGCGACAAGCGGCCGATCATGGATGGTGATATCCTGGCACGCTACGGCGTTCCGTCGCAGGCGGACTACATTCTGAGCGGGCGCCAGATTTACAGCCTGTTTCGCTACGAAGACGTGGCCCGCGCGCTGCAGGACGACGAGACGTTCTCGGCCGGGCTGCAGGCGATCGGTCTGGGCGATTTCCTGGGCGACGGCATCCTCACCGCCTATTCTGGCACCGAGCACCGCAAATTGCGCGGCGCGATGGCCAAGGCCCTGACGCCGACGACCCTGCGCGACTGGCGCAGCCAGCTGATCGAGCCGCAGATCCGCAATCACCTCGAAGCGCTCAAGCCGCGCGGCAAGTGCGATCTCGTATCCGAATTTACGCTCCGCTTCCCGATCGACGTCGTCTACCGCATTCTCGGTTATCCGGACGACAGCGAATTCGCGGCGCAGTTTGCCGGCTGGGCGCTGCGCATCCTGTCGGGAACGCCGACCGATCCCGAAGCCGTGACCCAGGCCCACGCCGCCGCCTTGGAAGCCTCGCGCAATATCTATGACGCCACGCTGGAGGTGGTGAAGGCGCGGCGCAAGGCCGGCGCCGATGGCACCGACATGATGTCGCGCATGATCAGCGCCGAATACGAAGG
>Ga0209066_10005456_pt1 | contig 13403 bp, 11 predicted proteins | sample All_14_2_FD_187198 | JGI IMG/M metagenome (GOLD analysis project Ga0209066, IMG submission 187198) | Freshwater microbial communities in response to fracking from Pennsylvania, USA - Allegheny Zone_MetaG_DW_15 (SPAdes) (version 2) ...
GGCAGAGACCGTCCCTGAGAATCCGAAGGCTCTCGCGGCACAGCTCTCCCGGGCTTTTATCCCGCCGTGGCTCCGTTCGCCGTTGACCGGCGGACGGGAGTGCATCTCTTGGACCAGACACCGCGAGCGGTCGGAACCCTAGACGCGTTATGGCTGTTGTGTACGCAAAGCCCGTGCCAGCACCAAAGCCAGGGGTTGGCGTGTGCGCCGCGGCAAAGGGGGCGATTTTTAGGCATAAGCTTGCTTAAATATCAGGCAGAAGAGTGTTGTCACATCTTCGTTTGTGCAGTGCGGGAAATGGTTCTACCATCCCCTCCGGTGCCAATGGGGGAAAGATCCATGCCGCTTGCTGATCGTCTGGCCGACAAACTGGAACAATTGCGGGCCAAGGCCATGGCCGGCGGCGGTGCCGCCAAGGCGCAGGAACGCCACGACAAGGGGCTGCTGACCGCGCGCGAACGGCTGGGGGTATTGTTCGATCCCGGCACCTTCCAGGAAACCGGCCTGCATGTGCATCACCACGCCACCGCTTTCGGTCTGGCCGGCAAGGAGATGCCCGCTGACGGCGTGATCGCCGGCAACGGCTTCGTCGGCGGGCGGCAGGTGTCGGCGTTCAGCCAGGATTTCACCGTCGCCGCCGGCACGCTGGGCAAGATGCATGCGCAAAAGCTGGTCACCGCCATGCAATACGCGCTGAAGATGGGCGTGCCTTTGGTCGCCTGCAAGGATTCCGGCGGCGCCCGCATCCAGGAAGGCGTCGACGCCCTGTCCGGCTATGGCCAGGTGTTCTATCAAAACGTTCTGCTGTCCGGCGTGGTGCCACAGATCGCCCTGGTGTTGGGGCCGTGCGCCGGCGGCGCCGCCTATTCGCCGGCCCTGATGGATTTCGTCATCATGACCCGGCACAACGCCCACATGTTCATCACCGGCCCCGAGGTGATCAAGGCGGTCACCGGTCAGGCCTATAGCATGGATCAGGTGGGCAGCGCCGAGATGCATGCGACGATCAGCGGCAATGCCCATTTCGTCGCCGAAAACGACGCCCATGCGGTGGAGATCGCCAAGGCGCTGCTGTCCTATCTGCCCGCCAACAACACCGAAGACCCGCCGCACCAGCCGTGGGCCGACATTCCGGTGGGCGCCGATCCGGTGCTGGACGCCCTGGTCCCCGACGACCCGTCGGAACCCATGGATGTGCGTCAGGTCATCGCCCGCATCGTCGACGAAGGCAGCTTTCTCGAAGTGCATGCCGGCTGGGCCCGCAACCTGATCGTCGGTCTGGCCCGCATCGGCGGCATGGTCACCGGCATCGTCGCCAACCAGCCCACGGAAATGGCCGGTGCCCTGGATATCAATGCCTCCGACAAGGGGGCGCGCTTCGTCCGTTTCTGCAACGTCTTCAACATTCCCGTCGTCACCCTGGTCGATGTGCCCGGCTTCCTGCCCGGCATCGAGCAAGAGCGGGGCGGAATCATCCGCCACGGCGCCAAGCTGTTGTTCGCCTATGGCTCGGCCACCGTGCCCAAGGTCACCATCATCCTGCGTAAGGCCTATGGCGGCTCGTATCTGGCCATGTGCAGCCAGGAAATGGGCGCCGATTGGGTGCTGGCCTGGCCCAGCGCCGAGATCGCGGTGATGGGGGCGGAAGGCGCCATCAACATCCTTTACCGTAAGGAACTGGCCGAGGCCCCCGACCGCAAGGCCAAGGCCAAGGAACTGGCGGCCCAATACCGCGACGAATTCGCCTCGCCTTATCTGTCGGCGAGCCAGGGCTATATCACCGATGTCATCATGCCGGCGGAAACCCGCGGCATCATCGCCCTGGCGCTGAGGAAATCGCTGGCCAAGCGCGAGATCAGGCCGCCGAAGAAGCACGGCAACATTCCGCTTTAAGGGGATCTGACATGAACGAAGCGGTGCAATTGTCGCTGGTGGTCTATGGTCTGGGCATGGTCATCGCCCTGGCGGCGGCTTTGCTCATCAAATTCATCGTCGTCGCCCTGGCCTGGGGCGATCGCAAGGCGACCGCGCCCGCTATCGCCACTGTCGCTCCGGCGGCACCGTCATCGGCGGATATTCCGCCCCATCATCTGGTGGTTATCGCCGCCGCCGCCCATGCCATGGTCGGGGCCAATCGCATCGTCCATATCGGTGCTGCCGCCGGCACCGCCGGCTGGTCGGCGGAAGGCCGCTTCGCCCATCACGGTTCGCACCACCCGGCCACTCATCACTAGGGTCTGAAACACCATGCAGAAGAAGTTGCGCATCACCGTCGAAGGCAAGGTCTATGACGTGCTGGTCGAGGACCTGTCCGACAACGGTCTTGGCTTGCCCGCCGCCTATCCGTCCATCGCCGGCACCGGGGTGCCGTCCTTCGTCGCCGCCGCCCCCATGGCCGCACCGCCGCCGGCTGCCGCCGCGCCCGCCGTCGCCGGGGCTGGCGACGAGATCAGCCCGTTGGCCGGCATGGTCGAAAGCCTGGCGGTCAGCGTTGGGCAAAAGGTGGCCGAGGGCGACAAGATCGCCGTTATCGAGGCGATGAAGATGAAGACCCCGATCATGGCCCGGCATTCCGGCACCGTCACCAATATCGCCGTCACCGCCGGCCAGGCGGTCGAGGCCGGTCACGTCCTGATGACCATCGGTTAAGGATATTCCCATGGATCGCTTGAACGTCCTGGACCTGTTCCAAGGCCTTGCCACCCTGGCGGCGGCGGAACCCAGCATTCTGGTCATGCGGCTGGTGCTGATCGCCCTGGGCGTCTTGTTGATCTATCTGGGCAAGAAAGGCGTGCTGGAAGCCCTGCTGATGATCCCCATGGGCTTGGGCATGGCCACCATCAACGCCGCCGTCTTGTTCGTGCCCGAGGGCGGCTGGCTGCGTGCCGGCCCCAACCAGATTTTCGTCGATGCCCTGGCTGTCGCCGACAACGCGGCGCAGACCACGGCTTTGATGAATATTTTGCAGATCAATTGGTTGCAGCCCATCTACACCTTCACCTTCAGCAACGGCCTGATCGCCTGCGTGGTGTTTTTGGGCATCGGCGTGCTGCTGGATGTGGGTTATGTGATGGCGCGGCCATTTCAAAGCATGATCCTGGCCTTGTTCGGCGAATTGGGCACCATCGCCGTCTATCCCATCGCCATCGCCCTGGGCCTGACCCCCGGTCAGGCGGCCTCGGTGGCCATCATCGGCGGCGCCGACGGGCCGATGGTGCTGTTCACCTCGCTTTCCTTGGCGCGGGAATTGTTCGTGCCCATCACCGTGGTCGCCTATCTGTATCTGGGGCTGACCTATGGCGGCTATCCCTATCTGATCCGCCTGCTGATCCCGGCGCGGCTGCGCGCCTTGCCCATGCCGATGGAAAAACCGCGCAAGCCCATCACCTCGGGGCAGAAGATCGCCTTTTCGGTGACCTTGTGCATCTTGCTGTCGCTGTTGTTCCCGGTGGCGTCGCCGTTGATCCTGTGCCTGTTCCTGGGTGTCATCATCCGCGAAAGCAATCTGGTGCCGTACATGGATCTGCTGGGCGGGGTGTTCCTGTACGGCGGCACCTTCTTTCTCGGCCTGCTGCTGGGGGTGCTGTGCGAGGCGCGGCTGATCCTCGATCCGCAGGTGTTGGTACTTTTGCTGCTGGGCATGCTGGCGCTGCTGATTTCCGGCATCGGCGGCATCATCGGCGGCTATGTGCTTTATTTCGCCAGTGGCCGCAAGTTCAACCCGGTCATCGGCATCGCCGCCGTCTCCTGCGTGCCGACCACCGCCAAGGTGGCGCAAAAGGAAGTGACGGCGGCCAATCCCGGCGTGGTGGTCATGCCCCACGCCTTGGGCGCCAGTATCAGCGGCGTCATCACCACCGCCATCCTGGCCGCCATCTATGTGACGGTGATCCAGGCGGTTTATTAGAGCAGTTTCACCAAGAGGAACCCGGCCACGATCAGCACCACGGTGACGGTCATCACCAGGGTCAGGCGCTTTTCGACGAAATCGCGGATGGGCGGGCCGAACTTCCACAACAGGGCGGCGACCAGGAAAAAGCGCATGGCGCGGGCGACGATGCTGGCGAAGGTGAACTGGGCCAGATCGAAATGGAAGGCGCCGGCGGCGATGGTGATCAGCTTATAGGGGATGGGGGTGGCGCCCTTGACGATGATCACCCAGGCGCCGTACTGGTCGACCAGCGGACGGAAGGCCTCGAACTTTTCATTCAGGTGGAACAGGTTCAAGATGGCCACGCCGACGGTGTCCATGAAGAAATAGCCGATGGCATAGCCCAGATAGCCGCCGGCGACCGAGGCGATGGTGCAGACCAGGGCGATGCGCCACCAGCGCGAGGGCGCCGCCAGCACCAGCGGGATCAGCATCAGATCGGGCGGGATGGGAAAGAACGAGCTTTCGATGAACGAAATCAGCGCCATCCACCAGATGGCATGGCGGTGCGCCGCCTTGTCCATCATCCAGTCATAAGTCTTTTGCAGCATGCCATCGGCTCCGGTTTCGCGGTGCCCTGGGGTTTAGCATGACCGGTGGCTTTGCCCAAGCCCTTGTATCCGCGCCGTTTCAGCGTCACTCTGCCGGAACGTGGACAAGGGGGACATATGCGCAAGGTTCTGGCTTCGGTGTCGTTGACCGCGCTGATGACGGCGACGGGCGGCGCCTGGGCGCAAGAGATGAACGCCGCCCAAGCCATGGCCGCCTGGGCCGATCCGGTGGCCATGGCCCTGGGGGCGGGGGTGCTGGCCTCGGTGCTGCTGCCGGCCATCGCTTGGCTACGTCTGCGGTTGAACCGGTCGCTTCAGGCCGTCTCATTGGCCGAAACCCGCATCGAATCGCTGCGCGAATGCCTGGGCGCCAGCCCCGACGGCTATCTGTGCTGGATCGAGGACGAATTCGGTTGCTCGCGCCGCTTGGCGGTGCTGCTGACCTTACCGCGCGGCCTGGATTCGTCGCTGGAGGACGTGCTCGCCTGTTTCGATCCCCATGACGGCTTGCGGCTCGAGACCGCCATCGGCGTGTTGCGCGATGAAGGTCAGGCCTTTGAAGTGGATTTGACCCTGAGCGCCGGCAGCCGGCGCATCCGTGCCATGGGGGTACGGGCCGCCTCGCCCGCCGGTGACATGCTGGCCGATCTGGTGTGGTTCCGCGATGTCAGCGACAGCGCCGTCGCCGTCGATGATCTGGCCCGCTCGCTCCAGGCCTTGGCCGCCGACGCCACCTATCTGAAAGCCTTGATCGACACCCTGCCCATGCCGGTCTGGCTGCGCGACGAGGATTTGTCGGTGCTGATGGTCAACAAGGCCTATGCGGCGGCGGTCGAGGCGACCAGCGCCGAAGCCGCCGTGCAGGCCCAGGTGGAACTGGCGTCCGACGACCATGTGCGCGAAGCCCGCGCCTTGGCTGCCCGGGCGCGGGCCGCCGGCGAGCCGCGCTCGGCCAGTTTCCATCTGGTGCTGGCGGGTGAAAGGCGGCTGGCCCATATCACCGAAATGCCGCTGGAAGTGGGCGACACCCTGCTGACCGCCGGCTTCATCGAGGACCACACCCGCGTCGAGGAATTGCAAGAACAGCTGTCCCACCATGTCAGCGCCCAGGTCGAGGTGCTGGAACGGCTGTCCACCGCCATCGCCATCTTCACCACCGATACCAGACTGGCTTTCTTCAACACCGCCTTTTCGCGGCTGTGGCGGCTGGAGCGCGACTGGCTGGAAAACCAGCCGACCTACGGCGCGGTGATGGATGCCCTGCGCGACCGCCGGTTGTTGCCGGAGGCCGCCGATTACCGGGCGCTGAAGGAAGAGGAACTGCGCCGCTTCATCTCGTTGATCGACCCCATCGAGACGCTGATGCACCTGCCCGATGGCCGCACCTTGCGCCGGGTGGTCAGCCCGCACCCCTATGGCGGGCTGATCTTCACCTACGAGGATTTCACCGACACCCTGGCCATGGAACGCTCGTTCAACACCGCCATGGCGGTGCAGCGGGCGACCTTGGACCATCTGCATGAAGGTCTGGCGGTGTTCGGCGACGACCGCCGGCTGAAACTGTCCAACCCGGCCTTTGCCCGCATGTGGGGGCTGTCGGTGGACGATCTGGCCGGCGAGCCGCATCTGAACGAATTGGTGGAACGGCTGCGGCCTTATTTCGAGGGGCGGCCCGATCGCGCCTCGACCTGGGCGCCGGCGCGGGAACGCCTGCTGGCCCTGGTGGGCGAGCGCCGGGGGGGTGAATGGCGGCTGGAGCGCCAGGACGGCATGATCCTGGATTGCGCCTCGGTGCCGTTGCCCGATGGCGCCAGCCTGCTCGCCTTCCTCGACGTCACCGACACGGCGCGGGTGGAACGCGCCCTGATCGAACGCAACGAAGCCCTGGCCGCCGCCGACACCTTGAAAAGTGAGTTCATGTCCAATGTCTCGGCCGAGGTGGCCAAGCCGCTGACCACTATCATCGGTTTCGCCGAGATGCTGGATTCCGATTATTTCGGCAAGCTCAGCAAGCGCCAGCACGATTACATGAAGGGTATCGTCGAGGCCGGCAACGCGCTGAAATCCCTGATCGCCGACATCCTCGATCTGGCCGCCATCGAGGCCGGCCACCTGACCTTGGAACTGGATACGGTGGATATCCACCCCATGCTGTCCTCGGTGCTGGGGCTGGTGCGCGAACGGGTGCGGGAAAAGAAGCTACAGCTTGATTTCGATTGTCCGTTGGACATGGGCTGGATCGTCGCCGACCAGCGCCGCTTGCGTCAGGTGATGTTCAACCTGATCGGCAACGCGGTGAAATACACCCCCAATGGCGGCGCCATCGCGGTCAGGGCCGAACGCCGCGACGGCGAGGTGGCGCTGATCGTCGCCGATACCGGCCCCGGCATCCCGCCCGAGGACATGGAGCGGGTGTTCAAAAGCTTCGTCCGCACCATTCATGACGGCCAGGATGGGGCCGGGTTGGGACTGGCCCTGGTGCGCCGCTTCGTCGAGTTGCACGGCGGCACGGTGGAATTGGACTCCGTCCCCGGTCAGGGCACCACGGTGACCGTGCGCCTGCCCTCGGGGGCGGGGGAATAATTGCTCGGGGGAAGGTCCTTCGCTGCGCTCAGTGTACTTTCCCCCGGAGTTCCGAACGGAGAAAAATAGCCTTGGGGCGGCCCTGCGCCTATTTTTCGCTTTTATTGCCGCCGCCGTGAGGCGAGTGGAACTCGCCTCACGGCGGGAAAAGACCGAAATCCGCGCGGAAAGCTTGCTTGAGCACGGATTTGCCGGACAAAAGCGGGGAAAAGTACACCGAGCGAAGCGAGAGACTTTTCCCCGAGCCCCTATCGCCCCAGCACCTTGGGCACCCGATTGCTGCGCAATCTGAAGGCGTCGGGCATGCCCTTGCCCAACAGCGGGCGCAGATACAGACGAAAGGCGTCGGTGACGTCGGTGCCGGAGGCAGAGATGAACTCGTCCTCCATCACCCTGGTCTTGCCGGCCACCGCTTCCAACGGCAGCAGCTTGTAATCCACCGAATAAAAGCCCGTGCGCTGAATGGTGACGGACCCGTCCTGCTGGCCCCACATGGCGAATTGCACCGCCTTTTCCCCCACCTCGCGCGCCTCGCGCTGGTCGACGTCGGAGACGCAGCCGACGAAGGATCGTTGCAGATAGCCGAAGGTGTCGCCGCGCACCCGTTTGATACCCAACTGGTCCTTGATTTCCTGGCACAATAGATCAGCCAGGGCGCCGGTACCGGAAAGCTGGATATTGCCGTGGGCGTCCTTTTCGATTTCCTTGGCCAATTGGGTGATGATCGGGTTGCCCGATTCGTCGTGGATGCCTTCCGACACGGCGACGACGCAGCGACCGTACTTGTCCATGGTCGCCTTGACGTCGCCCAGGAACCCGTCGACCTTGAAGGTGCGTTCCGGCACATAGATCAGATGCGGGCCGTCATCGGGAAACTTCTTGCCCAGCGCCGAAGCGGCGGTCAAAAAGCCGGCGTGCCGGCCCATGACCACGGCCAGATAGACGCCGGGCAGGGCCGCGTTGTCCAGATTGGCGCCCATGAACGATTGGGCGACAAAGCGGGCGGCGGAGGGGAAGCCCGGCGTGTGGTCGTTATGGACCAGATCGTTGTCGATGGTCTTGGGGATGTGGATGCACCGGAGCGGATAGCCGGCCTTCCTGGCCTCTTCCGAGACGATGCGCACGGTGTCCGACGAATCATTGCCGCCGATATAGAAGAAATAGGCGATGCCGTGGGCCTGCAGAACCTTGAAGACTTCCTGGCAATACTTCAGATCCGGCTTGTCGCGGGTCGAGCCCAGGGCCGAGGACGGGGTGTCGGCGACCATTTCCAGATTGTGGCTGGTCTCTTGGGTGAGGTCGAGGAAGTCCTCATTGATGATGCCGCGCACGCCGTGATAGGCGCCGTAAACCAGATCGACGTTGCGGAACTTCCTGGCTTCCAGCACCACGCCGGTCATGGATTGATTGATGACGGCGGTGGGGCCGCCCCCTTGCGCCACCAGAACCTTACCGTGCAACATGGGACGTCCTCCTGCTGTTTTGATCAGCATAAGCTTAAAAAACCGACCACCGCCAGGGCCAAGGGGGGTTGTCCGACCAATGGGTCGGTCCCATCTTGGGGGGGCATCAGCCCGAACGGGTAGTTAAACCGGAGAATGAAAGTTGAGCGTGGATTCCCCTTGTATTTCCGTCTGTCAGATGGATGAAGACGGCTATTGCATTGGTTGCGGTCGCACCATCGATGAAATCCGCGGCTGGAAGCGGTCGTCGGACGATGAAAAGACCGAAGTGTTGAGCCGGGTAGCCGAGCGTCAGGGACAATCGGCGTGACCGATCCACGCGCGGCTCAGGTGCTGGATTTCTGGTTCACCCCTGGCATGGAGCGGCGTTGGTTCACGGCCGATACCGATCTCGACCGCCAATTGGCCGAACGTTTCGGCCAGGATCTGGCCCAAGCCGCACAAGGCCAGTTGGATCACTGGCTGGACGACGCCCAGGGCGCCCTGGCCCTGGTGATCTTGCTCGACCAGATGCCGCGCAACGTCTTTCGCGGCAAGTACCAGGCCTTCGCTTTCGATTCCAAGGCCTTAGCGGTGGCCGAGGGGGCCTTGCTGCGCGGTCATGCCCGTGGCCTGCCGCCCCTGCGCCGCCGTTTTCTGTATCTGCCGTTCGAACATTCCGAATCCCTGGCCGACCAGAAATATTGCGTGGCGCTGTTCGAAGCCGATGGCGACGACCCGGAAGGGCTGGAATATGCCCGTCAGCATCTGGCGGTGATCGAACGCTTTGGCCGCTTCCCCCACCGCAATGCGGCATTGGAGCGGGAAAATACGCCGGAAGAAGAGGAATATCTGGCCCAGGGCGGCGGGTTTTAACCACTGCCGACCAAAGCCGGCTTTGCTGTGCCCAGACCCCATGCTATGGTCCGGGCGCCATTCCGCCGCAGATGGGCAACCAATTGAGCAAGAACAAGATTTCCCTGGACCTGTCGTCCCGATCGCTGATGCGCCGCCTGATCAAGGAAGGCATGCGTCCCTATTTGGGTAAAGTGGTCCTGGCTGCCCTGTGCATGGGCATTTCCGCCGGTGCCACCGCCGGCTACGCCCTGTTGATGGACCCGGTGATCAACGACATCTTCGTCAACAAGCGCGCCGATCTGTTGTGGCCCCTGGCCTTGGCGGTGCTGGGGACCTTCGTCGCCAAGTCCTTCGCCGGCTATGGCGAGGCGGTGTTGTTGTCGAAGGTCGGTCTTCAGGTCATCGCCGACATGCAGAACCGCCTGTTCCGCCACCTGATGCGCCTGGACGTGCAGTTTTTCCACGACACCCAGACCGGGCGCATCCTGTCGCGGCTGACCAACGATGTCGCCGCCATGCGTTTCGCCGTTTCCAACGCGCTGACCGGTCTTTGCAAGGATGCCGCCGAGGCCAGCTTCCTGATCGCCGCCATGTTCTACAAGGACTGGCAATTGGCCGCCTTCAGTTTCCTGTTCTTCCCCATCGCCGTGCTGCCCATCGCGCGGTTGGGCAAGCGCATGCGCAAGGTCAGCGCCAATACCCAGGAACAGCAGGCGCAACTGACCATCTATCTGGAACAGGCCATCCAGGGCATCCGCGTGGTCAAGGCCTACGGCATGGAGGAATACGAAAACCGCAAGGTCGGCGGTCTGGTCGGCACGTTGCGCGATCTCACCTTCAAGGCCGCCCGCGTCCGCTCGGCCTCGTCGCCGATCATGGAATTCCTGGGCGGTTTCGCCATCACCGTGGTCATCGTCTATGGCGGCTCGCGCGTCATCGAGGGGCCGACCACGCCGGGCGCCTTTCTGTCCTTCATCACCGCGCTGATGCTGGCCTATCGCCCGCTCAAGAATTTGGCCAATCTCAACACCAATCTGCAGGAAGGTCTGGCCGCCGCCTCGCGCTGCTTCGCCGTGCTCGATACCGACAGCACCATCAAGGACCGCCCCGGCGCCCAGGATCTGGTGCTTCGTGAAGGCAATGTGCGGTTCCACGGCGTGTTCTTCACCTATGACGGCGTCAAGGCGGCGTTGGACGGGGTCGACATGGACATTCCCGGCGGCAAGACGGTGGCCCTGGTCGGGCCGTCGGGCGCCGGCAAAAGCACCATCTTGAATTTGCTGCCGCGTTTCTACGACGTCACCGACGGCCATATCAGCATCGACGGCACCGATGTGCGCGACGTGACCATGGACAGTTTGCGGGCGCGCATTTCCCTGGTCAGCCAGGAAATCGTGTTGTTCGACGACACCATCCGCGCCAACATCGCCTATGGTCGTTTTGGTGCCACCGATGAGGAAATCGAGGCGGCGGCGCGGGCGGCGGCGGCCCATGACTTCATCCTGTCGTTGCCGGAAGGCTATGACACCATGGTGGGCGAACGCGGGCTCAACCTGTCGGGCGGCCAGCGCCAGCGTCTGGCCATCGCCCGGGCCATGCTGAAGAACGCCCCCATCTTGCTACTGGACGAAGCCACCAGCGCGCTTGATACCGAATCGGAACGCAATGTGCAGACGGCGCTGGAACATCTGATGCGCGGGCGTACCACCATCGTCATCGCCCATCGTCTGTCCACGGTGGTCAACGCCGACCTGATCCACGTGCTGGATCGCGGGCGGGTGGTGGAATCGGGCGACCACAACGCGTTGTTGGACCATGGCGGCATCTATGCCCGCCTCTACGCCATGCAATTCGCCGAGGAAACCGTCGTCAGCGGTTCCGGTCGCGGCATCTGACCTGGGAGGCACCCAATTGGGCCTGGCCAAGCGCATCGGCAAGAGTGAAACCATTCGCGGCTTTCTGTGCTGGCTGGCTGGCCAATACATCCGGCTGATCTGGCTGACCGGGCGCTGGCGGGTGGAAAACGGCCACATTCCCGCCAGCTATTGGGATCGGGGTCAGCCTTTCATCCTGAGCTTCTGGCATGGCCGGCTGTTGATGATGATGAAAAGCTGGCGGCGCGGCTTGCCCATTTCCATGCTGACCAGCGAGCATCGGGACGGCCAACTGATCGCCCGCACGGCGGCTCCCTTCGGCATCGGCACCATCACCGGATCGTCCACACGGGGCGGTGCCGGCGGCTTGCGGGCGTTGCTGAAGGCGCTGAAAGCCGGCGCCTATGTCGGCATCACTCCCGATGGCCCCAAGGGGCCGCGCATGCGCGCCACCGACGGCATCATCACCTTGGCCAAGCTGTCGGGGGTGCCGATCATTCCCCTGACCTATTCGGCCTCGCCGCGCTGGCTGCTGAAATCGTGGGACCGTTTTTTGGTGCCCGGTCTGTTCGGCCAGGGCGTGTTCATCTGGGGCGAGCCCATCCACGTCGCCCGCGATGCCGACGAGGCGCAGATGGAACACTGGCGCCTGCATCTGGAAAACGCCCTGAACGGTCTGACCGATCAGGCTGACCGGAACGTCGGCGAGCCGATGGTGCCGCCGGCATGATCCATGGGCTGTACCGCATCGCCTCGCATTTGTTGGGGCCGGTCCTTTCGGTTTACCTGAACCGGCGGATGGCGCGCGGCAAGGAAGACCCGCTCCGCTTTTCCGAACGGATGGGGGTGGCCGGCATGGCCCGCCCGCCGGGGCGGCTGGTGTGGCTGCATGCCGCCAGCGTCGGCGAATCGCTGTCACTGCTGCCCTTGGTCGATTGTCTGCTGGCCCGCGACCTGCGGGTGCTGATGACCACCGGCACGGTGACCTCGGCCAAGCTGATGGCGGAACGGCTGCCTGCCTCGGCCATCCACCAGTTCGTGCCGGTGGACCGCCCCGCCTGGGTGCGCCGTTTCCTTGATCATTGGCGCCCCGATCTGGTGCTGTGGAGCGAATCCGATTTCTGGCCCAACATCCTGGCCCAGGTCAAGACGCGCGGGGTGCCGCTGATCCTGGTTCAGGGCCGGATTTCGGCCAAATCCCTGGCCGGTTGGCAAAAGGCCAGGGGCTTCATCGCCACCATCTTGGGCCATTTCGATCTGTGCCTGGGACAAACCCCGGACGATGCCGAACGTCTGCGCCAGTTGGGTGGGCGTGATTGCCGTTGCCTGGGCAATCTCAAGCAATCGGTGCCGCCGTTGCCGTGCGAGACGGCGGAACTGGATTCCTTGCGCTGCGTGGTGGGGGAGCGCCCGCTGTGGCTGGCCGCCAGCACCCATGCGGGCGAGGAACGCATCGTCGCCCGCGTCCATGCTCATCTGGTCCAGCGGTTCCCTGCTCTGTTGACGGTGATGGTGCCGCGCCATCCCCATCGCGGTGTCGAGGTGCAGAACGAATTGAAGGCCATGGGTATGACCTGCCATCTGCGCTCGGCCGGCGAGGTCCCCGCCGATGGCATCTATGTGGCCGACACCATGGGCGAATTGGGGCTGTTCTATCGGTTGGCGCCCATCGTCTTCATGGGCAAAAGCCTGAGCGTCGAGGGCGGTCAGAATCCGTTCGAGCCGGCGCGGCTGGGGGCGGCGGTGCTGTTCGGCCCGCGCATGAGCAATTTTCCCGACATGGTGCCGTCCATGCTGGAAAGCGGCGCTGGTGAAATGGTGGTGGATGAAGGTGATCTGGTCCGCGCGGTGGCAGCCTTGCTGGCCGATCCGGCCCTGCTGGCCCGTCGTCGTGCCGCCGCCCAAGCCTGGAGCGAGGCCGAGGCCGGCGCCCTGGACGCGGTGATGCAGGCGTTGTCGCCCTGGTTGGAGAGTTTGGATGCGCGCCCCTGATTTCTGGCGCCATGACGGATTATGGCCGCGCTTGCTGGCGCCGCTGGGGGGGCTTTACGCCCGTGCCGGTCGCCGCCGCCGTCTGGGCGGTGAAGGCTTCGCCGCCGCCATGCCGGTGATCTGCGTCGGCAATATCGTCGCCGGCGGTGCCGCCATAGCCACGGGTGAGGAA
>Ga0209066_10005459_pt1 | contig 13399 bp, 12 predicted proteins | sample All_14_2_FD_187198 | JGI IMG/M metagenome (GOLD analysis project Ga0209066, IMG submission 187198) | Freshwater microbial communities in response to fracking from Pennsylvania, USA - Allegheny Zone_MetaG_DW_15 (SPAdes) (version 2) ...
GTATTTTTCCTTGGGCATGTACCCCAGCTCTTCGAGGAGCGGGATGTAGATGTAGGATTCGACGTCGCAAGCCACGCCCGGATAACGGTTCCAGTACCAGGTCCCGCCGAAGTCGCCGCCCTTCTCGATCACGCGAATGGACTTCACGCCGGCTTCGCGAAGCTTCGCCGCCGACAGCAGGCCGCCGAAACCGCCACCGATCACGGCCACTTCGACCTCGTCGGTCAGGGCTTCGCGGGTGAAGCCCGGTTCGACGTAGGGGTCGTCGAGGTAGTGCCCCAGATCGCCCGTCAGGTCGCGATATTGGTTATCGCCGTCTGACCGCATTCGCTTGTCGCGCTCGGTGCGATACTTGGCCCTCAGGGCGGCCCCGTCGGGGAGCGCGGCAGGGGCCAAGGAATCCTTCACAAGAGTCTCGTCGGAAGACATGCGCTCACTCCGTTTCCTCGGAGACTCGGGGTGAGGCTCCTGTTTGTCAGCGTGGATTGATCGTCCCGGGGAAGTGACGCGGTGGGTCGGCTCGACCTGCTGATCTTATTTATTCGAACTTATATTCGGGGCTGCTTTAGTCAAGCGACAACCAGTCGCGGCCAAGCCGATTTCAGCCTTATCCGGGCATCCGCAGGACGTTCTTGGCGATGATGCCGCGCTGGACCTCGGACGTGCCGCCGTAGATCGTGGTCTGGAGCGAATGAAGCCAGATCGTCGATGGCTGTACGCCGCCGATCTCGTCGATCAGCCCGGCGTGAGCCGCATATTCATCGGCGTAATCGATCATCAACTGGCTGATGCGCTTGTATAGTTCCGTCTGATTGACCTTCAACATCGATACATCGGCCCCGATGGGCTCGTTCCTGCGCAACCGCGCGATGAAGGTGCTGTAGAGCGAGACATGATCTGCAAGGTCGATGGCCAAGCGTCCGTAAGCGTCGGCGAAGCCTGGCTGATCGAAAAGTCCGAGATGCGTCGCCATGGTCTCTAGTCTGGACAGGGCATAGGCGGATTGGGCCGGCGAACCGACGAAGATGCGCTCGAATCCGAGCAGCGCCTTCGCCATCGTCCATCCCGCATTCAACTCCCCGACAAGGGAGTCACGGGGAACACGGACACTGTCGAAATAGACCTCGCAAAACTCGTCGGAGTCACCCAGCGTCAGGATCGGCCGAACCGTAATCCCGGGGCTGTCCATCGGCACAAGCAGGAAACTGATGCCTTCCTGCTGTTTGACGGTCTTGTCCGTGCGGACGAGCACGTACATCCAGTTCGCGTCGTTCCCGAGGGTCGTCCAGATCTTTTGCCCATTGACGATCCAACTGTCGCCATCGAGCACCGCTTCGGTTCGAAGGCTCGCCAGGTCCGAGCCTGATCCCGGTTCGCTGTACCCCTGGCACCAGATGTGTTCGCCGGTGAGGATCTTGGGCAGGAAGTAGGAACGCTGCTCGGCCGTGCCGAAATTCATCAGCAGCGGCCCGATCATCAGCACACCCTGGTCACTGAAACGCGAGCATCCGTGCCTTTCGAGTTCCTCGATGAAAATCACGCGCTTCGAGGGATCGAGCCCCATGCCTCCGTGCTCGACCGGCCAGCCTGGCGCCAACCAGCCCTTGGCTGCGAGGAGGTCGTACCAGACCTTGGTGTCCTTTCGATGCAGCCGCTCGATTGGAAAGCGGATGGCCGGCGGATAGTGGGCTTCGATCCAATCACGGACCATCGCGCGGAAATCCTCGTCCGCCATGGCGTTATAGTCAGGGGCCTGGTTTTCGTTCGGCATCAGGCTTCAACCTTCGTTCGCGATAATTCGAGATAGCGAGCGCGATGCCACCGGGCTGTTCCGTACTGGTTATAGAGCGTGAGGGCCTTGCGGCAGAACAGGCCGATGTCGTGCTCCTCGGTCACGCCGATGGCGCCGTGCATCTGGATCGACTCTCGGCTGACGAGCGACACCAGGTCCGAGATGCGCGCCTTCGCGCGGGACACAGTCATCCTGCGCTCGTGGATCGAGCCCCCTTCGTCCGTGACGGCGATCGCTTCATTCAGAACGGCGCGACCGAGCTCGATCTGGATCTTCATGTCGACGCACCGATGCTGAAGCACCTGGAACGAGCCGATGAATTTTCCAAATTGCTTGCGGATCGACAGGTAGTCCAGCGTCATCGCGAAAGCCCGTTCGGCGGCTCCGAGCAGATAGGCCGAAGTGGCGAGGGTTACATCCTCAAGGGCGTCTTCCAGTTGGCCCAACACCGCCGTACCCGGAGCTCCATCGAACCTCACAAGAGAGAAGTGGCCGCCGTCCTGGGTCCCGCGACTTTCGATGTGCACCCCGGCCGCTGCGGCTTCGACGTAGACAAGACCCGCCTGCGTGGTGACAAGAAAGGCGTCCGCGCCGCCGGCGGCGGAAACAAGGATCTTGGCGCCCTGGACCTTGCCGTCGCCAAAACGCGCATCTGTGCCGATGTGCAATCCGCCCGGTGTTTCTTGCCACGCCGGGACGACCAGAAGTTCCCCCGCCAGCGCGCGTTCCCGCAAGGTTTCCGGCAAGAGGCCTATCACGGCGGCTGCCGAGCAGAACGGCTCCGGAGCCAGCGCCTGGCCGAGCTCGGCGGCAATGGCGCAGAACCCCGCCATTCCCAGACCCAGTCCCCCCTCGTCCTCCGTCAGCCGCGCAGAAAGCCAGCCAAGCCCGGCCATCTGCGACCAGATTTCCCGGTCGAAGCCCGCGGACGTGGATCGCAGCGCCCTGATGCGTTTGAAGTCGCCGGTCCGAGGCGCAATCCCCCCCGCACTGTCGCGCACGAGCCGCAGGCTTTCCTCCTGATCGGGCGTCATGGCTTTGGCTCGCGGACGATTTCAAAAAAGGGCAGGACGAGATCGGGATCCTGCTGCTTGAAGACGACGCGGACGGGCGCGCCGATCTTCAGGCCTTCGGGATCGTCGATGCGGGTCATCATCCGCGGCCCTTCGGCCAGGCTGACGATCGCCACGACATAGGGCGCATCGGCCTTGAAGGCGGGGCCGGCCGGACGATGGCAGGTCGTGAAACTGTAAATCTCTCCCTGTCCGCTCGCATCGATCCAGCCCAGGTGGTCCGAATGGCAATGCGGGCAGGTCTCACGGGGATAGAAATGGGCTCGACCGCAGTCTTTGCAGGATTTGAGGATCAACCGACCTTCACCTAGCGCCGCCCAGTAGGGCGCCGTTCCGGGATCGATCACGGGGTGCGGTTTCAGGGCGGGGTCAGTCATCATTCGACAGCCAGTATACAGGTTGCGCCGCTTGAGAGCGTCCCTCCGGTGCCATGCACGAGTGCGACACGGGCGTTCGCGACCTGGCGTTCCGGCTCCACCTCACCGCGCAATTGTTTGACGGCTTCAGTCAGCAGGAAAATCCCGAGCATGCCGGGGTGAAGACACGAAAGTCCGCCACCGAACGTGTTCACCGGAAAGGATCCCCCCGGCGCGATCCGTCCGTCCCGAAGGAACTCGGCGCCTCCGCCTCTTTCGCAAAACCCCAGGGCTTCGAGAGTCATCAAGGCGGTGATGGTGAAGGAGTCGTAGAGTTCGACGACGTCAATGTCATCGCGGACCAGTCCCGACATTTCGAAGGCGCGACGGCTCGCCACTTCCGCGGCGGGCAGGCCGGCGAGGTCCGGCGCCGCTGCGACAGTCCAATGCGTCGCCGCCTGTCCGTATCCGCGGATGTAGACGGGCTTGACCGCCATCGATCTTGCATGTGAGGCGCGCGTCACGACCACGGCGCCCGCGCCGTCAGTGACCAGGCAACAGTCGAGCAGACCCAGGGGATAGCAAACGGGGGGCGCGCGCAGGACGTCGTCCACCGTGATTGGATCGCGTTTTGTCGCCGCCGGGTTCAGGCTGGCCCAGCGTCGTGCGGAGACAGCGATTTCGGCCAGTGTTTCCCGGGTCGTGCCGAACTCGTGCATATGCCGCATGGCGGCAAGGGCGTAACCGCCCGCGGGCGTGGGCAATCCCCACGGGGTTTCGAACTGCATCGTGAGACCGGCCGGTCGGCCCGCGAGGCTACGGCTTGCCTCGGACCGCTGCGCGCTGCCGTAGACGATCAGGACGACGTCGGCCTGACCGGCCTCGATCGCCATTGCGGCATGGGCCACGTGCGCTTCGAAGGCGCATCCACCGATGTTGGAGCCGTCGTGCAGGGTCGGCGCGATGCCCAGGTACTCGGACAGGGTAATCGTGGGAAGTTGACCCGCGCCTGGCATTCCCCAGAGATTCGCGGTGAACAGACCGTCGACATCCGCCAGGGTGAGGCCCGCCTGGGCCAAAGCGGCCTTGGCGACGCGGGCCTGGGCCTGAAGCGGGGAGGCCGGGTTCGTGAAGACGCCGTTGGTGAGGGGCTCCTCAGCAACGCCGACGATAACGGCCTCATCCATGGTCCGCTCCCCGCTCCATGAAAACACGGGTCTCCACGACCGCCACGACCCTGTCACCGACGGTGCATTTGATCGAGCAGGCTCGCTCGCCGTGGTCGCTGGCCGAAACGACCCCGACGATGCTCACGACGTCGTCCGGAAAAACCGGCGCGAGAAATGTCACGTCCATCGTGCCGGATGTGTCCCACGCCGGGCCCGCCCAAACGCTCATGGCTCCCGACACGAAGGCGAGCGTCATCATCCCGTGAGCGATCGTCCTGCCGAACAGAGTCGTCGCCGCGAAGGCCGGATCGGTGTGCAACGGATTGTGGTCTCCCGACACGATGGCGTAGCGAGAAATCAGGTCCTGATTGACCCGGTGCCGGCGCGTCGGAAGGACCTCGTCCTTCGCGGCGTTCGACAGAAGGGGCGAAGCGCTCATCGTTCCTGTCCCCAGATCTGGGTGATCCGGCCGGTCGTCACGCATGCGCCGCTCTGGTTTAAAGTCCGCGTCGCGCTCACCAGATATCTGCGTCCCTTGCGTTCGTATTTTTCAACCACTTCGAGTGTCGTTTCGAGGCGATCCCCGGTGTGAACCCCTGCGTGGAAGGCGAAGCTCTGCTTGGCGTGGACGCCGCCCGGCGGGCCGTTCAGCGCATCCTGCGCCGGGCGGATGTATACCGCAGCGAGGGTCGGCGGGGCTTGACCGTCATCTGTCGGCCCGGCCTCTCCCTCGATCAGGGAAGCCTCGACAAGGTCCCGATAGCCGGCGACGGTGTCGGCCTTGACCTCGAAGACGGCGGGTTGATCGGGGAAACGGTCGCCGATCTCTATGTCATCGTACCGTCGGAAAGCGGTCATGCGGCGGCTCCGCCGAGAGGTACGCCGTTGATGAGGGCGTCCAGCGCCATCACGCCCTTGCCGGCCTCCAGAACGACGACCGGGTTGATGTCGACGGATGCGATCGTGTCGGCATTGGCCGCCGCGAACAGCGACAGGTCCGACAACGCCTTCGCCAGGGCCTCCTTGTCCGCCGGCGCCGCGCCGCGCGCTCCGTCCAGAAGCGCCGCGCCGCGAACCTCTGCGATCATGAGCCGGGCCTCATCGACGCCGAAGGGCGCGGGACGAAACACCACATCCTTGAGGATTTCCACGAAAACCCCACCAAGCCCGAACATGACCATGGGGCCGAACACGGGGTCGCGGAAGAGACCGATGACCGTCTCGACGCCCTTGCCGATCATAGGTGCGACCAGGACACCTTCCGCTCGGGCATCCGGTGCCGCGGCTTTCACGCGCTCCTGAATAATATCGAAGCCCGAGCGAACGGATTCGGCGTCTCCAAGGTTGAGAAGCACAGCGCCGATGTCAGATTTGTGAGGAATGTCGGGCGATACGATCTTGAGAACGACAGGATAGCCGATCCTGTCGGCGGCCTGCGCCGCCAGGTCGCGGGTCCGGGCGACCTCCTCGACGGGCGCGGGCAGTCCGGCGGCCCGGAGCAGGGCCTTGGCTTCGAACTCGTTATAGACGCGGCCAAGTTCAACAAGGGGGGTGCCTGACATAGGCGCGACGACCGGCCGCTTGCGATCAAACGCTTCCGCGAACGAAGCCAGGGCCGCATGCGTTCTGATCGCCCGTGTCGGATCCTCGAAAACGGCGTAGCCCATCTTTTCCAAACGCGCCCGGACCTCGGGGCTGGCGATGACCGACACCGTGAGATAGTGATTGGGGTACAGGGTGGCCACACGCTCGAGGCCAGGCATCAGCGACCCGATCACATGGGGGTTCATGCCCAGGTGAGACAGGAAGGTGATGACCGACCCATAGCCGCCTTCGGACATAAGCATGGCGAACATCGGCTCGATCAGATCCGGGTCGTTGAGGAACTGGGCCGTAACGTCGAGCGGATTGCGAGTCGCGGCGAACGGCACGAGCGCTCTCATGCGCTCCTGCACCTCGACGGAGAGTGGCGCGACATCGAGGCCGACGTCATCGGCCGCATCCGCGATCAGGACGCCGACGCCGCCGGAGAGGGTGACGACCCCGAGCTGACGATTGGCGGGAAGACGACCAAGCGAGCAGGCGTAGGCGAGGTCGAGGAGCTCATCAATCGTGTGGGCGCGCTGGACCCCGTGCTGACGAAGGACCGCGTCGAACACGGCGTCGGACCCCGCAAGGCTGGCCGTGTGCGACGCCATGGCGTCCGCGCCGATCTGGGATCGCCCGACCTTCATCATAATCATCGGTTTGCGCAGACGGTGGGCGGTCTCGAATGCCCTGACGAGCGTCGAGGCGTTATTGATTCCTTCGATGCTGCCGATGATGACGTCGGTGCCGGGGTCTTCCGCCATATAGGCAAGGAAGTCCGCGACCTCGACGTCGCTTTGATTTCCCGTGGTCGCCCACAGGCTGACACCCAGCCCTCGCTCACGCATCAGTGTCAGGCAATGAGCGCCGAACGCTCCCGATTGGCTGGCGATGCTGATCCGACCCGCGGGTGGTGGTGAGTCGACGATGCCGCTGGTGAAAGTCGCGAGAACACCGCCGTGGCTATTGATCGTGCCCATGCAGTTCGGCCCGAGCAACCTCAGCCCGCCCGCCCGGGCCACCGCGGTCACTTCGGCCTGGAGCGCCGCGCCTGCGGCGTCCGTCTCGGCAAAGCCGGCGGAGAAAATTGTCGCTGCGCGAACGCCGGAGGCGACACAGGCCCTGACCTGCTCAAGGACCTGGCTGGCCGGCACGGCGATGATTGCGAGATCCACCGGCAGGGCGAATGCCCCCAGCGAGGCGAAGGCCTTCAAGCCCTGGACCTCGTCTCGTCCGGGATTGATAGGGACGATCTCGCCTTTGAACCCCCCGAGCTTCAGATTTCGGATGGGTCGTCCGCCGATCTTGGTCTCGCTGGCGGAAGCCCCGATGACGGCGATGCGATTAGGATTGAAGAAGGCGTCAAGGCTGGTTGACGGCGGACACATTCCGTCCGCCATCACATCGGATCCCAGGCAAAGACGTCGGTCGTGACATCCAGGGGAACGAAAGAAGGCTTAAGCGCGGGCAGCGCATAGGTCGCCAGGGTCTCCGACGTCCAGCCGCCGTCCCTGTGGATCGAGCGTATCGGCCTGTGCTGGCTCATCAGGGACAGTTCGTCCTTGCGCACCGCGACGATCTGGCCGTTCACCTCCGCAGCCGCATCGCTCCCCAGGAAGACTGCGACCGCCGCGATCTTGTCAGGCGTCAGACTCTGCAGGGCGCGCAGCCGATCCTGTTGCTCGGGCGTATCCGGGATCGAACTGACCATGCGGCTCCAGGCGAAGGGTGAGATGCAATTCGACCGGACGTTATAGCGCCGCATGTCGATAGCGATCGACTTCGAGAGACCGACGATGCCCAGTTTGGCCGCCATGTAGTTGGCCTGGCCCGTGCCCCCGATGAGACCCGAGGTCGATGTCATGTGAACGAAGGCGCCGGCGTGCCGGTCTCGGAAATGGGTCGCGGCGGCGCGACTGACGTTGAAGCTCCCGTAAAGGTGAACCTTGATGACGGCATCGAAATCATCGTCGGTCATCTTGTGGAAGATCACGTCGCGGAGAATCCCGGCGTTGTTGACGACGATGTCCAGTCCGCCGAACGCTTCGATCGCCTGAGCCACCATACGCCGCGCGCCGTCGGCCTCGGCCACGCTATCGACGTTGAGCACCGCCGCGCCGCCATTCGCCTTGATCGTCGCGACGACCTCTTCGCCAGGAGAAGAAGCTTCCACGCCGCCCGTCAGAGATGCGCCGACGTCGTTCACCAGCACCTTGGCGCCAGCCGCAGCCATGCTCAGAGCGATTTCGCGACCAATTCCGCGGCCTGCTCCCGTGACCAGAGCAACCTTGCCGTCCAGCATACCCATGACGTTGACCATCCGCGTTACAACCTGCCGCGAGATTTCACGGCCTAGACGCGGTGTCAATCATTCGAATATAATAATCCCGGCGATCAGGCTCGCTGGCGGATCACGCTCCGGATGGTGTAACGCCGCGCGGGATATAGATTCTGCGACACTTCGAACGTCTCCCCGGTATGAGAGACATACCGGCGCTTAACCATCAGGCCAGCAGGTTCGCCGTCGGTTTTCAGCAGGTCCATCAAGGCCGGCGCGAGAAGCGTGGCCGTCACTTCCTGCTCGACGTATTCGAGCCTGAAGCCGTTGTGCTCCATCGTTCGTTCATAGATGCCGTCAGGCGACGCCTGAAGGTCGGTGCGCGCCGGTGTAAATCGCTCCGGCACGTAGATCTCCGACCAGCAGAGAGGCATGCCATCCTCTCGAACTGTCCGCAGGCCCGCGACTCTCAGCCAGCGTTTGTCGGGCAAATCCCATAGGTTAGGCATAGCGCCCGGAGGGACTGAGATCATCCCCATGTGCGTGATTTTCAACTGGGTATTGTGAGCGAAATCCAGCAGGCCGCGCAGGTCTCGGAGACTGTGGACGTAGGGCGTCACAGGGCTTTCAGAGATTACGAAGGTGCCCGTCTTTCTCCGGCGCCCGACAAGGCCGCGCTCCGCCAGGACCTTGAGCGCCTCGCGCACGGTGTGACGCCCGACCCCGAATCGAACCTGCAGCACGGCCTCGGTCGGAAACCGCTCGCCCACTGGATAACCGCCCGCGGCAATCTCGTTGGACAATCGTTCGGCGATATCCCCAATCCGTGATGGCCCAGCGGTATTCGCGACCATATAGCCCCTTATCCCTCTTCTCGATGCCCTAGCGAAGGGATCGCGCCTGATTTCGCACAATTGGCCCATTTGTTCGACCCAAAATTTCGACCGCCGAAATACGCTGGCGTATGATAAATTCGAATAAATAGGTTTACAGCGGCGCGGAGGCCACCCTAGATACCAACGAGAGCCGCGCGCCGGCTGGGGATGGAAGAAGTCAGCCGGGTCATGATCGAAGGAATTCTCTCCGGGTTGAAGGTCGTGGACTTGACGCAGAATGTCGCCGGTCCATTCTGCACCCAGATTCTGGCCGATCTCGGCGCCGAGGTCATCAAGATCGAACGCCCCGAAGGCGGAGACGACACGAGGGCCTGGAGCCCGCCCCGAATCGTCGATCAATCGCCGACCTTCCTTGCGCTCAATAGAAGCAAGGCGAGCGTCTGCATCGATTTCAACAGCCCGGAGGGATGCCAGGTCTTGGCGGATCTCGCCGCGGGCGCAGATATCCTGGTTCACTCACTCAAACCCGGAAGCGCCGAAAGTCGCGGCCTGGGCTTCGAATCGCTCCATGCGCTGAACCCCAGCTTGATCTACTGTTCGATCAGCGCATTCGGCGGTGTCGGGCCTCTTTCGAAGCTCCCGGGTTACGATCCCCTGATGCAGGCCTTTACCGGCATCATGAGCACGACAGGCAATGACGGGGACGATCCGGTCAGGGTCGGTGTCTCCCTGATCGATATGGGCACGGGCGTCTGGGCCGCTCTGGGCGTTCTGGCGGCGCTTATCCAGCGGGGCAAGACCGGCAAGGGCGCGAAGGTCGAGGCCAGCCTGCTGGAAACCGGGGTCGGCTGGATGACTGTGTTCGTCGCCAACTACCTCGCGTCCGGCAAGCTGCCGATAAAGCAGGGATCCGCGATGGCGATGACGGCGCCCTATGAGCTGTTCCGTACCGCCGACGGCCAGGTATTCATCGCCGCCGGCAACGACCGGCTGTTCAGTCGCGTGTGCGAGGGCCTGGGCGCTCCTCAGCTCAGTCAGGATCCACGCTTCGCGACAAATCCCGATCGCGTGGTCAACCGCCCGGAGCTGCGATCTGAACTCGAGGCCCTGACCTCTTCATGGTCAAGCGGCGAGGTCGTCAAACGCCTGCGGGCGGCCGGCGCGCCCTGCAGCGAGATGAACTCGGTCGCGGAAATGGTCGACCACGAGCAGGTCCAGGCCATGGATCTGGTGCGGCCCCTGCCCACGCCGGGAGCGCCGGGACACCGGGCGGTGGCGCTGCCGTTCACGATTGACGGCGATCGCGGAGCGACGTTCCGACCCGCGCCGGGTTTGGGGGCCGACACGGCGCGGATTCTCGGCGGCCTCGGCTACAGCCAGGACAAATGCACGGCGTTACGCGAATCCGGCGCGATCAACTGATCCTATCGAGACAAGGTCTGCAATGAATTTCGAATATTCACCGACGCAGCTGGAAATCCGCGACGCGGTCAGTCGGCTTTGCCTTGAGTTCGGCCCCGACTATTGGCGCGGGTGCGACGAGAGGGGAGACTATCCCGAGGCGTTCGTGCAGGCGATGACCGACGCGGGCTGGCTCGGTGCGTTGATTCCGGAGGAATACGGCGGCTCGGGTCTGAAGGTGCTCGACGGTTGTGTCATCCTGCAGGAAATCAATCGCTCCGGAGGCAATGGCGCTGCGTGCCATGCCCAGATGTACACCATGGCTGCGATCCTGAATCACGGCAGCGAAGCTCAAAAGCAGAAATATCTTCCCAGCATCGCTGCAGGGACGCTGCGTCTTCAGGCCTTTGGCGTGACCGAGCCCGATGCCGGTTCGAACACGCTGAATATCAAAACGACCGCCCGCAAGATCGATGGCGGCTATGTCATCAATGGGCAGAAGATCTGGACGTCGAGATACTTCCAGTCGCACATGTACCTGCTGGTGACGCGCACCACTCCCCTGGAAGAGGCAAAGCGAAAGACCGATGGTCTCAGCCTTTTCCTTGTCGATATCGCCAAGGCCGGCGCGTCGCTGAAGGCGACGCCCATTCCCACCATGCTCAACCATCACACCAACCAAGTGTTCATCGATGATCTGCACGTCAGCGATGACGATCTCATCGGCGAGGAAGGCAAGGGCTTCTATTACCTGCTCGACACGCTGAACTCCGAACGGCTGCTGGTCGCCAGCGAGTCGATCGGTGACGGCAAGTGGTTTGTCGAGCAGGCCTCCCGCTATGCATCCGAGCGGCGCGTCTTCGACCGCCCGATCGGGGCGAACCAAGGGGTGCAGTTCCCGATCGCCAAGGCGCATATGAACATCGAAGCGGCGGAATGTATGCGCAACCGCGCCGCCACCCTGTTCGACAGCGGCGCCAAGGCCGGAAACGAGACGCTGATGGCCAAATACCTTGCCACCGAAGCTTCGTGGGAGGCGGCCGAGGCGTGCATGACCACCTTCGGCGGCTACGGCGTCGCTTCCGAATACCACGTCGAGCGGAAGTGGAAGGAGGCACGTCTCTTCCGCACGGCTCCGATCTCGAACAATCTCGTCCTGGCGCAGATCGCGCAACATGCGTTGGGCATGCCGAGGTCTTATTGAGAGAGCCATGGACGCCGTCGCCGATACCCTCGCGCAGTTCATCCACGGCGGCGCCGTCGATGCCCGCACGCGTTCGAGCGCCCGCGACGCCGTCATCGACACCCTGGCGGTGACCCTGGCGGGTTGCCGGGGCGCGGGAGTGCTCGCGCTTGAGGGGACCCTTTCCGCGGAAAGGGCCGGGTTCGGCGTTCCTTGCCTATGGTCCGACCGTCAATTCAGATCGGATGACAGCGCGCTGCTTGTCGGCATGGCGGCCCACGCGCTCGACTATGACGACGTGAGCATGATCGCGATCACCCACCCCAGTGCACCGGTTCTGGCCGCGCTGTTGGCGGGTACGGATTGGGAGACCACGACGGGGTTGGAAATTTGCGACGCCCTCGCCGTGGGCACCGAAGTGGCGATTCGCCTTGGAGAAGCGATCGGGTTCTCCCTTTACGAACTCGGTTTTCATTCCACGGCGGTTCTGGGTGTGTTCGGCGCGACCGCGGCCCTCGCGCGGCTGCATCGGCTTGATCCGACGACCACCCGTCAGGCATTGGGCATGGCCGCCAGCCTCGCCTCCGGGTTGCGCGTCAATTTCGGTTCAATGACAAAGCCGCTGCATGTCGGCATCGCGGCTTCGAACGGTCATCGCGCCGTGTCCTGGGCCAAGGCGGGTTTGACCTCTGCGGACGGGGACGTGTTCACCAATCGCGGCTTCTTCCAGGCCTTCTCCGGGGGACTCGCCTTGAGGTGGCCAGACGAGGTCGCTGTCGGAGACCCTTTCGTGATCTCGGACCCCGGTTTCGAGCGAAAGCGATTCCCCTGTTGCTACCTGACGCATCGGATGATCGCAGCGAGCCTGCAACTCGCCGCGGCCCACGACCTTCATCTGGCGTCGGTTCGGTCGATACGGGTGATCCTGCCTCGTGGCGGCGCATTGCCGCTCATTCATCCTCGCCCTACGACGGGGCAGGAGGCGCGGTTCAGCGGGCCTTACTCGGTGCTGGCGGCGCTGCACGATCGAGCGATCGGCTTTTCAAGCTTCACGGATTCGGCGGTCGCGCGTCCTGAGATCCGAGACCGGCTGGACGACGTGTCGCTCCTCGAAGTCGGCGACGAGGCGCTGACGCCGGCCGAACTCGGTCGAGCCGATGTGACCGTTGTCGTGACCCTCGTGGACGGACGGGTCGTCAGCCACGTGCAAACCACGTCTCCGGGATCCCCCCAGGATCCGCTGACCCGCAGAGAGTTGCGCGCCAAATGGGTCGACTGCCTGAGACACGGCACCAATATTCCGGAGTTCGCCGCCTCGCGACTCTTCGACATGGGCGACGACCTGGCCAAGGCGGAGCCCGTCGGGCGCTGGCTTACGGCCATTCGGCAGGCGGCGGCGCCGCAGGACCGTATGAGGGCGGCGTCGGCATGAGTGTATTTCTGACACTGGAGATCGAAGTCTTTGGTGACATTCAGGTCGTCACCCTGAATCGGCCAAATGCGGCGAACGCCCTGAATACGCAGATGGGTCTGGATCTCGTTTCCTATTTCGAGAGGGCGTCGCTCCTTGAGGTCAGGCTCGACTGCATCGTTCTCACAGGGGCCGGAGACAAGGCCTTCTGCGCCGGCGGCGACCTCAAGGAACGCGACGGCATGATAGCCGCCGCCTGGGAAAACCAGCACCTCATCTTCGAAAGAATGGCGCGCGCCATCAGGGATTGCCC
>Ga0209066_10005461_pt1 | contig 13397 bp, 10 predicted proteins | sample All_14_2_FD_187198 | JGI IMG/M metagenome (GOLD analysis project Ga0209066, IMG submission 187198) | Freshwater microbial communities in response to fracking from Pennsylvania, USA - Allegheny Zone_MetaG_DW_15 (SPAdes) (version 2) ...
GTTCTGCACGGTCGAGCCGTTCGCCTGCCAGGGCAGGACGAGCTGGCCGATGCCCGTGATGAGGGCGGTGTAGCCGATGCCGAGCACGAGCGTGAAGACGAGCATCGCGCGGACGGCGACTCCCGTGGCGCGCAGGGTGGTGCGGGTGGTGGACATGTCAGATCTCTCTCAGGGGTCAGAAGCCGGGGATCAGGCTCACGACGATGTCGATGAGCTTGATGCCGATGAAGGGGGCGATGATGCCGCCGAGTCCGTAGACGAGCAGGTTGCGGCTCAGGATCTGTGAGGCGCTCGCCGGGCGGTACTTCACTCCGCGGAGTGCGAGCGGAATCAGGAAGACGATCACGATCGCGTTGAAGATGATCGCGCTGGTGACCGCCGAGGCGGGCGAGCTGAGCTGCATGACGTTCAGCACCGCGAGACCCGGGAAGAAGCCCATGAACATCGCCGGGATGATCGCGAAGTACTTCGCGATGTCATTGGCGAGCGAGAAGGTCGTAAGCGCTCCGCGCGTGATGAGCAGCTGCTTGCCGATGCGCACGATGTCGATGAGCTTGGTGGGGTCGCTGTCGAGGTCGACCATGTTGCCGGCCTCCTTCGCGGCCGACGTGCCGGTGTTCATCGCGACGCCGACGTCTGCCTGCGCGAGCGCAGGGGCGTCGTTGGTGCCGTCCCCCGTCATCGCGACGAGGCTGCCGCCTTCCTGCTCGCGCTTGATGAGGGCCAGCTTGTCCTCAGGGGTCGCTTCGGCGAGGTAGTCGTCGACGCCGGCCTCCTTGGCGATCGCGGCGGCGGTGAGCGGGTTGTCGCCCGTGATCATCACCGTGCGGATGCCCATGGAGCGCAGGTCCGAGAAGCGCTCGCGCAGGCCGTCCTTCACGATGTCCTTGAGGTGGACGACGCCGAGCACCCTTCCTTCCCCGCGCGAATCGAGGGTTGCGACGACCAGAGGCGTGCCGCCCGACTGCGCGATCGCGTCGGTCTCGCTCACCAGGAGGGCGCGGGTACTCACCGCGACGGGCGCGCCGGACTGCTCCAGCCACGCCAGCACCGCTGAGCCGGCGCCCTTGCGAATCTGCGTTCCCTCCGCCAGGTCGAGGCCGCTCATGCGGGTCTGCGCCGTGAACGGCACGATCGTCGCATCGGCGGGAGACTGCACGTGGATGCTGCGGACCGCCGCCAGCTCGACGACCGAGACGCCCTCGGGCGTGGGGTCGGCGAGCGAAGACAGCGCCGCCGCTCGGGCGAGGTCGTCCTCGCCCACACCGGGGAGAGCGACGAAGTCGGACGCGCGACGGTTGCCGTACGTGATCGTTCCGGTCTTGTCGAGCAGCAGTGTGGTCACATCACCGGCCGCCTCGACGGCACGACCCGACATCGCGAGCACATTGCTCTGCACGAGCCGGTCCATGCCGGCGATGCCGATCGCCGAGAGGAGGGCGCCGATCGTGGTGGGGATGAGGCACACGAGCAGGGCCACCAGCACGGGGATCGACACGGGGGATGCCGCGAACGACGCGATCGGGTTGAGCGTGAGCACGACGATCACGAACACGATCGACAGGCTCGCGAGCAGGATGTTGAGCGCGAGCTCGTTGGGCGTGCGCTGACGCGCGGCGCCCTCGACGAGCGCGATCATCCGGTCGACGAACGTCTCGCCGGGCTTGGAGGTGATGCGCACGACGATCCGGTCGGACAGCACGCGCGTGCCTCCCGTGACCGCCGAGCGGTCGCCACCGGACTCGCGCACGACCGGGGCGGACTCTCCCGTGATCGCCGACTCGTCGACGGTCGCGATCCCGTGGACGATATCGCCGTCTCCGGGGATGAGCTCGCCGGCCGACACGATCACCACGTCGCCGAGCGTCAGGTCGGAGGATGCGACCTCGACGGTCTCAGCGCGGTCGGCCGCGGCATCCGTCGACGCGTCATAGGACGTGACCCGGCGCGCCATCGTGCTCGTGCGGGTTTTGCGCAGCGAGGCGGCCTGCGCCTTGCCGCGGCCCTCGGCGACGGACTCGGCGACGTTCGCGAACAGGACCGTCAGCCAGAGCCAGACGGCGATGCCCCATGTGAAGCCGAACGGCACGTCGGTGCCACCGGATGGCTCCGGACCGCCCAGGAACGGCTCGGCGATGGCGATCGCTGTGGTGAGCGCGGCGCCGACCCAGACGAGGAACATCACCGGGTTGCGCCACAGGGCTGCCGGGTTCAGCTTGCGGAAGGCTTCGGGAAGAGCCTGCACGAGCTGCGACCAGCCGAACGAGCGCGTGGGCTTCTTCGACGACGGGGTGACCGTGCCGGAGACGGGAGTGAGAGTGGACGTGGACATGTGTCAGACGAGCCCTTCCGCCAGGGGACCCAGCGTGAGAACGGGGAAATAGGTGAGTGCGGTGACGACGACCGCGACAACGGCGAGCAGGCCGACGAACTGCGGGCGATACGTCGGCAGCGTGCCCGAGGTCGCCGGGACCTTCTCCTGCGCGGCGAGCGAGCCCGCGAGCGCGAGGACCAGCACGATCGGGACGAACCGGCCGAGCAGCATCGCGACGCCGAGGGCCGTGACCAGCCACGGTGTATCTGCGGTGAGACCTGCGAACGCAGAGCCGTTGTTGTTCGATGCGGAGGTGAACGCATACAGGACCTCGGACAGCCCGTGCGAACCCGAGTTGTTGAGCGAGACCGACTCCACATCGCTGCGGACCGCAGGTATCGCGAAACTCAACGCCGTGCCGACGAGCACGAGCATGGGCGTCACGAGGATGTAGAGGCTCGCGAGCTTGATCTGGGCGGGGCCGATCTTCTTGCCGAGGTACTCCGGCGTCCGGCCGACGAGCAGACCGCCGACGAACACGGCGATCACCGCGAGGATCAGCATTCCGTAGAGGCCCGCGCCGACACCGCCGGGGGCGATTTCGCCGAGCATCATGTTGATCATGGGGATCATGCCGCCCAGCGCGGTGTACGAATCGTGCATCGAGTTGACGGCGCCGGTCGACGTGAGCGTCGTGGCACCGGCGAACAGCGTCGAGCCGAAGATGCCGTAGCGCACCTCTTTGCCTTCCATCGCACCGCCGGCGAGCTGGGGGGCGGTGCCGAGGCCGAGCGATTCGAGCCAGGTGACGGCCGTGATCGAGACGACCGCGATCGATGCCATCACCGCGAGGATCGCGTAGCCCTGGCGGTTGTCGCCGACCATCTTGCCGAAGGCGCGCGGCATGGCGAACGGGATGCACAGCAGCAGGAGGATCTCGAGCACACTCGTCCACGGGGCGGGGTTCTCGAAGGGGTGCGACGAGTTGGCGTTGAAGAATCCACCACCGTTCGTGCCGAGCTCCTTGATCGCCTCCTGCGAGGCGACCGGACCGCCTGGCAGCACCTGGGTACCGCCGGTGATCGTGCCGACCTCGGTGAAGCCGTTGAAGTTCTGCGCGACGCCCGCGACAATCAGCGCGATGGCCGCAACGATCGACAGCGGCAGTAGCAGTCTTGCGATGCCGCGCGTGAGGTCGACCCAGAAGTTGCCGATCGTCGACGAGCCGCGCCGTGCGAAGCCGCGCACCAGCGCGATCGCGACGGCGATGCCGACCGAGGCCGACACGAAGTTCTGCACGGCGAGTCCTGCCAGCTGCACGGTGTAGCCGAGGGTCACCTCAGGCGAGTACGACTGCCAGTTCGTGTTGGTGACGAAGGAGACCGCCGTGTTGAACGCGAGTCCCTCAGGCACGGGCGGAAGGCCGAGCGAGTAGGGCAGCACCGCCTGGAAGCGCTGCAGCGCGTAGACGAACAGCACGCCGATGACCGAGAAGACGAGCACCCCGCGGGTGTACGCCTGCCAGGTCTGCTCCGCGCGGGAGTCGACGCCGATCACGCGGTAAAGACCGCGTTCGACGCGCCAGTCCTTCTCGGAGGTGTAGACCCGGGCGATCCAGTCGCCCAGGGGGCGGTAGAGGAGCGCGAGCATCAGCAGGACGGTGGCAGCCTGAAGGATGCCGAGCCAGATCGTGGCGGCATCCATCAGAACTTCTCCGGCTTCACGAGGGCGACGACGAGGTACACGACGGCGGCGAGGGCGAACACGGCGGCGATGAGCGAGAAGACGATCATCGCTGCGCGCCTCCATCCGTTGCTCCACGCGGGGCGGCGCCCTGGGTGCGCGGACCCAGCTTCTCGACGCCCTTCGCGATCAGGCCGACGAGCGTGAAGAGCGCGAGTATGGCGGCGAGGTAGATGACATCCAGCACTGAGACTCCTGGGGGGTTTCGCATCGGCGGATCGAATGGCCGCGCGACGGGTTGTCGCACGGGTGCCTCGAGGCACCGCATCCGATGAAACACCGCCCGATCGGCCCGCAGCGGTGTCCTCACGGAATCCATACGGGTCGGCGCACTTCCCTCACGGAGTCCTCTCGCCCGGACTCCGTCGCGCAGGGGGTTATCGGATCAACCGACGATCGGGCGCTCGTTCGGGAACGTGAACAGCATGTTCCGCTGACGCACCGCGAGCGCTGCCGCCAGTCCGATCGGACCGATGCGCCCCGCGAGCATCAGCGCGGACAGCACATACTTGCCCGCCGGGTCGAGCTCGGCCGACAGGCCGACAGACAGCCCGCAGGTCGCGAAAGCCGAGATCACCTCGAAGAGGATCCGATCCAGCGACGCATCGCTGACGAGGGTGATCAGTGTCGTGGCGACCAGCACGAGCGTCGCCCCCAGGAATGTGACGCTGATGGCGACCCGCAGCAGGCCGTTCGGGATCGTGCGGGAAGCGGCGGTGATGTCGCGCGTTCCCCGGGCTTCTGCGATGATCGCGAGGAACAGCACCGCGAGGGTGGTCACCTTGATCCCCCCGGCCGTGGATGCCGAGCCGCCGCCGACGAACATCAGGGCGTCGCTGGCGAGCAGCGTGGTCGTGGTCGACGCGGCTGTGTCGGTGATCGCGAAGCCCCCCGATCGCATCATCGTCGAGGCGAAAAGACCGTGGAAGATCTTCTCGGCCGGGTTCATCTCGCCGATCGTGGCGGGGTTGGACCACTCGAACACCGTCCATGCGATCGCTCCGGCCACCAGCAGGATCGAGGTGGTCAGCAGTGTCAGCTTCGTGTGGAGGGTCCAGCGCGAGAATTTCCACCGAGTGCTGATGAGGTTCAGGAACACCGGGAATCCGAAGCTTCCCACGAAGACGCCGATCATCACCGGCACGAGGATCCACAGGTTGCCGTCGAACACCGTCAGGCCCCCGACATGGACGACGAACCCGGCGTTGTTGAACGCCGACACCGCGTAGAAGAGTCCATACCACAGGCCGAGGCCCCAGCCCTCCTCGACGACGAACGCGGGGGTGAGGATCACCATCAGGACGCCCTGGATCGTCAGCGTGGTCAGCACCACGACCCTGAGAAGACTGCGGACCTCGCCCAACTCGGGTGAGCCGATGGTCTGTTGCGCGAAGATTTTGCTACCCAGGCCCAGCTGCCGGGTGACCGCGCGTGAGAGAAGGAGCGCGAGGGTGACGATGCCGAGGCCGCCGATCTCGATCGCGATCAGGATCACGACGAGCCCGAACGGCGACCAGGCGGTCGCAGTGTCGATAGTGGTCAGTCCCGTCACGGTGATCGCCGAAACGGCCGTGAAGACGGCATCCTCCCAGGCCGCCGCGCGGCCGGTGGCGGAAGCGATCGGAAGTCTCAGGAGGACGGAGAAGAACAGCGCAGCGAGCACGAACACGAGCACGGATGCGCGCGCGGGAGACCGCCGCACGAAGTAGGCGACCGCACGCACGATGCGTCGCGGCACCGTGAGCCGCAGAAGAGAGCCGTCGGGATAGCGACGTGAGTCGCTCATCGCGCGTCCACCCGATCGCCTTCCCTCCGCAGGTCCAGCGTCCACGGTACTCCGGGCCGAGGGATGAGGCGGCGCGGCGTGCTCGTCGCCGCACCCCCGCGGTTCGTCCAGCTCACTCGGAGGACAGCATCCGCACGCCGTCGAGCACGGCGGAGTGCGTGTGCGGCGAGCCGAGCACGCGGAAATGCCCGGATGCCGGGACGATCACGTTCGTCGCCCCCTCCAGGGCGCTGCCGCCGGGGATGTGCGGGTCGAAGCGTCCGAACACCGACACGATGCGGCCGTTGACGGACTCGTCGCGCCCGAGCATGACGATCGTCTCGTCGTCGGGCAGAAACGCCCGGATGCTGGGCACGAAGAACAGTCCGGCGAGCGGTGATCCGTGGAACGGCGTGCACACGGCGACGAGGCCGAGGACGCCGAGCGGGGGTCCCGTGGGTTCGGCGGTCGCGGCTGCCGCGGCATCCGCCGGATCGCCCCCCGCCGCCGCCTCGATCGCCGCGGCAGCGGCCGCGCGGGATGAGATGAGCAGGTGCTTGCCGATCAGGCCGCCCTTGCTGTGCGCGACCAGGACCCGGCCGTCGCCCTTCGGCGGCTTGCTCGCGAGCGCCCGCCCGAGCCGGTCGGCCGTCTCGGCGATGCCGCGACTGTTCATCCCGAGTCCGTGGACGACCTCGACGCGGTGGCCCGCGGCATTGAGCGCGTCTCCGAGCGGACGCAGGAACGTCCAGTGCTCATACACCCCGGGGAGCAGGATGACCTCGGCGAGATCGTCCGAGCCCGTGCGCCACGCTCGCGGTACCGGTCGCGGGCGGCCCAGGGTCCAGGGCGCCGTCACGAGCGCCAGCTGCCGCCGCGCGGCGTACGCATAGTCGAGGCCCCACAGCCAACCGCGCGCGATCACGTTCGGGCGGCCGTCGTCGGGTGTCATGAGCGGAAGTCTAGGAGCCGTGCGACGGTGGGCGGGACGCCCGAGGAGGGTGATCCGCTCAGGACTGCGGTGGCTCGGCGACGCTCTTGTCGGGCGGACCCGCGGGGCGTGTGGCCCGGTCGTGATGGTGATGCGCGGGCTGACCGGCGGGTAGTCCGGAGCGCTCCTGCCCGGGCAGCGGGCGCGAGCGGCGGCCGTAGATGAGTTCGGTCGAGTCGAGCAGCCAGGGCACGACCGTGATGGAGACGCCGTGGATGAGCATCAGCTGGTTCGCGATGCGCCGCGCGCGGCGGTTGTGCAGGAGCGACTCCCACCAGTGGCCGACGATGTACTGCGGCAGGTAGACGGTGACCACCGAGGATCCGTGCTCCTGCCTCCACTGCTTGATGAACTGTGCGACCGGGCTCGCGAACGTGCGATACGGGGATTCGACGATGGTCAGCGGCACCGGGATGCTGTGCTCGGACCACTGCTGCTGCAGCTTCTCCGACTCTTCCGCACTGACCGCGATGTGAACGGCGAAAGTCTGGTCGTGGCGGGCGGCCAGCGCGTAGTCGATCGCCTTGATGACGGGCTTCTGCAGGCGCCCGACCAGGACGATCGCGACGTCGCCCTCCGAGCCGAAGTGCGTCTGGTCGTCGGGCTCGATCTCGTGCTCGACGTCGCGGTAGTACCGATTGACGCCGATCATCAGGGTCGCGAGGATCGGAATCGCGATGAAGACGAGATACGCGCCGTGCGTGAACTTGGTCACCGTGACGATCAGCAGCACGAAGACGGTCAGCGTGGCACCGAGGGAGTTGATCGCCAGACCCGTGCGGGACGAGCGGCGTTCCGAAATCGCGGACGGTGCCTGCGCGGCCTCCGGCGACAGCGCCTTGAGGTTGCGCAGCGATCGCCGCCAATGGCGGACCATGCCGATCTGCCCGAGTGAGAACGAGACGAACACGCCGATGATGTACAGCTGGATCAGCGTGGTGAGGTTCGCCTGATAGACCACGAGTACGGCGACGGCGACGACGCCGAGGATGATCATGCCGTTGGAGTAGACCAGGCGGTCGCCGCGGGTGTTGAGCGCCTTCGGAGCGTAGCCGTCGCGGGCGAGCACTGAGCCCAGCAGAGGAAAGCCGTTGAAGGCTGTATTGGCTGCCAGGAGCAGCACGCACGCCGTGGCCGCCTGGATGACATAGAACGGGATGGATCCCATTCCGAAGGTCGCCGAAGCCACTTGCGCCATGAGGCTGGGCTGAGGGTTGTCGCAGTCGAAGCCGATCAGGTTGCACGGGTTCTCGGCGTAGTGGACGCCGGAGATGAGTGCGAGCGTCGTCAGTCCCGCGAACATGACGATTGCGATGAGACCCATCATGGTGAGCGTCATCTGGGCGTTGCCGACCTTGGGGCGGCGGAACGCGGGGACGCCGTTGGCCACCGCCTCGACGCCGGTGAGAGCGGAGCAGCCGCTGGAGAAGGCCCGCAGCACCAGCAGGATGACCGCCGCCTGGGCGAGGCTCTCGCCCTCTACGCCGAACTCGGCGCTGGAGGCGATGGGCGGATCGCCCAGTGCGGTGCGGGCGAGGCCGACGACCACCATGATCACCACCGAGGCGATGAACACATAGGTGGGGATGGCGAACAGCAGCGATGCCTCGCGCACGCCGCGCAGGTTGACGACCACGATCAGGATGACGAATCCGACGGCGAGCCCGACCCGGAACGGATTGAGTCCGGGGATCGCGGAGATGATGTTGTCGACTCCGGAGGCGACCGACACCGCGACCGTCAGGACGTAGTCCACCAGCAGGGCGGCGGCGACGACCACGCCCGGAACTTCGCCGAGGTTCTTCGAGGCCACTTCGTAGTCGCCGCCACCGGACGGGTACGCCTTGATGAGCTGGCGGTAGCTGACCACGACGACGATCAGCAGCACGACGACCGCGAGGGCGACGAAGGGGCTGAACGCCAGAAACGCCATTCCGCCGGTGAGCAGGATCATCAGCAGCTCCTGCGGGGCGTACGCCACCGAGCTCAGGGCGTCGGACGCGAAGATCGGCAGCGCCATCCTCTTGGGGAGCAGCTGGTCGTCGAGTTTCGCAGACGTGAGCGGATCCCCGAGAAGAAGACGCTTGGCGATCGGCGAATCTGCGCCGGGCTCGCGACTGTCAGTGGCCACGGCGGGCGACACTACGCCTGTCTGGTGGTGCGCGCAATGCGACCGGCGGTGACGTGGCCGATCCGCGTCCGTCGGCGCCCGCTAGCCGAGGAACTCGCGGGCGGCCACGACGAGCGCGTCGACTCCGAGACCGATCGTGGGATTGATGACCGGCGCGAAATACGGCGAGTGGTTCGTGGGGATGTCGCGGTCGATCGTGCCGCCGGCGCTCGCTTCGGCGAACGTCTGCGGATCGACCCCGCCCCAGAACCAGAAGACCAGCGGAGCGCCCGAATCGCGCGCGAACCAGGAGACGTCCTCACTGCCGGTGAACATGCCGGGATCCACGACGGTGCCGTCGCCGAAAGCGCTGTCGAACGCGAGCGTCAGCCGCGCCGTCGCGTGCACGTCGTTGATCGTGGGCGGCAGGGAGTGGTCGACGGCGATCATCGGCTCCTCGTCTGCGCCCGAGGCCTGCGCTTCGGCGCGGATCACGCGTTCCACCTTCGCGAGCACGCGCTCCCGGGCCTCTTCATCGGGATAGCGCAGGCTCAGTTCCAGCTTCGCCTCGGCGGGGATGATGTTGTTCTTCAGACCGGCGTGGATCGATCCGACGGTGACCACGGCGACATCGCGCGGGTCGACCTCGCGCGAGACGATCGTCTGCAGCCGCATCACGGTGGCCGCGGCCATCACGACCGGGTCGATCGTGGAGTGCGGACGCGAGCCGTGGCCGCCTCTGCCGAGGAGCGTCACGGTCAGGCCGTCGGATGCCGCCATCTGGGTGCCCGGTCGCACGCCGATCGTGCCCGACGGCAGCGGGGTCACGTGCTGGCCGAGCACGATGTCGGGTTTGGGGAAGCGGTCGAGCACGCCGTCGGCGATCATCGCCTGCGAACCTGCTCCGTACTCCTCGGCGGGCTGGAAGACCGCGACGATCGTCCCCGACCACTCGTCCCTCGTGGCCAGCAGCTTCTCGAGCGCGCCGATCAGGCACGTGACATGCATGTCGTGACCGCAGGCGTGCATGACGGGCACGTCGGAGCCCGCAGGGTCGGTGCCCCGCGCGATGCTCGCATATTCCAGGCCGGTCATCTCCTTCACCGGGAGCGCGTCCATGTCGGCACGCAGCCAGACGACGGGACCGTCTGCGGATTCCCCGGTGTCTCGATACACGGCTTCGCCGCTGTTCGAGAGCCGAGTGGAAGGGTTGCGGATGATGCCGACGACGCCGGTCTTGCCGATGCCCTCTTCGAACTCGATGCCCAGCTCGCCCAGGTGCCGGGCGACCACCCCTGCGGTGCGCGTCTCCTGGAACGAGAGCTCCGGATGCCGGTGCAGATCGATGTAGAGCGCCTCGAGGTCGATGGTCATGGCTTCGAGCCTAGCCGCGGGGTTGAAACCCCGTCAGCGGTCGAAGCGGGCGGTGGTGGCGCGCACGATCAGCTCGTACGGCAGACGCCGGGGCTCTTCGCGGGGGATGGCCGCATCCCTCGCTTCGAGCTCGTCGAGGATCGCGTCCGCCGCGCGCTCGCCTTGCGCCAGGGGAAACTGGTCGACCGTCGTGAGGCGGAAGAACTCGCCGAGCTCGTGGCCGTCGATTCCGATGACGGAGAGATCCTCGGGCACGCGGTACCCGAGCTCGCGCGCGGCCAGCAGCGCGCCGATCGCCATCTCGTCCGACGCCGCGAAGATCGCCGTCGGACGCTCGCCCGGCCTCCCGAGCAGCTGCTTGGCGGCGCGGAAGCCGCCCTCGACCGTGAAGTCCGCAGGTTCGAACAGCGCGGGACGGGGCGGGATGCCGGCATCTGCCAGCGTCCGTTCGAAGCCCTGCCGGCGATGGGTGGGGATGTGGAAGTCGATGTCGAACTCGGGGCTCGCGCCGATGTGCGCGATCTCGCTGTGGCCGAGGGAGATCAGATGCTCGGTCGCCAGGCGCGCGACCGCGACGTCATCGACGGTGAGGGTCGACAGGCGGGGATTCGGACCGCCGATCGCGATCACCGGCAGGTCGAGCTCGCGCAGCTGCTCGGTCTCCTCGTCGCCGAGTTCGATCGAGATCGCGATGACCCCGTCCACCCGCTGCCGGCGCAGGAAGGTCTCGAAGACGCTGCGGCGCTGCTCGCGATCGGCGGTGAGGTTGTAGAGGGTGATGTCGTAGCCGCGGCGCATGAGAGCGGATGCCGTGCCGCTGAGCACCGTGCTGAAGAACCAGCGGTCGAGGAACGGCACCAGTACGCCGATGTTGCGCGTGCGGCCCGAGGCCAGACTCGATGCTGACGAGGACACCACGTAGCCGAGGGTCTTCGCGGCCGTCTCCACTCGAGCGCGGGTCGCATCCGACACGTGTCCGCGTCCGCTGAGCGCACGGGAGACGGTCGCGGTGGAGACGCCCGCGAAGCGCGCGACCTCATCGATGCTGACCACGTCTTCCCCCCTTCGAGCGTCGAGTTCCGGCGGTCAGGCTGCGCCGTTCTCGAGCCAGACGGCGGTGTCGACCGGCAGCATCCCGTCGGTGATCGGTCCGCTCGTCGCGATCACGCTCCCGTGCGGCAACGGGATCGCGGCGGAGCCGATGTTCGCGACGACGGTCACATTCCCATTGCGGAATGCGAGGATGCCGGGCTCGTGCGTCTCGATCCATTCCAGCCTCCCCGCCCCGAGCCGGTGGGTGCGGCGCCCGGCGAGAAGAGTCGTGTACAGCGACAGAGTCGACGCGCCGTCGCCGATCTGCCGGTCCCGCGCGAGATTCGCCCAGGACGCGGGCTGCGGCAGCCAAGAGGCACCCGTGGGGCTGAACCCGTACGCCGGCTCGGTCGCCGACCACGGCACCGGAACCCGGCAGCCATCACGGCCGTAGCGTTCCCCGGCCGTGCGGAACCACGTCGGGTCCTGGCGCGCCTCGTCGGGCAGGTCGACGGCCTCGGGCAGGCCGAGCTCCTCGCCTTGGAAGATGTACGCCGAGCCGGGCAGGGCGAGCATGACGGTCGAAGCGGCGCGGGCGCGACGCAGACCCACATCGGGGATCGGCTTGCCGGGCGAGAGCGGTCCGATGCCGTGACCCTGGGGGTTCTCCTCCGTCAGCGCCAGACGCGAGGCGTGGCGAACCACGTCATGGTTCGAGAGCACCCAGGTGCTCGGAGCCCCGACCGCCCCGTAGGCGCGCAGCGACTCGTCGATCACGGCGCGCAGGGGAGCGGCATCCCACTTCGTCTCGAGGTAGGCGAAGTTGAAGGCCTGGTGCATCTCGTCGGGACGCACCCAGAGTGCGGTCTGCTCGATCGTGGGCAGCCACGCTTCCGCGCAGAGTGCCCGGTCGCCGTCGTACTCGGCCAGCACCCGGTGCCAGTCGCGGTACACGTCGTGTACGCCGTCCTGACCCCAGTACGGCACGTTCTCCTCGCCGCCGCCCAGCGCGTCGGCATCCGTCGGCGGGGTGTAGTCGGGCAGCGCCGAATCCTTCACGAGTCCATGTGCGACGTCGACGCGGAAGCCGTCGACGCCCCGGTCGAGCCAGAAGCGCAGGATGCGGCGGAACTCCTCGCGCACCTCCTCGTTCGACCAGTCGAAGTCGGGCTGCGACGTGTCGAACAGGTGCAGGTACCACTGGCCCGGCGTTGCGTCGACCGTCGCCTGATCAGAGGCAGGGACGCGGGTCCAGGCCGGACCGCCGAAGACCGAGTCCCAGTTGTTCGGCGGCAGTTCGCCGTGGACGCCCTTGCCGTCGCGGAACAGGTAGCGCGCCCGCTCCCGGCTGCCCGGTCCCGCGGCGAGCGCGGCCTGGAACCAGGCGTGCTGGTCTGAGGAGTGGTTCGGCACGAGGTCGACGATGACGCGGATGCCGCGCCCATGCGCCGCCGCGAGCATGGTGTCGAAGTCGGCGAGCGTGCCGAACAGCGGGTCGACATCGCAGTAGTCGGCGACGTCGTACCCGGCATCCTTCTGGGGGGACCGCTGGAACGGGCTGAGCCAGAGCGCATCCACGCCGAGGTCGACGAGGTCGTCCAGGTGGGCCGTGACGCCCGGGAGGTCGCCGATGCCGTCGCCCGAGCTGTCGGCGAACGAGCGCGGGTAGATCTGGTAGATGACGGCAGTGCGCCACCATTCGGCTCCGGGCTGGGAGGAGAGGTCGAAGGGGTGCTCGGCGAGGTCGGGCGAAGTCATCCATCCAGGATAGTGGAAGCGCTTGCATCGGCTCTGCCGTGTGACCGCCTGCGCAGGCGGCGCGGATAAGGTGGGCGCGTGCCCTCCGCCGACGCCCTCGCCTCCGCCGAATCGCTGATCCTCGCGATACCGGACTACCCGGAGCCCGGCATCCTGTTCCGCGACATCACCCCGCTGCTGGCGGATGCCTCGGCCCTGCGCACCACGATCGACGCTCTCACCGCGCCCTTCGCGGGCACATTCGACGTGGTCGCCGGTGTCGAGGCGCGCGGTTTCCTGCTGGCGGGGGCGGTCGCGATCGCCTCGGGGG
>Ga0209066_10005462_pt1 | contig 13395 bp, 16 predicted proteins | sample All_14_2_FD_187198 | JGI IMG/M metagenome (GOLD analysis project Ga0209066, IMG submission 187198) | Freshwater microbial communities in response to fracking from Pennsylvania, USA - Allegheny Zone_MetaG_DW_15 (SPAdes) (version 2) ...
GCCCTATCAACCAATGATGGGGCTTTTTTATGGCTACTACACCACGCAAGACACAAGTACCAGGTGCAGCAAAGCAACCTGCAGAAGTAAAAACAGAAGTGGTAGAAACCACTCAACCAACCACAGCCGAACAGGCAGAAGCTGCGTTAGAAAGCATCACTGGTGCTGATCCTTCTACCAATGAAAACGCGCCAGAAGTGGCTCTTGTACCTGTAGAGCAGTTTGATGCTGTAGCGCAAAAGCTCGCTGAAGCAGAAGCAAAAATTAAAGCATTGGAAGCTCAATCAAAAGCACAAAGCAAAACTGCAGCACCACAAGTACTTGAATCAAAACCTGCCGAAGTTAAACACATTCACGGCGTATTGACTGAGCGCGGCTGGGATTCAGTGGAGGAATAACCATGGGATCTAAACCAAAAGTAGTGAAGCAGGACCCAGAAGGTGATGCACGTCGTGCAGCTGAAAAAGCCACAGCAGAAGCCAATACTAAAAAAGCCATGCGTCGTTCTGGTAGCTCAGCGGGTAGCAGTATGAGCGTATTGGGTGGGGAGGGCGGTAAAGAGCCGACAGGTCTTTCTGGTGCATTTTCTACATTTTTAAATGACCAAAAATCAAAACTAGGTGGTGGCTAATGCAAAACGACGCTCGCAAATACTGTACCCGGTTGGGACAACTCAAAGCTGCGCGTGCACAGTATGAGTCGCATTGGGCTGAATGCTATCGGTTTGGTGCGCCTGAGCGTCAGCAGTCCTTTGCTGGAAGTGATGTAAAGAATCAGCGTGAGACTGAGCGTGCGGATCTGTATGACTCAACCGCTGCCGATTCTGTTCAAGTCCTTGTTTCAATGATCATGAATGGTGTAACGCCTGCAAATGCAATTTGGTTTAAGGCTGTGCCAGATGGTATTGATGACCTATCAGAAGTCACGGAGGGTGAGCGCTGGCTTGAAGATGTGTGTCAGTTCATGTGGCGCAATATCCATGGTGCAAACTTTGACAGTGAGAACTTCGACACGATCACGGACGTTGTCACTGCTGGATGGGGTGTGATGTATGTCGATATTGATCGTGAGGCAGGTGGCGGTTATGTGTTTGAGTCGTGGCCAACGGGTAGTTGTTTTATCGGATCATCACGTGCTGATGGCTTGATTGATACGATTTACCGCGAACATGAAATGACAGCTGAAGCCATGATTAATACTTATGGTGAGAAGAATTGTCACTACACGGTTGTCGATACAGCAAAGAGAGCACCAGATACTAAACTGAAGTTATTGCATGTGATCCAGCCGCGTAAACAGGTGGGTGCTGGTCAGATCAACAAAGCCATGCCGTTTGCTTCTTATCATATTGATCAGAGCAATCAGCACATGCTGAAAGAGTCTGGTTATCACGAATTTCCTTGCTCGGTACCACGTCTGCGCAAACTTCCAAACTCGGTGTATGGCAATGGTCAAATGACCTTGGCTTTGCCTGATGCTAAGTCATTAAATGATTTGATGAAGAACACACTACGTTCTGCGGATCTTCAAATTGGCGGCATGTGGATTGCTGAGGATGATGGTGTTTTAAACCCGCATACTGTGCGTATTGGTCCACGAAAAGTGATTATTGCCAACAGTGTTGATTCAATGAAACGTCTGGATGATGGCGTGAACTTTCAGCTTTCTGAATACCTATTGACCAACCTGCAAGGCGGGATTCGTCGTCGTCTTATGGCTGACCAATTGCCACCAATCGGCACCAGCAACATGACTGCAACAGAAATCAATACGCGTGTCGAAATGATCCGTCAGCTACTCGGGCCGATGTATGGTCGTCTGCAAACTGAATACCTGAAATCCATCCTTGATCGCTGTTTTGGTTTAGCTATTCGTTCAGGTGCTTTAGGACAGCCACCACAGGAGCTATGGGGTCGCAATCTATCCTTTAAGTTTGTGTCGCCACTGGCACGTTCTCAGCGCATGGAAGAAGTCTATGCCACTGAGCAATACATCATGAGCATGGCAAATGTGGCTGGTGTTGATCCGACAGTCTTGGACAATATTAATTTTGATGCCGTAGCTACAGTGACTGGCTCGGGTCGCGGTGTTCCTCAATCAATCATGCGCACAGCTGATGAAGTTCAGCAATTGCGTGAATCACGTCAAAAGGCACAAGAGGAACAGGCTCAAGCACAGCAGCAACAAGCCATGATGGAAATGGCAGGCGGTGCGGTGGCAAAAGGCCTTGAAAAGCAGATAGGTGCTGAAACAGCAACAGGAGTAATGCAGTGATTATTTTTCCAGCTGTGATGCTTATCGTTGGGCTGATCTTAGCCGTTGGCTGGTGGAATGAAGTCAACAAAAGCCAAGAGCTAAAAAGCCAGATTAAAAGTTACCAAGCTGAACTTGCCGAGCGCTCATTACCCAAGGCAAAGGAAGAAAGCCAAGAGGATGAGCGTGGCGCATTTGTAAAGGTTCAAACAGCGCGTACAGCTACGCCTGAAACGTATCGCAATGTCTTTGACCTAGATTACAGCGGGCAACGAGTACTTGCTCACCTCACATTTATGTATGCCAATAAATCAAGCTATGTACGCGGTGGCCATGATGCAGAGCGCGAGTCCTGTTTCCGTGCAGGTCAGGCTGACGTGATCGGCTTTATCTACAAACAAATTAACCGTGCAAACGATCCAAATTATAAGCAAGAGGACGAAGTAAATGACTGATTTAAACCAAAACCAAGCAACTGAAACCAATCAAGAGCAAACATCACTTTTAAGTGGTGGTCATGAGGGGGAAATTCAGGATGCTGGTGATCAAGGTCAAACCACTGAAGAAACAACTACAACTGGCGCACCTGAATCAATCGATGGTTATCAGGTCGAAGTGGAAAACTTTAACTTTGACGAGTTTAAGGCCATTCCTGAAAATCAGGAGTTCTTAGAGCGTGCGCGTGAAGCTGGGTTGGATAACGGTAGCCTGAACTTCTTACTGAAGGAATATAACGAGCTGATTCCAGCACTCATGGAAAATAATGCCGTACTGGACAATGAAACCACGGTCAAAACCATGAGTGAAGTATGGGGTGGTGAAGCAGAGCAGAACTTCGGTTATGCACAAGCAGTGGCAGGTAACCTGATTGCAAACGGGGTACTGACTGCGGAGGAAGTGAACAATCCGTCATTTGGCAACAATCCACTGGTGTTGAAGATGGCAGCCTATTTTGGTCAGCAACTGAATGAAGATACACCCCCGTCTAACACACAACAAAGTGGCGGTTTGGATGTTGAATCATTAATGCAGTCGGAAGCGTATTTGAACGAAAGCCACCCTGATCATAAGCGTGTCTTTTCTCAAGTCCAAAACTTCTATCAGAAGCAATACAAATAAGGGGTAATGTATGCCTATTGTGAATGAAAATAAAATCACGGCGGCCTTTGTTCAGCAGTTCCATGACAACTATGAGTTGGCATCACAACAGAACGAAAGCCGTTTATTAAAAACCGTAGTAAATCGCGGAAAAATCGTGGGTGAATCATTCACCATTAACGATATGGGTCAAGTTGAAATGGCGGCTTCTGGTGCGCGTTTCGGTGATACAGCTTGGACGATTCCTGATGCTGGTACTCGTAGCGTCTTGATGAATGACTTTGATCTGTTCATTCCTATCGAATCACGCGACATTCCGAAGCTGAAAGCGCATCCAAACGATAAATACATCAAGCTACTGTATAACGCGAAAAACCGCAAAATTGACGATATCGTTTACCAGGCTGCAATCGGTACAATTAATCGTAAAAGCGTTGCTGATAACGGCACAGCAACAACCACAGCAACCGCATTGCCAGCAGGCCAGATCATCCTTTCAGGCTTTGGTACTTTGAAGCAAAAGATTATTAAAGCAAAATCTATCTTTCGTAAAAATGAAGTAGATGAGCATAACGGTGAGCAGCTCTACATCCTTTACACATCGGACATGCTGTCAAGCATTTTAGGTGACACTACACTGACATCTGCCGACTTTATGGCTGGAAAAATGCTGCAGGATGGTGGTGTTGGTGGTAAATGGATGGGCTTCAACTGGATTCCATACGAAAAATTAAACCAAGGTGCTGCGGTGGGTGAGCTTCGTACCGTTGCTTACTGTGGATCTGCAATTCATTTCGGTGAAGCGGATATTACTGGCTTTGACATCACCACACGTTCAGACAAGAAAAACATCAAGCAGGTTGGTGGTGTGCATTCTCTTGCAGCAGGCCGTGCAAACGAGAAGAAAGTCGTTGCAATTGACTTTGTATCGTAAGTCGTAGCTTTGGCCTCACGCTTTACGAGCAGGGCGTGAGGTCTTTTTTTATAATCAAGATGGGAAAATAAACATGAGCAATACAGAACAGCAAATTCTACCTGATGCGACTGCTAACATGACAGGTGTTGAAATTCATGTTGATCATAACGGCGTTTCTGTAACACATGATCAATGGATTGAGGTTGATGGTGAAACTCACGACCTGCCACGTGGTCATTATTATGGTGTTTTATCTGGTGATTTGTTTTCACATATCCACTTTCAGAATGGACCAGTGAAAGAAAACGGTGTAAATGGTTTGACCAGTGAGGCATTGCTAGCCATCTTAATTCATCGTACGAAAGTTTTGGATGGTAACTTTCCATGTGATGAAAACAAGCGTGCAATCACATATATGGAAAATGCTTTAGCACTGTTTGAACAGCGCACTAAAGATCGTCAAGCTCGTGGTGTTGAAGGGTTTAACAAGGCTTAACACCCAACAAACCTCACCTAAAAACCGCTTATTTTGAGATAGGCGGTTTTTTTAATGGATAAAAATTATGGCAACACCTATCAGACCTGGCTTCAATGCCATCTTTAACGATAAAACAGCATTCACCAGTGAAGAATATTATTTAGAAAGCCAAAATTCTCCGGCTTTAGGGTTGTGGATTGGTGTAACTGGCGCAGGCCCTGTTTATGTTGATATTAAAGGAAATGACGGCGTATGGCGTACATACCCTGAGTTGACATTCACTAGCACTACAGCACAGCTAATTAACTTAAAGCGCGGCTATATTCGTTTTCGTTTTGATGCAGCAGCAGCAACCACATTAGAGGTGTCTGCATGAGTTCAGTATCTCGTTCAGTTGGTCGCCCTGTGTCCAGATCGGTATTAGCAGGGCAGTCAAACGATCTGGCCTCTATTATAAAAAACCTATTCTCCAACAACGAACAAGGCTTCTTCTACGATCCTAACGATCTAAGTACGATGTATCAAGACGCAGCAGGGACTATTCCTGTAACAGCAGCAGGGCAGCGTGTGGGGTTGATGAAAGATAAGTCAGGACGCAATAATCATGCTTTTCAAACCGATTCTGCCTGCAAGCCGAAATTACAACGCAACACTACAACAGGCGCGTATTACTTAGCATTTGACGGTGTTGATGATTTCTTGCAGACGAGTAGCATTAATTTCACTGCTACGGATAAAGTCAGTTTGTTTGCAGGTGTGCGGAAGTTGAGTGATGCGGCTACAAGTATATTAGCTGAACTATCTACGAGTGCTACAGCAAACGCAGGGGCTTTTATTGTTTATGCTCCTCCGAACACTGTAGAGGTCTATGGTATAGCTAGTCGCGGGATAAACATGCCCCCAAGTTACGCACTTGTAAATAATAACTTATACAAAGCCCCCAATAGCGCTGTACTATCTATATCGCTTTCCACGACCCAACCTTTAACTAAGATATCCTTAGACGGAAAATCTCAGAGAATAGATACTGCAAATCAGGGGGGAGGCAATTATGGTAACTATCCACTCTACATAGGGCGCAGAGCAGGAACATCGCTACCATTCAACGGTCATTTGTATAGCTTAATCGGTATTGGGCGTTTAACAACAGACAGTGAAACTATTGCGCTAGAGAAAACCATTGCTAAAAATACAGGAGTGACACTGAATGTTTAACTTATCAGTCGTCAACATCGTGCCTGATGCCCACAAAGACGCGATCAATCAAATTGCAGAGCTTTATGGATGCGGTGAAAATAATCTATCTGTAAAGTTAATTGACAGTAATGGTGCAGTCTATTGGGGTTGTCATTCCTGGTGGAAGCCTGAAGATTATGCAGTATTCAGTGATGATGAGTTGCGACAGCAGGTAGTGCCTATCGAGCTACAGCCAGCCCTTGAGTTTTTGTATGAGCGCCTGATGCTTGATGGTGATGCTCGGGAGAATTGGATGGCTGCATTAGCCTTAAATGGGCTTTCTGAAGTTCTGGAAGAAACACAATAAACTTCACCAGAAAAGCCCTCAAGATCATAAAAACTTGAGGGCTTTTTTATGTCTACAACAAAAGTATCGATCTGCAACGAAGCGCTGAGCCAGATCGGCGCTAAATCCATTATTTCATTTGATGAAAACACAGAGAATGCACGTCGTTGCGCTTCGATCTATGCCAGCACACGCAAGGCATTATTGCGAATGCATCCATGGTCATTTGCTAAGAAACGCGCACAGCTTGCGCCAGTGACCACACATCCGACTTTTGGTTATGAAAACTCTTTCCCGTTGCCACGTGATTTTATTCGCGTGATCAGTGCAGGTGTGGAGGAGTATGAAATCGAAGGTCGCCATATTTTAGCCAACATGAATCTAATTAACTTGGTCTATGTAAGTGATGAAGATAACGAAGAAGTTTGGGACTCCCTGTTTTGTGAATGCATGGTGCTGTATCTGGTCCACAAACTAGCCAAGCCGATTACAGGTAGTCAGGCAGAGTCGGATAGCGCATGGCAGAAGCTTAACAACATGCTGAAACAGGCACGCGCCATCAATGGGCAAGAGCGACCAGCGCAAGACTTTGCAGCAGATTATCAATCTTCACTGATTGGAGTGCGCTACTAATGAAAACCGTTGTCATGAAAAATAACTTTAGCGCCGGGGAGCTGGCACCAGCGTTATACACTCGGACCGATATTCAACAGTACAGCAATGGTGCAAAGCGACTGCGCAATGTATTCCCACTGGTTGAAGGTGGCGTGCGCAAACGACCAGGCACGTTTTATCGCAACCTGACGGCTGGTGCGATCCGCTTAATCCCATTCATTGTGAACTCTAGCAGCGCCTATCTACTTATCCTAAAAAACACCAGCATTCAAGTGTACAACCCGCGTACAAAAACAGTTGTCACCACGCTGGCTTCGCCCTATACAGCAGCACAGATTCCAGATATTCAATATGTTCAATACCGTTTTGAAATGTTCATTACTCACAGTGCTGTGCCGGTACAACGCTTACGTTGTAATGAAGCCTTTGACAACTGGGCGCTAGATGCCTTTGTTTTTACCCATCCACCGATTGACTCAGACAATGCTCGCTACCCATTTCGTAAGGGCACGCCATCTGGTGGTGATATTGGCGCCTTTGTTAATTTCACGCTTGATGCTGTAACAGCTTGGTCAAATACTCAGACCTACCTACTTGGTGACGTGGTGACGTATTCGGGGGCTTACTATCAGGCAGCAAGAGATAACACGGGCGTACAACCAAGCACATCGGTTGCTGATTGGGTGGTGGTGCCAAACGCAGATGGGGCTGGATTTACCGTGGATGATGTTGGGCGCTACGTTGATGTAAATGGCGGCCTGATCAAAATCACAAAATTTAATAACGTGAACAGCATTAGCGGGGAAGTAGTAAAAAAGCTGGATGCTGTCATTAAGGCGATTGAGCGCTCATGGGTTATTCAGCCTTTGGCGTTCAATTCAACGGATGGCTATCCACGGTGCTGCACCTACTTCAAGCAACGACTGGTATTTGCCAATACTAAAAAAGCTCCAAACAAAATCTGGTTTAGTGCAGTTGGTGCTAATGGCACCTTCCTTGAAACTACAGAGGATGGTGATGCATTCAGTATCGTTTCGGCATCGGGTTTATCCAACTCAATTTTATTTCTTGAAGCACAACGTGGCGTGATCTGCCTAACCTCGGGTGGCGAGTTCATGGTGGATTCAGATGGCGGCCTAACACCAACCACAGTAAACATTGCTGAGCATTCAGCTTATGGAGCCTATGCGGTAACACGCCCAGAGCGTGTGGGTAATGAGTTGCTATTCGTACAGCGTGGTGGTGAGCGCGTACGTGCATTGACCTATCGCTATGAAGTGGATGGTTTGGTATCGCCTGAGATTAGTACGCTGGCTTCACATATTGGTGAAGATCATCTTGGTGTCAGCCAAATCTCATATCAGCAAGAGCCTGAATCAACTGTGTGGTGTGTGTTGGGTGATGGCAAAGTGGCTTCAATTACGTTCAATCGCGATCAAGAAGTGTTGGCGTGGGCGCAGCATGATTTTGGTGGATTAGTTAAAAGTATCTGCTCATTACCAACAGCGCTGGGATCTGATCAAGCATTCATGCTGATTGAGCGAAAGGGCAATATCTATCTTGAACAAATCTCATTTGATGCTTATCTGGATTCTCAAGTGGATATTACATTGGATGGAAATATGATCAGCAAGTCGCAGTTTGACCGACTGAATGGTATTTCTGTTTATTGCGAAGATGGCGAGACAGTCACTGAGATTGAATACATCGTGGATGGAAACTTTCTACAGGTTGATGCGGGTCTGTCAGGCAAGACCGTTTCTTTTGGTCAAACATTTGAGTGTGTGGCTGAGTTGTTCCCGCCAGAGCTAAATCAAAGCCCACTATCCTCCATGATGAACAAAGCTAAGGTGGATCGAATTGCTTTCTTTTTTAATAAGACATTGGGCGCATCCATCAATGGTGAGCTGATCGAAACATTCACTTTTGACGACGATATTTTAGGTCCTGCAAAACCGTACACAGGCTTTCATCTTGAGGAGGGCGGCACATGGGAGGATTTGCATAAAGTGCCTTTGGTAATAACACACAACAAACCGCTACCTTTTCACCTGCAAGCTATCACCATGCAGTTATCAATTAATGAGAAATGACATGCAAGTTCGGCCAGCAACACTAAAAGACATGCCTAGTCTGCTCACTATGGCACGGCAATTTATTCTTGAAGCTCCCAACTATTCAAGTCGAGAGCTTAATGAGGATGCTTTAGAGGAAAACCTTGCAGCAGTCATTCAGGGGCAGGGTGCTATTTTTGTGACTGAGCATAAGGATGCTTTAACAGGTGGCATTGTCTGTCTGACAACAAAGGATTGGTTCAATAATCAGGTGATTGCTTTTGAGCAAGTCTTTTATGTTGTCCCTGAATATCGCTCAACCCAGTCAGCATTTTTATTGATTGATAGTTTTGTAAGTTGGGCTAAGCACATGAATGCAGGTCGCGTTCAGTGTGGTACCACCACTGGAATTAATACTCAGGGATGCATCCGACTCTATAACCATTTTGGATTTAAAGAGCATGGCACCTTACTGGACATGGAGCTTTAAACATGAATGACGTTATTCCACATGAAAATAAAGAGTTGTTAGCTCACATCCTTGGTGAAGTTCAAAACCGTGAATACATAGACGTTGTTAGAGATATTCAACAGCAAGTTACGGATCAAGCTGAATTGATTGAAGTGCCAGTGGTTCATCATTTTGCACCAGGTGTGTATATGCGTCAGATGGATGCAAAAGCAGGCACTTTGGTGGTCAGTAAGATGCACCGTACAGAACACTTCATAATGTTTTTAAAAGGAAGTTGCAGCGTGCTAACCGATGATGGTGTTGAATTGATCAAGGCGCCATGCGTGTTAAGAACAATGCCCGGAACAAAACGCATTGGCTATTTTCATGAAGATACTTCATGCATAACTATTCACCCTACCGATAGCACTGATTTAGAAGAAATCGAAAAGCAAGTGATCGTTCCTGAAGAAGAGATTGATCAATTCCTTGTAACAATCCAAGGCAAGTTTAAGGAGATAGCACTATGACTTGGGGAATGGTTGCGGCTGCGGCCGCTGTAGCAGGTGCAGCAATTACTGGTTATTCGAGCTACCAAAATAACAAAGCCGCAGGTGAACAAGCTGAAGCAGATGCGGATGCGCAAAAGGCTCGCGGCCGTTTGGAAGCAGAGCGTATCCGTAAGGAGAAAGAAAAAACCCAATCCGCCGCACGTGCTGCTTTGGCTCAAAATGGCCTAGATGTGAACGAAGGCACAGCATTGGTTATCAATGATGAAATTGAGCAGGCTGCAAATTACGATGCGAATATGGCTGAAATCACAGGCTATAACTCATCACAGCGTTTAAAGGCGCAGGCCAGTCAGTTTAAAAGCAATGCAAATACGGCAGCGGCAACAGGTGTTTTGAATACGGTTTCAGCGGGTGCTGGTGGTTATACTAATGCTGTAAAAGCAAAAAAAGAGACAGCCCTTCTTGATGCTCGCTATGCCAATGAAACAAATGGGTGGAAATAATGGCTAGAATCCCTATGGGTAATTTTGGTAATGCAATGCCACAAGTTGAGCGTATTGCTGTACCCCAAAACAACTTAGATCAGCTTGGTTCCGCCATTGCTAACGCTGGAAGTTCTGTACATGGTGCATTTCAGGAAATCGATAAGCAAAAACAAGAAGCCGAAGTATCCGCTAAACGCCTTGAGCTGTACAACAACGAATTAGCCAAGCAAGAAGCAAAAGTTAAGCTTGATGACATCATGACCACTGAAATGAGTGAGCAAGTTACGCTTGTTAAAAACGGTGTGTCGAATGGCGATTACAATGCCAAGGCTGGGCAGGATGCTTTAAACAAGTGGTCAGAAGATCGGTACAAGCAAATTGAATCAGAACTGCCTGAGTTTGCACGTCCAGATTTAAACAACTACTGGCGTGACAATGTGAATCGTCAGGCTTCAGGTTTATTGCCGTTGCAACTTCGCGCAGATATGCAAAAAGGTGTTGTGCTAGCAGATCGCTATGGTGAAATAGCTTCACGTTATGACCGCAAGCAAGGACGTACATATTTAGAAACCAATCTTGCAAGCTTGAATCTCCCTGTAGCGGATGTGCAGGCGCGGGTAAATGCTTTTGAATCGGGCCAAGACATTCTTGAAATTGAAGGTGCTATTTCTAGTGCTATAGAAAACAAAGACACCAATTCATTGCGGCAGTTGATCACCAAAATGGATAACGGTGGATTTGGCTACACCGATGGACAGACATTACAACAAAAGAAAAATCAGGTTTTAAGCCGTATTGATGCACTTGATACCCAAGTACGAGTTGAAGAAAACAAGCGAAATTCAGAAGCAACCAAGCTCTTGAATGACTATAAAGCGAATGTTCTTACAGGTCGTGCTCAAGACTCAGAATATGAGAACAATGTGGGTAAGGCTGTAGCGGGAACTGAAAGCGAAGCTGAGTTTAATTTTTATAAAGCACAGTCTGTCAATATTCAAAAGTTTGCAAATTTACCGACTAGCGAAATGCTTAAGCGTATTAACCAACAAAAGGCTAATATGAAAACCACCGCTTCGGCTGATGCTGTCACAGAAGAAAAGTTACTCGGTGTATTTGAGGGGTTGTATAAAGACAGGCTTGAAACTGCGAAAAACAATCCAAATCAAATTGTGCGTGAAACTGGCTTGCAAGTGCATAGCTTAGGCGGAAACACGCTTAAATCGAATCCTGGTGCGTGGATTGATGGTGCAGTGGATAACGGTATTAGTCAGTTGTCTTTAAAAGATGCCAATATCACTTTAAAGCCTATTTCTGAGGAAGATTTGCCCGAAGCGAAGAAAGCCTTTGATGGTATGGGGGTCAATGAAAAGCTGAATTTTATTAGTGGCTTAATCTCTAAATCTAAAGGGCATCCAAATGGCGCACGTATTTGGGGTGCGGTGTTAGGTCAGTTAGGGTCAGGCGATCAAAACTATGTTGCTGCTGGCCTTGCTGATATGAATAAATTTCAAAGCACAGAGGGGCGCAAGCTTTCAACTTCCATCGTCAACGGTACGCAAATTCTAAAAAACAAACAGCTCATCATGCCTAAGGATGCCGACTTAAAAGCCGCATTTAACAATTATGTGGGAAATACCGTATCAGGTACGAGTGCCAATAATGCTTATAACGTATTCCGTGCAGTGTATGCCGATACCATGGAGGCACGGAATTTACAGCATGACAAAGCAGACGAATTGCCGAATAAAGAGGTGCTGAAATTTGCTTTAGGTTTTGCCACTGGTGGTGTTCATCAACAGTCAGGAACACTTAAAAATTATATGGGTGGAAAGCTAGAGGACTGGAAAGTAGCTATGCCTTACGGAATGACCGATGACGCTTTTGAAAGTCGTCTCGATGCTGGTTATGCGTCATTGGCTAAGCACACAGGCATGACCGAGGCAGAGCTTAAAACCTTTCGTTTACGACAATCACCAGTGCGAAGCAAAAAGGGTGAAATTCAATACGATTTACTCAACGAGCGCGGCACCCCATTGCAGATCGATGGTGTTAATTGGCGAATCATGATTAATGGAGCGACTAAGTAATGAATTGGCTCAGTGAAATCGATGATAGCGAACAGCAATCTATTAATGAAATGAATGCAGGTGGTTTAGGTAAAGCACCCAAGCAGCCTAAAAAAGAAACAGGCTTATTTGATGGTGCTGCTACTGCTATCCCACGTGGTGTGGCTGCGGGCGCGGTCAAAGCCTATGACACGGCTAAGAAGCCTTTTGAGCGTGTTGCTGATCATTTGCAATACTCCATTGATGATGTGCGAAATGGCGGCTTAGATGGGGCATTGGATGCACGTGAAAAGTCATTTTCAGATGTGCATGAAGAAAAGAACAAAGACCGTCGTGACGCTTTAGTGATGGAGGTTGAAGAACTGCAAGATGCGCCGAACTCAGGATTGGTCGGTAATATGCTTTTTGGTGTTTCGGATTATGCTACTCGAGCTTTAATAGGCGCTCCACTTGGGCCAGCAGGTGCGGCACTGACTACTGGTTTATCTGAAACAAACTACAGTCGTGAGGATTTAATTCATAAGGGTGTTGACGAGGATACTGCAACCACTACAGCTTTGATCGATGGTGGTGTTGCGGCAGCATCAACAATTCTGCCTATTAGCTATGGTTTTAAAGGCACAGGTGGGCTTGTCAAAGATGCAGCCCTATCGATTGGTGGGGCAACAGCTTTGTCTACTGCGGGGCAATATGCAAGCGGTCAGGTGCTTGAGTCTGAGGGCTACGATAAACAGGCCAAAAAGTACGAAATCACAGGCGAGAGTGTCGGCACAGATTTAGCATTAAATGCGCTAATGTTTGGCGCTGCACGTGGGGCTAGTCGTTATCTAAATAAGACACCTGAGCAAGTCGAAGCCGAAATTGATCAAGAACGTGCGGCACTGGTTTTGAATGAATTGGAATTTGAAAAAACACTAACACCAGTCAAAGCAACTGATCCAGTTC
>Ga0209066_10005463_pt1 | contig 13394 bp, 10 predicted proteins | sample All_14_2_FD_187198 | JGI IMG/M metagenome (GOLD analysis project Ga0209066, IMG submission 187198) | Freshwater microbial communities in response to fracking from Pennsylvania, USA - Allegheny Zone_MetaG_DW_15 (SPAdes) (version 2) ...
GCCCAGCCCGCAGGCCACGGCCAGGCGGTCGGCGCTGCTCCATGTACCGCGCCCGGCGCTGAAAAGTTGCAGCGCCCGCCGGCCCATGAGCGCCAGCGCCAGCGCCATGGCCACGAGCCCGAGCGCCCCGGTTTCCATCAAGATCTGCAGGTATTCGCTATGGGCCAGGTCCAGCCAGTAGGCGCCCACTTCGGGCGCCTGGAAGCGCGGGAACACCCATGCGTAAGACCCCAGGCCCGAGCCCAGCGGCCAGTAAGCGAGCGCGCCCTGCCAGGTGGCTTCGCGCGTCAGCGAGCGCATGGCATCGTCTGCCACCAGGCGCTCGGCGTCAAAGCGCTCCACCCAGTCGAGCCCGCCCATGAAGAGCGCCACCGCGAGCAAACCCAGCGCCAACGCGGGCAACCCCAAGCGCCGCAGCCAGGCGCCGCGCCCGCCAGCCGCGGCCTCGCGCGCAGGCGCCAGCAGGGCCAGCGCCAGCAGGGCCATCAGCAGCGCCGTGGCAATGCCCCCGCGCGAGGTGCTGGCCATGGCCGCCGCCAGCAGCGTCAGCAGGGCCAGCACTGCCCACCAGGGGCTGCGCCGCTCGCTGCCGCGGCGCTGCCGGCCTGCCGCGCCCCACAGGCCCAATACCGCCAGCGGCACCGCCATGGCCAGCAAGTTTGCATACGTGTTCTTGCTCGCGTAGGTGCCGATCACGGGCTCATGAGCGACCATGCCGAAGAACAGGCCTTCTATACCTGTGAGTTGCGCCAGCCCCAGCGCCGCTTGCGCCACCGCCACCCAGAGCCACAGGAGCAGCAGCGCTTGGATTTGCGCCGCGTTGCCGCTGAGCGCCACCAGAAAGCAAGCCACCACCGGCAGGCCGGCCAGCAGCGCGTGCGCCGTGGCCAGCGGCGTGGCGCTCAGCGCGCCCAAGCCCGGCCAGGGCAACAGCTGCACGGTGGCCATCCAGACCGACGCTGCCGCCAGCGCCAAGGTCGCCGAGCGCCAGCGCCCTTGGCCCAGCGCGGGCGGCAGGCCCTGGGTACCCAGCGCGCGCCAGCCCCAGCCCAGCAACACCACCAGCGCCAGCGCCTCCAGCGCCATCAGCGCCACCGAGCGGTTGCCCCCGCGGAACAGCGTGGCCAGCGCCACCATCAGCAGCGCCGCTACCCAGGCCACTCCGCCCAAACCTGCCTCCGGTTGGGCTTTGGCGCGGCGCCGAGGCGCGTTGAAAACGGCAGTCGATGTGTTCATGCGGCATGCACCAGATAAGGGGAAACAGGGCCCGCGCCGGGCGCACGCGCCTGCAGCCAAGCCACATAGGGCTTCACGTGTTCGTGAACCGTGTCCGCAGCCTGCGCCAGCGGCAGCCATTGCCAGTGCCCGTGTTGCTCGCCCACGGGCAAGCTCAGGGCGTTCACTTCGGCCTCCGTCAGACGGGCCGCGTAAGGCAGGTTCACGTAATGCGTGGGCACGGTGGGGGAAAAAGCAGCGTCGGGGTAAAAGTGGTCCCAGGCGCCCAACAGCTCACCGCGCTGCGCCAGCGCACCCGCTGGCTCATCGGCCAAACCCAGTTCTTCCACGGCCACGCGCCGCAAGGCTGCCACCAGCGGCTCCCCCTTGCGGATGCGCCCGCCGGGCGTGAACCAGGCGCCGCGCGCCGGCGCGTTCAACCGCTGGCCCACCAGCAATTCACCGGCCGGGTTGGTCAACACCCAGTCCACCGACACCAGCGGCAGCGCCGCCACCGCCTGTTGAAACTGCGCCAGCGGCAACAAACCGTCGGGCGCTTCGGTCACCAAAGGCGCGCGCCAGTGTTGCCAAGCCAGGTGTGCGCCGCTGGCCAGGGCAATGCCCACCGCGTCGGCCAGCCAGTCTTTCAAGCTGGCGGAGAACCCCGGCAAGAAATACTGGTGCACCTCCACCGCCGCGCCCAAACCCAAGGCGAGGGCGGCCAGCGCCCAGGGCTTCCAGCGCAAGGCCCAGGCCAGCGCCGCGTACACCACCACAAACACCAACCCATGGGCCAGCTTGTCCACATCGCTGTACCAGGCACGCACGGGCTGCCACAACGCCAGCGCATAGGCCGCTGCCAGCGGCAAGGCCACCCAGGCGAGGCGGTGCATCGTTGCCTGCTTCACGCAGCATCCCCCTGCACCAAGGCCAGCAACTGCGCCTCGAACCGGCGAAGAATCACGTCCTGGCTCAGTTCCCGCTCGGCGTACTGGCGGCCATTGGCGCCCAGTTCGGCTCGTCGGGCCGGGTCTGCTGCCAGCGCCCGCAGCGCTTCGGCCATGGCGGCAGCGTTCTCTGGTGGCACCACCAGGCCGCAGGCAGCTTCTTGCGTCACCACGCGACCCAACTCGGTTTCCGGCCGCGCGGTGGCCAGCACCGCGCGGCCACTGGCCAACATGCCCGTCAGCTTGGAAGGCATCACCAAGTCCGCCGCATCAGCCCGCTGGGGCAGCAGGTGCACATCGGCCAGGCCCAGCCAATCGTTGAGCCGCTCCAGCGGCTGCAAGTCCAGAAATCGGACGTTGGCCAGGCCGGTGCAGCTCGCCTGCAAATCGGCGCGGCCCGAGCCGGTTCCGCCAAACACGAACTGAATGCGTGGCTCGTCCGCCAGCAGCCGAGCCACGTCGGCCAGTATCTCCAGCCCCTGCTTGTTGCCCATGTTGCCGGAGTACAGGGCCACCACCGCATCTGGCGCCAGGCCCAGTTCGGCTCGATAAGCGCTGGGCGCGGCCAGCGGCGTAATGCCACTGATGTCCACCCAGTTGGGAAAGTACACCACTCGTTCAGCCGTCACGCCCTTGGCGAGAGCCCGCTCCACCATGCGGCCCGAAATGGTGGAAACGCGGTCAAACCGACGCATTAGCCAGCGTTCTGCTCCCTGAACCCAACGGCGCAGCGTGTTGCCCTTGATCAGGCCCAGGTCAAACGCGGCGTCCACCTCGTAGTCTTGAATGTGCAGCCAGCTCTTGGCGCCGCGCATTGACGCGAAGGCTACGGCTGCTGGGGCGCACATCAGAGGGGGCTCCACCACCCACACCACATCGGGCTTCCAGCGCCACTGAGCCAGCAGCACCGGCAGGCTGCTGGCGGCAAAGCTGGCAAGGTGAATCAGGCGCTTGAGACCGCCCGGCTGGTGCGGTACCCACAGCGGTGTCCGGTACACCCGCACACCGTTCCAGGCTTCGGTGCAGTATTGGCCGCCGCTGTAACCACGACCCACCTTCCAGTGCGGGTAATAAGGGGGGGCTGTGATCACGCGAACGTCGTGACCATTCGCCGCAAACCACGCAGCCATCTCACCGCTATATTTGCCGATGCCAGTGAGCTCGGGTGCGAAGTTGATGCCGTAGAAGAGCAGTTTCATCCAGCGGCATCCTTCGCTGCTTCTGCATTGGCCTGCCGCACAAGATCGTGCCCAGTGAGCCGGCTCAACTCGGCCCGTATTGCCGCCTTGTCGTTCAGGTGGGCAATGGCGCGCTCCAGCTCCATGAGCTTCGCGCCGACGAGAAAGCGGTACCAGTAGCCTTGGAGGAAGTGGTAGACCAGCCCGCTTCGGCCATCCAGAAAGCCCAGTTGGAAGATGTAGCGCCAGAGGAAGTACAGCGAAGCGCTCAGCGTGAACGGCAAACGGTTGTAGACACGCTCCTTGGCCCAGCGTTTAAACGAAGCTTGAAACGACGCGCTTTCGGTATTGAGCGCCTCGTCTCGGGCGAAAAGCCCGAGGCGTTGGTTCAAGACGTCGATGGCTTCGCGCGTGGCGTACTTGTTGTGCTTGTCTGTGAAGAAGCTCAGGTCATTGATATTGTGGTCGGCAAAACCACCATTAAAAGTGACTGTGCGACCGCCCCAGACTACCATGTGCTCATCCATCCAGCGATTCTCGATCCGGCCATGCTGGTGGCGCCAGATACGCAGCAAACGAAGCGGATAGCGTCCACCGTGGCGCACCCAGTTGCCCATGAATATATGCTTGCGATTCAAGTTAATGCCGACCACATCAGTAGATAGTTTTGGCAATTTTTCAGAAATTTCTTCAACCAAATCGGGTTCAATAATTTCATCTGCATCCAGCCGCATTATCCAATTTGTGGTAATTGGTGCGTTGTCCAGTGCCCATTGAAATTGGTTCGCATAGTTGACAAATGGGTGATGTAAAACCACCGCACCGAGTCCCCTGGCGATACCGATAGTATTGTCGTTTGATCCAGAGTCAATAACAAAAATCTTAACTGCAATGTCACTTACTGAAGCAAGCGCACGAGCAATATGCGAAGACTCATTATGGGTAAGAATGATGACAGTGAGATCAGTTTTCATTTGTTGACATCTTCTTCAACAATCTTGCTGGGTTGCCGGCTACAACGCAATGATCAGGAACTGATCGAGTAACAACACTGCCAGCGCCAACTATTGCATATCTTCCAATATGAACACCTGGCATTACAAATGCTCGTGCACCAATGAATGCATGTGGGCCAATTGAAATCTTTGAAACCTGAAGAGGGCGGGCAGCAACAGAGAAATCGTGAGTGCCAGTGCAAAGATATGCCTCCTGTGCTACCGTCGCATGCTCATGAACCTCAATCTCACCCAATGAGTAGGCAACAGTCCCATCGCCTAAGCAAGCGCGATCATGCAGAATCAAGTTCCACGGAAACTGAATGCGTGCGCGTTGATGTACAAAAGGATGGCCATAAATTTTTGCTCCGAACACCTTAATCCAGAATAAGCGCCAATGATTTAGTGGTTTTGGTGTCCATGCGCACAAGATTGCCCATACGTACGTCCATGCTAACAATCGGATTCGTATTGATAGTGTCCAAGGGGTTTCATACGGTGAGGACTGCTTGAAAGTCTTCATGTTGACCGCTCTTCGCTGTGTATTGACATCTTTCTAAAATCCTCGAGAAATAGATTTGCAATCACATATGGTGAATGTGATTGCCGAACATCTATTGATTTTTCGGCCAGCGTACGCATTTTCTCTGAATTCGACATGATTTTTTGTAAGCATGCGGCTAGCGTTAAGTCAGGATTTGTTCCTCGATGGTCGAAGATCAATCCGTTCGTTTCGTGACTAATGAAATCTTTGAAGCATTCGAGATCTGACACCACAGGAACACAGCCCCAAGCCATAGCTTCAAGTGGTGCTAGGCCAAAAGTTTCACCCTTTTCCGCTAGAGATGGATACAAAAACAGTGATGCCGTTTGATATTCGTTGTTTAACTCATCGAAATCAAAGACAGGACCGACAAATTCCACTGGAAGATTATGAGAGATAGATTCTAAATACCGGAAATAGTGTTCGTCGCCTCCTTCCGAGGTTCGCCATGGTCCGACGATTCTTAAAGGCCACGGATTTGGAATCTGACGCATTGCAGATAAAATTAAGTGAATTCCTTTTTCGGGATGGATTCGTCCTACGTAAAGCATTCTGCGTCCTCTTTCCCCTTCGAATTTTTGGTCGGTGGCGTTGAAAGGAAGCGGATTTGGTATTGTTTTGACTAGCTTATGAAATTCAGAGGATAATTCATCCTTAATGGCTTTGGCGACGGGGGATGAATTGGCGCGAAGTCTGCCAACTCGCCGGTAAAGGAGCATCTGTCCTTTAGGCATGCGGGCTACGTCGACATAGACTTTTGATTTTTGCGAGGCGGCTATTATTATTGGTGCCCAAAATGTATTTGTGACGATAATGTCGAAGTCTTTGGGAATCGCCTTGCATGCTCGCCGGGCATATATGAGGTCGCATACTTTTGTATGGATTGAGTTGCTCGGCGTTTCAAAACCCGAGACGCGAAGATGATTTACGCCTTCAATGGTTTCATTTTTCGGAAAACCATCATACTCTTTTGAGATTATTAATACTTCGTTGCCAAGAAGTGCAAACTCCTTTGCTAATTGAAACCACATCTTTTCTACGCCACCACCTTTTACTGGGGGTACAGGCAAGAATGCACCAATGACTATACAAATCTTCATTGACTAGTACCCTGATTGATAGTGCGATTCGGGTTAAATGTTGAGACTATGTTTAATAGACTGAGTGCAACGCGATCAATTCTGAAGCGGGTGACAAAACAATGCCTTGCATCACGTTGCATGGTTTTTCGTGCTTCTGGCGTGAGTCTTAGCCACAGCTCTAGCCCGCATGTGGTGCCCTCTAACGTATCGTCCTGTACGATGCCTGCGCCATCGGCTTCAATTTCACGCCAAATATTGACCTTGTTACTTATCAATACAGGCTTGCCGCAAGCCAGCGCTTCAGCAACCACAATTCCAAAATTTTCTTGATGGGATGGTAAGCAAAATACCTCAGCTGAATAGTACGCGCCCCACTTGTCGTCACCTTGTAACATGCCTGGCCAGGTAATACGTTCACCGATACCCAGTTTAATAGCTTGTTGCTTTAATTTTGATACCCATCCAGTCTGGTCGGGTCCAGCTATAACTAGGTGAAGATCGGAGTTGGAAAGAGCGACTTTGGCAAAGGCACCTATCAATAGGTCGCAGCCCTTTTTTTCTTGAATACGGCTGAGAAAAAGAAAAATTCGCTTTCCTCGCAGATGTGGGTGCTTGGATAAGAAATGCTCGCTTAATGATGCGCTGTCACCTGGTGGTTCAGATGTTCCATACGCAGTAACAACCTCGTTGCATTGATATAACCAAAATGACTCACGTGCAAGTAGTCGTTCTTCCTCGGAAGTAAAAAGCACTGCAGCAGCATCTCGCAAAACACGATAATCAGCCCAAGGCCAGTACAGCCACTTCTTTAGGTGTTTGAGAGGATAGGTACGCTTAAACCATGGGTCTAGCATTCCATGAGTAAATACATAATAGGGCACCCCCGATTTTGCTAATGCTCTCCAGGTTCCAAAGCTGTTGTATTGCCAGATTCCATTCACGATTACCGCATCAAAATTTCTTGCATTTGCCCGCAACCAAGGAACTAGCTTTTGACTCAGACGATATCCTCCTTTCGAAGGACCGAGCGCATAAATTTTTCGAGGGTGTGTACTAATGAAGGGGTCGTCTTTAGAATCTAGGCAAACTATTTCTTGTTCATGGCCTAGTCGAATTAGCTCCGTTCCAATTTTTGTAACGCCTTCGATTGGACCACCACCGGCAGGGTTAATGCTGGAAATCACATGTAATATTTTCATGCAACAAAATCCTTGAGGATTGCGCGATATATTTCCATATAGCTTTCTATGGTAATGTCCTCATTGAAGCGTTTTGCATGTAATAAACCTGCATCTCTCGCTAGCGCACGTTCTATGGATGAGCGCGATAATACTGATGACAGAATTTCTGCGCACGTTGCAGCCCATTCATTCAAATCCCCTTGCAAAACCGGCAAGTAGTTTGCCACGCTCCCGCCTGCCTCGGTCATTGGGGAGTCGTTTGTTGTAAGAACTGGGCAGCCGCAAGCCATGGCTTCAATGATGGGCCAGCCAAAACCCTCGGCAAGACTCGGGTAGATTAATGCTGCGGCCTGAGAATAGGCCGCATGTAAAACGTCTGTGGACGGACGTACCAGAAACTCCACCCTTCCAGCAGGCGGTATCCTTTTTAGCTGCTCTCGAACTAATGTGTCGGGTTTTGCACCAACCATCAAAAGTGGTAACGGATTGCGCGCGCGTAAAGCATAGTGAGCATAAATAGCAATGACCCCGGCGCGGTGCTTATACCATTGATTGCCACCCACATGAAGAACAAATCCTGAATCCATTCCGTGCACGCCAGCATTAGCTAACAAATGCAGTGATGTATCTTGGGGCATAGGGGAAAATGGGTAATTTAACCCATTGTGAACGACCTGAATTGTTGATAATTCAGGTTGATTCAAAAACCGCTCAAGCTCTACTTTTGTACGATGAGAAACACAAATAAAATTATTCCCGTGGTTAAAGCCACGACGAATCCATTTTTGATAGATCCTGCCAGACAGAGAAACAGGGTTTTGACGAATTTCACCAATAGCAGATCTCAGAGCAAGTAAATCGTGGCAGTGAATAGCATGTGGACGTCCGGAAAACTTTGGTATCCAAGGACCTAAGGCTTGATCAGCAAAAATATAAATGGTGTCTTTGGATAGGTTTCTGCACGCAAACTGCGCTGTGAAGGGAAATATAATGAATTGATCAAAGTAGCCAAGCCACTTTCGGAGCTTATTAGGAAGAGGAAGGCGATATAGCAATGGTTTTGGTGATAGTGCTATCACATCAACTCCGCGTTGGCGAAGCCCGTCTGCAATTGAGCGGGCAAACAGCGGCATGCTCGTAGAACCGGAAAAATCCGGGTGCGTAAAAAGTACGGCCTTCATTGCTGCTTTAGATTGACAGTGTTCTTGCAACGCGTAGGTCTAAGCAAAAACACTGCGAGCGCTACATACAATCCAAGATAGCCATGCGCAGTTAGCTGCCCGATAGAGGACCATCCAAAAAAAGCCGTCAAGAATCCAATCCAAATAAATGCAGGAGCAACACTTTTGGTTTTGAGTGACAAAATATATGCTTTTGCTGATCCGCCAAATAAAATCAAAATCTTAATGAATAGGTATGCTGCACCCAGCAAACCTCCCTCTATAAGAATTCTCCCGCTCTCGAATTCCCCTGCTAGAAAGAGCTGTTCTCCAACAAGTAACTGTGCACTGAGCCCATTTCCAAGTCCGATCCCACTTCCTATCCAAGAAGTGCTGGTTAGCGCAGCATCGCCACCGCTCAATGTTTCAAAGATGCGCGAAAAAATATTTTCTATAACTGTTTGATCTCGTGCAGCGGAAGAAAACCGCTCGTTCATTGAAAGAACGATGTTAGGCAGCAAGAAAGTAATGAAAACTACAAATATCGTTGCGATAGAGGATATTAGAAGGATATTCTCTTTTTGGCGCCTTCCCGGTAGCCAGAGAGCTGCGAAGGCAGATGCGAGAAAGATGGCTATAAATGTAACTATGGTTCCCCGAGATCCAGAGACTGACGTGCAAACAATTAATGCTGCTAGTCCAACCAAAGAAAAGCGGGATGACATGCTTAGTTCTTGACGGGCTACGGATGCCCATAATATAAGAGGTGTCACCAATCCAAGCCAGCAATAGTATCCATAGGTAAAACTGAAAGTCCCAGTCACACGCACAATGCCCATTGCTGCCGTAAAAACAGTTGACTCATCTCCGTCAAGTTGAGTATTTATAAATGCGCCCCTTGGGGATAGGAACTGAGATATCGCAATGGGGGTCATTAATATTGCAGTCCAGAGGCATAGCCTGACAATTTTCAAGACATGGACCTTGGTTATCATCTTTCCAACGGCGAAACCAAAACCAATGTAAAGGCACCAAAATCTCAAGCCAATCAGGAAAATTATTGGATTGCTTACACCAAGTAACAGCTGGAAGAGGCCCCAAATAGTTACAAGGAACATCCATCCTATTAAAAGAAAATCGATTGTTCTGTTTGGTGTGATGAATCTATATTTAACTGCATAAATAATTGTTGCCAGTGCAATCAGGTCGCGAGCCGCAACAAGTGGGAATGTTAGGTCGGTAGATATCCATTTTCTGAATGCTCCCTCAAGCGTAATCAGAATAAACATCACAATCCAGGCGCTATAGGCCACTTTTGAGTGAGTAGATGAAGGGGGGCTCAATTGAAGATACCTCAGGCGCAAAGAGATTCAAATAGAGAGCCTATGCGCATCCTGTAGGCTGCCCATGTGAATTCTTTAGAGGCGTCCAGTGCCGCAGATTTAGCTGAATGGAGCTTGTCTGGATTTATGAGCAGGTACCTCAGTTGCTCTGTTAGTGACTCAATACTTGGCTCAACTACCCATCCACTATTGGGATGCTTTTCAACAATCTCTTTTGCCCCAGTTCGCGTTGAGACAACCGCAGGAATTCCGCATGCCATTGCTTCCGCTACAACCATGCCGAACGAGTCGAATCTTGACGGTAAAAGTAGACAGTCTGAGTTGCGGAAGATTTCAAATAAATTCTCTTGAGGCATTGGAGGGTGATGTTCGGTACCTGGAAGATGCCTCATTTCTTCCAGATATCCAGGGTTGCTGCACCCCCCAACAAAAATGATCTGAAACTGAAAGCCCTCGCTATGCAGAGTTCTGAAGGCAGCCAAAATTAGATCAATAGATTTTCTGTGTGTAAGGCCGCCCGCAAACACAAACTTTGGTTTCCCGCGAACTGATACTGTATTTGTACGGTCATTTTGTTGTGGTATTTCGGCGCCCAATAGCATCGGAAACATCTTAGTTTTTGAAACGCCATTTTCAATGTAACTATTTGCGGCTAGAGATGAGCAAGTCAAAATCATCTCAGCTAATTCGACCTCCGCATCTTTACGTCTATTTATTTCATTTCGCAGTTTTGTTTGTGGTGTATCGATTAGAGCGTCAGAAGGAATATGATGCAGCGATGGTGCATCTAGAACGCAGCGAATACCAAGGCGCTTGGCTGCAGTGAATGTGTTGAATGCAGAGTTTTCGAAGGCAACCACAACATCTGGGCGAAGTATTGATAATTGCTTTGATGCTATATAGTCGAAGGCATGAAAAATGCGATGACTATTATCACTTGGGTTGCCCAATGGAAATAGACCTGTGGCCCGTATGGCCAGTTGTGGCCATACTGAAAGCCTGAGCTTAGCCTTGGGGATCGTTGTTCGTTTCATCCGTGCTGAAAGCTGCCTTGGTAATAGACTTGATGGTAATTCCCCTAGGCCCAGTAGTGGAGTGCCCGTCCAAAGTAACATTAGTAGGTCTCGTTCAAATAGACCCATTGCTAGTTGATGGGAGTGCTGAAGGAAGGGGTGCAGCACGAGTACACTGGATTTCCTAACCATATATGACCGATCGCATATTCGTGTGGTTTCTTTGCTTAAGCAACAAATACTTTGAATGAGTGACGAAATTGGACTGACTCAAAAGAATGATATTGACTTCAGTGTCAAAACAAAATTAATAGTTGTGTCTTGTCTATTGCTCGGGGTCGTTGGTCAGTGTTTGTGCAAGCGACATGCAAACTATCGTAATGAGTAGTTCGGCCACCATCATGGAAGCTACAAGCCCTTCAATTCCGAAAATTTTTCCCAATACCCATGCAAGCATTAGAGAGATAATGCTAACTATTAATACGATTGTCCCTAATTTTGAGTGTCTATTAACAGCCATAAGGACGATTCTCGGGATATGCCAGCAACCAGCAATGGCTGCATATAAGAGAAATAATGCCATTAATGAGGCGGTGAATGGTACCTTTCCCTGTGCCCAAATTTGCAACAAGTACGGGGAGGCTAAGAATACAACCGCACTCATTAATAATGATCCCAGCACACCGATTGCTGTAGAGCGAAGTGCAATCTTTTTGAATTCTTTGTGGTGTCCTGCACCAAATAACCGCGACAGTTCCGGTGATAGAGCATGACTGAGTATCGATGTTGCCTGAACTACTATTCGCGCAAGTGTGCGATAGATGCTAAATATGGCTACAGCTAATGGGCCCAATATAGCGGCCGCCAATAAGGTATATCCCTGGAAGCTCAGTGCATTGGATATGGGAAAGGTCATGTACCCAAGCGAAGGGGCAATCATTTGCTTGACTTCCCTCGATGCAGCGTTCTTTGTGCCCCAGGTCAGCCCAACACTCCCGTTTGTGGAAAGGAATGCTAAGGCTAAGAAGGCGATAGCTCTTGCTGCAAACATTCCGATTGCTATTGCTAGAAAAGTTCCAGACCAGAAAAATCCAATCATTGCGCCGAGCCATTCAAGCAGACGTGTATTGGTTTCCATAAATATACCGAGGGCATAGCGGTGGGTTGCCTTATAGACTGCATTTACCAATCCACAAGCCATCGATAGCAACACTACTAAAACTAAAATAAACAGGGTGGTCCGCGTGTTCGGGGGTTGCAAAGCGTCAAACGGGGATAGAAATATGATCGGGAATGCAATTGCTGCAACAGCAAGGCAGCTTAGACCCACGAATAGCTGCGCACTTTGAAAGACGCGATTGGCAGTCTTTAGGTCTCCTTTGCCAACCAAAATGGTCATGCGTGTACCAGCAACTGACACCATGCCGATATCTGCCATTGAAAAATATGCTGGTATTGCAGCGAGTGTTAGCCACACACCATAAGTTTCAAGGTTCCATTTGCTGAGGTAAATTGGCAGCGAAATAAGTTGAATGACGATGCTGACAAGTTGCCCATAGGCGTTTGCACCCATGCCTGAAATGACTCGTTTGATAAACGGGGACATGTCAGTTAACTAGCGAACGAAAATTCTGCATTGAAACTTAAGCACCCATTGCAGAGGCGGTAACGTATCCATGCTTTAACAGCAACGTTTGCTGTCGTGCTTGCTCTAGATCGGCAGCCACCATCTCTGTCACCATTTCCTGCAGGGCGATTTGAGGCACCCAGCCCAAATTAGCCTTGGCTTTGGATGGGTCGCCCAACAGCGTTTCAACCTCGGAAGGTCGAAAGTATCGTTTGTCCACTTTCACGATTACGTCACCGGGCTTAAGGCAATTAGCATTATCACCATTCACGGTTTCTACCACTGCACGTTCGTCTGCACCCGCGCCTTCAAATGAAAGTGTGATACCGAGTTCTTGGGCCGCCATCATGATGAACTGACGAACGCTATATTGCACACCGGTGGCGATAACATAATCTTCGGGCACTTCTTGCTGCAACATCATCCATTGCATGCGCACGTAGTCTTTGGCGTGGCCCCAGTCGCGCAGTGAATCCAGGTTGCCCATGTAGAGGCAGCTTTCCAGGCCCTGGGCGATATTGGCCAGGCCGCGCGTGATCTTGCGCGTGACGAAGGTTTCGCCGCGGCGCGGGGATTCGTGGTTGAACAAAATGCCGTTGCAGGCGTACATGCCATAGGCCTCGCGGTAGTTCACCACGATCCAGTAGGCGTAGAGCTTGGCCACGGCGTAGGGGCTGCGTGGGTAGAAAGGCGTGGTTTCCTTTTGGGGAATTTCCTGCACCAGGCCATACAGCTCGGATGTGCTGGCCTGGTAGAAGCGTGTTTTCTTCTCCAGCCCGAGGATGCGGATGGCTTCGAGCAGGCGCAGCGTGCCCAAGCCGTCCACATCTGCCGTGTACTCCGGACTTTCAAAGCTGACGGCCACATGGCTCTGCGCGCCCAGGTTGTAAATCTCGTCGGGCTGGGTCTCCTGCACGATGCGGATCAGGTTGGTGCTGTCGCTGAGGTCACCGTAGTGCAGGTGAAAGCGGGCGTTGTCAACGTGCGGGTCCTGGTAGATGTGGTCCACGCGCTGGGTGTTGAACTGGCTGCTGCGGCGCTTGATGCCGTGCACGATGTAGCCCTTTTCCAGCAGCAGCTCGGCGAGGTAAGAGCCGTCTTGGCCGGTG
>Ga0209066_10005465_pt1 | contig 13391 bp, 3 predicted proteins | sample All_14_2_FD_187198 | JGI IMG/M metagenome (GOLD analysis project Ga0209066, IMG submission 187198) | Freshwater microbial communities in response to fracking from Pennsylvania, USA - Allegheny Zone_MetaG_DW_15 (SPAdes) (version 2) ...
CCTTCGAGTCCACGCGCTACGCGCGCGGCCACAAGGCGCTGTACACGTTCGAGATCAACGGCGAGCACGCGTCGATCGCCTGGGACCTGCACGACCTGCACCGGCTCCAGTACTTCGACCACCGCGATGAGAGCCAGCTGCGCGGCTGGCGCTCCATCCACGTCACGGACGGCGACCATCCGTACATGAAGAACTGGTGGGTCCCGGGCCTGGCGATCGGCTACGAGCACAGCTTCATCCACCAGATCGCCGACTTCCTCCAGGGGCTCCAGACCGGCACGCCCGCCGCGCCGACCTTCCGGGACGCGCTCGAGACCACCAAGGTCTGCGACGCAGTGCTCGCGTCGGCCGCCTCCGGGCGCTGGGTGTCGCTGGGCTGAGCGTGCGGGCCGTTATCGGCAGATGAGGGGGAGGGGCAAGCGTCCGCTTGCCCCTCCCGTGACTGACCGATCACCCGCGGGGCCGAAAACGCGCTTGACCCCGAAACAGACATTCCCTACCCTATCGAATCATCATGTGAGAGCCTTGGAAGCGTGACGGGACAAGCGTCTCGGCTTCCGGCCAAACCAAAAGGAGCCTCGAATGAGCGAATTCAAAGCGGTGCCTTCCTATCTGGAATGCGCGAAACCCAATCCGGCCGCCAACCGCGCGCCTTGGTATAAGAACACCGCCCCGACCTACGCGGGCATTTTCCTGTGGTTCGTGTTCTGGTCCTATTCTCTGGGCTCGGGAACGCCCGGCGGCATGCTGTCCGCTGGCGTCGGCGTTGCGCTGGCAAGCGTTCTGGCCGCGGCGCTGCTCTGTCACTTCGGCTTCTACTACCTGCCCGCGCGCTTCGGTCAGAAGACCGGCCTGCCGCTCTACATCGTCGGCTCCTCGACGTTCGGCGCGACCGGCGGCTTCCTGCTGCCCGGCTTCCTGATGGGGCTGCTCCAGTTCGGCTGGCTCGCGGTCAACATCTGGGGATCCTCCATGGCCATGAACCAGATGTTCGGCTTCACGGGCGTCCCTCTCTACATCGTGATGGCGGTCTGGGGCATCGCGGCGGTCGTCGCGGCCTTGGCGGGCATCCAGTATGTGGCGAAGTTTTCCACCTACCTGCCCCTGATCCCTGCGGTCATCCTGGTCGCGCTGGTCGTCAAGACCTTGGGCGGCCTCGGCAGTTTTGATCCTGCGGCCCTCGTGGCGGCGGACGCGGCCAAAGCGGCCGCTGGCGCGGCCAAGGGCGGAATGAGCGCGGGCGGCGTCTTCGCCTTCGCCCTGACCTACATCGTCGGCTTCTTCGCGACCGCCGGCGCGGCGGGCGTGGACTTCGGCACGGGGTCGCGCAACAAGAACGACGTCGCCATGGGCGGCCTCATGGGCGTGGCGCTGGCGATCTTCCTCACCATCGGCGCGGCGATCCTGATCACCGCCGGCTACTACGGCACGGCTGCGGGCAAGGCCGCCCTTGCGGCCGGCGCGGTCGAACTGAACCCGATGAGCCTGATGGGCGCGATCTTCAAGAGCGACACGGTGGCCAAGTGGCTGGCCTTCGCGTTGGCGATCACGGCTTTCCCGAGCGCCTGCTTCTCTTCGCTGATCGCGGCGAACTCGATCAAGACGACGCTGCCCAAGGTCAACCCGTGGGTCTCCTGCGGCATCGGCTGCGTGATCTCGATCGCCCTCGCCATCAGCGGCGTGGCGGGCAAGGCGATCGCGGTCTTCGCCTTCATCGGCGCCTCGTTCGGGCCGATCTGCGGCGCGATCACCATGGAGTACCTCCTGAGCAAGGGCCGCTGGAGCGGGCCGCGCGCGGCCTTCAACCCGGCGGGGTGGATCTCCTGGGCCGTCGGCTTCGTCATCGGCGTGCAGCCCAACTTCGCGGCCCAGTGCGGGTTCGCGATCCCTGCGGCTCCGGTCGTGGCGTTCATCGCCGGCGCGCTGATCTACGCGCTGCTCTCGAAGATGCAGACGCCGGTCCTGCCCTATCCGCAGGCCGGACAGCAGAGCGCCGACTGAGTGCGGGGGCGCAGCTTCACCGCGTGTCGTGAGAAAGGCGTGCCGTATCCGTACGGCACGCCTTTTTGTTCTCCGTTTTCCAGTGCAGGGTTCGTGGTTGCGGGAAAAGCCGCATAATTATTGCGCAATTTACAGTATTCACGTTTTGATTTTTTGCTACTGTTTCAAATATCGCAATCCGCTGAACATATTCGAATCCCGCATAACAGGAGTCAACCATGAGCACGTCAAGTTCGCTCGCGTCGCTTGTTTGTCGCTTTGCCGCCGCCGCGGTCATAGCCTCACTCGGCTGTCCCCTTGCCGCGCACGCGACGAGCGGCTCGTGGAACGGGGCACAGGACGCCATGTGGACCAACAGCGCCAACTGGAGCGCCTCGCCCTATGCCGGCTTCAACATGGGCGAGGCCGCCGCATTTGACAATGCCGGAAACAACAACACGAACCTAAACCTCACCGGCGTTTTCAGCCTCTTCAACATAACCTTCTCGGGAGCGTCTGTCGCGCCTTATACCATCGGCAGCGGCGCGCCGAACAGTCAAACCCTCGTGATGGGCACGGGCGGAGAATATAGCTTGGCAGACACAGCGGCAAACAGCCAGACTTTCAACTGTGCCGTCCAACTCGGCGGCGCCACCGGTGACGGCGCCTACACGTTCCGGAACAGCAATCCCGGCCGAACGCTGACGCTCAGAAAAATATATGCCCTGAGCGACGCGGGAACAGCCGGCACAAAAACCATCAACATCAACGGTGTCGGCCCCCTTTCGATCCTTGGCGACATTCAGCGTGGCAGTTGCAACATCGATCTATACGACAATTCGACCGGCGTTCTGACCGTTTCCGGCAATGCCGGCCTGCGCCAGCTCTTTCTGAACGGCACAAACGCTGCTGTGAATATCGGCACCGGCGCCACGGTGACGTTTCATAACGCCGCCGGCGCAAATCTCGTCGCCAGCCAGGACGCCACGATCAACGGCCCCGGCATGATCGCGCTGAGCACCAACACCGTCGACGACGCTGCGAAGAACGCCGCAGCCACGGGAAAGACGCTCACGATCAATGCCAAGCTGACCGGCGCTGCGGGGTTCGAGCTTTGGCACAGCTCGTATTACGGGACCATCGTGCTGAACGGCGCCAACGACTATACGGGGAATACGATCCTCAGCGCCCCCGGAACGCTTCAAAGTTCCGCCATCGGCAGCCGGGGCGCGGCGGGCAACCTTGGCGCGGGCACCAACATCATCTTCAACGCCGTCGGCGGCCGCCTGCTCTACACCGGCGCGGGCGAGACGACGGACCGCATGCTCGAAATCCGCAGCGGCGGCATTTTCGAGCATGCCGGCTCCGGCCCCCTCGCCTTCACCTCCCCGACCACGGCGACCGCCGGGACGAAGACGCTCACGGTCAGGAACTTCGCCGCTGCGGCCGGCGAGTTCGCAGCTCCCGTCCAGAACGGCTTAGGCACGGTCTCCCTCGTCAAGGAGGGCGACGGCACGTGGTCGCTCAGCGCGTCCAACACCTTCAGCGGCACCTTGGCCGTCAACGGGGGGACGCTCCTCCTGACTGGCGCCGACGGCGCGGTCGCCGCCTCCGCCTGCACGGTTTCCAACGGCGCGACGCTGTCGCTCAACAACACCGCGGCGTCTAATAACGCCAACCGCCTCGCCGACGGCGGGAGCGTCACGCTTTTGGGCGGCACGCTCGCCTTCACCCACGATGCGGGTGCGGCCGATTTCAGCGAGGCCACCGGCGCGTTGACGATCGGAGGGGGCAGCAACACCGTGTCGCTGACACAGGCCGCTGCGGGCCACACGGCCGCGCTTACCTTCACTTCGCTCTCGTGCACAGGCGGCACGGTCAATTTCGTCGGCGCGGGACTCGGCGAGAGCGTCAGCAACCGGATCCTCATCGCCGCGCAGCCGACGGGAATCATCGGCTTCTGGGCCAAGGTCAACGGCGCCGGCATCGCGGCCTATGACGCAGTCAGAGGCGTCTACGATGCGTCGGGAGATAACGCCTCGATCGCGGCACGCGGCCCGTCGACCATCCCGGACGACGCGGCGCGCGGCGCGGAGATTGACACGGACGGCACCGAAGGGCCGATCGCCCTCGCCGGCGAGCGGACGAACCGTGTCGTCTACGTGCGCCAAAACACCGCGACCGCCGCGGAGATTGCGATGCGCACCGGCGAAACCAACAAGACGCTCCTGACGTCCGGGCTGGCCATCCGTCCCGGCGGAGCAAACCTCACCGTCGGCAGTGCGGCGGGCGACGGCTATCTCGCGCCGCTCTCGACGGGCGGAACCCTCACGCTTCAGAACGACGAAGCTTCGGCCGCGCTGACCGTCAACGCGGACCTCGTCAACAACGGATCAGCCTCATCGCTGACCGCCTATGGGCCCGGTGCGGTGACCCTCAAAGGTGAGGTTACCCATACCGGTGCAACGACGATCACTGCCGGCACGCTGACTTTCGGCGGAAACGTCGTTTCGCAACGCGTGGCAAGCGTCATCGGCGGCAGCGGCGGCATCGCCAAGAGCGGCACCAACCTGCTGCACCTGACAACAGCCAACACCTATACGGGGCCGACCGTAATCAGCCAAGGCATTGTCCGGGTCACCCTGACCGGCGCTCTGGGCACTTCGGCCTCCGGCACCGTCATCGCGGACGGCGCCACGCTGGACGTCGGCGGGGCGTCAGGCGTCAGCACGCTGAGTCTGCAGTCGGAGCCCATCACCGTCTCGGGTGCGGGAACTGATGGCCAGGGCGCGATCATCAACAGCTCGGCCGATGACCAGTGGAACGCCACCGGCAACGTGACGCTCGGCGGCGACACGACCTTCGGCGGGCGCGGACGCTGGGACATCCGCGACGGCACGTTCAGAATGAACGACCACGCGCTGACGAAAAAAGGCAGCGCGTGGTTCGCCCTGAGCCAGACCATCGTCACGCCCGGCGGCACCAACGCGTCCATCGACGTTCAGGCGGGCACACTGCGCATACAGCGGCAAGCCAGTCTTGGCGGCAGCGCCGCCAACACGGTTCATTTGCGCAGTGGCACAAGCATCAACTTCCATGATGTATGGTCCTATCCCGCCTGGACACTGATCTGCGAGGACAACACGAGTTATTTTGTTGAGTTCAGCTCGGCTGTGCCGCGCAACTTTTGGTACGGGCCTGTCGTTCTGAACGGTACGCTTTGTTTGACAGGCAACAGTGGCGTTATCGGCGGTTTCGCGGGAGACGTCTCCGGGACCGGTTCCCTGATCAAGTCCAGTGCCCACACGTTCTACCTCACGGGCACCAACAGCACCTACAGCGGAACCACCCTTGTCAGCAACGGCACCCTTTACGCTGCCAGTCCCGGCTCGCTGCCCGGCTACAATGACGGCCGGGTCACCGTGGTCGGCGGCAGCACCCTCGCCGTTCAAACAGGCGAAGGCGCAACGGGCTTCACGTCAAGTTCGATCCGCGACTTGAATGCGAACGCCGCGTTCTTGGACAAGAGCGCCATGCTCGGCATCGACACCGCCCCCACCAGCCTTACCGTTTCCGACAATCTCTCCAAGCTCATGGGGCTGGCAAAATTGGGCACGAACACCCTGAGCCTTGGCGGCAGCAACACGAATCTCGGAAACATCGCGGTTTATGTCGGTGAATTGTCGCTCTCCGCCAGCAACAATCAGAACAGCGGCACATGTTATCTCGAGGGCTCCCCGACATCGAACGCCCTGCTGCGGCTGACCGCCGGCGCCAGCCTGGTCGGCTCCGGCGACTTCAGTATCCGCAACAACGGCGCGCTCTACATGGAGGGCGGAAACTTCGCGCGCCCGACCGGCGACGCTCTCGGAGAGCGCTGCGCCTTCGGCTTCAACAACGGCGGATACGGATACCTCAAAATGAGCGGCGGCACCTTAACCAGCCGGCGCCTCATCATGGGAGCCGTCGGCAGCACGACCGCCGGTTACGGCGGCACCGGCATCGCCCGCTTCACGGGCGGCATTGCCGCTTTCTCATGGTTCCCGCACTTCGGCTCATCTCCCGCCAGCATCGGCGTGCTCACCATCGACAAGGGCGGCACGTTCTTGAAAACAGGCGGGGAAACCTACCTGGCCTACGAGGGCGGACGCTGCGAGCTGAACCTCACGGGCGGCCTTTTCGACAACAGTGGCACCAACTTCCGCGTCGGCGAGGTGGGCCGAAACAGCGCGACCGGCATCGTCAACCTCTGCGCTGGACGGTTCGCCAACCTGCAGCCGAACCGCTACTCCGGCGTGTTCTTCCTGAATTTCTGCGGCGGCACGTTTGCGGCGGGCGGCGGCACGCCCACCGAGCTTCTCTCCTCCAGCCTGACCGCCGTCTACTCGTACGGGCCGGTCGGGAGCTTCGGCGGCGGAGCCGTCTTCGACAGCACGGGGCGCATCGTCACGGTCGGCAGCCCGGTCCGGGCCCCCCCGGGTCAGGGCGTCTATGCTGTCCCGCTTTCCAGCCAAGGGTCCGGTTACGTCGGCGAGCCCTACGTTCAAATCCGGGGCGGGGGCGGCGACGGCGCGACCGCCGTGGCCAACATGGCCGACGACGGCACCGGGCAAGGCACCTTCAAGGTCGCCAGCGTCACCGTCACCTGCCCGGGCCTCGGCTACACATCGTCCCCTGCCGTCACGTTCTTGAAAGGCGGTGCGAACGCGGTCTCGGCGACCGGAACCGTGTCGCTCGCCCAGAACGTCAGCGGCGGTCTGACCAAAATCGGCGCGGGCACCCTCACCCTCACCGCGACCAACACCTACGGCGGCGCGACGACAGTCAGCAATGGCACCTTGAGGCTGGCCGTCCGGGAAGCGCTCCCCGGCGGCACCGACATCCGCCTGGAGGGCGGCGTGCTGGACCTGAGCGGTTTTTCCGTCACAAACGGCGCCGTCGCCGCCAGTTCCGGCGCAATCGTTAACGGAGCGCTCGCCGGCGACAGTCTCACCAAGACCGGCGACGGAACCTTGACGCTCGCCGTTTCATTCGCCTCCGCCTCGCCCGTCAGGATCGAAGGCGGCACGCTCAAGTTGAACACCGGCGTCGGCCTATACGAAGGCCCGCTGGCGGGCAGTTTCAACACGACGGAGGCGATGAGCACCAACATCCTGATCCAGCTCACCACCCGTTTGGCCAACACGAACGCGAAACCACCGTGGTCGGACAACAGCACCTACGTCTACGCCGGGTACATTTGGAACCGCACCGCAAACAACGTGACCTGGACGTTCGGCGAGAACATCGACGACAGCGCCCTGCTGAAAATCGACGGAACGACCGTACTCAACAACGGCGTCCACAACATCCCGACCATCGGCACCGTCACGCTGACGCCCGGCGCGCACGCCTTCGAGGCGCGGTTCGGCAACGGCGGAGGCAGCGCGGGCGTGGTCTACTCCGAGTGGTGGAAAACGACCGCTTTCGGCTTCGGCGTCGACTATCAGGGCCGCAACGAAACCAACATCGCCAACTTCGTGGCGCTCACCGATCCGGGCGACGGCAGCCTGCTGACCTTGTCGTCGGGGGGAGCCAGCAATTTGATCAGCGAAACCGCCGCCGTCACGCTGAACGAGGGCGCGGTTCTGGATCTGGGGGGCGGCGTCCAGACGCTTGCGGGTTTGAGCGGATCAGGCGTTGTTTCCAACGGCACGCTTTCTGTCACCGGGGAAATCACGCCTGGCGGCGGCACCGTGGGCACGTTAACGGTGGCTAACGGAAACGTGCTCGGTTCAGGCACGCTGCGAATCGACGTGGCCGGCAACGGCGATTGCGACCGGCTCGTCGTCGTCGGTGACATCGACCTCTCGAATCTGAACCTTGCAATCACCAATCCGGACGCGCTCGACCGCAGCAAGACCTACATAATCCTGACTTGCGCGGGAACGCGCACAGGGACCTTCAACGCCGTCACCGGTCCCGGCAGCCGCTGGCATGCCGTGCTCAGAACCGACGGGAGCGTGCAGCTGCTCTTCTCCGGCGGCACGCTCATCCGAGTGAAGTGACCGTGTGCGCGGCCCCGTTCTGTCTTGCCGGAACACCCTGAAAAAGGATCGGCCGAGGCGGCAAACGCGACGGCCGCCGCAAGCCGCGCGCGCGCCGTTTCCAGTCGCAGGGCGTGCGCAAAACGGCATCTTTTTTTGCGCAAATCAGGGTAGTCAAAGAGCAGGGTCCATGCTATTATTTTTACAAATTTGGTTTTAGGTTTGCATGACGGCGTGGTGAAAGGACGTGTGAAAAATGAGAACAAAACCCCTGTGTCTGTTTCTGTGTTCGACGCTGACGCTTCTCTCGCGGGCGGACACGCTCATCGGGACTGGCGAAACGCTGTCCGTAACGAATACCGAGGAGCTGGGCTTTTCGCCGATTCAGATGGGCGCCGGCTCCACGCTCGCCTTTCTGGGTGCGGCGGAAGGCTCTGCGGGCGTTAACGCGTATGTTCGCAACGACGCCAACTGGCTCGGCACCCCCGGCGTCAACACGTACGGAGCGTGGACCCGCGTGACCAACAGCGCCGTCTACGCGTCGACCAATATAACGGCCCTCTTAACCGAGTACATCTATACCGGGCGCTGGTATGTTCCCGCAGCAGGGACCTACAGCTTCTACGAGAACATCGACAACGGTGCCAGTCTCGCCGTCGACGGCATGCTCCTGTTGCACAACACAGAGCATAGCGTTGAGACGCGCAAGCAGGACGTCGCCTTGGCGGAAGGCTGGCATGATCTGGAAATCCGCGTCTGGAACAGCACGGGGACGGGAGGGCCTTATCTGGCAGGGCTTAAAAGCGGCGTCATGTACAGCCCCTCGAACGACGTGATCACGTTGACCAACCAGACCAACGCCTTCCCGTTTGCCGATCCCGGGGACGGCAGCGTGCTTCGGGCCGTCCGCAACGGCAATCTGTTTCAGAGGACCGTGGCCTCGGGCACGGTCTCCTTCGACCTCGCCGGACAGGGGCTGGCCGCCCCGCTGGCCATAACCGGCGGCCTCTTGTCGCAGCCCAACTCCGCGCGCGCCAAAGTGACCGTCAGCGGCGCGGGCGCGCTGGCGTTCGGCACGACGGGTCTGGAGATCAACTTCCCGCCTTTCAACGTGGACGTGGCTTTCGAGGGCGTCGGCAACCCGGACGGCATCACCTTCTGCGGCCAGTCGACGATCATCGCTTGGCCGACCTCCTGTGTCTGGCGCATTGCGGAAAATGCGACCGTCGCGCTCTACGGCACGAACCTGCTGGGCGCGGGCGACATCACCTTGACGAACCACAGCCTCTTCGTCCTTTCGCCCTATGCCGTGACCGAGAACGCGACCATCCGCGTGCGGGGCACGAACCTGACGGCCTCCGTCAAGCCGTGCACGCTGGACCCCTTGGGCTACTGGTCCGGCACGGCCGTCACGGTCACGAACGACATCGCTTTGGAGGGCGTGGGTTCTGCGGCGGTCTTCCCGAACCATGTGGATTTCTATATGCAGGGCAAGATCACCGGCACGGGGACTGTCTCCAAGACCGGTGGGCTTCGCACGCAGATTAAAGAGGCGTGCGACTTCGTCGGTGACGTGTCGTGCCGCGATAACGTGCTGGCTTTTGAAGCCGCCACAGCGGGCCACTCCAACAACACCGTGACGGTGGGGGCGAACGGCACGTTCACGCTCTATCCGCCCGGATACGGCACATCCGAAACAAAGGCCTGGATCAAGACCCTGCGCAGCACCTCCTCGACGGCCAAACTCTATCTGCCCGCGAAGCAGACCCTGACGGTGGATTATCTGGAGGGCACCTTGACCGTTGACAGCCCCGGCGCGACCCTGCAGGTCAACACGCTGGGGACGAACGCCGTGCTGAACGTCATGGGCACAACCGCCGTGGTCCTCGACGTCATCGCCAGCGGGGCTGCCGTGAACTTCGCCAACGGCAATACGGCGTTGACGTATACGGGGGAGGGCACCCGCCTCGACGCGCTGAACCTGACGACGGGGATGGTCTCGGTGGCAGGCGCCTTGACGGTCGGCAGCCTGACCGGCGGCGGCACGCTGGTGAAAGAGGGCGGCGCGACATTGGAAGTCGCTTTCTGCCAGCTTACGGGCGGTTTCCGGATCGACGCGGGCAAGGTGCTGATGGCCCCGCTTTCGACCAACAGCGTCCTCGGCTCAGTCCCTGTCCTCTGGCTGGACGCTTCGGCCACCAACGTCTTCACACAGTACAAGAGTTACACGACCACCAACGGGCTCATGGTCATCGAGCGTTGGAACGACCGCCGGCCCGGCGCGCCGCATTATGCCCAACAGACCCGGGGCGAGGACCAGTACCAGGTCTACCCGTACGTGATGACCAACAGCCAGAACGGGCTGAGCGTGGTCTCAATGGGGTCGCATCAGACCACGGTTTCCACGGTCTTCGGCGACCGCATCGAGGCGCGGCGAATCTACCTCTCCACGAACAACCTCGCCCCGCAATACGCCGTCATGGTGTACGGCAGCCAGCGGGGAGGTGGAGCCGCCGTTTTAGGGACGGAGATCGATGCCGCCACCACGTACTTCAAGCGCGCCGGCTCAACGGTCGAAGAGTACCGTAACCCCGCGACGCCCATTCTGGCGGCCTCCTACCCGGTCTGGACGAACGGAATCTCCGTGACCGCAACCAACACCGGGTTCAGCGGCGGATATCAGATCGTGTCCGTCAACACCAAGGGCCTTTCGGTGGCCGCTCTCGGCTTCGTGAACAGCTATGCGACGGCCGGCGGCCAGAACTACGGCGAGGTGCTGCTCTACACGAATGCGCTGACCTCGCTCCAGCGTATGACCGCTGAGCTGTATCTGGCCCAAAAATGGGGCCTTCCTTACACAGCCATCGCGATCCCGGATGTCACGGTCGCCGGCGGAGCCACGCTGGAAATCAGGGGCCCGTACACGGTCGGACGGATCAACGGGGCGGGCAGCATCATCCATAGCGGCTCCGCCCCGCTCCCGCTGGACGGCGTCTTCACCGGAACGCTGGAACTGAACGGCGGAACGCTGAAGGTCGCGGATGTGGCCGCAGTCCCGGACGAACGCGCGGTGCCGCAGAACAGCCTGACGATGTGGTTCGACCCCAGCGTGACGAACCGGGTTGTGTTGGGCGGCGCGTACACGCCGACCCGGCCCAAGACCATCGCCGCACTCTATGACCGCACGACCACCAGCCGCTACCTGCTGGGGACGTGTGCTGCGGCGGATCTTAATTACGACCGCCGCCCGTGGCTCTCGGAGACGAACGGTCCGCTCGGCGGAAAGCAGTACTGGATCGACTACGCGAACATCTATTCGAACGATGTGAGCGGCAACACCCTGCGGATCAACCGCAACCCGGCCAACATCGGCACCTCCGTCACCACGGGCGTCACGCCGACCAACGTCCAGTCCGGCTTCATCGTGCTCGACAGCTCGCGCGGCGGCGGGGTGCCCATCACCTACAATGTCTATGCCAACGAGGTGGTCCTTCGCGCCAACCCGCAGTCGATCGCCTCGCCTATCTGGGGGCCCGGCACAACGGGCTCTCTCACGAACGGCGCGACCTATCTGGACGGCGTCCCGGTCAATGGCGCGACCCGCGGCTACAGCGGCACCGCCGAGCTGCTTTCGTTCGTCGCCACCAACCGGTTCCAGGCCGCCTATTTCGGTTATTACGGCAACGACAACGTGGCGACGCCGAACCGAGAGCGCCTCGGCGAGATCATCCTGTTCGAGTCGGCGCTGGATGTCGGCACGCGCTCGGACATCGAGGCCTATCTGATGAAGAAGTGGCTGGGCCGCGCGCGGACGGGTTACGGCGACGTCACCGCCGCCTCGGTTTCGGGCTCCGGCACCGTCCAGGCGGCCAAGCCCTCGCAGCTGCCCGTCCTCGCGGAAGGGTTCACGGGCCAGGTCCAGCTGTCGGGCGCGTCCTTCGACTACACCTTCACCACGAATGCGGCCGGCCAGCATGTGCTCTCCCCCGCCACCGCAATTCCCGGCGTACTAACGGTCTCGGCAGCGGGGACGGTCAACGTGCATTTCAGCGTCAGGCCGCCTGTCGGCACGTATGCCCTCGTGACCTACGGCGCCGTCACGGGCTCGGGTTTCGCGGGGTGGACGCTGAACACCACCGGCAGCGAACCGGCGGGATCCGTCGTTCTGAAACCGACGGCAACCGCGCTCAACATCCTCGTCGTCTCGCAGGGAACGGTGCTTCAGCTTCTGTAGCGACGCCGGGCGCACGGCACCTCTTACGCAAAAACGATAGTTATTATGCGCAAAACCCCATAGCGCCGGGGCGCCCGAACCCGTATGATATGGTCATGACTTCTAAGCCGGTAGGGACGGTTCCCCGAACCGTCCGCTGCGGACGCCTCGGGGAGGCGTCCCTGCCAAGGAAAAACTGAGGTTCCTAGTATGTCCGCAAAAATCGACCCGTCCACCCTGAAGATCACCGACCTGCGTTTCGCCGACATCGACGGCGCGCCCAAACGCTGCACGCTCATCAAGGTCTATACCAACCAGGGCCTGATCGGCTACGGCGAGGTGCGCGACGCCTCCAGCCGCACCTACGCCGCCATGCTCAAGAGCCGCATCCTCGGCGAGAACCCCTGCAACGTCGAGAAGATCTTCCGCCGCATCAAGCAGTTCGGCGGTCCCTCGCGCCAGGCCGGCGGCGTGTGCGGCATCGAGGTCGCCCTCTGGGACCTCGCGGGCAAAGCCTGGGGCGTGCCGGTGTGGCAGCTCCTCGGCGGCAAGTTCCGCGACACCGTGCGCATCTACTGCGACACCGACTCCGAGGGCGGCGGCCGCGACATGGGCCGCGCGCTGAAAGAGCGCATGGCGCAGGGCTTCACCTACCTCAAGATGGACCTCGGCATCGAGCTGCTCATGGACAAGCCCGGCTGCCTCAGCGCGCCGCTGGGTTTCCTTCAGACCATGCGCCACTACAAGAAGACCGTCTTCAGCACGCCGCACGGCTCGATCGATCCACGCGCCATGCGCGGCGAGGCCTATGAGCTGTTCAGCACCGCCCACCCCTTCACCGGCATCCACATCACCGAGAAGGGCCTCGACTTCCTGGAGCAGTACATGGCCGACGTGCGCGCCGAGATCGGCACCGAGATCCCGCTCGCCATCGACCACCTCGGCCACATCCCGCTCGAGGACTGCATCAAGCTGGCGAAGCGGCTGGAGAAGTTCAACCTCGCGTGGATGGAAGACCCCGTGCCGTGGACCATGACCGAGCAATACGTGCGGCTCGCGAACGCGACCACCACACCCATCGGCACCGGCGAGGACATTTATCTGAAAGAAAACTTCCTGCCGCTGCTCAGGTCCGGCGGCATCGCCGTGATCCACCCCGACGTGCTCTCCGC
>Ga0209066_10005467_pt1 | contig 13387 bp, 9 predicted proteins | sample All_14_2_FD_187198 | JGI IMG/M metagenome (GOLD analysis project Ga0209066, IMG submission 187198) | Freshwater microbial communities in response to fracking from Pennsylvania, USA - Allegheny Zone_MetaG_DW_15 (SPAdes) (version 2) ...
AGTTCGATGTCGATCAGCAGGGTCTTGGCCTGCACCTGTTCGCCGGCCTGGGCGTAGACGGCCTTGATGACGCCGGCGGCTTGCGCAGACAGCCACATCTCCATCTTCATGGCCTCGATGCTCAGCAGCGGCTGGCCCTCGGTGACCACGTCGCCAGCCTTGACCAGCACTTGCGCGACCGTGCCGGCCACGGGGGACAGGGCACGGCGTGGGTCCAGCGCATTGCCTTGATCAGGCCAGGCCGAGACCTCGTTGAACACGAAGGTGGCCGCTTGCACGACCACATGCAGCTCGTCGCCTTGCCACACCGCCAGCACGCGGCGTTGCACGCCATCGAGTTCATAGCGCAGCACGCCACCGCGCGGGTCGGCATCGTGTGCATCGCCATGGCTGATCAGACGCAGGCTGCGCGGCTCACTGGTCGGCGTCGGGCTGACAAGGAAGCGGCCGTTGCGCTGGCTTTGCACACGCAGGGTGCGCTTGACCGTGTCTTGCGCCATGGGCAGGTCAAAGGCGGTGACGCTGTCGGCGCGCAGGCCTTGTGCATGCAGGCCCACCTGGCGGCTTTGCTGCCGCGCGGCGATGACCGCGGCGGCCACCAGCCAGGTCTCGTCTGCGGCCACGGGGCGTTGCAGGATGGGCAGGTTCTCGCTTTGCCACTGGTCGATCAGCGTGGTGGTCATGGTGCCGGCGCGAAAGCGCGCGTCATCGACCAGGTCGCGCAGGAAGCGGGCGTTGTGCTTGAGGCCCAGCAGCGGCGCGTCGTCCAGCGTGGCGATCAGGCGGCGGATGGCGTCATCGCGGTCGCGGCCATGCACGATGAGCTTGGCGACCATGGGGTCGTAATGCGGGGTGACCTCGCCCCCTTCCACGATGCCGTCGTCAATGCGCACACCACCAAACAGGGCCTTGGTTGGGCGCCACCATGCGATGTGGCCCGTTTGCGGCGCGAAGCCGGCATACGGATCTTCGGTGTACAGGCGTGCTTCGATGGCGTGGCCGCTCAGCGTGATCTGGTCTTGCCTCAAGGGCAGGGGCTGGCCAGCGGCCACGCGCAGTTGCCATTCGACCAGGTCCAGGCCCGAGATCATTTCGGTGACCGGGTGCTCGACCTGCAAGCGCGTGTTCATCTCCAGGAAGTAGTAGTTCAGATCCTGGTCGACGATGTATTCGATGGTACCGGCGCCGCAGTAGTTGATCGCCTTGGCCGCCAACACGGCATCGCGGCCCATGGCCTCGCGCATGGCGGGGCTCACCACGGGTGAGGGCGACTCTTCAATCACCTTCTGGCGGCGACGCTGGGCCGTGCAGTCGCGCTCGCCGATGTAGACAGCGTTGCCATGGCTGTCGGCGAAGACCTGGATCTCGATGTGGCGGCCATCCAGAATCAAACGTTCCAGCATCAGCGTGCCGTCGCCAAAGGCGCTCTGGGCTTCGCGACGTGCGCTGACGATGGCCTGAGCTAACTCATCAGCTTGGTGGACAAGGCGCATGCCGCGCCCGCCGCCACCGCTCACGGCCTTGACCAGCAGCGGGAAGCCCAGCTTCTTGGCTTCAGCAATCAGCGTTTCGTCGTTCTGGTCGGCACCCAGATAGCCTGGTGCGGTGGGCACGCCGGCCTTGAGCATCTCCTTCTTGGCGCCGGCCTTGTCGCCCATCACGCGGATCGCTTCGGGAGAGGGGCCGATGAAGATGACGCCGGCGTCCGCACAAGCTTGCGCAAAGGCGGCGTTCTCTGACAAAAAGCCGTAGCCGGGGTGGATGGCGTTGGCGCCGGTCTGGCGGCAAGCTTCGAGCAAGGCCTCTACCTTGAGGTAGGACTCGGCTGCCGCCGCCGGGCCGATGCACACGGCTTCGTCAGCCAGTGCGACGTGCGGCGCCTGGGCATCGGCTTCGCTGAACACCGCCACGGTGCGGTAGCCAAGCTGGCGTGCGGTGCGGATGACGCGGCAGGCGATCTCGCCACGGTTGGCAATCAGGATCTTATTGAGCATGGTGTCTCTGCGGTAAAAATGTCCATAGCGCCGTCAGTCCTCGCGTGCGGCCACCTCGATCCAGCGAACGCCATGGATCCGGCTCTGCCGGTCCATTGGTGTTGCCCCCTTGAGGGGGCGCGCGAAGCGCGTAGGGGGTGGTTCATATCACCCAGGCGGGTCGACGTTTTTGCATGAAGGCGCTGGTGCCTTCCTGGCCTTCGTCGCTGAGCACGGCGCGCGAGAACATCGCTGCAGCGTCGTCGATCAGGTTCTCGGCCGTGGTCAGGCGCGCGTGGGCCAGCAGGTTCTTGGTCGCGGCGATGGCCTTCGGTCCGCAAGCCTGGATGCTGGCCAGCGTGCGTTGCAGCGCGGCTTCGAGCGCGTCAGCGCTGGCATGCACTTCATGCACCAGGCGGATCGTCAAGGCTTCCTGGGCATTGACCTTGGCACCTGTCACCGACAAGCGCTTGGCCTCGGCATAGCCCAGTCGCTCGACCAGGAAGGGCGCGATCTGCGCAGGGATCACACCCAGCGAGGTCTCAGGCAATCTGAAGCTGACGGTGTTCAGTGCCAGGCTCACGTCCGATACACAGGCCAGGCCAAAGCCACCACCCATCACGGTGCCTTCGAGCACGGTGACCACGGGCAGGGGCGTGCGGGCATAGGCCAGGCACAGGCGGCCGAACTGCGCATTCACAGCGGCCACGGGGTCGGGCCCGCCTGGCGCCTTGCCTTCAGCCTCTTGCGCCGCCAGCTTCATGCGGGCCTGGGCCATGTCGCCGATGTCGCCACCCGCGCAGAAGTGGCCGCCACTGCCGCGCAGCACGAGCACACGCACGTTCGGGTCTTCTTCAGCCTGGCGCAGTGTGGTCAGCAACTCGGTGATCATGGCCAGGGACATTGCGTTGCGCACCTCGGGCCGGTTGAGCGCGATGCTGCAAACGCCTTGTGTCCGTTGGACCTGGATGGTGGATGTGCTCATGTGCATCAACGCGCCTTCTTGGGCAGCGTGCCTTCGAACTTGGCGATGATGCCCAGCATGATTTCGTCGGCGCCGCCACCGATGGAGACCAGACGGCCATCGCGGTAGGCTTGCGAGACGGGGTTGTCATACGTGAAGCCCATGCCGCCCCAGTACTGCAGGCAGCTGTCGGCCACTTCGCGGATCAGTCGGCCGCACTTGAGCTTGGCCATGGAGGCCAGGCGGGTCACGTCGGCACCGCCGATGTACTCGTCCACCGCGCGGTAGACCAGCGAGCGCAGCAGCTCGACTTCGGTGCGCAGCTCGGCCAGGCGGAAGTGGATGACCTGGTTGTTGATCAGCGGTGTGCCGAAGGTGTGGCGCTCCTTGCAATACGCGATCGTCACGTCGATCAGGTTGTCGAGCATCTTCAGCGAGTTGGCCGCACCATACAGGCGCTCTTCCTGGAACTGCAGCATCTGCATCATGAAGCCGGTGCCTTCGACGCCCACCAGGTTGCGGCGTGGCACGCGCACGTTGTCAAAGAAGATCTGCGCCGTGTCCGACGAGTTCATGCCGATCTTCTTGATCTTTTGCGTGGTGATGCCTTTGGCATCCATGGGCACGATGATCAGGGACTTGTTGGAGTGGACCTTGCCTTCCGATGTATTGGCCAGCAGGCAGCACCAGTCGGCCTGTGTGGCGTTGGTGATCCACATCTTCGAGCCATTGATGACGTAGTCGTCGCCCTCGGTGCGAGCCGATGTTTTCAGCGCCGCTACGTCGGAGCCGCCACCGGCTTCACTCACGCCGATGCAACCGACCATGTCGCCGGCGATGGCGGGGGCCAGGTACTCGCGCTTGAGTTCGTCAGAGCCGAAGCGGGCCAGGGCCGGGGTGCACATGTCGGTCTGCACGCCAATGGCCATGGGCACGCCGCCGCAAGGGATGGCGCCGAGCTGTTCGGCCACGACCATCGAGTAGGAGAAGTCCAGGCCCATGCCGCCGTATTCGGGGTCGTACTTCACGCCCAGCAGGCCCAGCTTGCCCATCTTCTTGAAGACCTCGTGCGCGGGGAAGATCTCGGCTGCTTCCCATTCCTTCACGTAGGGGTTGATCTCTTGTTCGCAAAAGCGCTTGACGGTGTCGCCCAGGGCGATGTGTTCGGGGGTGAATTTCATGTTGTCTCCTGATGGGGATTACAGACGGGCCACACCAAAGGTGTTGCCACGCAGTGCGCGTTGATCGGCCTCGATGGCCATGTCCAGGCACATGGCCAGCACACGGCGGGTGTCACGCGGGTCGATGACACCGTCGTCCCACAGGCGGGCGGTGCCGAACAGCACGTTGGACTCGGCGTCCAGGCGCTTCTTGATCTCGTTGGACATGCCTTCGAGCATGGCGTCGTTGACGGGCATGCCGGCGCGTTCCATCTTGCCGCGCGTGACGATGTCCATCACCTTGGCGGCCTGTGCGCCACCCATGACGGCGGTGCGCGCCGAGGGCCATGAGAAGATGAAGCGCGGGTCGAAGCCGCGCCCGCACATGCCGTAGTTGCCCGCGCCAAACGAGCCGCCCAGCACGATGGTGAACTTGGGCACACGGGCATTGGCCACCGCCTGGATCATCTTGGAGCCATGTTTGATGGCGCCGCCGTGTTCGGCCGCAGCGCCCACCATGTAGCCGGTGGTGTTCTGCAAGAAGAGCAGGGGCGTGCCGCTTTGATCGCACAACTGGATGAACTGCGCAGCCTTGGTCGAGCCTTGCGGCTGGATGGGGCCGTTGTTGCCCAGGATGCCGACCAGGTGGCCATTGATGCGGGCGTGGCCGCACAGGGTTTCGGGCGCGTAATTGGCCTTGAATTCAAGAAAGTCGGAGCCATCGACGATGCGGGCGATGACCTCGCGGGTGTCGAAGGGTTCGCGGTCGTCTGCAGGCACGCAGCCCAGCAGTTCTTCTTCGGCGAACAAGGGCGGCACGATGGTGGCCGCAGGCGCCTCAACCGTGTCCCACTGCAGCTTGTCGATCAGCTCGCGGGTCAGGGCGATGGCGTGTGCGTCGTTGTCGGTGAGGTACTCGCCCAGGCCGGTGACGCTGGCGTGCATCTCGGCTCCGCCCAGGTCCTCGTCGGTGGCGTCTTCGCCGATCGCGGCCTTGACCAAAGGCGGGCCGGCCAGGTAGATGCTGGAGCGCCCTTTGACCAGCACCACGTAGTCAGAAAGCCCCGGCAGGTAGGCGCCGCCCGCGGTGCTGGAGCCATGTACCACGGCGATCTGCGGGATGCCCATGGCGGACAGGCGCGCCTGGTTGGCAAAGCTGCGGCCGCCGTCCACGAAGATCTCGGCCTGGTACATCAGGTTGGCGCCACCAGACTCGACCAGGCAGACCAGGGGCAGCTTGTTCTCGCGGGCGATGTCTTGCGCGCGCAGGCCTTTTTTCAGGCCCATGGGTGAAATGGTGCCGCCTTTGAGCGCGCTGTCGCTGGCAGTGACCAGACAGCGCTTGCCCGCCACAATGCCCACGCCGATGATGGTGCCGCCGCCGAGGATGGTCTTCTTGCCGTCGTCGTCGTGCATCCCTAGGCCAGCCAGGGTGCTGATCTCCAGAAAGGGCGAGTCGCGGTCGAGCAGGCGGGCGACGCGTTCGCGGGGCAGCAACTGGCCGCGCTTGTCGAACTTGGGGCGCTTGTCGGCCGAGCCGTCGCGCACCTGTTTTTCAAGGGCGCGAACCTGGTCGAGGCGCTCGGTCATGCGCGCGACGTTGGCGCGGAATGACTCGGATTTGGTATTAAGGGCGGTGCGCAGAGCGGGCATCTTGAATCAGATCCTTGGGTGGAGCCATGGGGCCACTGTCTGCACTGTAATTCCAGTTGACGTTAACGTCAACTGATTGATGTACAGGTAAATCCCCTATGACGCGCGTCACGCATCGGCGATAATCCAGCGAGCTGTCAGCCACGTGTCGTTGGCGGCATGTGCGTGCAACCTGGCCTGTCGTGGTGTCTCAAGTGAAAGCCAAAGCTGAAAAAAATCTGTCGGACGAGTTCGGTGACGAAGAAGGTCTGCCGCCGTCCTGGGCTTTCGATGCCGATGAAGACGAGCACGCGGTCGATGCGCTGATGGGCATCGCCGAGGTCTGCGAGCGCTACAAGGTTTCGCCCCGCGCGCTGCGCTTTTACGAGACCAAAGGCCTGCTGGCGCCGCGCCGTATCAATGGCACGCGGGTCTACAGCAAGATCGACCGGGCACGGCTCAAGCGCATCCTGCGCGCCAAGTCGCTGGGCTCGCCGCTGTCAGAGATCAAGCACTATCTGGACATGTACGGCCAGCACGGCGAAGGCCGCATCCAGCAGCTCACCTATGTGGTCGAAAAAACCGACAAGGCCATTGCCGAGCTGGAGGCCAAGCGGGCGCAGATCGATGCCTCGCTGTCCGAGCTGCGCATGATCAACGAGCGCAGCCGCAAGACCCTGGAGGACAAGCGCAAGGCGGGTTGAGCCCGCGCGCCGCTGCAGTCAGCGGATGCCGACGAACATCTTCCAGCGCCTTTCGTTCTGCTTCTTGGCGTCGTAGAGCGCCTGGTCCGCATGGGCCAGCAGCGTGCTGACCGAGGCCACCGCGTCGGTGTAGGCGGCCATGCCGATCGAGATGCCCACACCGATCACGTCGCCACTGGACAAGGTGATGGGCGCGGACACGGCCTTGACGATGCGCTTGGCCAGCACCTGGGCCGAGTCCTTCGCGCCATGGCGCATGACCACGCCGAATTCGTCGCCACCAAAGCGCGCGAGCACGTCGCCCAGGCGCACCTGTTGTCTCAAGCGCCGTGAGACCTCGCACAGCACCTCGTCGCCCGCGGCGTGCCCGAAGCCATCGTTGACAGCCTTGAAGCCATCCAGGTACATGCACAGGGCGGTGAAGGGCTCGCCTGTGCGCATGGCGTGGCTGAGCTCCACGTCCAGTGCCTGCTTGAACTGCGCGTGGTTGCTCAGGCCGGTGAGCGGGTCGGTCATGGCCATCTGGGCCAGTTGCAGGGCGTGCTGGCGGCCTTCCAGCGCCTTCATCGTCAGCGTGGCCAGATCAAGCAGGGCGCTGCGCTGAGCCGGGCTGAGCTGGCGTGGCCGCGTGTCCATGACGGCCACGGTGCCCAGCACCAGGCCTTGTGCGTCCACCACGGGCGCGCCAGCATAAAAGCGCAGCATGGGCCCTTGAAGCACCAGCGGGTGATGGGCAAAGCGGCTGTCGGCCTGCAGGTCTGGCACGACCATCGGGGCTTCGGGGTGCACCATGGAGTGGGCGCACAAGGCCGTGCGCCGGTCCATCAGAGGCGGTTGGGGCCCCACGCTGGCTTTGAGCCACAGGCGGTCTGCGTCCATCAGCGCCACGTGGGCCATGGGCACATCCAGGCTGTGCGCAGCCAGACGGGCCAGTGCGTCAAATGCCAGCTCGGGCGGTGTGTCCAGAATCTGATGGGCCTGCACAGCCTGGATTCGCTGTGCTTCGTTGATGGGCAAGGGGCAAGAGGGTACTGCGCTGTTGGACATGACTTCACCTGAAGCGATACAGCAGGGATATCGACCAGAGGCGCCAAAAAACAAGGGCAAAGCCACCCAATCAGGGTGTTCACGGGCCGGCTGAACCCTGCCCCCCGTGTTCGGGTGGGGCCTCAGGTGTGATCCGTGTCACGTCTGATCGGGTGGGTGCCTGGCGGGCCAGGGATAGCCCGCGACCCTTGCTGCGGACCGGGTGACACCATGGCTACACCTCAACCGGAGCCGCAACATGAACCCATCACAGTGCCAGCAACCAGACCAACTCTTCGACCTGCGCATGCACGCTGGCGGCTGGCCCAAGCTCGGTTGGACGCAGCAGGACAGCGCCGATGAAGACATGACCTGCTTCGACGAGCAGGCGGCACCGCACGAAGCCTGAAGCCTGCTCAGGCCTTCTTCAGAAAGGCGGCCTTGAGCTGCAGGCTGATGCCATCGACCTTGCAGTCGACCTCGTGGTCGCCCGTGGTCAGGCGGATGCCCTTGATCTTGGTGCCCTGCTTCACCGTGATCGAGGAGCCCTTGACCTTCAGGTCCTTGATCAGCACCACGGTGTCCCCATTGGCCAGTGGGGTGCCGTTGGCGTCCTTGATCACGGCATCACCTTCGTCGGCCGCGTCGGCCTGGGCCGCGATGGGCCACTCGTGCGCGCAGTCTGGGCAGACGTAGTTGTCGCCGTCTTCGTAGGTGTTCTCCATGGCGCAAACGGGGCAGGCGGGGGGCGTGGACATGCGGGTCTCCTCAAAGGTGGAGGCCGAATGTAGCCCATGCCCGGCGGCCCCTTACACTGCCCGCTATGCCATTTGCTGCCCTCGGCCTGTCCGCCGCCCTCGCTCGTGTCCTTGCCGAGCGGGGTTTTGAGATTCCCACGCCGATCCAGGAGGCCGCGATCCCCGTGATCCTGGGCGGCGCCGATGTCCTGGGGCTGGCGCAAACCGGCTCAGGCAAGACGGCCGCCTACGCCCTGCCCATCCTGCAGCAACTGCTGGTCGCCCGCCGTGCCGTGCCCCGGCGTCTGCACGCCCTGATCCTGGTGCCCACGCGCGAGCTGGCGGTGCAGGTGGGCGATGTGCTGCGCGAGCTGGCGCAGGACCTGCCCGGTGCCGCCTGCAAAGTGGCCGTGGCCTTTGGCGGCGTGTCCATCAACCCGCAGATGATGAGCCTGCGCGGTGGCGCCGACATCATGGTGGCCACACCCGGCCGCCTGCTGGACCTGATCGAACACAACGCGCTGAGCCTGGCCTCCACCCAGACCCTGGTGCTGGACGAGGCCGACCGCCTGCTGGACCTGGGCTTTGCCGACGAACTCTCGCGCGTGCTGGCCCTGCTGCCCGAGCGCCGCCAGAGCCTGTTCTTCTCGGCCACCTTCCCGGAGGATGTACAGGCCCTGGCGCACGCCCTGCTGCACGAGCCCGTCTTGATCGAGCTGCCGCAAGAGCCTGAGACCCGACCCGACATCACGCAGCGCGCCATCGTGGTCGACCCGGCCAAGCGGGCCCAACTGCTGCGCCACCTGATCCAGGACGGCGCCTGGTCGCGCGTGCTGGTGTTCGCCTCGACCAAGTACGGCACCGAACTGGTCGCGCACAAACTGCACCGCGCCGGCATCCATGCCGCAGCGTTTCATGGCGACCTGAGCCAGGGCGCCCGTCGCGCGGTGCTGGATGCCTTCAAGGCCAGCGAACTGCAGGTGGTGGTGGCCACCGATGTGGCCGCACGCGGCATCGACATCGCGGCCTTGCCCGTGGTGGTGAACTTCGACCTGCCGCGCTCGCCGGCTGACTACATCCACCGCATCGGCCGCACGGGCCGGGCCGGTGCCAGTGGCCTGGCGGTGAGCTTCGTCAGCGCCGAATCCGAGGCGCATTTTCGTCTGATAGAAAAGCGCCAGGGCCAGCGTGTGCCGCGCGAACAAGTCTCCGGCTTCGAGTCGACCGAGGCGCAGCCTTCAGCCGACGACGTGCTGGATGACGCACCCAAGGGCCTGGACCCCAACGGGGGCATCAAGGGCAAGCGTAAGAGCAAGAAGGACAAGCTGCGCGAAGCAGCGGCCAAGGCTGGCCAATAGGCGCTGCGCTTCAGCCTGCGCTCAAAACATGTCCCGGATGAAAACAAGCTTGTTGGTCTCGGGCGAGTACACGCCGAACGTGGCGCGGGCGGAGGGGTCTCTGTCGTAGCTCGTCAGGCCGGCACAGGCATTGGTGCTGCCCTGTTGGGCCCGCAGCGCGCTTTGGTTGGCGCCCGTGGAAGCGGGGTGCGAGGCCAGGCAGGACTGGTCTGTGCCCGTGCTGCCCAGGTTCAAGGCCAGATCAACACTGCCTGTGCCCGAGTTGCTCGGCGCGCCCAAGGTGAGCGTGCCGTTGCCGCCGGTGATGTTGATGCCCGATGGTGTGGTTGTCCAGCTGGCTGTGCTTTGGCCTTTGGCGTTGACATAGCCGCTCAAGGCCACCGCCGCCGCTGGTACCGAGGTGCAGTTGTCTGCGCTGTTGAGCACCCAGGCTTTGCCGTTCCAGCGCTGCGTTTGGATAGGGATGCTGAGGCTGGCCTTGCCCGAGCCGTAGGCGTTCGACATCCTGATGCGCCCGCTGTAGATCGACGCCGTGGGCTCGACACCGCCAGGAGAAGACGACACACCATTGGTGTCCGTGGCCCGAAGGGATATTGACGTGACGGGTGTGAGCTTGTTCGTGAAGGTGAATGTGGGCGTCAGGGTCGAGGTGGCGATGCCCGCGCCGAACGCGCTGGCGGCGACCGTGTTGCCCGAGAGGCTGCCCGTGGCGGCATTGTTCACGGCAGTGAGCGTCACGGTGGTGGCCTGGTTCGGGCTGGTATGGGCCGTGCCGTCATAGTTGCGCGTGGTGCCGCCCGATGCTTCTTTGGCGTAGACCGAGACGGTGAAGGGCTGCCCGCTGTAAGTGAATGCGCCGCATGACGGAGACAGGGTGAGATCAAAGTGATCCGGCACGAAGGGCCCGACCGCCCCAGCAACACCTGTGGTGCCAGAGATGGTCTGTCCACCTCCCAGGTAGCTGCCACTGACCAGCGTGGCGGTGAGGTCGCCGCTGCCAACCTCGTTCCAGCTCAGGTCGCTCACCGTCACGGCACCATGGCTGAAGCCCGTCAACGAGGCCGACCCGCCCACCCCAGAGCCGGTGAACGCACCGCTGACCGCGCTTATGCCGGTGGGCTTGGCCTTGAACCAGCTCAGGCGGGCGCCTTCTGCAGAAAACTCTCGACCAAAGTTGGGCGTTGCCACGCCAGCCGAATTGAGCGCCGTGATGGTTGCGGAGAATGGCTGGCCTGCCTTGATCGGGCTGGCTGTGATGCCGGAGAGCGCAAAGGAGGCTGGCGCTGCAATGAAGTCGCCGCTGCCCGTCATGCTCAAACCAGCTTGCGAACCGGTGCCGGTATAGGCCGCTGACAGCGTCACCTGGCCTGCATCGCTGTAATTCAGCGTGCTGGTGGCCACGCCAGAGGCGTTGAATGACAGGCTCACCGCTTGGGACGCCCCATCGCAGGCGGCGTTGGCGCCAGCCGAGGCATTGAGCGCGGTGCCGCCAAGCACGGCTGGTTTCGTACCTGTATTCGGATTGCTGTAGCTGCAACTGAAATTCACCGCCTTGCTGACGCTGGCAAATGCGGGGGTACACGCATTGCTCGTGACCGACTTCTGAACGGCCGCGATCGACAGATTGCCCGCCGTGCCAGCCACGAGTGAGGGCAGGGTCATGATGAAGCCACTGTCCTGGCTGGTGAAAGCACACGACGAGCTGCCACCCAGGGCGCAGGTCGTCGCGCTGGAGGCAGACGGCGAGCTGATGGTGGCGCCAAGTGTGACCGACCCTGGTGTGGTGACCTGAAAGCTGACCGTGGCACTGTTGCTGCCGCTGGGGATGGTGAAGTTGGCCCCAGAGGGATAGGTGACCGTCATGCCCGAGCCCGTTGCCGTGAGGCTGCCTGAGGCACCCGAGGTGTAGTACGTGGCGCAAGTGCTGTCAGCGCAGGCATAGACCGTGGCCGTATTGGGGTTGCAGGTGAGCCCGGACGACGCGGAGGTGACCACCTTGAGGTGGTGAAGGGATTGACAGTCTGCTGGCTTGGGCAAGCCCGTGATGCAGGACTTGCTGCAGGTCGCGCCGCTGCCGCAGCATGCACCACTGACCAGCGTAGGCGAAGACAGGGTGATCGTCCAGGCACCTGTCGAGCGCACGCATTGGGCCAAGGTTGTGCCACTGCCCTGCGTCACCGTCGTGGCGGCCGTGACGTTGCCGTTCACCGTCGAATTGAGGGAAGTGTGCACATAGCTGGTACTCGACGTCACATTGCCCGCGATGGTGGTGTTCGTGGAAATCGATACATAGCTGCCCGTCGAGGTGACATCGCCGGCGATGTTCGTGTGGTCATCAATGGTCACGGACCCACCACCCAGCACGCTCGAGCCGATCACGTTGTAGTCATTGATGAACACCGTGCTGCCTGCCGTGACGGTGCCTGAGACGGTGTTGTTGTTGTAGATGCTGACGTAACTGGCCGCCGAGATGTTCCCGCCCACATTGCCATCGCTGTGGATATCGACATACGACCCGCCGGCTCCGATGTTGCCCGTGACATTGATGCTGCTGCCGTAGACGTAGGACGTCTGCGATGTCACGTTCCCCGACACATTGCCACCAGCGCCCAGGTCCACATAGGTTTTGGCCGTGACAGCGCCGCCGGCACTGCTGCCGCTTCCGAAGTTGACGTAGGTCCCGTTGGCGGTGATGGCGCCGGACACCGTGGTGTGGCCTGCCAGATCAACCTGCAGGCTGCCGGACGTGATGCTGCCGTTGATGGTGCTGTACAGGCCGGTATAGACGTAGCTGCCTGCCGAAACATTGCCATTGACGGTGGCGTGGTCCGCGAAGCTGACGTAGGTGCTTGTGGCCGTGACCGGCCCGCCAAACCACGCATAGCTGCCGCCGGATATCAGTGCGCCGGTTGTGGCACCCAGCACGCGGTTGTACGAGTACACGGTCACGTTGCCGCCCGTGCTGATGCTGCCCACGGTGGTGTACGTGCCCGAGGTGCTTGAAGACAATATCACCGCACCTGAGCTTGAGCTGAGCGCGCCGCTGACCGTGGAGCCAGAACCCAGTGTGATGTTGCCCGTTGTGGTGGTGAGGTTCCCCCCAAAGGTCTGGGCCCCCGTGCCCGACACGCTGCCTGCCGACACATGGCCGATGACGGTGCCGCCGGCGGTGGCAGACAAGATGCCCGACACGGCCAGATTCAGGTTGGACGCGGATCCGCCAACATTGAAACCCGATCCCTTGATGGCCAGATTGCCGGTCACGTTGATCGTGGCGCTGCCACTGATGGTGACTGTATCGGCGGTACCCATGGTCCAGGTTGAGCAGTTGTAAATGCCTGCGCCGCTGCTGGCGCAGACAGCTGGCAAGCTACCTGGAAAGGCATAGCTGGCAGCCAGACTGGCTTGCGGCACCCAGCACACCACGCACCAAAGCACAAACAGGAGCCGTGTCACAAGCGGCGCGCTTGTTCTGGCTTGTTTCAAGACCTTGGGCACAACATCATCTCCGTTCGGAACCGAACCTTTTCAAGGGGACGCTTCCGCTACCTGCTATCCACGGTCGATGATGACACGCTGGGCCTGTAGCGCAAGGCCGCCAGCGTGCGATATGTCCTGGCCTTGGGGGTGATGACGCGCCAATGTCCGATTCTGCAGTCAGTTGGGCGTCGACATCGCCCGCCACAGGATGTTGAACAGCTCATCGAACTGGTCGATGAGCGACTGCTTTTCGCGCCGCACGATGTGCATCAGCACCACGCGGCCGATGATGCCCATGAACACGTCCATCAGGATCTTGGACGAGACCTTGTTGTTGAGCACGCCGCGCGCCT
>Ga0209066_10005468_pt1 | contig 13385 bp, 8 predicted proteins | sample All_14_2_FD_187198 | JGI IMG/M metagenome (GOLD analysis project Ga0209066, IMG submission 187198) | Freshwater microbial communities in response to fracking from Pennsylvania, USA - Allegheny Zone_MetaG_DW_15 (SPAdes) (version 2) ...
CGGCCCAGCTCATCTTCGCGAGCGTTTCCTCGACAGGAAAAACGCCAGCAGGCCGAAGAGCACAACCCCTGACCCCAACCCCAGGAAAAATGTCCCCCAACCGCCGCCGGAGGAAGCGACCGGTTGCTCCGGTGCCGCCGGGGCTGTGGCCTGGGACGCAGGAGAATTGTCTGTTACCGGAGTCGCAGCCGGGGCCGCCGGTTTACTCGCGGCGACTGCGGGCTCCGGTTTCGGCGGCAGCATCGCAAAACCCTTCCCCAGCAATTCCGAGGCCTTGGCATCGCGGACCTTGCGATCCTTGCTTCCCATGACTATGGCAATGACCCGCACCCCTCCCCTTTTGGCCGTAACCGCAATCGAAAATCCGGCGGCTTCGTAGTAGCCGGTCTTGAAACCATCGCAGCCATCCACCTGCCCCAGCAGGTGGTTGTGATTGCGCATGATGAACTTGTTGTCCCGGAACCCCCGTTCCCTGGTGCCGGTGTACTTGAGGGCCTCCGGACGATTGGCGAGAGCACGGCAGAGGATCGCGAGGTCGCTCGCCGTCGTTACGTCCGGTTTTTGCCCATCCGCCGGAGGCAGGCCATGGACGGAGTAGATATGGGTGTTTTTCATCCCCAACTCCGCCGCCTTTTGATTCATCAGGGCGACAAACCCCTCCTTGGAGCCGGCGATATGCACGGCCAGGGCGACGGCCGCGTCATTGGCCGACTGGACCGCCAGGGCATACAGGAGATCTTCGACAGTAAATCGTTCCTTCGGATCGAGGTACACCTGTGAGCCGCCGGTCTTCGCCGCCTCCGTGGTCACCTGGACCATATCTCCCGGTTGCAGGTTCCCCTGTTCGATCCGTTCGAGGATGACCAGCAGGTTCATCAGTTTGATGACCGAGGCAGGGAACACCGGGGTATCCGGATGATCGGAGAACAGCACCTTGCCGGTCTCGGCGTCCATGACCAGGGCGGAGGCGTATGGATCCCTGGAGACGGTGTCAATCCTGGCCCGGCCGGCAGCCCATGCAGTCTGGACAGTCACCATAAAAACAACAAAGAACAGAGCGATACCTTTCATGATTGTCATGTGCTATCAATTGAATTTACAGGGTTGGAACAGCCGAAAGAGGGTAAAAAAAACGGCCCGGATGGCAACAATTACCTTACGCCGGCGGTCGGAAGTTGAATACCTGCGGAGACCAGCGTATCGTAACCAGATCGCGCGACCCGGGCAAGTGTTTTCAAGGCCGGCTCGGTGGTGGTTCCGGCTTTCCAATGGACTTTATAGATCTTTTTTTAAGGATGCACTGGAGAAGTTCAGCACATATCTGTTACTATCCTCCATAGAGACGATTTTACCCGTTCAAACAGTTTGCTCCGGATTTCATGTGAAATCTCTCTCAATCCATGTTGATGCCGGCTCGATGGCCGGCAATATCACGATTTATGCTGTGTCAGAGCATTGTCGAGGTAGAAGGTATGCCCCGGAGGATGCTGTTCGATCTTCCAGGAGCCACCTGCACAAGGTATCCATACCAGGCGATGGGACGAAATGGACGAGAAACCGACTCTGGCGACGGGACGCATCACCGACCTGAAACTTCTGGAAACATATCGAGAAATGGGCCGGGAAATCCTGCAGTTGCTCAACGATCCAGAAGATATATCGGATTCTATCCATAATGTTCTCGACCTGTTAAAAATGCGCACCAGGTTCGATGCCGTCGGTATCCGCCTGCAAAATGGAGATGACTTTCCGTATACAGCGCAGAGAGGCTTTTCCCAGGATTTTTTACTGCATGAAAACACCCTGATCGAACGCACTGAGAATGGCGGGGTCTGCCGGGGTCAGGACGGCGAGGTCAAACTGGAATGTACCTGTGGTCTGGTGATTTCCGGGAAAGCCGACCCGGCCAGCCCTTTTTTCACACCGGGAGGCAGCTTCTGGGTCAACGATTCGGCGTCGCTTCTCGACATCCCTCCCGATCAAGACCCGCGGTATCACCCCCGCAACTACTGCATCCACTACAATTTTGCATCCGTGGCGCTGGTGCCCATTCGCAACAAGTCAAGAATTGTCGGTCTGATCCAATTGAACGACCGGCGCAAAGGATGTTTCACCCGCAATTCGGTTGAAGCCCTGGAAGAGATTGCGGCGCATATCGGCTCGGCCTTGATGCGCAAACAGGCCGAAGCGGCGCTGCGGGAAAGCGAGGTGAAGTACCGCTCGCTGTTCGAAAACATGATCAACGGCTTTGCCCTCCATGAAATCGTCATCGACGACTCGGGAAAGCCCATCGACTATATTTTCCGGGAAGTCAACAGCGCCTTCGAAAAGCTGACGGGGCTGAAGGCCGAAGAAATTCTGAACAAAAAAGTGACGCAGGCAGTGCCCGGCATCGAAAAAGATCCTTTTGATTGGATTGGTGTCTATGGCAGGGTTGCACTCACCGGCAAGCAGGTCCGCTTCGAACAATTCTCCGCCCGACTCGGCGGATGGTACTCGGTTGTGGCCTACAGACCGATGCGAAACTTTTTTGCCACCGTTTTCGAAGATATCACCGAACGCAAGCAGAACGAGGCAAAGCTGAAAAAGATGAACGAAGAGTTGGAGATCCGGGTCGCTGACCGCACTCGGGATCTGGCCGGGTTCATCGACAAACTGCAGCTTGAAATCGCCGACCGGGAAAAAGCGGAACAACGTGTTCAACGACTGAACCGGCTCTATGCGGTGCTTTCCGAGACCAATCATGCCATCGTCCGCACCAAAGGCCAGGAAGCCCTGTTCGATGATTTCTGCCGCATCGCCGTGAAAAGCGGCGGTTTCAGGCTTGCCTGCGTCGGGTTGATCGACGAAGCAAGCGGCGAGTTTCGTACAGTGGCCACCGCGGGAGAGACCGGCTATCTCGAGGGCATGAGAATCACCATGAGCGAAGAATCCGCCGGATCCGGGCCGACCGTCATGGCAATTCGCGACGGCACCTACTGCATCTGCAACGACTTTCTTGGTTCGCCGATTACCCGGCCCTGGCATGAACGGGGCAGAGCTCACGGAATCCGAGCCTCGGCGAGTATCGCCCTGAAACAGGAAGGTCGGGTGATCGGGGCGTTGAACCTCTACGCCGACCAGAAGGATTTTTTCGATCACCAGCACGTCGAACTGCTGCGACAGATGGGCGCCGACATCTCGTTCGCCCTTGATGTCATCATCCAGGAAATCCGCCGCCGGCAGGCCGAACAGGCCCTCAGAGAGGAAACCGCTGAACGGCAGCGGGCTGAAGAGGAGATTCGAACCCTCAATGCGGCGCTGGAACAACGGGTGATGGAACGGACCGCCGAGCTTATCCTCGCCCATGCGGAATCGGAGGAGACGAACCGCCGGCTCCGGCTCGAAATCGAGGCCCGCAAAAAGGCCGAGGCGGCGCTGCTTGAATCGGAAAAACAGCTCCAGACCATCAATTATGACCTGGAACGGAGAGTTGAGCGGCGCACCCGCGAACTGCAGGAAACGCAGCGACAATACCTGCATGCCGAAAAACTGGCGGCCATCGGCAGGTTATCCGCCTCCATCGCCCATGAATTCAACAATCCCCTGCAGGGCATCATGTCGATCCTGAACGGCCTGAAAAAAAGGGCGATCCTCGAAGAAGAGGATCGGGAACTGCTGAACGCGGCGATCGACGAAAGCAACAGGATCAAGGATCTGATCTCCAGCCTCCGGGAGTTCAACCGCCCTTCTTCGGGCCGCAAGGTGATGGTGGATGTGGAAAAATCGATCAATTCCATACTGCTGCTGCATAAAAGCGATTTTCGCAGCAAACGGATTTCCGTGGTCCTGAACTATGCGGAACGATTGCCGCAGATCATGGCGGTCCAGGACCAGATCAAGCAGGTCTTTCTCAATCTTCTGGCCAATGCGGCCGATGCCTGCCCTCCGTCCGGCGGCGTGATCACGATCAGTACCCGCAGGGAAGGCAACAGAGTCGCCGTGGCCATCAGCGACAGCGGCATTGGCATCAGACCCGAGCAGATGGACCTGCTCTTCCAGCCTTTCTATACAACCAAACCTGAAGTCAAGGGGACCGGCCTGGGCCTGTCGATCTGCTACGGGATCGTCCAGAATCACCAGGGGGAAATCCGCGTTGACAGCCAGCCGGGAAAAGGCTCGACCTTCACCATCCTGCTCCCCGTCAATACGGAGTAAGGCGTGTCGCTGTACAAACCCTGTGCCGATCTGGCCGGGAGTTCGGCACTGGTGGATCAATATGTTGCTCTGCTCCCCCGCCTGTCAATCAGGCCCGGCCATCAGGAAATCTTCGGGTTGAGCGTCCACTTGATAAACCAGTCGAGTCTGCCGCCCGCTTCCGGATTCGCATCCAGGCAAACGATACCGGAATTCTGGAACTGGTAGACCTTTATGTCCTCAGACCCGGTGGTCAGCCAGGATACCAGCCGTTGCAGGAAGGGCATATGGCCGACCACCATCAATCCTGCCCCCGGATCGACGCCCTCGGCAAATGGCCGGACATCGTCCAGGGGATCGATGCCGGCGACCGCCGCAAGCGGTGCCGTCACGGACAGGGTCTGGTAATAGATGGCCGCCGTCTGCTGCGCCCGTTTTTTACCCGAGTGGACTATTCTGCCGACCCTGATCCCATACCCTTTGGCCACCTGGGCGATGCGTTCGGTTTCCTCCCTTCCCTGCGTGGTCAAACCTCTCTCCGGGTCGACTTCTTTAGCGGCACTGAGGCCGTGTTGCACAAGATAGAGCGCCATGGCATTCCTCCACCGTCACATGTGATTGGCCGTTATCGCAACCGTCAAGGTCAGAGCTGCGACCTGGATATCCTGAGCGGAAAACCATCAGACCATGGCTGCCATCGTCTTTGAGAGCAACCGCCGGGGCATCCTTCCGCAACCTGATGGTTCAGAGTAGCAGCGTCGTCCGCTGTCGTCCAGTTTTCCCTGCCGCCCGTCCCGGGGCGATATCCGGGGAATTGACCCTCGGTCTTCATGAAACAGCGAGCCCGCCGAAGACACCGCCGGACCGGCCGACGGGCGTTGCCAAACCACCGGCCTGGCCGGCCATTACCCGGGAAATGCTGCAATCTGCAGTGAAAAAATTGAACGACCGGGGGTGAAAAACTGTTGGGTATCAGTCACCCGATCAGGTATTCTTGTGCCCATTCCGATACATGCCGGCACGACCATGCTATGCGATTGCAACAGCCGGTCTGTCGCTCCGCGAAAAGCATTGCGCTCGTCCGGCTGATCGTCGCGGGAAGGGAGAATCATTCTTCAACCAACAGGAGAGGGGCAATGAAAAGGGTATGTGCTGCAAGTCTGTTCGTCCTCATAACGATCTGTACCACGACTGCCTGGGCCGGTTTCGGCACCCACTACACCAACGGGGTCGAGGGAATCCGGGCGGCCTCGCTGCCGCCGCCGGGATTCTACTTCCGGCTGTACAACGTGTACTACAGTGCCGACGACCTGAAGGACAGAAACGGCGACGGCTTCGGCAATTTCGATCTCGACGTGTTCGCCGTCGTTCCCCGGTTCATCTGGATCACCAACTACAAGCTCCTCGGCGCCGATTATTTTGTCGATGTCGTCGTGCCCCTGGTCAGCACCGACATCAGTCTCGGCATGGGGAATATGACGCTGTTCAGCGACGATCAGTTCGGGCTCGGCGATATCGCCGTGGAACCCCTCGGTCTGTCATGGCACGGCGATCGCTACGATGCGGCGCTGTCGGCCGGCGCCTACCTGCCCGTGGGCGAGTACGACGAGACCGAACCGGCCTCACCGGGGTTGAATTACTGGACCGGCATGATCACCGCCGGGGCCACCTACTATCTCGATCAGCCCAAGACCTGGTCGGCCTCGATCCTCGCCCGTTATGAATTTCATGGCGAGAACGACGACACCGACATGACCAACGGCGACGATTTCCATTTCGAGTGGGGTATCGGCAAGAAACTGGCCCAGTTCTGGGAGATCGGGGCGGCCGGCTACTGTCAGTGGCAGGTCACCGATGATTCCGGCCAGGGGGCAACCGATTCCCGCGACCGGGTCTATGCCGCCGGGCCGGAAGTCAATTATTACATCGCCCCGCTGAAGACCAACGCCACCTTCAGATATCTCATGGAATTCGGCGCCGAAGATCGCTCCGAGGGCGATGTTGCCGCCCTCATCTTCACCTACCGCTTCTGATCCGAGAGCGATTTTCCGACCCGGAGATGGACACGGATTGGGACAGCGGGCCACCGGCGCTTGTTGGTACTCAGACGCAGGAGAATTTGTCCCGGTACTCCCGGGGTGACAGTTGCGTGTGGTGCTTGAACAGGCGCCGGAAGGTGCTGCTATCCTCATACCCTATGTATCGGGTTATCTCTTCGATGGTCGCCATCGTCGTCTCGAGTTTCTTCTTTGCCGCCTCGATCCGCACCAGCTGCAGATACTGCATCGGCGCATGGCCGGTGGCCTGCTTGAACCGCCGCTTGAAGTGACGCGGGCTGATGCGGACATAACGGGCGACCTCGTCGATCCCAATGCCTTTCGAGAAGTTTTCCTCGAGATAGCGCTGCGCCTGCAACACCTCATGGTCATTATGACCGCGTTGCCGGGGCAGCATGAAATACGGCGTTTGACTGTCGCGGTTCGGGTCGAGCAGCAGGGCCTTGGCACAGGCTGAGGCCAGTTCGGCCGAGCCGTACCGGCCGATGATCCGCAGCCCGAGGTTGTAATACGAGGTGGCGGCGCCGGTACAGATCAGCCCGTTATCCTCGGTCAACAGGTACTCCGGGTGGAGGTCGACCTCGGGGAAACGCCACCTGAATTTCCTCGCGAACTGCCAGTTGGTCGTGGCCGTCCGGCCATCGAGCAGGCCGGTCTCAGCCAGCAGGAAGACCCCGGTACACATCGCGGCGACCAGGGTGTGCCGCCGGTGGTGGTCGATGATCCAGTTCCGCACCTCGACGGTGCTGTCTTGATTTGGGACTGGCAGGGGAATGAACGGCGGGATCAGCACAAGATCGGTGGCCAGGGCATCTGCCAGTGAACGGTGCGGCAGCATCTGCATGCAGCCGCCGCTGATCACCGGTTTTCCTCCCTGAGTCACGATCTCGGTGGCAAAGGGAGGTTCAGGATTGCCGGACAGGGAGGCCGACCACATGTTGGCGATGGCAAACATGTCGAGCAGGCCGGCAATTCCGGAGGCCAGGCAGCCTTCCGCCGCGACAAAGGTGATCCTCATTGCATTCTTCCCTGGTTCGATTGTGGCCGGAATGGCCTTTTTTACACGGTATATGGCATTTATGCCGCTTTTATTCTCCTCCTGCAAGGGGTAAATAGAGAAACATCCCTGCAGCCGCCAGCCCATTCAACCACTGCCACGAGGTAACCCATGAAAGAATGGCGAAAGACCGGATGTATACTATGTGCCCAGAACTGTGGCCTGGAGATCCTCGTCGAAGACGGGCGGATGGTCAAGGTCAGACCGGACAAGGACAACCCGCGCAGCCAAGGTTATGCCTGCCGCAAGGGCATGAAGATACTGCACTACCAGTATCAGAACGGCCGCCTGACCTCCCCCCTCAAGCGGGTGGGAGAACGCTTCGAGCCTGTCCCCTGGGCCCAGGCCGCGAAAGAGATTGCCGCCAGGATGCGGAGCCTGGTGGCTGCCCACGGGCCGAGATGCCTGGCCTACATGGGCGCCAGTTCCCAGGGCGGCCATTTCGAAGCGGCCTTCGGCCTGACCCTGCTCCGCTCTCTCGGGTCGCAATACCTGTATTCCTCCGCCGGCCAGGAGTTCAGCGGCGCCTGGTGGGTCTACGGGCGGATGCTGGGCAAGCAGTACAATATCACCATCCCCGATGAACACGAAACGGAGATGCTGATCGGCTGGGGCTGGAACGGGATGCAGAGCCACCAGATGCCCGAGGCCCCCAGGGTCCTGACCGGGATCGCCGCCCATCCCGACAAGCTTTTGGTGATCATCGACCCAAGAAAGAGCGAAACCGCGCGGATCGCCAATATCCACCTGCCGCTGCGTCCCGGCACCGACGCCCTGCTGATCAAGGCGATGATAGCGATCATCCTGCAACGGGGCTGGGAGAACACGCGGTATCTGGAACAGCGTGTCGCAGGCCTGGCCGCGATCCGGCCCTGGTTCGCAGGGGTGGATACCGAAGCGGCGGTCGCCGTCTGCCAGCTCGAGTATGCTCAGGTGGTCGAGCTCTGCCGCCTGATGACCACCCGGCGGTGGTGCATGCATCCGGATCTGGGCATCTACATGGGCCGTCACAGCACCCTCAATTCCTATTTGATGAATATCCTCGGCGCCATCTGCGGCATATTCGGCGTCCGCGGCGGCAATCTGATCCCCGGGATGGTCATGCCCCTCGGCTTCCATGCCGACGAACGCGATCCGAAGACCTGGCGGACGATCGCCACCAACATGCCGCCGGCGGCGGCCGGGTCCTTTCCGCCGGCGGTGGTCCCGGAGGAGATCCTGAGCGAGCACCCGGAACGGTTGCGGGCACTGTATGTCAGCGGCTGCAACCCCCTGCGCTCGTATCCCGACACCACGGCCTACGAGCAGGCCTTCGACCACCTCGACCTGCTCGTCGTCTGTGACATTGCCATGAGCGAAACCGCGCGATTCGCACACTACATCCTGCCTTGTCGCACCCCCTATGAGTCCTGGGACGGCACCTTTTTCCCGTGGTCCTACCCCGGGATCTACTTCCAGATGCGGCAACCGCTGGTCGAACCGCCGGGGGACTGCCGGGAGGCCTCGCAGATCTTCACCGACATTGCCGACCGGCTTGGTTTGATCCCGGATATCCCGTCGGAGGTTGGGGAGGCGGCGCGGGGCAGTCGACTGCTGTTTGGCGCCAGGCTGATGGAATGGGCGGCGCAGGAACCGGCGATCCGGGCGAAGATGCCGTTCATCCTGGCGAAAACCCTTGGCGCGGAGTGGAACAGCGCCAACAAGGCGGCGCTGTGGGGGATGCTGATGACCGCGCCGAAATCCCTGCGGGACAATGCGGCCCGGGCCGGGTTCACGCCGGGGATCGATCAGGGGGACCGCCTGTTCCAGGCAGTCATCGATACGCCGCAGGGGCTGTGGGTCGGCATGGCCGACACCGCCGATCCGATGGCCGGGGTCAGCACCCCATCGGGAAAGATCGAGGTGTATATCCCGGAGTTGGAGGCGGCGGTTAAGGCCCTGGTAGCGGACCAGGAAGCGGTAGCACTGCGCCCTCCCGCCGAATTCCCGTTGATCCTGCATGCCGGCCGCCACATGAAGTACAACGCCAACACCCTGATGCGGAACCCGGCGTGGAACCAGGGCCGCAAGGCCTGTACGGTGGCGATGCACCCGGACGACGCGGCGGCCTTAAGGCTTGGCGCCGGACAGCGGGTCCGGGTGACCACCGCGGCCGGGAGCGAAGTGGGGGAACTCGAATCGAGCCGCGACGTCCGCCGGGGAACGGTGCTCATTCCCCATGGATTCGGCTTGATCTATGACGGCGAGGTGTACGGCATCAATGTCAACCGGCTGACCTCAAGCCGCAACCGGGACCCGATCGGCACCCCGCTCCATCGCTTCGTCCCCTGCAGAGTGGAGGCGAGCGGCGACTGAACGGATTGGCCATGACTCAGGACCACCGCCGGCGCCCAGGGAGGACACGATCTTACCGAAGGCGTCGCCGATGATGATACCCACCGCCATGTCAACGACATTGCCTTTGACCGCGAATTCCTTGGACTCCTTGATAATCTGCATAGTCTCCGCTTTTTTGATGACAATCATGAGAACCGGGCCGGAAGTACTCTTCCCAGGCAGACAGCGGCAAGACCGTGCCGCGAGCTTCGATACCCCTGCTCCGGACGAGGAAAGGCGCGGTTTTCCGTATCGGAATCCCATTGCTTCACTCCAGAACGACAGGATGGCTGAGAAATGGAAGAGGGTTGTCCTTCCACTTGACGAAAATGATGCATATAAGGAGTATAATCCCGGGTGCCGAAATGGCCGGCACTCCGCGCATTCAACCAAAGAGAGAACATGGAGGAAGATATGGACGGAAAACATCCGCACGAACACGAGCATGAACACAGCCACCATCATCAGCATCAGCACCCACATGAGCATGACGGCCTCGTTCATGAACATCCGCACGAGCATGAGCACGACCACGGCCACCGCCACGGACACGAGCATGAACACGATCACGGCCAGGGGCATGATCATGGCCATGTTCATCCCGCAGGCGATCTGGAGACCCACGACCACCACCACTCCGGACACGACAAGGAAAAACACGACCACAAGCACTGACTGCCGGTCTCGGCAACACCATAATCCTGACCGTTCTTCGACGCCCGATGCCGCCGACGCTGCAGCGGGCGTCGAAGAAACCATGCGGCGGCCGACCCGCCACCCCGACGACGCATGGTGCAGGCGGCGCCAACAGTTCCTCTTCCATGATTCCGGAAACAAACCCTGACCGGCCCTCTTTTTTTCCTGATTATCGAACCCCGATCGTCGTCATCAATCGATGTTCCGCAAAAGCGGATAATTCCTTCCAGGAATTGAATCATCGCCTGGACCAGGCGAACCTCCACCGTCGCACAAATCCTTGCAGTCAAAGGATAAATTAAAATTCCTCCCCTGAAGGAATAAATATTGCTAACAATCGTTCCAAGATCGAGAGTAATCAGGAAACGCCGAATAACAATATCAAAAACCTTCTGGGACGATCATGGTCAACAAACGATCCTTTTATGGAGATCTCAGCCTGCTCTCCGCTGTCAATCTGTTTCAGCTGATTGGCCTGGCCTCGCTGTCCGGGCAACTGAAAATGCGCTGTGCCGAGAATTCGATCATCTTCATTTTTACCGGAGGAAGACTCAATTATGCCTTATCCCGGGAAGGGCATAAAAAGATAGGCCGGATCCTCCTCGAATCCCACCTCATTACCACCGAGCAACTGCGGGACTGTCTCGTTGAGCAGAAGACTGCCAAAAAATGGCAGAGGCTTGGCGCGATCGCGGTGAAAAATGGCTATATCCAGCACGCCCAGATCACGGATATTTTTTTCACTCAGCTCAAGACCGCGTTTTTTGAGGCCATCACCTGGGAAGAAGGAAAATTCGAGTTTATCGATACCGTTCCATTGACCGACGAGGATATCGTCCTCGAGGAAAATATCGAACCGCTGATCATGCAGGCCCTCTTTTTGATGGACGGCGGCGGGGTCAACTAGGGGTTCAGTTGCCGACCGCACAGGGTCGCATTCCAGGTCGCCGACGGGCCAATCAAGTCTGGGGATGGGGATGGGTGGAAAGGAGGCGGGAAACGTCGACTGCCCGTCCCGCCCCCCTTTAATATCACATCAGAATCGATACGTGGTGATCAGATAGGCCTGATGCACCTCGTAATCCCTGTCCAGCCCGGCCCCGCTGAGATAGAATGAGGGGGTAGTGTACCTGTAGTTGTCGTATTTCCAATCATCGAGGTTTGACTGCCCGTACGCATAACCCAGGGTGACCGACCATTGCTCGGCGACCTCGTAGATCCCTTTGACCCCGGCCGTGATCTTGTAGTAGTCATCTGCCTCGGTTACCGTTCCCAGAGCCGCTCCGGCCGCCGCCGCGCGGGCGAAATCGATATTGCCGTCCACCAGCTGGTAATCGGCGTTGAATACCAGGGCCAGTTTTGGCATCACCGGTACGTTTAGGCTCCCGCCCACGACAAAGAAGTCGTAGGTGATCTCCTCGGTCCAGTTGAAATTACTGGCATCCGGAGGGAGATTGGGATTGGGACTGCCCGGATTATAGCGGCGAGAGGCAAAATCGCTCTCGGTGAATTCGTAGCCGGCATAGGTATTGAGAGTCATCTTTGCCGGCAGCTGCATATTGGCATCGACATAGATTTCGTGCCGCAGGTCCTCCTGCAGGCCAAAGCGGGTGGCATCGTAATCGTCGTATGCCAGACCGTAGCTCAGGCCCAGCCCCAGATTCTCCCGCGGATTGAATTCAAAGGCCATCTTGGCCTTATAGCGATCCTTGCTGGCGTAATCGAAGGGAGTGAAATACTGGTGGATCAGACCGTCCCCGAGCAGGGTTTCGGGTTCGTAATCGGCATCGGACGACCGGTTCAGATATTCCAGACGGAACTTGCCGGTCATCCAATCCAGTGAAGTGTTCTTCAATTCGGCGAAGACCAGGTTATCCAGAGTCGTGTCGGCGTCTTCTCTGGTGCGATCGGTAAAAGACATTTCGTAGCCGCCGGAGAGTCTGTTTACATTGCTCAACCGGTAATTGGCGTCCAGACCGGCCTGGTGCTTGTCGTACTCGAACAGATGATTGGTTCGGGTACCGCCGGTGACGGAGGTGATTTCGTCCGATTGGTTGTCGCGATTGGTATAGTTGTAGAACAGCCTGGTGTCGAGCAATCTGCTCCACTGTGAGGTCAGCGCGGCGCTCCCGCGGATGTTGCGGACATCGCCATCGAAATCCCCATCAGCCGTGGGAGAGACTATATTCAAGTATTTGCTGAAGTCGACGTCGCTGATGTTTTGATTGTACGCCGCCTTCAGGGCCAGCAGGCTGTTGTTCGGCAGCCGCTGGGTAAGCCGGCCGCTGAAATTGTAGCTGTAGTTGTCGGCGGCGGTGCTGTATTCCTCCAATTCAACCCCGTCAAATGTAGACAGCAGGTCGTGTTCATTGTCGAAATAACTGTAACCGGCCATCAGGACGGCGGTAGTCTCCTTGCTGCGGTAGCCTGTTTCAAGCATCGTGTTGACGGTGTCGTAATCGATAGGCATGGGCCCTTCAAGACCCGAATTGATTACCATGCCATAGGGCGTGATACCTTTTTTGTTCTGTTGATCGACGGTGGCCTTGAAATAGATCGGGTGCTGGGTATCCACGGTGATTTGCCCACCCACCGTTTTTGACTCGATGCTGTAATCAAAAGAGGTCCAATCGGACACCGGCGGCACGGAGGCGGGGACATCGGTGTCGGGGATGACCAGGAAGTTGCTGCCGATGCCGATGGCCGGAGTCTGCGCATCCCGTGATAACTGGTGGGTCAGTTCGTCATAATATACCTCCCCCTTGAACACCCCGAAGACCCCGCCCCTCAGTTCATAGGACTGGTCGTCGAGGATCGGGTTCTCCACCGAAAGTCCGATAAAGGAGGTTTCCCGATCATCCAACAGTTCGAGACTGCCGAACAGCCCGTCGCTCATGTCGCGGTACTCATCGAATTTCGCACTCTTGTCATCGACAAATTCAGTTCCCCGGGCCCCCACATTGAGTTCACCCCGAACCTCGGCAAATCCCGCTGAAGGAGCACAAATCGGTAAGGCCAGTAGA
>Ga0209066_10005469_pt1 | contig 13383 bp, 9 predicted proteins | sample All_14_2_FD_187198 | JGI IMG/M metagenome (GOLD analysis project Ga0209066, IMG submission 187198) | Freshwater microbial communities in response to fracking from Pennsylvania, USA - Allegheny Zone_MetaG_DW_15 (SPAdes) (version 2) ...
GTGGTGGTGGCGGCTACAAGGGCGGTGGTGGCGGCGGACGTCGCGACTTCAACCGCGACCGTGACCGCGGCGGCGATCGCTATTGATTCGCTGAGCCTCCACAAAAAACCCGTCCTGGAAATCCAGGACGGGTTTTTTTGTGCCCGGGCGGGCGCGTTTGCCTCTTCACGCATACCCAGTTTATTCCGGCATAAGCCCCGCTTTAAAAAACCGGAACCACTTTCCGCAAGGATACCGAAACCAGGCAGCCCTTGATCCGGTCCCGGTCCAAGTTCAACAAGACCGCCAGTGCATCCCGGTAGGCTTCCATCTGATGGAGATGCTTCCCGGCCAAACGGGGTTCGTCCCCGGGAACAGCGGCGTCCGTTTTGAAATCCACCAAGACGGCCCGGACCGGTTTCCCTGCCGCGTCCCCATGGATCACCACCCGGTCAAACACGCCCCGGATCCAGCGTCCGGCCACCGACACTTGGAATGCCCGCTCGCTCCAGATGCGGACATCCGTTTCGGCAGGGAACAGTCCGCGTATTTCCGGCACCGACAGACAGTCCTTCACCTCGTCGGCCGCGGGCCCGTCGCCCGGGATGGGATCGTCCGCGTGCCGGATTTGGGCAAAAAGGGCATGCACGCGGGTTCCGGCCCGGCGTGAGATCCGGCGGGCGGGGGCCAGCAATTCACGCAACGGCGGAGGACCGCCGTCCAGCCCGGACGGAACCTGCGCGGTCTCATCCCGCTCCACCCCTTTTTCAAAATGGAAATCCCAGGACGGGGCTCCCGCCTTCTCCACGGGCCGCGGTTTTACCCTATCAAACCATTCAGAATCTCCAAAAACAGCTTTCGCTTCGATGTCGGCATCCAGTCCGGCGGCCACCGCCCCGTCCAGCAGGGCCGCGCGCAGTACATGCTGGGGGCAGACCGATTCGCCCGCGGTGACTTTGCCTTCGCCCACAAGATAGAGGGCTTCCTTGGCCCGGGTCAGGGCCACATAGAGCAGGCAGAGTTGCTCGTAGACATTCTCCCGGACTCCCGCCTGGACCGTGGCCTCGAGACCGGGAACGACCGCGATCACGGGAGTGGTGGGAGGGAACAGCAGCCAGCGGGGTTTGTGGTCGCCGTCGCGGCCGATCATGGGCCCCTTCCTCGCTTTGTTCATCGGGTTCTGGATCCGCAACAGCTCGGTGACAAAAACCACATCAAAACCCAGTCCCTTGGCCTTGAAGATGGTCATGACCTGGATGGCCCCGGGCACTTCCGGCGCCTTGAGCGCGCGGGCCTCCAGATAGGCCGCAAGGGCTTCCGCATCCCGCGAACCTTCGTTCTCAAAGTCCCGGACCGCATCGAGGATTTGCCGCCGCCTCAGGCGGTGGAATTCATCCAGCGGATATTTCTCCTCCACCCGGGCGAGCAATTCCTCCAAAGCGGTTTCGAATCCGGCCTGATGGACCCGGTTCCAGGCCGCGGCCCGCCAATCCCCCGCCCCGGACCCGAACAAGCCGCCAACCGGCGAAGACCGGAGCCAGCCCTCGGCGAAGGAATCCCCCGGATGCGCCAAGGCCATCACCCAGGCAAGCACCAGGCGTCCCAGCATGTTATCCTCCGCGGGCTTGATTTCGCCCTCAAGAATGACCGGATAGGGCGTGGTCGAACGGAGGTGGTCGGCCACCGCCTTCGCCTCTTTGTTCGAATACGTCAGCACGGCGCAGGTCAAACCCCGGCCCGGGGGATCGATCCGGCGGATGAGCTGGGAGATCACCCAGTGGCAGGGATCCATCCCGTCCTCTTCCGCCTGTTCGGGAGCCTCCAGATAGGCGGCAAATCCCGTGCCGGGCCGTTTCGACGTGTGTTCCTGCCACACCCCGGTCCATGCCTCCGCGCCGGGAAGCGTGTTCGCGACCGCGCTCCCGCCCATCACCCGGTTGACCAGATCCACCACCGCGCCGCTGCACCGGTAGGTCACCGCCAGGGTTTCCGTGCCGATCCGGCCCCGGTAGCGCTGCCGCAATTGTTCGAACAACCGGTGGTCCCCTCCCCGCCAGGCGTAGATCGACTGCTTCACGTCGCCGACGCAGAAAAACGAACGTCCGCCCTCGCTGTCCTGCACCACCTCGTCGATGAGGTTTTCCAGCACCTGCCATTGGATCCGGCTGGTGTCCTGGAACTCGTCGAGGAGCCAGTGGTCGAAATGCGAATCCAGGCGGTAATCCAGATCGAGCCGGGCCCCGTTCCCCTCGAAGACCGGACCGATGACCAGCGGAAGATCGCCGAAGACCAGGCGGCCCGAACGCCTCACCATCCGGTCGTATTCTATATCATAGCCCGATAGGATTTTCCCAACGCCCCGGGTCAGCTCGATGCGCTGGCGCATCTCGCGGGAAATCCACAATTCCACCAGGGCTCCCAGATCACGGGCCAATACCGGGCCGGGTTTGATTTTTTTTCCCGCGAGGTTGAACTCCCCGCAGCTCCGGGTCCCGGGCTCGTAGCTCTTGAGGATGTTGCCCCGGATGGTTTTGAACTGCGAAACCCCGACGGCGGAAGCCGGACTCCAGGCGGCCAGGTCCTTTTCCCAGAGGTCCCAGGCATCCAGGCTGGCATCCTTGGCCCCGGAGGCGACCAGCCCCTGGCGGATGGCCTCCATGCCGCCGAAGGGTTTTTCCGTCCCGGCCCAGGCGCGGATGGCTTCCGGGAGGGCGGCACCGCCCCAGCATCCGGCATCCGGCAATTCCTGGTAGAGCGCATGCAGGTCCCGGACGTATTGGTCCAGGTCGGCGGCCGGGGACTTGGCCTCGATGCCGTAGGTGGCCTGTTTGAAGTTCTGGAGGAAATTCCGCCGCGCCACCCCGTCGCGTCCGTCGGCGCTCCGGCGCAGGATCTGCTCCAGCACCTGCACCCGGGCCCGGCCCGCCTGGTAGCCGTCCATCAGGCTGAAGGCGCCCGACAACCCCAGTTCGAACGGGAAGGAACTGACGATCCGGTGGAAAAAACTGTCGATGGTCGTGAACTGGAGTTGGTGGAGCCGCCCGATCAGCGCTCGCAACGGCGCGAGGAACGCCCCCGGCGGCCGGGGTTCGATTTCCAGGTCGCGGCAAAGTTGTGCCGCCGCCGCCGGATCCGACGCCGCCCGGGCCAGGCGGCCGAGCACGGCGTCGAAGAATTCCCCCGCGGCCTTGCGGGTGAAGGTCAGGGCGATGATCGACTCCGGCGGGGCGCCCGCGAGGATGAGCGCGAGGATGCGGTTGGTCAGCTGCCACGTCTTGCCCGAACCCGCCGAGGCGGTGACCATGACATGGGGAATGCGGACCGGCGCGGACTGGGATGGCGTCTTCATGCCCCCTCCACCACGCATTCCGGACCGCCCGGCAACCAGATGGACCAGGGTTCCCGTTTCCAACAATCCGCTGCCGGTATCGTGTCGCGGCATCCGCACTCCAGCGCCTCCAGGACCGACTCCGCACAGGCGACGGCCCGGGTTTCCAGGTCCGCATCAAATCCCTCCCAAAGTGAAAAGCCCACCGCCTCGAGGCTATTGGGCAGCTGGACATAACCGCACTCCAGCCGTTCGTTTTTTTTCTCCCGCCGCCAATAGGCCATGTAAAGCGGCAGTTGCAAGTTAAGCCATACGGCCCCGCATTTTCCCATGTCGATCCAAGCCTGCCCGGGATAACGTTCCCGGAGCGGCGGCTTCTTGAATATTTTCAGGTGGGCATCGCCGGGGGATTTCGCCGTCTCGCTCGTCTTGTAATCAAGCAGCCGGATCCGCCCGTCCGCATGGAAATCGACCCGGTCGATCTTGCCCCGCACCGTCCAGCCGCGCAGGGAGAGTTCGAACGGCTGCTCGACCGCATGCACCCGCCAGCCCTCCGCCACCTGGAGAACCTGCAATTCGGCGAACCGGCCGAGACGCTGGACCAACGCCTCGATCTGGACCTCCACGCCCAGCGGCCAGTCCTTCCCGAAACGGAGATCGGCCCGCTTCCTGACTTCGCTTTCCAAAAACTTTTTCATGGCCGCGGCATCGGTTCCGGCGGCCAGAACCGGATCCCCGCCCCAGGCTTCCAGGGCCTGGTGGGCCAGGTCCCCGAAGTCCATCGGATCCATCTCCCGTTTCTCCACCGGAAATTCCTCCCACTTCAGGGTCCGGTTGAAATGGAAATACAGCGGGGATTGGAGGAAATCGCTGAAGTGCGTGACGGAAATGTGGCGCTTCTCCGGGTCGCGCGCCGGGGGGCGCAGGGAGAACAGGTGGGTCGGCGCGGGCGTGGGAAAGGACTCGGAAGGGTCGCCGAACAACTGGGCCACCCGCGCGGGCAAATCCGCATCGGTCGTCTGGAACAGCAGTCGCGATGGGCGGAGGGGTTCGCCGGAGTCGGTGAATTTGCTCAGCAACAGATCCACCCTCCCGCCGGATCTTCGCGAAGCCAGCATGCCGTGAAGCAGGAAAGCATCGCGGGCCAGGAGATCGGGCGTCGTGCGCAACCCCAGGGAAGCGCGCAGGCTTTCCGGAAGGAAAACATCCCCGGTCAGGGCCAGCGGCACCGAGCCCTCCTGCATGCCGCAGAGCACAAGGTGCGGGTGTTCGTCCCAGGCCAGTTCGAGCCAGCCCTTCAATTCCACCGCATGCGGCGGACGCACCCGGCCCAAACGCTGGCCGGCGAGCGTTTCCACCCACAGGCGCAGGAGGTGGGGAACCTTCAATTGCCGCAGCCGGCCGGCGAAGGGAAGGGCGCGTTCGATCCATTCGTCCAGGGTCTCGACGAGAACCCTTCCGTCATCGTCCAGTGCGATGCCCTCATACGACGCCCGGAGCCAATCACGCAAACCTTCCAGGCCCTGTTTGCCCTCGAGCCGTTCGCACCAACGTTCACCCGCCTCCGCCAACCGTCCGATTCCGGTCGATGCATCGGTCCCCGGCAGTGCGCGCATATCGCCGAGCGTGCGGGAAAGATGCCGGACTTCGTGGCGGTCGAGCGCGGCCAGCAGGAGGGTCGGCGACGGGATGTCGCCGCCGTCCGGATCGTTCAGGAGGGCCCGTAATCCCGCGGGGTGGGTCACGAGGGCCCGCAGGGCTCTCAGACTCCGCTGTTCCAGCAATTCCTGCAGGGACGCCAGCAAGACCGTGACCTCGTGGCAAACCGCGGACCGGCCCGAGGGGTCGTGCACGGCGACGCCATCCTCCTCCAGTTTCTGGCGGACGCGGGGAAGGATTTCCTCGCGGCAGATGCCCACGACGGCCGCCGGGGCTTCACCGTGGGCCTGGAGCAGGGCGGATATTTTCCCCGCCTGTCCGGATTCACTCACATGCAAATGGAGCGTATCCCGGGGATCCCGGACCGGCTGGACGCACCGGCTCCAGGCCACCGGATCCGGCCGGCCCCAGGGATCGAAATCCTTTTCCCGGCCGGCCGGGGCATGCACCACGCAGTGGACCGGGCGGGTGCTCTTTTCCAAAACCCGGCACACCATCGGAATGGGATCAGGCACCCCGATCAGGGCCCACTGCTCCACGGCGGCATCCCAACCGGGCTGGTCGAGCAGCCGCTTCCAACCCTGGAGGGGATCTTCCAAGCCCCACGATTCCAACACGGCCCGGTAGCGCTTTTCCAAATCCCGCAGGGCTTCCCACCGCTCGGGTTCACGGAGATCCGCCCCGGGCCGGGCCACATCTCCCAGGCTGATGCCCGCTTCCATCAGGGTGTTCTGGGTTTGCAGGAGCAATCGGGCCACGCCAAGCGCCCAGGAAAAATCCCGCAGGGGCGGCACGCTGGGAAAAATCGCCTCGTAACGGTCGGAATCGCGGCTGAAATCCAACCCGCCCAGGACCTCGCACCATGCGGTCAGACGCTCGGGCTCCATCGCCTGGATATTTTCCGCCGCAGGCCCGCGAAGCACCTGTACCGGGGTGAATATGCGGGGAAGCAGGACCGCCTGGCGGGGTGCCAGCCGGGTCAGGAGCGAAGCCAGTACTCGCCCGGACTCTGCCGTGGGTACGATGACCCCCCATGTCCCGAGATCCGCACAACCGCCGCCGGTATCCGCCCGCGCCAACAACCACTCCGCCGCCCCCGTCGCCAGGGGACGGCCATCGTCCAAAAAATGTCGTTGGGGTTGCATGGGGAAAGGGTTCGCAGGGGTCTGGCCAGCCACCGGGGTCCAGACGACTTTGTAGACTTACCATCCCCCATGGACAAGGACAGTCCTTGCCGGAAAAAATACTTCCCGCATAAGGGAGGGATGATCACCCACCTCGTCATCTTTTGGACCGACAAACCCATTGCCGAACACCAGGCAAAATTGGAAGAAGGCACACGGATGCTCGCCACCATTCCCGGGGTATTGGAATACCGCTATGGCGTTCCCGTACCCAGCCCCCGCGGGGTGGTGGACGACACCTTTGCCGTGGGGATTTCCATGACCTTCACCGATCAGGCGGCTGCCGAGACCTATCAGGCCCACCCCATCCACCAAAAATTCGTGGCCGAATATGTCAAACCCATCGTGAAGCGATTTGTGGTTTTTGATTTTGCTCCCAGTCGTTGAATTGCCGGAAATTACATCTCCGATACGCAAACACATTCACTTGCCATTCAAAGGCTTACAACCTAATCGACTCGCTTGTTTTTGCGATTTCAGCCCCCCTGCGGCATTACTATTATAAGATGTGATGCACTTATATTAGTTCGATTTATAAATTAGAAATTTTAATATTAGAGCTGGCCTTTCCTTGATTCTGCCCTTAAATAAAGACCGAACTTAAGGAGACCTAATGATTAAACACATCGATCACCTCGGTATAGCGGTCCGGTCCTTGGATGATTCCATCCCCTACTACGAAAAGGCCCTCGGCCTGAAATGCGAGAAACGCGAGGAAGTCCCCTCACAGAAAGTCAAAACCGCTTTCTTCCACTGTGGCGAGGTCCACTTGGAATTGCTCGAACCCACCTCCCCGGACAGCCCGATTGCCAAATTCCTTGAAAAGAACCCCCACGGGGGCATCCATCATGTGGCCTTCGCCACGGACGGCATCGAGAGCCAACTCGCCCAGGCCAAATCGGCCGGCTGCCAGGTGATCCACGAGGTGCCTTTTGAGGGTGCCGCCGGCAAGCTCGTCGCCTTCCTCCATCCCAAATCCACCCAGGGCGTCCTGACCGAATTCTGCATGCCCAAGCCCGCCTCCGCTTAAATTTAATTCTCAACCCCAAAACTCCGATGCCCATCCAACCCGCACTCCTTGACGAACTGAAAAAAAACCGCGCGAAAATCCGCGCCGCCGGCGGTGAGGACAAACTCGCCGCCCGCCATGCCAAGGGCGTCATGTCCGCCCGCGAACGCGTGGAAAAATTCGTGGCCCCCGGATCCTTCCAGGAAATGGGCACCCACGCCGACAACAGCTGCCAGGACTTCGGCCTCAAGGGCAAATCCATGCCCGGCGACGGCGTCATCACGGGCGTCGGCGAAGTTGAGGGCCGTCCCGTGGCCGTCATTTCCCAGGATTTCACCGTCGGTGGCGGTTCGCTCGGAAAAATCCATGCCCGCAAGATGACCGACCTGATGAAACATGCCCTCCACTGCGGCATGCCGGTGGTCGCGATCAATGATTCCGGCGGAGCCCGCATCCAGGAGGGCGACGAGGCCCTCTCCGGTTATGGCAGCGTCTTCTTCCACAACGTCCTCATATCCGGCGTGGTGCCGCAGGTTTGCATCATTGCCGGTCCGTGTGCGGGCGGCGCCGCCTACTCCCCCGCCCTGATGGACTTCATCATCATGGTCAAGGGCAGCTCCAACATGTTCATCTGCGGGCCCGACGTCATCAAGGCCGTCACCGGCCAGACCTGCACCATGGACGATATCGGCAGCCCGATGGCCCACGCCTCCGTCAGCGGCAACATCCACTTCCTGGCGGAAAACGACCAGGACGCCATCAACCTCGCCTCCCGCCTCATCAGCTTCCTCCCCTCGAACAACCTGCTCGACCCCCCCACGGCGTCGATGAACCTCGTCCCCGACGAGGATATGAACGATCTCGTTCCCGACGACATGAAAACCCCGCTGGATGTGATCAAGGTCATCCACCGGTTGGTGGACGGCGGCGACTTCCTCGAGGTCCAGAAAGAATGGGCCAAGAACATGGTGGTGGGCTTCGGCCGCATCGAGGGTCTGGTGGTCGGCATTGTGGCCAACCAGCCCATGGTCAAGGCCGGGACACTCGACATCGATTCCTCCGACAAGGCCGCCCGCTTCATCCGTTTCTGCAACGTCTTCAACATCCCCCTCGTCACGCTGGTGGACGTTCCCGGCTTCATGCCCGGGGTGCAGCAGGAACGCGGCGGCATCATCCGCCACGGGGCCAAGATGCTCTTCGCCTATGCCTCCGCCACCGTGCCCAAGATCACCGTCATCCTCCGCAAAGCCTACGGCGGGGCCTATCTCGCGATGTGCTCCAAGGACATGGGGGCCGACTTCGTCTACGCCTGGCCCACGGCCGAGATCGCCGTCATGGGCGCCGACGGCGCGGTCCGCATCCTCCACAAGAAAAAGATCAAGGAAGCCGAGGATCCCAAGGCGCTGGAAGCGAAGCTGGTGGCGGAATACCGCGACAAATTCTGTTCGCCCTACAACGCGGCCTCCAAGGCCATGATCACCGATGTCATCGCCCCCTCGGAAACCCGCGCCACCGTGGCCCTGGCCCTGCGCCACACGCTCACCAAGCGCGAAACCCGCCCGCCGAAAAAACACGGCACCATCCCGCTCTAAAAATCCCCGGTACAAACACCCAAACCCCCTACTTCGTCCATGCACTCCTCCTTCATCCAGAACCCCGGCGCTTGGATTTGCGTGCTCAGCAACCTCGTCCTGGTCATGGTGGTCCTGAATGCCATCCTGCTGTGGAAGCTGTCCCGCCGCGCGAACCCTGTGGCGGCCACCGCCAAGGCGGTCGCACCGGCCCAAACGGCGGCATCCGCGGTCGATCCGGTGCACATGGCCATCATCACCGCCGTGGTCTCCACCCTCGTCCGCGAACCCCACCACATCCTGTCCGCCCGCAGCCTCAATACATCGGGTGACTGGACCAAATCCATGCTCAGCACCTGGGCCGTGGAAGGCCGCACCGCCATCTTCAGTTCCCACAAAGTCCGCTGAACCCGTCTCCAACCCCCAACCCCCCATCCCCATGATCAAAAAACTCCGCGTAACCGTCGAAGGCAAGGCCTACGAGGTCCAAGTCGAAGTCCTCGAAGAATCCGGCATCCAGGCCCCCATCGCAGCCCCCGTCCAGGCTCCGGTGGCAGCACCCAGCGCACCCGCGGCCGCTCCCAGCCCGGCTCCCGCCGCCCCGGCCGCCGCGGTTCCCGCCGGCCCCGGCATCATCGCCAGCCCGTTGGCCGGACGCGTCGTCGCCGTCAACATCCAGGCCGGCCAGGAGGTCAAGGAAGGCGACCAGCTCCTCACCCTCGAGGCCATGAAAATGAACACCTTCGTCTTCGCCAACAAGGCGGGCAAAATCTCGGCCATCCATGTCCAGGTCGGCGATGCCGTCGAAGAAGGCCAGGCCCTCATCAAAATCGACTGAACTCCGGCCGGCACACCACTCCGCATGGACACACCACAACCCCATCCAAAATCCCAAAACGAAAATCTGAAATAGTCATGTCCTTCCCCCGTCTCACCGCCGAAACCGCCGCCGCACTGATCCACCATGGAGACACCATCGGCTTCTCCGGGTTCACCCCGGCCGGTGCCGCCAAAGCCATCCCGAAAGCCCTCGCCGCCCGCGCCCGCGCCGAACACGCAGCCGGACACCCCTTCCAGGTTGCCGTCGTGACCGGCGCCTCCACCGGGGACTCGCTCGACGGCGAACTGGCCCGTGCGGAAGCCATCTCCTGGCGGACCCCCTATCAGTCGAACAAGTTCCTCCGGGCGGCCATCAATTCCGGGAAAACACGCTTCTTCGACATGCACCTTTCGACCCTGCCCCAGAACGTGCGCTACGGGTTCCTCGGCAAATTCAACTGGGCCATCGTTGAGGCCTGCGACGTCACCGAAGACGGCCGCATCATCCCGACCACTTCGGTCGGCGCCTCCCCCACCTTCTGCCGCGTGGCCGACCGCATCCTTATCGAGCTCAACCAGCACCACCCCGCCTCCCTGCGCGGCCTGCACGACATTTACGAGCCGAAGGACCCGCCCTACCGCGAACCGATCCCCCTCACCAACTGCTCCAACCGGATCGGCCAGCCCTTCATCCAGGTCGATCCGGCCAAAATCGCCGGCATCGTCCGGACCGACCTTCCCGACGAAGTCGCCGCCTTCGACCCCGCCGATCCCACCACCACAAAAATCGGCGAGAACGTGGCCGGATTCATTGCCGCCGAAATCCGTGCCGGGCGCATCCCGAAGGAATTCCTTCCGCTCCAATCCGGTGTGGGCAACATTGCCAATGCCGTCCTTGCCGCCATCGGCCAGAATACGGACATCCCGCCCTTTGAGATGTTTTCCGAGGTGATCCAGGATTCGGTCATCGCCCTGATCAGGTCCGGAAAATGCCGTTTCGCCACCGGAACGTCCCTGACTGTCAGCCCGCCGGTACTGAAAGAAATCTACGAGAATCTGGATTATTACCGCCCGCGGCTCTGCCTCCGGCCGCAGGAAATCACCAACCACCCCGAACTGGTCCGGCGCCTGGGGATCATCACGATCAACACCGCCCTTGAAATCGACCTCTCGGGCAACGTCAACTCCACCCACGTCATGGGCTCGAACATGATGAACGGCATCGGCGGATCAGGGGACTTCACCCGCAACGGTTACATCTCCATCTTTACCTGCCCGTCGCTTGCCAAGGGCGGAAAGATCAGCCCGATCGTTCCCTTGGTCAGCCATACCGACCACAGCGAACACTCGGTGCAGGTCATCGTCACGGAACAGGGCGTGGCCGATCTCCGGGGCAAGAACCCCCACGAGCGCGCCGTCCTCATCGTGGACCGGTGCGCCCATCCCGATTTCCGGGAGGAATTGCACGGCTACTTCGACAAGGTGAGCAACGGCCAGACCCCGGCCACCCTCGGCGCGGCATTCGCCATGCACCAGCAGTTCCTGGACACCGGAACGATGCACGGCGTCGACTGGTCGGAATACTTCAAAACCTGAACAGGAGGCCACAGAGATAACAGAGCAATGCCGGATCAAGGCATTGTTGTGATGTGTGGAATGCTCCAATGCACCCCCTGTATTCTCACTACCATTGGCTGAATTGCTCTGTTTCCTCCGTTACCTCCTGTTAGAATAGGCCCATGTACCCCAGGCATATCACCCTGCCCGACGGCACCTACCTGCTGCGCCCGCTGAATCCGGGCGATGCCGAACGTCTCCAGGCGTTTTTCTATTCGCATACGCCGGAGTCCATCCACCTGCGCTACGGCTACATGATCACCCAGATGTCCGGGGAGCGCGCCCATGAACTCACCGGGGTCGACCAAACCCGTGATTCCGCCCTGGCCCTCTTCGAGGAGGCCCCCGCGGGGCCGGTCATCCACGCCGTGGCCCGCTATTGCCTGGATGAAGACAACCGCTCGGCGGAAATCGCCTTCATCGTGCGCGAATCCAAGCAGCGCAACGGGATGGCCAGCCTGCTCGTCAGGGAACTGGTTTCCACCGCACGGGAGCGCGGGCTCGATTCCGTCTGGGCCCAGGTGTTGCGCGAAAATACCGGTGCCCTCGACCTGCTGGAGAAACTCGGCTTCAAAAAGACCGGCGTGGATGAGGGCAACCTCGTCCTCCGGTTGGACCTGAAAAAAGCCCCGCGTGTCCGCACTCCGGTGAAGCGTCCCGCAAAAAAGAAAAAGTAGCCCGTCCCCTCCGTCTGCTTGTGGCCATTTTCCGCACCGTGGACCGCCCAACCCAACAAAAAAGGCGCCCGGAGGCGCCTTTTTCATTCCCTGTATGCAACGGGGAATATTATTTGATCATGCCTTCCAGTTGCTGGTCGCGGGGAATGCCCAATTCAACCGCACGGTTGTAATGGCGGCGGGCCAGTTCCAGGGTCGGCGGTTTCTGGGTGGCGTAGATCACCGCCAGATTGAAATGCGCGTCCCCGTAGTTCGGGTCCAGCTCGATGGCCTTGCGGCATTCCTGCTCGGCCGCTTCCTGCCAGCCTTTTTGTGAGGCCGAAATGCCCAGATAGTTCCGGGTTTTCGGGTCGTTCGGATCAAGGGCGATGGCGCGGCTCAACATCTGGACTGCCTCGTCATACTTGCCCTGCTGGTAGAGCGAAATCCCGAGGATGGAATGGGAGAAGGCATCCTGCGGCGACTGCTGCACGGCCTTGCGGAGATAGATTTCCGCCTCCTTGTAGTTTTGCTGCTGGAACCGGACCACGGCGATGTTGGAAAGGGCGTAGAGCGAGTCGGGATAGGTATTGAGGATCGTCTGGTATTTCGCCGCCGCCTCATCGAACTTGCCCTGGGAGAAGAGCTCATTGGCCTCGCGGGCCAGATCCTTGAACTCGCTCGGTACCCGGGGACGGTTGGTGAAGTCCATTCCCGTGTCGGAAAGCGGAGCGGAGAAATTGCCCGTCTGGTCACCCGAAAGCCCGGCGGTCGGCTGGCGCAGGAGGGCCTTTTCCTCCTCGGTCAACTGGACCAGGGGCGAACCGAGGATGTCCAATTGGGTTTTGAGCTTGGAGGATTCGATATTGAGGGAGGCCAGTTCTTCCAAGGCCATGCGCTTGGCCACTTCGCGGCGGGCCTGTTCCTTGAGTTGGCGGTCCACAATGCTGCGGAGCACGCCGACTTCCTTGCGGAGCGAATCCGTGGCTGCGGCCGTTTTGACTTCGGATTCCGAAAGTTGCTTCTGCACCGCGTTCAGCTTGGCGCGGTATTCTTCGTTCGTCTTCTGGAGGGCTTCGTTCTCGGTGCGGCTCAGGGCCAGCTGGTCCTGGATTTTTTTGACCTGCTCCTGGAGGTTGACGAGGGAGGCTCCGTCGGGCGCGGTCTGCAATCCGGCGATGGCCCCTTCGGTGTTGTTCAACTTGGCGCGCATCGCCTGGTTTTCCTTCATCAGGAGGGCGACCTTCGCATCCGAGCTGCCCTCAAGGGCCACGCGGATCTTGTTGTCCAGATCATTGACCTTCGAGCGGAGTTGGGCGGCTTCGGCACGCGCTTCTTCCAGGCGCTCCTTGGTCTCGGAGAGCTGGCTTTCGAGGTCGCGGATGCGTGTTTTCAGGACCGTGGAGTCCTCACCGCCACCGGCCGGTGCGGACGGGGCCGAGGTGGTCTCGATCATGGGTGCGGCGCTGCTGTTCAATTTTTCATTGGGGGAAAGCGGGCGGGCGGGGGCCTCGGCCGGTACGGAAGCGGCCGGAGGAGGGGTCGATCCCTGGCCTTGAAC
>Ga0209066_10005471_pt1 | contig 13382 bp, 16 predicted proteins | sample All_14_2_FD_187198 | JGI IMG/M metagenome (GOLD analysis project Ga0209066, IMG submission 187198) | Freshwater microbial communities in response to fracking from Pennsylvania, USA - Allegheny Zone_MetaG_DW_15 (SPAdes) (version 2) ...
TCGCGACTTGCTGCAGCGCGGATTGTGCCAGATCGTGACGGTCATGGGGTCCTCGTTGGTCGAACCATGGCGAGCGGTTCAGGTTTCGTCCAGAGACTCGGGATCGTTCGCTTCGATGACCCTGCGAGCGAGCTCGTAGGCGAAGCCGGCGCGCGCCATCGAGGCGAGGTCGCGCGGCTTGTTGGTCTCGCGGTCCTTCGTGCGCCAGGGGCCGAGCCGGCGGCGGCGCGCGAACGCCAAGGCCGCCTGCAGCTCTCGCCGCGCCGGGTCCGTCCCCAGCTCCTCGTCGAGCGCTTCCATGGCCTTGTCGACGTCCTCGCGTCCGACACCGGCAACCTGCAGGCGCTGGCGCGTCAGCCGCCCCGACAGGCCGCGACGATGCAGGGAGCGCGCCTTCGTCTGGGCGAAGGCCGTGTCGTCGAGCAGGCCGGCCGACACGAACTTCTGGACCACGGCCTCGATCGCCTCGTCGACATTCTCCATCACCGGGGCATCGAGAAGCCGGGCCTTGGAGACCCGCCGCCGCAGGACGCGACGCAGCCCTTCGGCCGAACTGGCATACCGCTCGAGATAGAACACGGCGGCGTTCTGGAGATACTTCGCCGTGATCGGGGAGGCGGTGCGCTTCACGGTCTCAGGCCCGCAGGGGAATCCCCACCATCGCCTGCAGCTCGTCGATCGCCACGTCCGGATCGACCACCTTGATGGTGCGCATGCCGAGCGCCCGCGCCGGCTTCAGGTTGATGCCGAGATCGTCGAGGTAGATGCAGCGGTCGGGCGGCACGCCCAAGAGGTCGCAGGCATGCTGGTAGATGCGGGGGTCGGGCTTGCGCAGCCCGACTTTGCTCGATTCCACGACATGCTCGAAAAGAGACAGGATCTCCGCGACGGCCCTGGCCTTCTCCGGGCTGCGGGCCATGCCCGGACCTTCGCCCGCCTTCATGTTGTTGGTGATGCAGGCGACCCGGAACGTGGCCTTGCAGCGCCGCAGGGCCTCGACCATCTGCGGCCGAATGTCGCCGCTCAGTGCCTGCAGAATCTTCCAGCCGTCGACGCGGTGGCCGTGAAGACGGGCCTCCTCTTCGAACAGGTCGACGAAGCCCTGCAGCGAAACCTCGCTTCGTTCCATTTTTGCCCACGCATTGGTGTCGGGATTGCGTGCGTTCAGGCCGCGCAGGAAATCTTTGGGAAGTCCGGCTTCGGCCTCATAGCGGTTGAAGGCATCGAAGGGGCTGGAAAGGATCACCCCACCGAAGTCCCAGAGGACGGCGAGCGGGGTTTTTGCATGGCTCGTATTCATCGTGGTGCGACCGTCTTTACCTTGTTGCTGCCGCAGTCGGCCCTTATCTCACGCCCTCCATAGGCGACCGGTCGTACGTTGACCATCCAAGCCTGAACTCCGGATTAGGAATTTGCACATGAGCGAAGCAGCGGTAATGCCGCGCGGCAACGCAGTGGCGGTAGTGGCAGCAGGGACGGACTCGAACGGGACGGTTCGTCCCGACGGTCGCAATCGTCGCGCCGCGGAGACCCGTCGCAAGATCATCGAGGCCGCGAAGATCATGATCGCCGAGACCAGCACGGCCCCGACCGTGGTGGCCGTCGCCCGCCGGGCGGACGTATCGGTTCGCTCGGTCTTTCAGCATTTCGGCGACGTGGAATCACTTTTCGTGACCGTCATGGACGCGATCGGTCAGGACATCGTCGTGCCGCAGCAGCAGGCGTCGGATTCCCGCCCTCTCGCGGAGCGGGTTGCGTCGGTGGTTCAGGGCTTCGCCGAGGTTTTCGACAAGATCGTGCCCCTGCGCGTCGCCGCCGGCCAGTTCGTCGACCATCCGGCCCTGCTCGAGCGGGGCGAGGCTTTCAAACTTGAGTTGCGTAAGGCTACTTTCGAGGCGTTCGCCCCGGAATTCGCCGACCTGGACGAGCAGGCCCGTGAGGAGCTGGCGGACGCCATCGGCGCGGCCCTCTCCCTCGATGCCTGGATCGTGCTCCGCCGCCGGGACAAGCTGAGCTTCGACCGGGCGGCCGCCGTCTGGCGGATGACCTTGACGGCCCTGCTGGGCCATCGCTTCGCCTCGATTGCGGCGGAATAGCCGCCCCCTGCTGGTCGCCAATTGACTTGGCGTTTGGGATCAGAGAGTTAAGAGCCCCATTCAATTGACGAACGCTCGGTAAATGGCGACCAGCCAGCTTCATGAGGACTTCTCGCGCGAAGAGCACGTAAAGGCGGGCTCGGATCGCAGCTTCGGGTTCGTGTTCGCGGGCTTCTTCGGAATCCTGAGCGCCATCAACCTGTGGCACCACGGCTTCGAATCCGGCGCCGCCTGGAAATGGATGCTGCCGCTGGCAGCGGCCTTCCTGCTGGTGGCGCTCGTCTATCCGAAGCTCCTCGGCCCGCTCAACCGCCTGTGGCTGAAGTTCGGGTTGCTCCTCTACAAGGTCATGAACCCGCTGGTCCTGGGCCTGCTGTTCTTCGTCACGATCATGCCGATCGGCCTGGTGATGCGGGCGTTCGGCAAGGATTTCCTGCGGCTGAAGCTCGACCGTGAGGCCAAGAGCTACTGGATCGACCGCAGCCCTCCGGGGCCGCCGCCGCAATCGATGAAAAACCAGTTCTGATTCCGAAAGGACCGCTCCATGGGCTCAATTATTGCCGAACTCTGGACCTTCATGCGCGAGCGCAAGAAGTTCTGGCTGTTGCCGATCATGATCATGATGGTGATCTTCGGTGGCCTGATCGTGCTGACCAAGGGTTCGGCCATCGCGCCGTTCATCTACACGCTCTTCTAGTAGGGTAGGACTTCCATGCGGGTGCTCGGCATCTCGGCCTTCTATCACGACAGCGCGGCCGCGCTGATCGAGGACGGCCACCTGGTGAGCGCCGCGCAGGAAGAGCGCTTCACCCGCAAGAAGCACGATGCGGGCTTCCCGCAGAATGCGGTCCAGTTCTGCCTGGACCGCGCCGGCATCAAGCTCCAGGACGTCGACTATGTCGCCTTCTACGACAAGCCGTTCCTGAAGTTCGAGCGCCTGCTCGAGACCTACCTCGCCTACGCGCCGCGCGGCTTCAATTCCTTCCGCATGGCCATGCCGCTGTGGCTGAAGGAGAAGCTGTTCCAGAAGACGCTGCTGCGCGACGAGATGAAGAAATGGGAGCCGGACTTCGACTGGCAGAAGCGCCTGCTGTTCGGCGAGCATCACCAGAGCCACGCCGCTTCCGCGTTCTTTCCGTCCCCCTATGAGGAAGCGGCCGTCCTCTGCATGGACGGCGTCGGCGAATGGGCGACGACCTCGCTTGCGATGGGCAGCGGCAACAAGCTCGAGATGTTGCGCGAAATCCACTTCCCGCACTCGATCGGCCTGCTCTATTCCGCCTTCACCTACTACACGGGCTTCAAGGTCAACTCGGGCGAGTACAAGGTCATGGGCCTGGCGCCCTACGGCGAGCCCAAGTTCAAGAACCTGATCCTCGACAAGATCGTCGACCTCAAGGAAGACGGCACCTTCCGCCTCGACCAGAGCTACTTCGACTATTGCACCGGCCTGCGCATGACGAACGACAAGTTCGGCGCACTGTTCGGCGGCGAGCGCCGCAAGCCCGAGGAGATGCTCACCCAGCATCACATGGACCTCGCGGCGTCGATCCAGGCCGTCACCGAGGAGATCGTGATCCGCCTCGGCCGGTCGGTGAAGAAGGAAACCGGCGTCAAGAACATCTGCCTCGCAGGCGGCGTGGCGCTGAACTGCGTCGCCAACGGCAAGCTTCTGCGCGAGAACATCTTCGACGGAATCTGGGTGCAGCCCGCGGCCGGCGATGCCGGCGGCGCGGTCGGTGCGGCCTATGCCGCCTATCACGGCTTCCTCGGCCAGCCGCGCAAGTTGAACGGCCATATGGACGGCATGGCCGGCTCGTATCTCGGACCCGAGTTTACCGACGACGAGATCGCCGAGCGCCTCACCGCCGTCGGCGCCAAGTTCTCGCGCCTCACGCGGGAGGAGATGATCGACCAGACCGCGCAGGCACTGGCCGACGACAAGGCGGTCGGCTGGATGCAAGGGCGCATGGAGTTCGGGCCGCGCTCGCTCGGCGCCCGCTCGATCCTGGGCGACGCCCGCTCGCCCTCGATGCAGAAGACGCTGAACCTCAAGGTCAAGTACCGCGAGTCGTTCCGCCCCTTCGCACCGGCGGTGCTGCGCGAGGACGTCGACAAGTATTTCGAGTTCCACACCGACAGCCCCTACATGCTGATGGTCGCGCCGGTCGTCGAGTCTCGCCGCCGCAAGATGACGGCGGAGGAAGAGAAGCTGTTCGGCATCGAGAAGCTGAACGTGCCGCGTTCCGACATTCCGGCGGTCACGCATGTCGACTATTCGGGCCGAATCCAGACCGTCCATGAAGAGACCAACAAGCCCTTCTACGACCTGATCTCGGCGTTCAAGGCGAAGACGGGCAGCTCGGTGATCGTGAACACCTCGTTCAACGTGCGCGGCGAGCCGATCGTCTGCACGCCCGAGGATGCGTGGCGCTGCTTCATGGGAAGCGAGATCGAGGTGCTGGTGGTCGGCAACTGCCTGCTGCGCAAGGAAGACCAGGATCCGGCGCTGAAGCTCGACTACAAGAACGCCTTCGAGCTCGACTAGGGGCGCGGCGTGGCGGATCTCTCGCCACCTTGGCGATACAGGCTTCGTCGCACTGCCCTCAGGATCGGTTTTGGCATCGGGCTCGCTCTGCTTTACGCGGGGGCGGCCTTTCCGTTGCTGGACGCGCTGTGCGGACGGCAAAGAATCGAGAACTTTTGTGCCTTCTTCGGCGGGCTCTGGTTGATCATTCACGTGCCATGCCTCGCATTGGCCGCCATGACGGCTTATAGCCTGCGGCGCGAGTTCGGCTCCCTGGCGCGCCGTGCGGCGGGGCTTGGCGGATGGGCCTCGGTTTTCTCGTTCGCTATCGTCTTGATCTGCGGGGGTGTCGCCGCGGTGTTCGGCTTCGAGATCGGTGGCTTGGTCCTTAGTTTCCTGCTGCCGGGTTTCGTGGTCCTCGGTATTCCTGTTTTCGTGCTCGCCGCTCTGTGGTCCGGCTTGTACCTCGCTTTGTCAGACCGCTGGTCCTTGAGCTGACACCATGCGCGCGCTCGTTTGCGATCGCCTCGGCGATCCTTCCGTTCTCCACATAGAGGAACGCCCGATCCCCGAAGCGGGGCCGGGCGAGATCGTCATCCGGGTCGGCGCGGCATCGGTCAATTTTCCCGACGTGCTGATGGTGGCCGGCGGCTACCAGCACAAGCCCGAGCTGCCCTTCGTGCCCGGCATGGAAGGTGCGGGGACCGTCGATGCCGTTGGCGCAGAGGTGACCAACTGGAAGCCCGGCGATCGCGTGATCTTCGGCGTGCGTCCCGGAGCCTTTGCCGAGTACGTGAAGCTCAAGGCCGGCGGCAACCTGATGCGCCTGCCGGAGGGCTGGTCCTTCGCCGAGGGCTCGGGCTTCCGGGTCGCCGCGCAGACGGCCTATCACTCGCTGGTTCATCGCGCCGCGCTCAAAAAGGGCGAGGTCCTGCTGGTCCATGGCGCGTCGGGCGGAGTCGGCCTCGCGGCCGTGCAGCTCGGCAAGCATCTCGGCGCGCGCGTCATCGCGACCGGCAGCGACGACGGTCGCCTCGCCGTGGTCCGGGAGAACGGCGCCGACGCGGCCGTGAACTACCGGACCGGCGACTTCGTAGCCGCCGTGAAGGCGATCACGGACGGCAAAGGCGCCGACGTGATCTACGATCCGGTGGGCGGCGAAGTGCTGGAGAAGTCGGTGCGGGCCGCGGCCTACGGCGCGCGCCTGCTGGTGGTGGGCTTCACCTCGGGCGGACCGAGCACGCTCATGTCCAACCACATCCTGATCAAGGGCCTGTCGGTCCTGGGCGTGCGCGCGGGCGAGACGATCCTGCGCCTGTCGCCCGAACTGGGCCGCGACTATGTCGAGGAACTGCCGCGGCTCGCGGCGCTGGGCGTCATGCGCCCGCACGTCTCGCACCGCTTCCCGCTGGAGCAGGCCGCCGACGCCTTCCGTGTCCTGATGGACCGCAAGGTCGTCGGCAAGGTCGCGATCGAGATGACGCGTTAACGCGCGTAGAAGATCGTCACCTTGCGGTCGATCTCCGAGGCGTTTTCCTTGCCCAAGCTCATGTTACCGAAGGCTTCGGGATCGGCGACGATGGTGATGTTCTTCGCCGGATAGCCGTCGCGGATCATCTCGGCGGCGACCGCCTGGGCGCGCGCCCGCGCCAGCTTCTCATTGTAGGCCTTGTCGCCCAGCTTGTCGGTGTGGCCGATCAGGCAGATGGCGGAGACCTGGCGATCCTTCGCGGTCTTGACCGCCTGGGCGATCATCGGCTTCTCGGCCGGCGGCACCACCGAGCTGTTCAGCGCAAACAGGATGCGGACCGGCTGCGGCTGGCTGCTGCCGCCGCCGCGCGGGCAGGTGCCGACCGTCTGCGCGAAAGACGGCGCCGCGGCGAACAGCAGGCCGGCGGCGATGAGGACACCGAACGTCTTCATTTGAGTTCTTCCTTGAGAGCCAATTCGACGAAGGGGAGGCGATCGTTGCCGAAGAACATCATCTTGTCCACGAAGCAGGTGGGCGCCCCGAACACGCCGCGCGCGACGGCCTCCTCGGTGGTCGCCTTGAGCCGGTCCTTGACGTCCTGGTCCTGGATGCGGGTGCCGAATTTCGCGGCATCAAGTCCCGCCGAGGCGAGCACGGAAGCCACCTCCTTGATGTCATTGAGGTTGCGGCCTTCGACCCACATCGCCTTGAACACCGCCGGATGATAGCGTTCGAACGATCCGTCGATCTGCGCCGCCGCAGCGCCGCGCATCAAGGCCAGCGTGTTGACCGGAAAGAACGGATTGCGCTGGAACGGCACGCCGTAGTGGCGCGCCCACATCGGCATGTCGAAGGCGCTCCAGGCTGATTTCTGCGGGAGCTCGGCCGGCGAATGGTTGCCGGTGGCCTTGAACACGCCGCCCAGCAGCATCGGCTTGCGCACCAGCGTGGCCCCCGCGCGCTGCGCGATCGCCTCGACCTGCGTGTCGGCCAGGTAGCTATAGGGGCTGCCATAGTCGAAGTAGAATTCCAGCGTGCGGGCCATGTATTCCTCCTTGCTTGTCGCGAGCCTGCGCCGCTTCTAGCGTTGCGACAAGAAAGTTCGGGGAGGGATCGCATGAGTCGCGTTGCAGACAAGGTCGTGCTGGTGACGGGCGCCGGATCGGGCATCGGCCGCGCCTCGGCGAAGCTGCTGGCGGCCGAGGGCGCGACGGTGATCGTAACCGACGTCGACCGCGCGGGCGGATTGGAGACGGTTCAGCAGATTGCCAGTCTGAACTCCGGGGGCGGCGCGCGCTTCGAGGAGCAGGACACGGCGAAGGAAGCCGACTGGCGGCGCATCATCGACGACATCATGGCGCGCGAAGGCAGGCTGAACGGGCTGGTCAACAATGCCGGCATCGCCGGCCCCTTTCCCTCGTCCTTCGAGGGCGAGAGTCTCGATCAGTGGCGCCGCATCCTGTCGATCAACGTCGAGGGCGTGTTCCTCGGCTGCAAGTACGGCGTGCCGGCGCTGCGCGCCTCGGGCGGCGGCTCGATCGTGAACATGTCGTCTCTGGCGGCCTTGCTCGGCACGCCCGATCTCTCGGCCTATGGCGCGAGCAAGGGCGCGGTGCGCCAGTTCACCAAGACGGTGGCGATGGACTGCGCCCGCAAGGGTTACAAGGTGCGCTGCAACTCGGTGCATCCCGGCATCATCATGACGCCGATGGGCGAGCACATCCTGCCCAGCGAGAAGGCGCGCGAACGCACGCGGCAGCGCGTGCCGATCGGCCATTTCGGCACGCCGGAGGACATTGCCTACGGCGTGCTCTACCTGATTTCGGACGAGTCCCGCTTCATGACCGGTGCGGAACTGGTGATCGACGGAGGAATGAACGCCATTTAGGTCGCTCCGCTAAGCGGAGCGACCGGCGGCGCTTTTTCAGCGCGCCTTACTTTATGTTCACCTGGTGGGTGAACTTGTCGCCGTCGCTGATCGTGATCTGCTGGAAGCCGAGCAGCTTCAGCAGGTCGAAGAAGTTCGCGTCCTCGGCGATCGTGCGCTCCTGGAAGAAGGGCGACAGGCGCGACATGGTGGTCATGTTCGCGAGGATCGCGCGGGCACGGTAGATCGTGCTCATCTCGCCCGGCTGCAGGCCGACGATGATCATCTTGTCGGCCTTCTCGCCCTTCACGAAGACCGAGTAGGGAACGCGATAGGCCGACTGGATCGTGCCCTGCGAGACGACGGTGGCGAACTGAACGCGCTGGGCCCGCTCGGCACCGGCGATCGTCTGCATCGGCGAGGTGTAGTTCTCGATCGCGGTCGGCTTGGGATAGTAGTAGCCGACATAGCGGTCCTCATCGGCCTTGGGGGTCGCGGCAGCGGCGGCCGGCTTGGGCTGCTGTTGCTGTGCAAGCGCCGGCAGCGCGCCAAAGGCGACGAGAACGGCCAGGCTGGCTGCGAACCGATTGATCATGAATGTTCCCCCAAAGTCTGATGCTGCAGTGGCGACGGGCTAAAACAACGTATAGCCGCCATCGATAACGAAGTCGCGCCCCGTCGTATAGCCGGTCGCGCCGCTCGCCAGATAGACGGCGATCGGGCCGAAATCCGCGCCCGTGCCCCAGCGGCGGGTCGGGATGCGCGGCAGGACGTTGCCCGCGAATTTCGGGTTGGCGACGGCGTTGGCCGTCATCTCGGTCTCGATCCAGCCCGGCAGGATCGAATTCACCGTGATCTTGTAGCGCGCCAACTCGACGGCCAACGCCCGCACCATCGCGGTGACGCCGCCCTTGCTGGCGCCGTAGTGGCTGGAGCGTGCGGCGCCTTCGATCGCCGCGGTGCTGGCCATCGCCACCAGCGAGCCGCCCTGGCCGCGCTCGACCATGTGCTTGGCGGCTGCACGGAACGTGAAGAAGACGCCGTCGAGGTTGATCTGCAGGACGCGCCGCCACTCGGCATAGTCCATCTCGAGGATCGAGCCCTTGCCGCGGCCCGAGACGCCGGCATTGGCGACGCAGTTGTCGACATGGCCCATCACCTTCACGGTCTCGGCGAAGGCCTCTTGGACCTGCTTCTCGTCGCCGACATCGACGATCTGGGCGTGGACCTTGCCGCCATGCTTCCGAAGCTGCTCGACGGCCGCGTCGTTCTTCTCCTTGCGGGTGCCCCAGATGCAGACGCCGGCGCCCGCCTGGGCCATCGCGTCGGCCATGCCGAGGCCGATGCCGCCGTTGCCGCCGGTCACCAGCGCCACCTTGCCCGTCAGATCGAAGCCCTTGTAGGCCATGCGTCTCTCCCAAACGAAAACCGGGCGGGATCAAACCCCGCCCGGTCCTTAGCGTCAATCTGACGAGAGGTCAGTTCAGACGGTCCGTTTCGACCAGCACAATCTCGGCATCCTCGTGCGCCACGATCTCGATCTCGTCCTGGTCGACGACCGCCACGCCGTCGCGGGCATTCGCCGTCACGACCTTGCCGTCGCTGCCGCGGACCTCGATCTTGCCCTTGGCCGGGACCAGATAGGTCGGCTTGCCGTTCAGCTTCTGGCGGATCGACTGCCCCGCCTTCACCGTGCCGGCCATCAGCGAGCCGTCGGCATAGAGCGGGATCGCCCCGTCGTCCCCGCGGCCCGAGGCCAGCGGCACCAGCCGGCCATCGCGCGCGTCGGCGGGGAACTGCACGGTCTCCCAACGCGCGGGCACGCCCTGCTTGTTGGGAATGATCCAGATCTGGAACAGCTCGGTCTCGGCCTGCTCCATGTTGTACTCGGCGTGCTGGATGCCGTTGCCCGCGCTCATCACCTGGATCTGGCCCGCCTCGGTCCGGCCCTCGTTGCCGAGATGGTCCTTGTGCGTGATCGCGCCCTTGATGACGTAGGTCACGATTTCCATGTCGCGGTGAGGATGCGGCGGGAAGCCCGACTGCGGCGCGATGCGGTCGTTGTTCCAGACGCGCAGGGCGCCCCAGTGAATCCGGTCCTGGTTGCGGTAGTCGGCGAAGCTGAAGTGGAAGTTCGCCTTGAGCCAGCCGTGGTCCGACTTGCCCAATTTATCGAAGGGTCTGAGCTCGATCATGGTGTTCTCCTTGCTGCTCCCAAAATGGCCCAACAAGGAGGGGGATCAAGTTTCTGGTTGGTAAGTGGGCTGAGCGCAGCTCAGCCCCGCGGCCGGCGAATCGGGTCGGTACCGTCCCAGGTCCGCGCCCGCTCGCGGACGTATTCGAAGAAGCGGCCCTTGTTGCCGCTGATGTCGGAGATCTCGACGACGGTGCCGGCATGGGGATCGGCTGGCGCACCGGTGTCGAAGTAGGCGAAGCGGCCGCTCTCGCCGCCGATCTGGCCTTCGTGGCCGAGCTTATAGCCCAGCCCCAGCGCCCGGTCGTACAGCGCCTGATAGTCGGTCGACCAGAAGGCCACGTGCTGCAGGCCCTCGCGGCCCGAGTCGAGGAACTCCTTGTACATCGACGGCGCGTCGTTGCGCTGCTGGATCAGCTCGATCTGCAGGTCGCCGGAATTGGCCAGCGCGATGCTCAGCTCGGCGGTCGAGTCCTGGCCGCGATGGCGGAACCAGTCGGTCTGCACGCGCTCGATGTAGAACCACGGGCCGACCTGCAGCACCTCGATCCAGTGCTTCATCGCCGCTTCGATGTCGCGCACGACATAGCCGTTCTGGCGGACAGGTCCGAACAGGCGGCTCATTTGCCGGCCTCCCCCAGCGCGCGTGGCGAGCCGCCGAAGCGGAAGCCGCGATAGCCATCCTCGACGATCGCCTTGCAGGTCGTGCGGTAGCCTTCGCCGATATACGGCATGAAGACGCGTGGCTTGCCGGGGATGTTGACGCCCAGATACCAGGAATTGGCCTTGGGGAAGAGCGTGCGGTCGGCCACTTCGGCGACATGTGCGCCCCAGGCAGTCTGGGCTTGGCCATCGGGCTCGATCGTCGCGAGACCGTGGCGCCGCATGTGCGTCAGGCACTCGGCGATCCAGTCGACGTGATACTCGCAATTGGTGATCACGTTGCCGATGACCGAGGGGCTGCCCGGTCCCGTGATCGTGAACAGGTTGGGGAAGCCCGCCACGGTCAGGCCGAGATAGGTCTGTGGTCCCTCCGACCAGGCGTCCTTCAGCGTGGCGCCGTCCCGGCCCTGGATATCGACGGCCAGCAGGGCGCCGGTCACCGCATCGAAGCCGGTGGCGAAGACCAGCGCGTCGAGGTCGAAGTGCCGCGACGCCGTGTCGACGCCGGCGGCGGTGACCTTCTCGATCGGTTCCTCGCGCAGGTTCACGAGGTCCACGTTCGAGCGGTTGTAGGTGTCGAAATAGTCGGTATCGACGCACAGGCGCTTCACGCCGAACGGATAGCCCGACGGCGTGAGCGCAGCGGCGGTCTTCGGGTCCTTCACCGTCTCGCGGATCTTCTGGCGCACGAAGTCGGCGCAGACCTCGTTGACGCCGGGATGGACCAGGATGTTGGGGAAGGCCTTCAGGAAGCCGCCGCTGCCGCCCTCCTGCCAGAGCTGCTCGTAGCGCGCCCACTGGACGTCGCGCGGCGGCACCTCGGCCGTGAAGGCCGTCGGCGGCACGCGGCCGAAGTCGGATTGCTCGAGGCTGGCGAGATAGGTCTCCAGACCCTCGTCGAAGCTCTTGTGGTCGTCGTCGGTCAGCGGGCGGTTGCGCGCCGGCACCGAGAAATTGGGCGTCCGCTGGAACACGACGAGCTGTTCAGCCTCTTTCGCGATCATCGGGATCGCCTGCACGCCGGAGGATCCCGTGCCGACGATGCCGACCTTCTTCCCCGTGAAATCGACCGGCTCCTGCGGCCAGCGGGCGGTGTGATAGATCGTGCCCTTGAAGTCGGCGACGCCGGGAATGTCCGGCGTGTTGGGTACCGACAGACCGCCGGTCGCCATGATGACGAAGCGGGCGCTGAGGTGGTCGCCGCGATCGGTCTCGACGGTCCAGCGATCGGTCGTTTCGTCGAAGGTGGCGCCGGCGACCCTGGTGTCGAACTGGATCAGCTTGCGCAGGTCGAGCCGGTCGGTGGCGAACCGGGCGTAGGCGAGGATCTCTTCCTGGCCGGCATACCGGTTGGTCCAGCGCCATTCGCGGCGCAGCTCGGGCGACCAGCTGTAGGAATAGAACAGGCTCGGCACGTCGCAGCGCGCGCCGGGATAGCGGTTCCAGTACCAGGTCCCGCCGACATCGGGTGCCGCCTCGATCCCGCGCACCGACAGTCCGATCTCCCGCATCTTGTGCAGCGCATAGAGGCCGCCGAAGCCGGCGCCCACCACCACGACATCGCACTCGACGCCGGCCTCGCTCGTCTTCGCGCGTTCCGAAACGGAAGCACCCATGATCGCCAAACTCCGCACTATGGAAACGTTTCCAATTCAGCCTTGCAAGCCACGCTATGCGTGTCAATTATACCGCTTCGTATGGCAGAAATCGTTTCCAAGGCGACCATTCGAGACGTGGCCCGGGCGGCCGGCGTGTCGGTCGGGTCGGTGTCGCGGGCGCTGAATGGCGGCAAGAACGTCAGCGCGCGGGTCGCGCGCGACGTCGCCGCCGCGGCCGAGAAGCTCGGCTATCAGCCGGACTTCCAGGCGCGCAGCCTGCGCACGCGCACGACCGACATGGTCGGCTGCCTGGTGTCCGACGTCGCCAATCCGCTCTACGCCAGCATCGTCCAGGCGGCGGAGGCGCGGCTGCGCGAGGCCGGCCTGCTGATGGTCGTGGCCAACACCGCGAACGATCCGGCGCGCGAGCGCGCCATGGTCGCGGCGTTCCGCTCCCGCCGGCTCGACGGCATGCTGGTCGCTCCCGGCAGCGACGAGAACGACCGCGCCTGGCGCGACCTCGCCGCGGGCGGCACGCCGGTCGTGATTCTCGACCGCGATGTCCCTGGCGAAGACGAGACGCCCTGGCCGGCCGTGCTGGTCGACCATCGCGAGGGCGCGCGGACCGCGACGCGCTATCTGATCGGCCTTGGCCATCGCCGCATCGCCCTGCTGACGCCGGGCGCGCGCATGCGGCCGGGCCGCGAGCGCATCGCGGGCTTCAGGGCAGCCTTCGCCGAGGCCGACATTGATCCCGCGGGCGCTCTGGTCTGCCTCCAGGAATCGTCGATGGATTTCGCGCAGGGCGACGCGCTCGCCGTGTTGCGCCGGGAGCGACGCCCGACGGCGATCATCGCGCTCGGCACCCGCATCCTCGCGGGCGCGCTGCGCGCCGCGCGGGATCTCGGGCTTTCGGTGCCGCGCGACCTGTCGGTGATCGCCGTCGGCGATACCGATCTCGCCGCC
>Ga0209066_10005472_pt1 | contig 13381 bp, 9 predicted proteins | sample All_14_2_FD_187198 | JGI IMG/M metagenome (GOLD analysis project Ga0209066, IMG submission 187198) | Freshwater microbial communities in response to fracking from Pennsylvania, USA - Allegheny Zone_MetaG_DW_15 (SPAdes) (version 2) ...
GTTTTCAGCGGTGCAGCCAGCGAAACCCCCACCGCACCGCCGCAGCCTTGCCAGCTCGACAACCTGCCGCAACACGCAAGGCAGCGGCGGCGCTCCCGCAGCAGCAGCGGCATCCGGGGGACGCCGCCCCTGCTTCTTGGCTCGACCGAGTTTCGCTGGCTGCGAACCCTGTAGCCCTTGCTGACCCACGAAATGGTAATTGCTGATGTTGGCCGCAGCCTCCTCCACCCGGCAGCAGTGCCGTAGCTTGGCGCATGGCTGGACTTTGCGGCAGGGTAGTTGCTCCCACCCGGTCGGCGCTATTTTACTTGGACTGGTTGATGCTCCTCGAAAGTAGGTGGTTCTTCCTCTATAGATACCACAAATTCGTTCAATTTCAATGACATCAATTCTAAGGCATTCATTTTTTGCTCTTTCGTGTAGGCAATGAACCGCGCCAAGATTTCATAAAACCCCTGCTCTTCTGCCCGGTCAACTATCTTCGGTAGGTACGTTTCAATAAATGGAATCTCCAGGTTGAATTCATCAATGATTGAAAGAACTGTTTTTGTCACCCGGTCAACCCTCACCTTAAACTCGTTATAGTAGGTTTCATCAATACTATTGGGGTTTATCAAATCACCGTCAAAATCAGAGTAAAAGCCATTCTGCCTCAATTTGTCGAAGTCCTTATACCATTTGAGTTCCTCAATGACAAAACGTAGTTTATCCAATAAATATGGGAAGATATGTTCTCGAAGGAGTTTGTTGGGATTGGATTTTATTGCCCTGATTCTTGCAAAGTCTTTTTCATCATTAATGTTTCTGATATAGTTAATGCCGATTCCAAAGCCCTCTCCGATTACGCTAAAAGTAAAGAGGAAGAAGGAGAAAAGATACCTTAGACCATGATTTTTAAAAACACCTCTCATGCCCTCAACTTGTCTGAAGGAAAACCCTTTTCCATCGGCAAATATGAAAAGCGCCTTTATTAACTCCTCCATGCCGATTATTTGAAGCGACATGGCAGTACCAAAGTCCTCAGCCTCTGCGAGCTTGTTTGCAGAGCTAAATTTCGTCTGGGCATTTTCGATGATTTCCTTATAAACGGTTAGGCATTCGGCACGGGAAAGGGTAGAGAAATTTTTCATATCAAACAAAGTAGTTGGGATTTTGAAACGAGGCATGTTCGACCTAAGTTCCAACAAGCGGCAAATCCGTCTCTTTCGCTTTAAACGAGGGAAGTCAGCAGACAGGTTAGTATTAAAAAAATTAATAAGACACCTATACAACCGCTTTTCCCTGAAGCATTTTTTTCTGATTGTATGCCGATAGTTGCCGTTTTCGTTTTCGGCGTCCCAAACCTTGCACTGATAAAATTGGCACAGGTCTTATAGGCAATCGTATTGGTACTGCTGGCTTGTGTTTCGCCGCCGTCCGCAAATTTCAGCACACCAAAAAAACGCAAATCTGCCCCGGTGTACTTGTCCAGCGATTTGACGAAACTCTCATTGCTTATTTCTTCCCTCGCAAAATCATAGAAATCAATGGCGTATGGATGGGTTTCGAGATTGCCCCTTCTGTCCTCCGATAGCCAACGGTACACGGAAAAGGCAAAAAACGCAATCCTGTCCTCCAGAGAAAGGCTGTTGAAAAGCAGGTTGTAGAGGGCTTTTTTGCCAATATGCACCGAGAATGACAAACCTTTTTCCATGGCAAACTCCACCAGTTCCGGGTTCGGGTCGCCGTCGTTGTCCACTTTTCTGCCAATCAGGGCGGACAAATCTTCTTTGGTGGGGTTTGCCGGAATATCAATTCGCAGCGCCTTCGCATATTCGATTTGTGCAATGGTGGCGGGTTCGGGCAGTTCTTCCGTAATTTCGAAGGGTTCGGAGTAGCCCGATTGTTTCAGTTGAAGAACGACTTCTGCTTCGGATTTCGCAGTGAGTGTTACCGTCCGCTGTCGGTTGGTTGCCAGATAGAGGGCTTTGGCTTTGAATTTTTTGAGCATGGTGGGTTTTGCTTTGGGGTTCAATATTTTTTGCTCAAAGTAACCGATTCCAAGTCAAAACATTGGTAAAAAAGTGGGAGCCGAAGTTCCTTCCGCAGGTTTTTCAAGTAAGTCTGTTCTTGGTCATTGGGCAGCATGGATGAGACGACAACCATTTCCATGGCCCTCTTCCCGGTAGGGAAAAAATTGTACTCCAACAACTGCCCGACAGCCTCCCGGACACAAGCTTTCCAAGTGTTGTATGTTTTGATTTCAAAAAAGATCAACCCACCAGGACGCTGTAAAACAATATCGGCTGAACCGTTGCATATATGAACAGGCTGCTCCCTTGCTATATTTTCCCAACCATTTTCTTCGCCCAGATATTGGTACAATGCGAGGCTTATTTCATTATGGAGGTGCTTGATTTGATACCCCGGATTGTTTCGGTATGCCGAGGATTGCCCAGTTGTGATGTCTGTGTTCCCACCGGGGGTAAATAGAAACGGCGCATCTTCCAGCAAGGCAGGGGGCTGTTCAAAATGCATCAAGATTCTGTAACGAGTTTTCTTCCGTAGCGGGTCATTGGGGTGTATGATTTTTGGTGGGTCGTAAATGTTGGCGTCGCCTGGCTTGAAGCGGAGACAAAATACATCTGCGCTTACCTCCCTAAAATGCTCCGTATCAATATTGTGGGTATGCAATTGCCGCTCCATTTCATCGAGCCAGCCTTGTTCTTCATAGTAGTCGTAAACGGACTGTAAAACCTCCTCGTTATCAATAACTTCGAGGTTCTTGATTTCACCCACCCACACGTATTCCTTCGTTTTGCTGTTTTTGGAAAAAAGGCTTATATCGAATACCTGATCGGCATAAGTGCTACGTCTGTAACCGATGGAGGGCATATAGCCGTAGTGGTAGCCGTCGGTGTATATTTTCTCAAAATCAAAAAGCCACTCCTCGCCACCCCACCCGTAATTGCCCTCATGCGTTTGGTCGCTTGTGCTTTTTCCCTCCCACCCGGAGGGTCGTTGCCAACGCTCGTCGTTCCAACAGATGCGGGCAATCCGCTTTTCATTCTCCGGCTCCGTTGGCATTGGCTGTTCCACAAACTCATACAGGGGAAGCAACCTGTCAAATGTTTCGAGGATTTCTTGGTAAGCTGAGTCGGCCAGTGGAAAACGGAAGGGATTCCTTTTCCCAATAGCTATGAAATTGCCGTTTTGCACCAGTTCCTCAGCGATTGGCTTTGAAATATCGAAAAGGCGAATCTGGTTGTTTCTTGAATACCACATTTCCAAGCCTTTGAATACCTTTGAATGCTGTTGAAGGTAATGATTAAAACGCTTGATTTTAGCATCAAAAACTTCTTCAGGATTGTGGTTGTTTCTACTTGATTCCAGAGAAAAGGCTACGCAAAATCGGAACTGAAGGTCATTTTCTATTCCAATATTGAATTGCAGTTCCTGCCCCCCGCCATAATGGAAGACCCAACCCTTGGGTGCAAATTTTTCAATATTACGGTCAAAAGGTGATTTTACTCCCCCTCTACCAGACAATCCTTTCTGCCGCTTTCTTATAGCCTGCAGTTGGCCAAAGTTGTAGGCTGAACTTCTACGGTCAAGTTCATGGGCTATCTCGGCAAGTTGTTCGAACGGCGTCATAATTTTGATTGAGTTCCAACGGTATTATAACAAAATCCAAGCCAGCGAAACCCTCACCGCACCGCCGCAGCCTGTTTGCCAATCGCTTCGTGCCGCAACACAACTGGCGGCGGCGCTCCCGCAGCAGCGGCATCTGATGGAAGCCGCCCCTGCTTCTTGGCTCGACTGGATTTCTCTGGCTGTAAACTTTGTAGCCCGTGCTGACCCACGAAATCGAATATTGATGTTTTGCCTACCCCAGCCCCTTCGCCCTCAAAAAAACCGTCACCGTCCTGCGGTTCAACTTGTACGCCCGCCCGATGGCGCTCACGCTCACCCCGGCCGCCACGAGCCGCCGAACGTCCGCCTCGTTTTCGAGCAGGGTCTTGTTTAGGCTGGTGCTGCCCTTGGGCCTGCCAAGTACCATGCCCTCCGACCGTTTGCGGTTCAGCGCCGCTTTGGTGCGTTCCGAAATCATCTCCCGCTCGATGCGGGCGGCGAGGCTAAGGGCAAAGAACATCACCTCGCTGCCGATGTCATCCTTTAGTTCGAGATTCGACTTGCAGGCGATGAGCCTCGCTTTCTTCTTCACGACGCGGGCGCCCGTCTCCATCACGTCCAGCGAGCGGCGACCAAGGCGGCTCACGTCCGCCACCACGAGCGTATCGCCCGCTTGCAGCCGCTCGATGAGTTCGCCGAGCTTGCGGTCATCTGCATTGGAGTTGCCCGTGACTACCTCCTCCACCCATTCCGGCGACACCTTATTATTATAGTACGTCAGGATTTCATGCCGCTGATTTTCGGCGTCGGAAGTGTCCTTGGAGATGCGGATATAGGCGTAAATCTTCGGGTGCATCAAAAAAAGGGTTGTATTGATTTTTAATGCACAATTTTAGGTTAAAATAAGTGAAAATAAAAACGCCCGTTTTCGTACATGAAAAACGGGCGTTTTTATGGGCTAATGGCTTTGTCTCAAAACCGCATCTTCTGCACTCTTACCGCATTCAAAATCGCCAGCAGCGCCACGCCCACGTCCGCAAACACCGCCTCCCACATCGTCGCCAAGCCGCCAGCGCCCAGCACCAGCACCACGGCTTTCACCACGAAGGCCAGCGTGATGTTCTGCCAGACGATGCGCTTCGTCGCCTTGCCGATTTGGATGGCGAGCGGGATTTTTGAGGGGCGGTCGTCCTGTATCACCACGTCGGCGGTCTCGATGGTGGCGTCGCTGCCGAGGCCGCCCATCGCTATGCCCGCATCGCTGAGGGCTACCACCGGGGCATCGTTCACGCCGTCGCCGACGAAGGCGACGGACTCGTTCCGGGCCTTTATTTCCTGCACTTTGTTGACCTTGTCCTCCGGTAGCAGGTCGCCGAAGTATTGGGATATGCCCAATTTATCGGCGACGTATTTCACCACCGCCGTCTTGTCGCCGCTCAACATAGTGATGTTGATGCCGAGCGCCTTCAGTTTGTCCACGGCTGCCTGTGCATCCTCCTTGATGGCGTCTGCGATGGTGAGGTAGCCGACAAACTGCCCGCCCTCGGCAATGGCGATGACCGTCAGCGGGATATTGGCAAGCTCGGCGGGATAGGCAATGCCGAACTTGTCCATGAGCCGGAAGTTGCCGACCAGCACGGGCTTACCATCCAGCACCGCCCGCAGCCCATGCCCGGCTATCTCTTCTATCTCGCTGAATTTCACCGAATTGTCCACCTCGCCGACGTGCTGCCGAATGGCGCTTGCCACCGGGTGGGTGCTATTGCTTTCCAGCGCATTCACCCAGGCGAGGGTCGTTTTTTCCTCAAAACTGGGGTTGATTTTCACCTCCTGCACCTTGAAAACGCCCTCGGTCATGGTGCCCGTTTTGTCCATCACGACGTTTTTTACCGTCGCCATGATGTCGAGGAAGTTAGAGCCTTTGAACAAAATCCCGTTGCGGCTCGCCGCCCCGATGCCGCCGAAGTAGCCGAGCGGGATGGAAATCACCAGCGCACAGGGGCAGGAGATGACGAGGAACACCAGCGCCCGGTAGAGCCAGTCCCGGAACACGTAGCCGTCCACCACGAGGTACGGTACGGCGACAATCAGCACCGCCAGCACCACGACGATGGGGGTGTAAACCTTCGCAAACTTGCGGATGAACAGTTCCGTGGGGGCTTTCTGTGCCGTGGCGTCCTGCACCAGTTCGAGGATTTTGGAGAGCTTGCTGTCGGTGTAGGCGGTCGTGACCCGCACCTGTGCGACGGTGTTCAGGTTAATCATGCCCGCCAGCACGGCGTCGCCCTTCGCCTTGGTGTCGGGCTTGCTCTCGCCCGTGAGGGCGGCGGTGTTGAAACTGGCATTTTCGGAAAGCAGTTCGCCGTCGAGCGCCAGTTTCTCGCCGAGGCGCAGTTGCAAGATGCTGCCGATTTGCACGGTCTCGGCTTTAGCGGTGCGGCTTTGGTTGTTTTCCAAGACCGTCACCTCGTCGGGTCGCTGGTCGAGCAGGGCTTTGATGTTGCCCTTCGCCCTGCGCACGGCGATGGTCTGGAAGATTTCGCCGACGGCGTAGAACAGCATCACCGCCACGCCCTCCGGGTATTCGCCGATGGCAAATGCGCCCAGCGTGGCAATGACCATGAGTGTGAACTCAGAGAAGACCTCGCCCTTCCCGATTGCCCCGAACATCTCCCGGATGACCGGGAAACCAACGGGGAGATAGGCGGCGACGTACCATGCCAGTCTGGTCCAGCCCTCGAAGAAACCGGGCTTTGGCAGCCAGCCGTTGTCGAATGCCAGCGCCAGCATGAGCAGCACAAAACTGGCGATGGCGGGGAGGAACAGCCTGAAATTGCTTTCGCCGCCGCCACTCGAATGGTCGTGACCGTCCTCGTCGCCATGCTCCTCGGCGTGGTCGTGACCGTCGCCTTCTTGGTGCCCTTTGAGCAGGTCTTTTGCGCCCGCTTTGGCATAGACTTTTTCTTCGAGGGTGCAGCAGAGTTGTTTGCCGTCTTTATCGTAGATGTGTTGATGCGCCATGTGATGTTATTTATGGTTGTCCAAAATCTGTTTCAAATCCCCCGGAATCTCCATCGCCATCAGCGGCGGCACGTTCGCCCCGCCCGTGTTGCCGACGGGTATCCTGCCCACGAAGGACTTCACGCCGCCCACCAGCAACCGGGGGACTTGCCCCAAGATTTCCTTGGTGCTTTTGATTTGAAAGCCGAATTGCAGCATCTTCCAATGCACGTAGGTATGCTCCTTTGGGTAGGCTTGCCCCAGAATATGCGCCCGCTCCAAGTGCCGCCATGCCTGCTGTAAATGCCCCGCCCGCAGCGCCCCGGCATACTGCGTAAGTTCCGACTGGTAGTGGCTTTTCAAGCCGTTTGGTATGTCCCAATTGAATTTCATGATTCAAGATTTAATTGTTGAGCCGGGCAACCAGTTGTTCGCTGGTTGCCCGGCTAATGCTCATTTGCACAAATCTCAATGTGCATGACCCTCCTCTCCCTGTTCCGCCGACTTCGAGGCGGACAGCAAGTAAAATGAGCCCTTTGTCACAATCAGGCTGTTGGCAATGTCGAAATCCTCCGGTAGGAGCACCTCTGCAAAAGCCCCGTCCGTCACCCCTTTTTTCACTTCCACCATTCGGAAGTGGTGTTCAGCATGTTGCTCCGTTTCACCTTCCTCGTGGGCGTGTTCCTCCTTTTCGGCATCGTGTTCTTTCTCGCCTTCCTTATGTTCGTGCGCTTCCGGCTTGCCTCCGGCTGCGGTTTCTACGACGAAAATGTAGTCCTTGCCCTCGCTGCTGACAATGGCGGCTTCCGGCAGCGAAGGGATGGGGCTTGCGCCCGTTTCAACCACTGCCTTGAAATACATGCCGGGCAGCAATTCGGTGTCCTCCGTGTCCAAATGGCAATGCACCCGGATGCTGCGGTCTTCACTGATTTCCCGCCCGAACAGATAGACGGTGGCGCTGCGCTCCCGGCTCTCGTTGGCAAGGTTCAAGCGCACCTTCTGACCGACTTTTAGCTTGGGGATGTCTTTTTCAAAAACTGTCAGTTCTGCGTGGAGGTGCTTGGTGTCGGCGATTTGAAACAGCACATCCGTGTTGCCCACGTACTTGCCAGCATTCACGTTCACTGCCGTGACGTAGCCGCCGGTGGGCGAGAAAATGCTGATTTCGCTTTGAAAATTGTCGGGTCGCAGGCGTTCGGGATTGATGCCCATAAGCCGCAGCCTCGCCCCTTGCCCGCCGAGCCGGGCTTCCATGCCTGCAATGGCGGATTTCAAGCTGTTGTACTCCGCCTTGGCGGATTGCAGGGTCTTGGCGGCGTTCACGTTTTCCTTTGCCAGTTCTTCCTGCCGTTTGTACTCGGCTTCGAGAAACTCCAGGCGGCTACGGTCGGCATCGAGTTGATGGCGGGTCTCCAGGTAGTCCTGTTGCCACTGAATAAAATCTGGGTTGCGCAGCACAGCGATGACCTCGCCCTTGCGCACCCGGCTGCCCTGCAACAAGTCCGAGCTTTTCAAAAAGCCCGCTGCCGGGGCGCTGATGCTGACGAGGTTCTGCGGCGGCACGTCGAGCACACCGTTGACGCGCACAACCCCGGTGAGGCTGCGGGTCTCCACCTTGCCTGTTTCGATGCCGGCGATTTTGTATTGGTCGGCTGTGAGCGCCACTTCCCGGGCTTCGCCTTCGGCATGTTCGGCATGTTCAGCGCTTTCGCCTTCTTTAGAATGGTCGTGCGGGTCGCCGCAGGCGGCGAAAAAAAAGAGGCAGAGTGCCGGGAGGAGCATGGTCAGAAATCTATTTTTGAAAAATTGCATAGTTGTATTTTTTTTGAAATGTGGTGGTGTAGCCTCCAAATTTATTTGGCTGGCTAAATCGAGCCAGCCAAACAAGTTTGGCGGCTACTTGCCCGTCAGAAATTCGATGGCGATGACCGCTTCGTTGAACCTGTCCAGTGCATCGAGATAACCCAAGCGGATGTCGTTGGCACGGGTGAGGGCTTGCACGTATTCGAGGTAGCCGACGTCGCCCGCCCGAAAGGCTTTCTGTGCATTGTTCAGCAGCAGGTCTGCGGCGGGCAGGGCGGTTTGCCCGTAGTAGTCGAGCGCCGTTCGCTGCTTTTCGTATTCCTGCAAAGCCTGCCGGTATTGCCCTTCCAATTGCCGGGACTGGTATTCGGTGCTGGCTTGGGCAACCTGACGTTCGAGCTGCGCCGCCTCGATGCGGGCTTTTTGCGCCTTGCCAAAAATGGGGATTGCCACCCCTGCTTGTATCACATGAAAGCGGTCGTAGGCAGCGTAACTGGGGTCGGCGTTTTCTTCCGGCGTGATGAGCGACTGATTGAGGTAGCCGATGCTGAAATCGGGCGCTCGGCGGGCTTTTTCGACTGCCACGCTCGCATCGCTGATGGCGATTTGTTGTTGAAAATAGGCAAGTGCCGGGTTGCCGGAAACGTCGCCGCCGACTTGCAGCGTCCGTTTTTCCAAAAGAGTTTCAGTAGGGATTCCAACAGGCTCGGAAGCGGCAAGCAGGGTTTGAAAACGAATTTGAGCGATTGAAACATCGCCCTGCACCTGCGCCAACTGGTTGCGCACCTCCCCCGATTGGCTGATGGCGGTTGCCCGTTCCAGACTGCCCGTTTCACCCACTCGCAGGCGCACCTCCGCCGCCCGCACGAAGTCGGTCAGCAGGCTGTCTTGACTCACGAGCAGGCGCTGTTTTTCCAGCAAATACGCCAGTTCGTACCAAGCCGAGCGCACCTCGTACACGAGTTCATTTTCCGTCACCGCCAGCGAAAGTTCGGCGCTGCGAATGTTGGCGTCGGCGAAGGCAAGCCCGGCTTTGCGGTTGCGGGGATTGGGTATTTCCTGCCGGATGCTGATGCCCTGGTCGAATTGGTTGGAGTTGTACTGACCCATTTGCAGGTCGAAATTTGTTTTGGGCATTTCGTATGCCGCCCGCCGCAAGGTTTGCTGCGCCTGCACCCGGTAGGTTCCGGCTTTGATTTGCTGGTTGTTGGCTTTGGCTTGCGCAATGGCTGCATCGAGCTTCAGCGGCGTTTGCGCTTGTATGTTTTCAGGAAAAAACAGCGCTGCCAGCAACAGCAGCGAAGCAGCCGCAGAAAGGTGTTTTTTTGAAACCGGAAACCACTTTTCAAACCAAGTGTACAGGACGGGAAGCACAAGCAGGGTGAGCATGGTTGCCGAAATCAGTCCGCCGATGACCACCGTCGCCAGCGGTCGCTGCACTTCCGCACCGTCGCCGGTGGAAATTGCCATGGGCAAAAAGCCAAACGACGCCACCGCTGCCGTCAGGATGACCGGGCGCAGGCGGACGTAGGTTCCCTGCCGGATGCGCTCGTGCAGGTCGGTGATGCCCTCCACCTTCAGTTGGTTGAAATAGCCGATGAGCACGATGCCGTTCAGCACCGCCACGCCAAACAGGGCGATAAAGCCCACGCCAGCCGAAATCGAGAAAGGCATTCCCCGAAGCCACAATGCAAACACGCCGCCGATGGCTGCCAATGGCACGGCAGTGAAAATCAGCAGTGCTTGGCTGGCTGAGCGGAAAGTGAAGAACAGCAATACAAAAATCAGCGCCAATGCGACCGGGACGGCAACCGAAAGCCGCTTTTCGGCTTCCCGCAGGTTCTCGAACTGCCCGCCAAAAGTGTAATAGTAGCCAGTCGGCAGCTTGAGGTTTTGCTGGAGAATGCCCTCTATTTCCTCGACGACGCTTTCCACATCCCTGCCCCGGACATTGAAGCCGACAAAGATTCGCCGCTGCCCGCTCTCCCGGCTCACCTGCGCCGGGGCGTCCCTGTACTCGATGCTTGCGATTTGGTTGAGTGGCACCCTGCCGCCGCCAGGTGTTGAGACGTAAAGGTTTTCCAAGTTGGAGACATCCTGCCGCAAGCTGCGCTCAAGGCGCACTACCAGGTCGAAACGTTTTTCACTCTCAAACACCACCCCGGCGACGTTGCCTGCGTAGGCAGTTCGGACGATGTTGTTCACGTCGCTGACGTTCAGCCCAAACTGCGCCAGGCGGTCACGGTCGTAGGTGACCTGGATTTGCGGCAAACCCCGCACTTTTTCAACTGTCGGCTCGGTAACGCCTTCCACCGGGGCAATCAATTTGGCAACCTTCGCCGCTCCGTCCGCCAGTGCGTCGAGGTCGTCGCCGAAGATTTTCACCGCCACGTCCTGCCGGATGCCCGTCATCAGTTCGTTGAAGCGCATCTGCATCGGCTGCGTCATTTCGATGCTTACGCCCGGAAGTGCAGACAGTGCTTTTTCCATGGCTTCCTGCATTTCTTCCCGGTCGCAGACTTCCTCCCGCCAGGTGCCTTTCGGCTTCATCGCCACCATGATGTCCGCCCGCTCGACAGGCATGGGGTCGGTGGGGATTTCGGCGCTGCCGATGCGGCTGACAACCTGTTTGACCTCCGGGAATTTTTTCATCAAAATCTCCTCTGCCTTCGTAGTGCTTTCCACCATTTGCGTCAGCGAAGTGCCTTGCATCATGGAAAATTCAACGGTCAAGTCGCCTTCTTCGAGCGTGGGAATGAACTCGCCTCCCATACGGGAAAAGCTCCAAATTGCCACCGCGAACAAGACCACCGAAATGCCAACGGTGAGCTTTTTCCAACGGAGTACCCCTTCCAGCGCCGGGGAGTAGAGTTTGTGAAAAAAAGCCATGATGCGGTCGCTGATATTGGTTTTATGCTCGGTCTGTTTGCTCAAAAACAGGGCGGATGCCATGGGCACCCAAGTAAGTGAAAGGATAAATGCACCCAGGATGGCAAACCCAACCGTCATCGCCATGGGACGGAACATCTTCCCTTCGATGCCCACAAGGGTCATGATTGGGAGGTAAACGATAAGGATGATGATTTCCCCGAAAGCGGCGCTGTTTCGGATTTTGGAAGCGGCAGTGTAAACCTGTTCGTCCATTTGCCGTTGCGTCAGCCGTGTGCCGCCGGGAAAAAGGCTGCTCCCGGTGATGCGGTGTACGATGGCTTCCACGATGATGACTGCCCCGTCCACCAGCAACCCAAAGTCAATCGCACCGAGCGACATCAGGTTGCCCGACACGCCGAACAACTGCATCATCCCAAATGCAAACAGCATCGCCAGCGGAATGACGGACGCCACCACCAATCCCGCCCGGAAGTTACCGAGCAACAACACAAGCACAAACACGACAATCAATCCACCTTCGAGGAGATTTTTTTCTACCGTGCCGATGGTGCGACCGACCAGTTCCGTGCGGTCAATGAACGGCTCGATGACGACGCCTTCAGGCAAGGATTTTTGTACCTGCACAATGCGCTCTTTCACCCTCCGACTGACTTCAACAAAGTTGTCGCCTTTGAGCATCAGGGTAATGCCCGCCACTACTTCGCCCTCGCCGTTGCGGGTGACAGCGCCGAGGCGGTTGACGCTGCCGAACTGTACCGTGCCCACGTTCCGAATCAGCACGGGGATGCCGTTGCGGGTGGTGACGACGATTTTTTCGATGTCCTCCAAGGTTTGCACCAAGCCGATGCCCCGGATGTAGTAGAGGTTGCTCCCCTTTTCGATGTACGAGCCGCCGGTGTTCTCGTTGTTGTGTTCCAATGCCTCGAACACGTCGTTCATGGTCAGGTCGAGGGCGTTGAGCTTGTCGGGGTCAACGGCAATTTCGTACTGCTTGACAAAGCCGCCCCAGCCGCTGACCTCCGCCACGCCGGGCGTGCCTTCGAGCTGGCGTTTTACCAACCAGTCCTGCAAGGTGCGCAGGTCGGTGGCGGTGTATTTGTCCTCGAAGCCGGGCTTGGTGTGCAGCGTATAATGGTAAATCTCGCCCAAGCCCGTTGTGATGGGCGCCATGAACGGCTCCGCCAAGCCTGCCGGGATTTCGCTTTCGGCTTCTTTCAGGCGCTCGCCGACCATTTGCCTTGCCCAGTAAATATCCTTGTCGTCGTGAAAAACGATGGTGATGACCGACAGCCCGGAGCGGCTGATGCTGCGGCGCTCGGTCACGTCGGGGATGTTTGCCAGCGCCCGCTCGATGGGTGCGGTGATGAATGCCTCGACTTCCTGCGTACCGAGCGTGGGCGCTTGGGTGATGACCTGCACCTGGTTGTTGGTGATGTCGGGCACAGCGTCGAGCGGCAGGCGCAAAAATGAGATAACACCCCAGATGGTCAGGGCGAGCGTGAACAGCCCGACCATCAATTTATTGTGGATGGAAAAATGAATGATTTTGTCCAGCATAGATTATGGGTTGATGAATGAAAAAAAAACCACCTGGTCACTTGGCTTGTGCCAAATGCCGGAAGCCCTGCCGCGATGCGGGCAAGGGCAAGAATCTTAACCCAAAAAGTCTATGGGAGGACGGAACAGCCCGGAACGGTGGGCGGCGGGGATAAAGGATTTGTGAAAATGGCTCGGATTGCCATTAAGCGAAACCTGCTTGTTTAGTTGAAATACGGCGATTTTATTGGTTGAAACGGTGCAGCCGCAGCAGGTACAAGTGCAAAACGGGGAACAAAAATCGGGGCAATGCTCGTGTGAGTGGGAATCCTGTGGAGCAGTAAGCATGGCAATTCCGCCGCCGGAAAGCGCATCGTGCCCGTGCTCGCCATCGCTGCACGGGAGGCACGACAGGATGAACAGGTACAGGCAGAATATGCGGAGAAACTGCTTCATGTGGCAAAGGTAACGGGAAAAGGCAATTAATGTTGCCATTCGTGTTTCAATGCCCCTCATGCCCCCCGCCCTCCATATCATG
>Ga0209066_10005473_pt1 | contig 13380 bp, 11 predicted proteins | sample All_14_2_FD_187198 | JGI IMG/M metagenome (GOLD analysis project Ga0209066, IMG submission 187198) | Freshwater microbial communities in response to fracking from Pennsylvania, USA - Allegheny Zone_MetaG_DW_15 (SPAdes) (version 2) ...
TCTTTCTGAAGCCCACGCGCAACCACTACGGCATCATCGGGCCGATCCCGCAGAGCGAGTTCGAGATCGAATCCATCAAAGCCAAAATCCGGGCCAACCCGCTGCTGGCCGGTGTGGATGCTGACGCCGTGAAGCCACGCGTGCTCACGCTCACCCAGTCCACCTACGATGGCGTGCTCTACAACACCGAGGCCATCAAGGAAATGCTGGACGGCTATGTTGCGAACCTGCACTTCGACGAAGCGTGGCTGCCCCATGCGGCATTTCACCCGTTCTATGGCAACTTCCACGCCATGGGCAAAAAGCGGGTTCGTCCGAAGGAGTCGGTGGTCTACGCCACGCAGTCCATCCACAAGTTGCTGGCTGGCATCAGCCAGGCCAGCCATGTGTTGGTGCAAGACTCACAAAACGTGAAGCTGGACCGCCACCTGTTCAACGAGGCGTACCTGATGCACACCAGTACCAGCCCGCAGTACGCCATTATTGCCAGCTGTGACGTGGCTGCCGCGATGATGGAGCCGCCCGGTGGCCGCGCTCTGGTGGAAGAAAGCATCATGGAGGCGCTGAACTTTCGCCGTGCCATGCGCAAGGTGGAGGCCGAGTTTGGTGAAGACGACTGGTGGTTCCAGGTGTGGGGTCCTGATACGCTGGAAGAAGAGGGCATGGGTGAGGCCAGCGACTGGGTGCTCAACCGCAAACCCGACTGGCAACCCACCGACAACGACTGGCATGGTTTTGGCGACATGGCGCCAAGCTTCAACATGCTCGACCCGATCAAAGCCACCATCGTCACGCCGGGCCTGAATCTGGACGGTCAGTTTGCGCCAACTGGTATTCCGGCTTCTATCGTCACCAAGTTTCTGGCTGAGCACGGCGTGGTCGTGGAAAAAACGGGCCTCTACAGCTTCTTCATCCTGTTCACCATCGGCATCACCAAGGGCCGCTGGAACACGTTGTTGACTGCCTTGCAGCAGTTCAAGGACGACTACGCCAAGAACCAGCCGATGTGGCGCATCCTGCCGGAGTTTTGTCAGAAGTACCCTCGTTACGAGCAGATGGGCCTGCGTGACCTGTGCCAGCACGTCCACACGCTGTATGCCAAGTACGACATTGCGCGGCTCACGACCGAGATGTACCTGAGCGATCTGACGCCCGCCATGAAGCCCACCGACGCGTTTGCTCACATTGCGCAGCGAACCACCGAGCGCGTGCCGATCGACGAGTTGGAAGGTCGCATCACCACCAGCCTGGTCACACCTTACCCACCGGGTATTCCGTTGTTGATCCCTGGCGAGGTGTTCAACAAGAAGATCGTGGACTACCTCAAGTTTGCGCGTGAGTTCAACACCCAGTGTCCTGGCTTCGAGACCGACATTCACGGCCTGGTCGAGGTGAAGGATGAAGAGGGCCGCAAGCGCTACTTTGCCGATTGCGTCAAAGCGGGTTAACCTGTGCTGTCCAAATCTGTCTGACAAGGAGTCTGAATGTTTCCCGAATACCGCGACCTGATTTCTCAACTCAAGGGCCACGACCACCACTTCACCCGTTTGTTTGACAAACACAACGCGTTGGACCAGACCATCAAAAATATGGAAGCGGGCATTGAGTCTGGCACACAGTTTGAGATTGAGCAGTTGAAAAAGGAAAAGCTGCTGCTCAAAGACGAGTTGTACGGTATCTTGCGCAAAGCGAGCACCTGATCGGTTCAGAACTGCGGAGCCCCTGGTGCTATCTCAGTGGTGGTGCCAGGGGCTTTCTGCGTATTCAGGTGCGCGGCATTTCAGCGCATCACATTCTTCATGGCCGAGCTTGCGTTGAGGCCGGCCGGTGTGGTTCGGGGTTCAAGTCGTCTCTCACCCGCAAAAAACTGGCGAAGCGAGGCAGGCCGCTGGCGTGTAGGCCTCGAAACCGGTAGGTCACCCATGCGCCCAGGGTGGGAGGTTCTTGGCGTTGTGCGTCGGTAAAGCCCGAACCCAGGCGAAACCGCCGACCATCGGCGGTTTGCACCAGCAGCGCGCCCATGAGGCCTGTGTACTTCCCCTGACCGGGCACGTAGCCTGTCACGCGCGCCTCGGCGTCTTCGTGGGTCTTGACTTTCAGCAGGTCGTCACTGCGCACGGCACGGTACAGGGCATCGCCGCGGTGCAGCATCAGACCTTCACCCCCGCTGTTCACCATGTTGTCCAGCCGTGCCATCAAATCGGCGTGACTGTTGACCTTTTCTTGGGGAACCGCTTGTACCCAGGGTTGGGCCAACGTTTTCACCAACTGTTGATATGCCGGAATGCGCTGGGTGAACGGACCAGTGTGGGCGGGCAGGTCAAACACCATGAAGCGGATGGCACGCCAAGCATCATCGTCGGGAGTTTGCTGGCGCACGGTGGAGAGCGCTTGTTCAAATCGGCCCCGGCCAGCCCACAACTCGCCATCCATCGGTACTGAGGGCCAACCCGCAGTGAACCAGCTGGGCGCTTGTACCGTTTGCCCTCCGCGCGTCAGCAAGCGCTGACCGTCCCAATAGCCCCGCAGGCCATCGTATTTTTCACTCAGCCAGTAGTCTTCAAGCGGGGTACCCGGTCGGTACACCCCAGACAACATGAGTGCAGGTGGTTGAACCGGGTCGGACTGTGACGATACAGCGGGCCACGGCAGCGCAGCAAAGAACCCTGCCAGCAACAGACTGCGCCGCGCGATCATGGCTGAGGGTTTTCGTGTAGGACTTTTTGGACAATGGCTGCAAGGCGGTTCATGGCAGCGTCCCAGCGTTTTTAGGCCACCGCGTCGCTGTCGCGGCTCACGCCTGCGGTGTGGCTGAAGCCACCGTCCACATAGGTGATTTCGGCGGTCACGCCGCTGGCCAGGTCGGACATCAAGAACGCGGCCACGTTGCCCACGTCTTCAATGGTGACGTTGCGGCGCAGCGGCGACGCGCTGGCCACCATGCCCAACAGCTTGCCAAAGTCTTTGATGCCGCTGGCGGCCAGGGTTTTGATGGGGCCGGCGCTGATGCCGTTGACCCGCATACCCTTGGGGCCGAGCGCTTCGGCCAGATAACGCACCGAGGCTTCCAGGCTGGCTTTGGCCAAGCCCATGGTGTTGTAGTTGGGCACGGTACGCAAGGCACCCAGGTAGGTCAGGGTCAGCAGAGCCGACTTGTCGTTCAACATGGGCAGCGCAGCCTTGGCCATGGCCGGGAAGCTGTAGGCGCTGATGTCGTGGGCGATGCGGAAGTTTTCGCGCGAAAGCCCGTCCAGAAAATTGCCTGCAATGGCTTCGCGCGGCGCAAAACCAATGCTGTGCACAAAACCGTCAAACTTGGGCCAAGTCAGCGACAGATCGGCAAACATTTTGTCGATCTGCTCATCGGAACCCACATCGCAGTCAAAGATCAGCTTCGAATCAAAGTCGGCGGCGAAGTCGGTGATTCGGTCTTTGAAACGCTCACCCACATAGCTGAACGCCAGTTCAGCACCCTGTTGGTGGCAAGCCTTGGCAATGCCATAGGCGATGGAGCGGTTCGACAGCACGCCCGTGATCAGCAATTTTTTGCCTGCGAGAAAACCCATTGTTCAATCTCCAAAGAAAATTCCAGCAGAATTGTCGCATGCGCCCGACACCCCACTTCCTCCGCTCCTATGCCGTCTCGGTGTTGCTGGGTGCGTGGCTGGCGCTGCTGGGCAGCCCCGTTTGGGCGGCCCACGGCTATGCGCTGTGGGGCGATCTGAAGTATCCGGCGGGCTTTACACACTTTGCGTATGTGAACCCCGCCGCACCCAAAGGCGGCGAACTGCGGTTGGTGAGCAACCTGCGGGTATCCACTTTTGACAAATACAACCCCTTTACCCTGCGCGGCAGCGCGCCCGCCTACCTGTCGAACCTGATGTTTGACACGCTGCTGGTGGGCGCGCTGGACGAAACCGGGGCCGGGTACGGCTTGCTGGCCGAAGACGTGAACGCGGCGGCTGACGGTTTGTCGGTCACTTTTCGTTTGCGCAGCAGCGCGCGTTTTAACAACGGCGACCCGGTGTTGGCCGCCGACGTGAAACACAGTTTTGACACCCTCATGGGGCCGCACACCTCGCCCGCCTACAAAACCATTTTGGAAGACGTGGCCGGGCTGGACGTGCTGGACGAGCGCACCGTGCGCTACCGTTTCAAAAAGCCCAACCGCGAACTGCCCTTGACCGTGGGTGGTCTGCCGGTGTTCAGCCGTGCCTGGGGCAACGCCATCGACCCCAAAACCGGCCTGCGCAAAACCTTTGACCAAGTGGTGATGGACCCACCCATTGGCAGCGGACCTTACAAAATTGGCACGGTGCGGTTTGGCAAAGACATCACCTATGTGCGCGACCCGGCTTACTGGGCGCGTGACCTGCCGGTGCGCCGGGGCAGCGCCAATTTCGACCGCATTTTGGTGAAAATTTACAAAGACAACACCGCCAGGCTGGAAGCATTGAAGGCAGGTGAGTTTGATCTGTTGCGTTTCTTTTCCGCTGGCGACTGGGCGCGCCGCGTCACCGGCAAACGGTTTGACAGCGGTGAACTGGTGAAAACCGAGTTCAAACACCGCCTGCCCACCGGTTTTCAGAGCTATGTGCTGAACACCCGCCGCCCGCCGCTGAACGACATGCGCGTGCGCGAAGCACTGGGCTTGGCCATGGACTACGAATGGATGAACCGCCAGATGTTCTACAACGCCTACCAGCGCGTGCAGGGCCTGTTTGGCAACACCGATTGTTCGCCCAGCGGCGCACCCAGCGTAGATGAGTTGGCGCTGCTGGAACCGTGGCGTGGGCAGATTCCCCCCGCCACGTTCGGCCCCATGTGGGTGCCGCCGCGCACCGACGGCGACAGTTCGCTGCGTGCCAATTTGCGCCGCGCCCAAGCCCTGTTGCGCGAGGCGGGCTGGACGGTGCAGGGCGGGCAGTTGCGCAACGCCCAAGGCCAGGCCATGGTGATCGAATACCTGGACAGCAACGAAAACGGCGCCCGTGTGGTCACGCCGTGGGCGCGCAACCTGGAAAAACTGGGTATTGAGCTGAAGTTTCGCCCGGTGGACTTTGCCCTGTACCAGCAGCGCTTGCGCAGCTTTGATTTCGACATCATCTCCATCGCCTACGGCGGCACCCACAACCCCGGGGCCGAATACGCCGACCTGTTTGGCAGCCAAGCGGCGAAAACCGAAGACTCGGGCAACTTTGCCGGTGTGGCCAGCCCAGCGGTGGATGCCGTGATTGCCCGCATGTCGGACGCGCCGTCAAAACCCGAATTTTTGGCCGCCTGCCGGGCGCTGGACCGCGTCATCAGCCACAGCCAATATTTGGTGCCGCAGTGGTCGGCCAACACGCACCGCATGGTCTACAACGCCCGGCGGCTCGCCCGACCCGCAGACATGCCGCCCTACGCCACAGGCGAAACCTGGGCCATTGACACCTGGTGGGCTCGCTGATGTGGTTCTACATTCTTAAACGCATCTTGCTCATGATCCCGACGCTGTTCGGGGTCTTGCTGCTGACGTTTGTGGTGATCCAGTTTGTGCCGGGCGGGCCGGTCGAGCAGTACCTGGCCGAAGCGCGCACCGGGCAGGGCGGGGCGGCGGAAGGCGGATCGGTCTACCGGGGCGCCCAGGGCGTGGACCCGCAACGGCTGGAGCAAATCAAAGCCCTGTACGGTTTCGACAAACCGGCCCACGAGCGCTTTTTTCAGATGCTGGGTCAGTTTGCACGGTTTGACCTAGGCAACAGCTTTTTTCAGAACAAGGTCGTGTCCGAGCTGATTGTGGAAAAACTGCCGGTGTCCATCAGCCTGGGTTTGTGGACCTTTTTCATCAGCTATTTGGTGGCCGTGCCCTTGGGCGTAGCCAAGGCGGTGCGCGCGGGTTCCCGGTTTGACCTGCTCACCACCTTGTTGGTGCTGATTGGCTACGCCATTCCCGGCTTTGTGTTGGGTGTGGCTTTGTTGGTGATTTTTGGCGGGCAGTTGCAGTGGTTCCCGCTGCGCGGCCTCACCTCGTCCAACTGGGAAGAACTGAGCTGGGCGGCGCGCATCGTGGACTATTTGTGGCATATCACGCTGCCCATCACGGCCATGGTGTTGGGCAGTTTTGCGGTCACCACCATGCTGACCAAAAACGCGTTTCTGGAAGAAATCCGCAAACAGTATGTGATGACGGCGCGAGCCAAAGGCCTGAGCGAGCGCCAGGTGTTGTGGAAGCACATTTTTCGCAACGCACTGATTCCCATCGTCACCGGTTTCCCCGCTGCCTTCATTGGTGCATTTTTTGTCGGTTCGCTGCTGATAGAAACTCTGTTCTCGCTCGACGGCTTGGGCCTGCTGAGCTTTGAGAGCGTGATTCGGCGCGACTACCCGGTGGTGCTGGGCACGCTGTTTTTCTTCACGCTGATTGGCTTGATCACGAAATTGATTTCTGACCTTTGTTATGTTCTGGTTGACCCACGCGTGAAGTTCGACTGATGGCCGCCTTGTCTGCATCCCCTTCCCGCCGCGCTTGGCTGCGCTTCAAGCGCAACCGCCTGGGCTACTGGAGTCTTTTGATTTTTGGTGTGTTGGTGGTGGCCAGCTTGTTTGCCGAACTGCTGTCCAACGACTGCCCGCTGGTGGTGCGCTACGAGGGAAAAACCTATTTCCCCATGGTGCAAAGCTACCCAGAAACCGTGTTCGGCGGCGACTTTGACACCGCCACCGACTACCTGGACCCGTTCATCCGCGAGCAAATCACCCGGGGCGACAACTGGGCTGTGTACGCGCCCAACCCCTACGGCCCCAAGACGCTGAATTACTTCGCGAAAGAGCCCAACCCCTCGGCCCCGACCCGTGACAACTGGCTGGGCACCGACGACCGAGGCCGCGACCTGCTGGCGCAACTCATTTACGGCTTTCGCGTCAGCGTGTTGTTTGCGCTGGCGCTCACCGTGATTGGTGTGGCGCTGGGTGTGCTCACCGGCGCCATTCAGGGCTTTTTTGGTGGCAAAACCGATTTGGCGTTTCAACGCTTCATCGAAATCTGGGGCTCCATGCCCGAGCTGTATTTGCTTATCATTTTTTCGGCGGTGTTCGCGCCCAGCATCAGCCTGCTGCTGGTGTTGCTCAGCCTGTTTGGCTGGATGGGTTTGAGCGACTATGTGCGCGCCGAATTTTTGCGCAACCGCCAACTGGACTATGTGCGCGCGGCGCGGGCCATGGGCTTGTCCAGCTGGCAAATCATCTGGCGCCATGTGCTGCCCAACAGCCTCACGCCGGTGGTCACGTTTCTGCCGTTTCGCATGAGCGCAGCCATTTTGGCGCTGACATCGTTGGACTTTTTGGGGCTGGGCGTGCCGCCGGGCACACCGTCGCTGGGTGAACTGCTGAGTCAGGGCAAAAACAACATCGACGCTTGGTGGATTTCCATGAGCACTTTTGCGGTGCTGGTGGTCACACTGCTGTTGCTCACCTTCATGGGCGACGCCCTGCGCGATGCGCTGGACCCCCGAAAGGCGGATGCATGAGTGGGCTATCCAACGTGGTGCCTTTGTTGCAACCTTTGTTGCAGGTCACCGGCCTCACCGTCTCTTTTGATGGCCAAACCGTGGTGCGCAACATCGACTTTTCCATCGCCCCCGGCGAAAAGCTGGCGCTGGTGGGCGAGTCGGGGTCGGGCAAAACCGTGTCGGCGCTGTCGCTGTTGAAGCTGGTACACAACGCGCAAGTGAGCGGTTCAGCCCTGTTGCAAGGCCGTGACCTTCTGCAAATGACCGAACACCAACTGCGAGGTGTGCGCGGTGACGAGGTGGCCATCATCTTCCAGGAGCCTATGACGGCGCTCAACCCGCTCTACACCGTGGGCGACCAAATTGCCGAGGTGTTGCAGCTCAAAAAAGGCTTGACGCCGCGCCAAGCCCATGCGGCCTGCGTGGAGCTGCTGGCGTCCACCGGCATTCCCGAGCCCGCGCGCCGCGCTGGCGCGTACCCGCACCAGCTCAGCGGCGGCCAGCGCCAGCGCGCCATGATCGCCATGGCATTGGCGAGCCAACCCAAGCTGCTGCTGGCCGACGAACCCACCACAGCGCTGGACGTGAGCCTGCGCGGGCAAATACTCGAAATGTTGTCCGACTTGCAGCGCCAACACGGCATGGCGGTGTTGCTGATCACGCACGACCTGAACTTGGTGCGGCGCTTTGCTGACCGGGTGGCGGTGATGGAGCGTGGCCTGCTGGTGGAGCAAGGCGCTGTGTCCGATGTGTTCGCCGCACCGCAACACCCGTACACCCAAATGCTGCTGGCCAGCAAACCCGAACGCCATGTATCGGAAACCGCCGCCGAACCCGCTGCACCGCCCGTGTTGCAGGCCCGGCAGATGCGGGTCAGCTACCCCGTGCCCTTGCCGGGCTTGAAAGGCTGGTTCCAAAAAGGCGCTTATGTGGCGGTGCAGGGTGCCGACCTGGACTTGGCACCCGGCCAAACGCTGGGCGTGATGGGCGAGTCGGGCTCCGGCAAGTCCACCCTGGCGCTGGCTGCGCTGGGGCTGCTGCCGCACCAAGGCAGCCTGCGTGTGGCGGGCACCGACTGGGCCGAGGCGCTGCGCAACCGCCAAACCCGAGCCTTGCGCCAGCGCATCCAGGTGGTGTTTCAAGACCCGTTTTCTTCGCTCTCGCCGCGCATGACCATCGAGCAAATCGTGGGCGAGGGGCTGCTGGTCCACGAGCCCCAGTTGCCAGCCGACCAACGGCGCCAGCGCGTGGTGGCTGCGCTGGCTGAGGTGGGTCTGGTGCAAGACCCGAACCAGGCGGGTGACTGGCTACAACGCTATCCGCACGAGTTTTCGGGCGGGCAACGCCAGCGCTTGGCCATTGCACGGGCGTTGATTGTGGGTCCGCAGGTGCTGGTGCTCGACGAGCCCACCAGCGCACTGGATGTGACGGTACAAAAGCAGGTGCTCAGCCTGTTGCAACGGCTGCAACGCGAGCGCGGGCTGAGCTATTTGCTGATCACGCACGATGTGGATGTGATCCGGGCCATGGCCCACCAGGTGCTTGTGATGAAAGATGGCGAGGTGGTGGAGCAGGGTCCAGTGCAGCAGGTGTTGCAACGGCCAACCCATCCTTACACACGGACGTTGGTGCAGGCAACAGCCTGAGCGGCTTGTATCCGCATACTACGGTCCTGCGGGTTTCAGTCCGTCTGGGTCGCACGCACAGCAGCCGTGTTGCCGCTGCGTCATACTTGACTTTTATCAACCACCCACCGGCGCCAACCCGCTATAAAGACGGGTTGCGTCCGGCCTATGGCCCATGGACATTCGAATGAACGATCGCTCATCCACCCTGCCCAAACCGCCCGTCCCGATTTCTATGCGCTCGCCGCTGCGTTGGCTGGCGTTGGGCTGGGCCGATCTGCGTCGCAATCCAGCACCCGGTCTGTGGCACGGCTTGCTGCTGGCCGCCGGAGGCTGGTTGCTGCTGTGGGGCGCTCGCGACCAATTCTGGTTGCTGGCGGGTGCCTTTTCTGGCTTCCTGATCGTGGCACCGATTCTGGCCACAGGTCTGTACCACGTCAGTCGGGCCTGCAACAGCGGTCGCTGTGTGGGTATGCCTGAAGTCATTGCACTGTGGCGCTCGGGTGATGGCCGATTGGTGCGTTTCGGATTGTTGTTGGGTCTGGCGGGCACAGGCTGGGTCCTGACTTCGGCGGGGCTGATCACGCTGTGGTCACCCGAACCGATCCACAAACCCATGGATTTCCTGCGTCACGTGGTGCTGGTCCGCGAGATGGGGCTGTTTGAAGTCTGGTTGCTGCTGGGTGCGCTGCTGGCCGCTCCGGTGTTTGCTTCCAGTGTTGTGGCCATACCCATGCTGGTCGATACCTCCGTTCCCGTCAGCATGGCGGTGGCCGACAGCTGGCGTGCGGTAGCCAACCATCCAGCGCCCATGGCTTTCTGGGCGGTGCTGATTGGCATACTGGTCGGCCTAGGCATGCTCACCGCGCTGCTCGGTTTGATTGTGACGATTCCCCTGATTGCTCACGCCAGTTGGCACGCTTACTGTGACCTCACGCAGCGACCAGCTTCATGGCTGCCCAGCGGCGCAGAGAAGGGCGGAGGTTAATGTATGGAAGCAACCCTGCTGGGCTATACCGAAGGACAGATCGCTCAATTTGGACTGACGTTTGGTGTCGGCGCCTTTATTTTGTACATGCTGTTCATTGTGCTGAATCTGGCGCTGGAGTCCAAGGCTGGCAAATTTGGCACCTTTATTCTGTTTCTCGTGCTGTCGTTCGGCATGTTGGGTTTCCTCGCGAAAAACATCATTCAATGGGTTTTGGGACTCTGACACCTTGGTTTGACCCACAGATCGCAGGTTTTCCGTATGGCATGCGCCTTGCTGGCTACGCGCACCCGTGGATCCGTCGCATATACCTGACTTGGGTGGAGCGATGGTCAATCTTGCAAACATCCTGTTAACCGGGTTACAATGCGAGCTTCACGACCAAATGGGCGGGTTACTACCGGCCCATTTTTTTTGGCCGAACGCTTTTACACCCACACAAACCCTTAGGGCAGACACCGCACACGATGGCCTGGCAAGAAACCGTTGAACAAACCGTCACTGGACTGGGTTTTGACCTGGTGGAGTTGGAGCGCTCTGGCAGTGGTTTATTGCGTGTGACCATCGACTGGCCTTGGCAGCAGCCTCAGGCTGGTGAAGAGGCGCCTGTTGAGCGCTTTGTGACGGTCGAAGATTGTGAAAAAATCACCCGCCAACTGCAGTATCTGCTGGAGGTCGAGGGGCTTGAGTACCGCCGCCTTGAAGTGGGTTCGCCGGGTATCGACCGACCGCTCAAGCGTGAGGCAGATTACGTGCGGTTTGAAGGTCATGTGGTGGACATCACTCTGAAAGCGCCTATTGGTGTTACCAGTTCAGATGTTTCGGCCAACCGAAAGAAGTTTCGCGGTGCGCTGGAGCGTGCGGATGATGGCGTGCAGTGGCAGGTGGTCTGGAGCGATGTGCCTGAGACAAAGCCAGGGGCCCGTGTGAGTAAAAAACGCGTCCCGCCGCCTCTTCAGGCGCTGGTTTTTACGTTGGACGATATCCAGCAGGCCAGGCTGGCGCCTATTGTGAGCTTCAAGGGCCGGCAGGCCCCGGGTGCGTCTGTTCCCGAGTGATCTGCGTACTGCGCGCAAACGAATGCAAAAAACTGTGTTGACTCTGAAAAAAATATCCGGAAAGGTGGGCGAGTAAATGAACCGCGAAATGTTGATGCTGATTGATGCCATCTCCCGCGAGAAGAACGTCGAGCGCGACGTGGTGCTTGGTGCGGTGGAGTTGGCGTTGGCCTCGGCCACCAAAAAACTCTACAAGGGCGATGTGGATATCCGCGTGGCCATGGATCCCGATACTGGCGCCTACGAGACTTTCCGTCGCTGGTTGGTGGTGCCCGATGAAGCGGGGTTGCAAAACCCGGACGCCGAAGAGTTGTTGACCGACGCTCGCGAAGAGCTTGCCGACATCGAAGAGGGCGACTTTATTGAAAAGCCCGTAGAAAGTGTGCCCATTGGCCGGATCGGTGCGATGGCGGCCAAGCAGGTGATCTTGCAAAAAATCCGCGATGCCGAACGCGAAATGTTGCTGAACGACTTCATGTCGCGCGGCGACAAGATTTTTGTCGGTACCGTCAAGCGCATGGACAAGGGCGACCTGATCGTGGAAAGCGGCCGTGTCGAAGGTCGTCTGCGTCGCAGTGAAATGATTCCCAAGGAGAACTTCCGCAATGGCGATCGTGTGCGCGCCATGATCATGGAGGTGGACCTGACGCTGCGCGGTGCGCCCATTTTGTTGTCGCGCTCGGCGCCTGAGTTCATGATTGAACTCTTCCGCCTGGAAGTGCCAGAGATAGAGCAGGGTCTGCTTGAGATCAAGACCTGTGCCCGCGATCCGGGTTCGCGTGCCAAGATTGCTGTGCACACCCTCGACAAGCGCATCGACCCTATCGGTACCTGTGTGGGTGTTCGCGGCTCACGCGTCAACGGTGTGACCAACGAGCTCGCAGGAGAGCGTGTGGACATCGTGTTGTGGAGTGCAGATCCGGCCCAGTTCGTGATTGGCGCTCTTGCTCCAGCCAACGTGCAATCCATTGTGGTTGATGAAGAGCGTCACGCCATGGATGTCGTGGTAGACGAGGAAAACCTGGCGATTGCCATTGGTCGCGGTGGTCAAAATGTCCGACTGGCGTCCGAGTTGACCGGTTGGCGCATCAATATCATGACGGCCGACGAGTCCGCTCAAAAGCAAGCGGAAGAAGCCGATGGCATCCGAAAGATTTTCATGGCCAAGTTGGACGTGGATCAGGAAATTGCCGATATCCTGATTGATGAAGGATTCACCAGTCTCGAAGAAGTGGCCTACGTACCCATTCAGGAAATGCTCGAAATCGAATCGTTCGATGAAGGTACCGTCAATGAGTTGCGCACCCGCGCCAAGGATGCCTTGCTCACCATGGAAATCGCCCGCGAAGAAAGCGTCGAAGAAGTTTCGCAGGATCTGCGCGATCTCAAAGGTGTCACGCTCGATCTGGTTGCCAAACTCGCCGATGGCGGGATTCACACCCGTGACGAGTTGGCCGATCTGGCTACCGACGAGTTGACTGAGATGACCGGTCAAACGCCTGAAGATGCTACTGCGCTGATCATGCTGGCCCGCGCTCACTGGTTTGCCGGTGACGAAGCGCAACCCACGACCTGATCAACGGAGGCCCCTGCGGAGAAAAGAAACTATGACCAGTACCACTGTCGCCGAATTGGCTGCCGAGCTCAACAAGCCTACCTCCCTTTTGCTGGAGCAACTCTCCGCATCCGGGGTCCCCAAGAGATCTGGATCCGATCCGATCTCCGAATCTGACAAGCAAATGCTGCTGAGCCACCTCAAGGCCAGCCATGGCACGGCAGGCGGTGAGCGTAAAAAAATCACCTTGGTGAAGAAGTCCACCTCGGAGATCAAGCAGGCCGATGCCACCGGCCGCGCGCGAACCATTCAGGTGGAAGTGCGCAAGAAGCGCACCTTCATCAAGCGCGAGGACGAGATCGTGGTGCCTGCAGAGCCGCCGGTGGCTGAGCGTGTGGAGGCGGTTGAACCCGTTTCTGCTGTAGACACAGCCGAGCTGACTCGGCGTGAAGAAGATGCTCGTCGACAGGCCGAGCTGCTGCGACGCCAAGAAGAAGAGCTGGCTCAAAAACGCCGAGATCGCGAAGCCGAAGAAGCCAAGCGGGTCGAAGCGGAGAAAGCCCGTGCAGCGGCTGAAGCCGCGCAAGCCGCAGCGGCAGCCAAAGCCGCCGCCGCTGCCAAGGCTGCTGCCGCTGCCGCTGCAACCGAGGCTCCTGCTGCACCC
>Ga0209066_10005475_pt1 | contig 13379 bp, 12 predicted proteins | sample All_14_2_FD_187198 | JGI IMG/M metagenome (GOLD analysis project Ga0209066, IMG submission 187198) | Freshwater microbial communities in response to fracking from Pennsylvania, USA - Allegheny Zone_MetaG_DW_15 (SPAdes) (version 2) ...
TTTTTCTAAAATATTAAGAAATATAATATACTTTTTCAGGAAAACTAGTTTATTTTTCCTTCAACAATTGATAATATTATCCTCTCCATTTCAATCGTTTTCGCCACGATTTCATTTCCTTTTTCAATATAGCTTTGAGTTACGGTTTTATCTTTTAAACCAGCAGCATTAATTTTAACATTTAAGAATGCACCCATAACACCAGAACGTGCTGCTAATGCGCCTACTCCAGCATCGGTAACTGAGTTTGGATTTCCGTGCTCAGCCATTGCTTTTACTACTTCCATTGACTCGTAGCATAGCTGCATAACTTTGAAAGGAACTTCAATAGCATACAAAGTGGCTTCTTCTATTGCTTTTGTTCGAGCGGCTTTTTCCTCATCAGTGCCTTTTGGTAAACCAAATGCATTCATAATCTTGTTGAAAGCATTGGTATCCTCATCAACCATTTTGGTAAGCTGTTCCATGTAGTATTTGCCTTTCTCAGCCCAGCTGGAGAACTCCTCCCAACGCTCATCCCAACCTGCCTTGTGCGACGATAGGTTTGCAACCATAGTTGCAAGTGCAGCACCAAACGCTCCCATAGCAGCAGAAATAGAGCCGCCTCCAGGGGCTGGAGATTCAGATGCAGTTTCCTGTGCAAATTTCTCCAAGGATAAATCAACTAGTTTCTTGGAATTCTTATCCTCAAGGATGTACTCAATAATTTTCTTGTCTGGGTCGAATGGATAAAGTTCATCCAATCCCATTGACTTAACGGCAATCTTAATAATCTCTCTATCGGGAATACCTGTTGAGCGTTGCTGTTTACGTAGGAAGTATTTTCCGGCATCGAGCATTGCGCTTAATGGTAAAACACCTACAATTTCGGAACCAGTTGCACGCAATCCGCGCTCTGTGGCACGTTTGTTTGCCTCCTCAAATGCTATATGTAAAGGTGTAACGGTAATATCGGTTAGGTTGATAGATACCTGTGCAATTCCAAACTCATCGATAAACCAGCCAATGGCTTTACAAGCCTTAAGTGCACCTGGAATCCAAATCTCGTTCCCTTTTTCGTCTAAAGCAATTTTGCCAGTATATGGGTTTCCAACACGCTGTGGACGACCTTTCTCACGAATATCAAAAGCAATTGCATTGGCACGACGGGTTGATGTGGTGTTCAAGTTAACATTGTATGCAACTAAGAAATTACGTGCACCAACAGCAATAGCACCAGTTTGAGGCAAGAATTTGGCTGGACCAAAATCGGGTTTCCAAGCAGCATCCTTCATCTTGTTGGGCAAACCTTCGTACTCCCCTGCCCTACAGTTGGCTAAGTTTCTACGTTTCTCCTCGAATGCGGCAAACTCGTAGCAATAAACAGGAATACCTAACTCCTCGCCTATGCGTTTTGCCAATTTGCGAGCGTAAACAACCACCTCGTCCATTGTAATGTTAGCAACTGGTACTAAAGGGCAAACGTCGGTTGCTCCAAAACGTGGATGCGCTCCATGGTGCTTGCTCATATCAATCAGTTCCATTGCTTTGCGAGTTGCACGAAAAGCAGCCTCTATAACCTCGTCGGGTGTACCAACAAATGTTACCACTGTGCGGTTAGTTGCCTTACCTGGGTCAACATCAATCAGTTTTACGCCTTCAACGGCTTCAATCTCATTAGTAATTTGCTTAATAATTCCCATATCGCACCCTTCGGAGAAATTGGGAACGCATTCGATAAGTTTTTTGCCACTCATTATAGTAAAGGATAATTAGTAATTGAGTTATTAAGTTATTTAGTATTTGCGAACACTCGCTTAAGGATATCGTTTACCCGTGCTGCCGGATTTTCGCGGATGCTTTTTTCCTCCTTAGCAATAAGTATGAATAATCCGTCGATAGCTTTTTGGATAACATAATCCTCAAGGTTTGGATTTACAGCCTTGCCACCTGTTAGTAAGGTTATTCTATTGTAGTTAGTTGCCAATGGCTCCCAGTACGATGTTAGGTTTACCTTATTAATAGCATCGCGGGCAATTGGTTTAAACGCTGTTTGAAGTTGACTCGAAGTTGTCCTCTTTAAATACTCTGTAGCAGCATTATCCTCACCTTTAAGAATTCCCATCGCATCAGAAATAGTCATTGAGGTAATGGCATCAACAAAAATAGGTAGAGCCTTTTTCGTAGCTTCCTCAGCAGCGCGATTCAATGTCAAAGTAAATTCATCAACCTGCTTGGTGAACCCTGCTTTAATCAAAGTGCTTTTAACCTTCTCTGCTTCAGGAGGGAAAGGGATAAAAATTTGAGAATTCTTAAAAAAACCATCAGTTTGAGAAACTAATCCAGTTGAGTTTTTTGCACCAACCTTAAGCGCTTCCTTTAAGCCCTCAGTAATTTCGGCTGTAGTTAAAGGTTTACTTCCTGTAGGAATTGACGTTGGAAATGATGTTGGAATTGAAATCTCAGCGCACGATACCATTATTAACAGTAACGATGCAATTAAAGATGTTCTCATAGTTTTTGTATTTAATCACCATTGATGATTTTGCCATTCAAAATAACCACATCAACTAAATCTGTTGTGTAGGCGTAAGGCATAAACTCAACGGATGGAATTGGCTTAGTGATAAATACATTTGCTACCTTACCCTTGCAAATGCTACCGTGCGTATCGGAAATACCCATTGCGTAAGCACCGTTGATAGTTGTAGCATTAACAACCTCTTCGGGTAGCATTCTCAACTTAATGCATCCTAACGACATAATGAATTTCATATCGCCCGAAGGTGATGAGCCTGGGTTATAGTCCGACGCCAGTGCAACAGGCAAACCAGTCTGAATCATTTTGCGAACAGGTGGGTCTATCATCCCTAAGAAGAATGCTGCCCCGGGCAAAAGTGTTGGCATTGTCTCGGAACCGAGGAGTGCTTTAATCTCATCATCGCCTGTAAACTCCAAATGGTCGACCGATAATGCACCGTACTTTACACCAACCTGAATACCACCTGAAAAATCCAACTCGTTGGCGTGAATTTTTGGACGAAGTCCGTACTTAATGCCGGCCATAAGGATTCGCTCAGTATCCTCAACGGTAAAGAATCCCTTATCGCAGAACACATCAATATAATCAGCCAAGTCATCAGCAGCTACCTGAGGTATCATCTCGTTGATAATCAAATCAACATAATCTGACTGCTTTCCTTTATACTCCGCAGGTACAGCGTGTGCACCTAAAAAGTTAGCCTTAATAGTAATAGGTGTATTCTCCTTTAATCGACGAATAACCCTTAACATTTTTAATTCGTTCTTGGTATTAAGGCCGTAACCACTCTTAATTTCAACGGCTCCAGTTCCTTTGTGAATAATCTCGTTGATTCGCTGTAACGCCTGCTCGTAAAGTTCATCTTCCGATGCCTGTGCCAAACGCTTAGCTGAGTTCAGAATTCCACCACCTCGTTTAGCTATCTCCTCGTACGATAATCCCTTTATCTTATCGGTATACTCTATTTCGCGACTTCCTGCGTAAACGATATGTGTGTGCGAATCGCAAAACGATGGGAAAACCATTCTGTCGTGTGCGTTATAAATAAATACATCGCCAGAAAGTGACGATAACTCTGGAGCCTTATCCATAGTACCATAATCCTTGATAATTCCATCTTGCATCAACAAAAAGGCATTATCAATACTATTCAATTTGGACATATCGGCACCAGCAACCCATTTAGCAGGCGTTTTTTCGACCTGAACAAGCTTTTTTATGTTAAGTATAAGAATTTGCATTGTAGTAATCTTATTTGGGGGTCGAAGTTAAAGAATTAAGTTTTAAGTGAAAAGTTAAAACTTAAAAGAAATATCTACAGATATTTAAGAACATGTTTAGAGAAATAGATAATGTAGAATGTTGAATTATGGATAAAATAATTTAAAAGAAAACAGCCCTAAGTTTTTCTCAGGGCTGTTTTTAAAGATATCCTAGAATGATTTAATTTTGGCGGCAACCTTTTGGGCCACGTCAGTTCCAACAAAAACTACTAATCCTTTACATATACCATCGGCAAGATGAGGTAAATCCTCCTTAACTATCGCCTCCTCCGTTTTTCCAATTCTTTGAACTTGCGACTTTAAAACGCCTTTAGCCATAAACTCCCCTACCAAAGGAGAAAGCACGCTATATATTTGTTGGGCGTAAGTGTTATTATACGTTGTCATAGGTCAACCCTTTCGTTAAGCGATTTCATCAACTCCATTTGATATGATCCCGCAAGGGCAATAGACAAGTACCCAAAATTCCAAGCCAAATCAATTGGGTTCCCACTTCCGTACAAATCCTGCCAACTAAGGTAGGAATAAAGCAAATCGGCCACAGTGAAGCAGATGTAGCCTAATGCAAGCAATCGCCATGGCATCGAGATAGTACTTCGACCAAATAGACTAGTAATATACATCAGTATCAATGCTGGTATAACCAGAAGAACATCGCCTACAGGGTAATAGAGGTAGAATACTTTGGATAGTAAATCAGTTTCGTCATCTTTAATAATAGGTATTAACAGAAACACTATTACTGCAAACGCTATTATTGCAATAACAACGGATAGAAAGCCATACATCTTGGTATTTCCCATAGGAAAACCACCTTTCTTGTATCCATAGAACATCAGCGCCATTCCAGAGAAAAGAGGGATGTAGCCGGCACACCATACATAATCGGCAATACTGGGGAAGTTCTCATTCATATCACTTCCTATGCCTATTTCTAATATAGCATAAAGCGATTCTGCTAAAAAGAAAAGAACAACACCCAAAAGGGTTAGTAGCCATGATATTTTAGCAAAATCGTACTCTTTAAACTGTCGGTAAGCCTTAAATAAGAAGTAAACTGCGACAATAGCACAAAGGACAGGAAGTAAATCGCTTACATAAAGCAGCAAGCGCTCACCACCAACCTTTGTGAGGAAAATAAAGAGATTAAACAGCATTATCAATGCAGTAAAAATCCATAATTGGGTGGTTTTTTTCATGTACTTAAAGTTTATTAAGTTTTTGTATATCAGCAGTATTTGTTTCTCACTTATTGTTAAAGAACAAGCATGCACACATGGAATACCCATGTTTTAATAATTGCATATGGCATAAAATATTACATGGGCATTTCATAATATCAATGTTTATTAATGTAGCCTAATAAATTTACATATTTATTTGACTAACAAACACTTTTTGACAATACTTTTTTCAAAACACGATATCAACCTCCATAAAAAAATCAACAAAAAAGCCCTCCAATACTCTGATATGAAAAAAAATAAAAAAAATTCAAGTTTGTAACATATGATACATTCCGCGGAGGTGGGTTGCCATACTTTTGTATCAAGAAAAACAAATTGAAAATGAACAAAAAGTTTTTCGAGAAATTATAACTGAGTAAAAAACAAAAACTAAAAATATGAAACGAGACATTATTACTATAGACAGAGACAAATGTAACGGATGCGGACTATGTGTTAGCGGATGTCACGAAGGTGCATTGCAACTAATAGACAATAAAGCTGTACTTATAAGCGAATTAATGTGCGATGGTCTTGGAGCTTGCATAGGTGAATGCCCTGAGGGTGCAATAACCATTGAGCATCGCGAAGCAGAGGCTTACGACGAGGCTCTAACAATCAGTAAGATGGTTGGTAACGGCAAAAACACTGTGGTTGCTCACCTTAAACACCTTAAAGATTACAATGAGAAGGAATACTTACGTCAGGGTGTTGAATGGTTACTAGCTAACAGAGATAAACTAAACTTTAACTTAGACGAAGTTATGCAGGAAGTTCACAATCACTCAAAAGGATCCGCTTGCGGATGCGGCGATAATCAGCCAAAGCAACCTCAAGTTCAAGTTCAGCAACAAGCACATCATCACGGTGGAGGTTGCCCAGGTTCAGCGGCACGCAGTTTTGGAGGTGGAATGGCAATGGCTCAGGATAACGCAATGGTTTCAGGCAAGTCGGAACTTACGCACTGGCCTGTTCAGTTACACCTTATCAATCCACAATCGGGTCATTTCCGTGGCTCAAACTTACTACTTGCGGCCGATTGCGTAGCATTCTCGCTTGGCAACTTCCACAGCAACTACCTCAAAGGAAAAACGTTGGCCATTGCTTGTCCAAAACTCGACTCCAACAAGGAATCGTACATCGAGAAAATCACTTCGCTTATTGATGATGCACAGGTTGATACAATTACTGTAATGAAAATGGAAGTTCCTTGCTGCGGTGGTCTACTTCAACTAGCAAAAATGGCAATGGAGCGCGCAAAACGCAAAGTGCCAATCAAGGTTATGACAGTTGGTATTCAGGGAGATATACTGGAATCAACTTGGGTGTAATAAACTGTTATCTGTTCTCAGTTATGCGTTAGGAGTTAAAACCAAAAATGGCAACTAACAACTTAATATTCAATTAACTTAATAACTAATATCTTAATAACTTTCAATTATGAGTATGTTCTGTTTTCAATGCCAAGAGGCAGCAAAAGGCACAGGTTGTACAATTAAAGGTGTGTGCGGAAAATCCGACGACCTAGCAAATATGATGGACCTGTTAATGTTCGTAACAAAAGGAGTTAGCGTATATAGCGTTGCACTCCGCGAGCAAAAGGGGTACGAAAATCCAATCGTGAACAAGTTTGTATTCGATAGTTTGTTCACTACCATTACCAATGCAAATTTCGACAAAAAGGTTATAGAGAACCGTGTAACTAAGGGCTTAGAACTTCGCGAAATGCTTAAGGCAGAAGCTGCAAAGCAAGGCGTAAAGGTTGATACATCGTTTGAGGGAACAACTTGGACATCGAGACCTGAACTGTATGAGGCAAAATCAATGACAGTAGGTGTTCTTGCCGAAACAAACGAAGATAAACGTTCTTTAAAAGAACTGATTATTTACGGTGTAAAAGGTATGGCTGCTTACGTTGAGCACGCATACAACCTAGGTCACGAGGATGTTGCAAACTATGCTTTTATGCAAAAGGCTCTTGCCGAGATTACCAAAGATTTATCAGTTGATGCATTGGTTGGTCTTACCCTTGAAACTGGCAAATTAGGTGTTAATGCAATGGCATTGCTCGATAAAGCAAACACTACCAGCTATGGTAATCCTGAGATAACTAAGGTTAACATTGGCGTAAGCAACAAACCTGGTATCCTTATCAGCGGTCACGACCTAAAGGATATGGAAGAGTTACTTGCTCAAACCGAAGGAACTGGAGTTGATGTTTACACCCACAGCGAAATGCTTCCTGCAAACTACTACCCTGCTTTCAAGAAATACAAACATTTTGTAGGAAACTACGGTAGCAGCTGGTGGCGCCAGAAAGAAGATTTCGAAACCTTCAATGGTCCAATCCTTTTCACCACAAACTGTATTGTTCCTCCATCAAACACCTCAACATATAAGGATAGAGTATTCACCACAGGTGCTGCTGGCTACCCAGGAAGCAAACACATTGCAGACCGTGAGCCTGGCAAACAAAAAGATTTCTCGGAGATTATTGCTTTAGCAAAAACCTGCAAGGCTCCAACCGAGATTGAAACTGGCGAGATTATTGGTGGATTTGCACACGCACAGGTATTTGCTTTAGCCGATAAAGTTGTTGATGCAGTTAAGAGTGGTGCTATCCGCAAGTTCATTGTAATGGCTGGTTGCGATGGTAGAATGAAGGACCGCGATTACTATACTCAATTTGCTCAAAAACTTCCAAAGGATACAGTTATTCTAACCGCAGGTTGCGCTAAGTACCGTTACAATAAACTTCCATTGGGTGATATAGGTGGTATTCCACGTGTACTTGACGCTGGTCAGTGTAACGATTCTTACTCATTAGCAGTTATTGCCCTTAAATTAAAAGAGGTGTTCCAACTTAACGATATCAACGAGTTACCAATTGCTTACAACATTGCTTGGTACGAGCAAAAGGCAGTAATAGTTCTTCTTGCACTACTTCACTTAGGCGTGAAGAATATCCACCTCGGCCCAACATTGCCAGCATTCCTATCGCCAAACGTTGCAAAAGTATTGGTTGAGAACTTTGGAATTGGCGGAATTACTACAGTTGATGAGGACATCAAATTAATGGTAGGATAAAAACAACTAAACGCGATGGCGCGATGGCGCAAAGAAAAAACTTTGCGTCTTAGCGCCTTAGCGTTCAAATTTTATAACTATGACAAACGAATTTCCAAAAGGAGCAAAATTTAACTTCGCAACAGAAGTTGATTATAGCAATGGAGGAATTGTAAGCAAGAATGTGCTTAAACGCCCCACCGGTAATATATCTCTTTTCGCTTTCGATAAAGGCGAAGGTTTGAGCGAACACACGGCTCCATTCGATGCAATGGTTCAGGTCATTGAAGGTAAAGCAAGAATCGTTATTGGTGGAAATCCACACGATTTAGTAGCGGGCGAAACTATTATTATGCCTGCAAATATTACTCATGCACTACAGGCTACAGAGCGCTTTAAAATGGTGCTAACCATGATAAAAGAATAACAGTTGGCTTGTTAATAAAGCTAAAAAAGGTCGATAAGTAGTACAACTTATCGACCTTTTTCTTAAATAAAAAGTGGGTAAGCTACTTATATCGCACCGCTACAACCACATACCCTTGCTACCTTCCGGTCCTGGGGGAGTTCTGCAGGAGCTGGTCGTATAAGACTTACCCGGTGCAAAGGTAACAAGTTTATTATTCGTTGCAAACTCTTTAATGATTTTTTCGCAATTTGTCTATATTTGCATTGAAACTAAATCATTTAAAATTATGAATAATAAAACTAACCCTCTACTCATCAGTTCCATGACCTATGGACTGTACCTAGGAATTGTAATGGTAATTTTCTCACTTTTGATGTATTTGCTCGATATAAAACCAATTGGTTTTATGATGCCAATGGTTTTGTTTATTATATCGCTAGCAATTACTTTTTTTGGCATTTTCTACTCTACTAAAAAGATAAAGAATGACTTGCTTGGTGGAGAATTGACATTCGGACAAGGCTTCATGATTGGCTTATTAGTAGTTTTCTTTGCTTCAATTATATCTGCAGTATACGGCTACATCCAATCAACAATAATTGACCCCGACTACATGCGCAATATTATGGAGGCTCAAAAAGAGTGGATGTACGAGTTTATGAGTAGCAAAGGTGTTGCTGAAGATCAAATTGAAAAAGCAATAGAAGGAATTGATGCAAAAATGAACGACATAAATCCTGTAAAAACAATATTTACAACCATACTATCAGGTACAATATTTGGAGCAATCGTTTCGCTAATAACTGCTGCAATTCTTAAAAAGAAAAACGACAACCCTTTCACAAACACTCAAGTAATTGAGTAATTAATATTACACTCAGCATGGATATTTCTGTTATTGTTCCGCTTTACAACGAGGAAGAGTCGTTACCAGAATTAATGGAGTGGATTTCGCGTGTGATGCATCAGCACAATTTCTCGTACGAGGTAATTATGATTGATGATGGTAGTAACGATTCCAGCTGGAGCGTTATTGAAAGTTTAAAACAGAAATATTCAACCGTAAGGGGAATAAAATTTCGCCGAAACTACGGCAAATCGGCTGCTCTGCAGGTTGGCTTTACCGCCTCAAAAGGCGATGTGGTAATTACCATGGATGCCGACCTGCAGGACAGCCCCGATGAAATTCCTGAACTTTACAGAATGATTAAAGAGGACGGTTTCGATATTGTATCGGGCTGGAAAAAGAAACGCCACGATCCTCTTTTTACAAAGAGAATCCCAAGTAAATTATATAACGGAACAGTTCGCAGAGTTACTGGAATAAAACTTCACGACATGAATTGTGGGCTTAAAGCCTATAAGGGTCGTGTGGTGAAAAGCGTAGAGGTTTATGGCGAAATGCATCGCTATATTCCCGTGCTGGCCAAACAAGCTGGGTTCAAAAAAATTGGCGAAAAGGTAGTTCATCACCAGGAACGAAAGTACGGCATATCGAAATTTGGATGGGAACGATTTATAAATGGATTTCTCGATTTAATGTCCGTAACCTTTGTTTCCAAATTTGGGAAACGCCCCATGCACTTCTTTGGAACATTAGGTACACTGATGTTTATGTCTGGTGGCGTAATTTCATTATGGCTTATAATCAGTAAACTCTGGGCTCAAGCACATCAACTCAAATACAGACCTGTAACCGATCAGCCATTGTTTTACATTGCCTTGGTTATTGCAATTATTGGGGTTCAGTTCTTTATGGCAGGATTCATAGGCGAATTGGTTTCGCGTAGTTCCGCCGACCGAAATCAGTACCTTATCGAGAAGGATACCGATGCATAGTAAGTAATGCTTATCAAATTTTACTAGTATGAGAATATTATCTTTTCTAGTAGTATTGTTTCCAATTATCTCGCTTGCTCAAGGAGCGGATAATTTGAAGCAGAGAACCGACTCTTTACTGTCGATTACCATAAAATCAACTCGCAATCCCGATTCCACAAAAAGAATACTTGCCCAAGTTGAAAAATTGGCTCAAGAAAAGGGCGATTCGGATGTGCTTTCTAGCATATGGAGCAGGTACGGATTTGTAAATTACTGGACGGGGCGGTATCCTGTTGCAATTGATTATTACAGTAAAGCAAAGCACTATCATTTAGGTAATAATGATAGCATTAATGCTGCCTGGAAGGGTTACATGATTGGCTTGACTTATAAATACTGGGGAAAATATCATGAGGCGCAAAAGGAAATTCAGGAAAACATAAAACTCTTCGAGAAAATTGGTGATGAGGATGGTATACTCAATTGCTATATTGTATCGGGTTACATAAATGAGGCTTGGGGTAATTTTGATGAGGCTGAACGAATTTGCCGATATACTTTACAAATGGCCAAAGAACAAAGCAATCCTAATGCTGAAGCCTACTCTTTACTGGCCATAGGAAATGCATTCCTTTCAAAGAGTAAAATCGACTCCGCCTATATCTATATCGATAATTCTCACAAAAAATTCATTGAAAGTTCCGATAATTACGGAATTGCTTTAGTTAATAGAGATCTTGGTACATATTATCTGCTCAAGGGAAACACAAACAAATCTCTATTCCATTTAAAAACTGGGCTCGAAATCCTTAAGTCAAGTTCCAACAATAGAGGATACTCCGAGATTCTAGCAATAATTGGAAAAGTTTACCTTGAAAGAAAGGACTACGAAAATGCTGTGAAAAACCTTGAAGAATCACAGCGGCTTGCACTAGAAATGGAACTTTACGAGGATATTATCAAGAATTTTCAGAGCCTTTCTATAGCGTACGAAAAATGGGGTAAATACGACTCCGCTTTAAAATGTATTCAGAAATATACTCACCTAAAGGATTCAATTTTTAACGCCGAAAAACACTTTCAGATTGCTGAACTCCAAACACAGTACGAAACAGAGAAGAAAGAGCAACAAATTGCGCTACAAAATATTAAACTCGATAAAAATAAATCGATACAACGTTTGCTGATACTTGCCTTTGTACTTGCCTCAACATTGGCCTTCTTTTCGTTCCGATGGTATAGAATAAAAAAACGCGACAATCAACTTCTGAGTGAGCAAAAAAGATTGATAGAGCAGAAAAACACTCAAATTACCGATAGTATCAACTACGCAAAACGAATTCAGGGTGTCTTGCTAGGGAAATCATCAACCTTGCCTAAGCCCGTTAAGGATTTATTCATACTATATCAACCCAAAGATATTGTTAGTGGAGATTTTTACTTTATAAAGGAATACCAAAACTATACTGTAATTGCGGCTGCCGACTGTACTGGTCATGGAGTACCCGGTGCATTTATGAGCATGCTTGGTGTAACATTGATGAACGAGGTGTTTACATACTCCAATCCTAGAAGCGCAGCAGAAGTACTGGAGGAAATGCGAATCAAAGTTAAAGAAGCCCTAAACCAGACCGAGTATAAAACTGAGGCCAAGGATGGGATGGATATGGCTTTGTGTATAATTGATAAATCAAAAAACCAGTTACAATACTCAGGAGCATATAACTCACTATACCTTGTTCGAAACAATGAATTAACCGAGTACAAGGCTGTTCGGAATCCTGTTGGTGTGCATATGAAGGAGTTACCGTTCCAAAATGAGGTTGTTAATTTTGAAACCAACGACCAGTTTTACATCTTCTCCGATGGTTATGCCGACCAGGTTGGAGGTTCTTCATATCAAAAATTCAAAATAGTGGAGTTCCGAAAATTAATACATTCTATAAGTAGCCTGCCAATGAATGAGCAAGCCTCTAAGTTGGAAAGCACCATTCAGATTTGGAAAGGATCCACCGACCAAACCGACGATATGCTGGTGGTTGGATTCAAAATGTAAAATATCTATTCTAAACTATTTTAGTTTTTCTGCTCAACAACACTAACTCAAGAGAACAATTTCGAGTTAAATGGTTTTTCTTTGCTCAGTTGAATTGATTTTAAAATTGTTTATGAACGCTATTTTAAACCATCGCTCCATAAGGAAGTATAAGAGCGATCCAATTGAGGAAGACCTGCTAAACGATATCCTACATGCAGGAACACGCGCATCTACCACTGGCAATATGCAAGTTTACAGCATTATTGTCACCAAAAGCCAGGAGATTAAACAGCAATTGGCTCCTTGCCATTTCAATCAGGCAATGGTAACTCAGGCTCCGGTTGTTCTTACCTTTTGTGCCGATTTTAACCGTTTTAACAAATGGTGCGTTCAGCGGAATGCAAAACCTGGCTACGATAATTTTTTATCTTTCTTCACGGCAGCAATCGATGCCCTTTTGGCTGCTCAGAATGTATGTATTGAAGCCGAAGATAATGGACTTGGAATTTGCTACTTAGGAACTACAACATATACTGCGGCAAAAATTATTGACGTTTTAAAGTTACCTAAAGGTGTTGTACCTGTTACTACTGTTGTGTTAGGATATCCCGATGAGACTCCAGAACTAACGGACCGTTTACCATTGGCAAGCATACTCCATCAGGAAGTTTATCAAGATTACTCTGAGGGCGATATCGACCAAATATATCAGCATAAAGAATCGTTGCCTCTTACCAAGAAACTTTTGGAGGAGAATCAGAAAGAAACTTTAGCTCAGATTTTCACCGATAAGCGTTACACCCTAAAGGATAATGTGGCCTTCTCCAAAACTTTACTCAGCGTTTTGGAACAGCAAGGCTTTATGAATAACGACAGAAAGGAATAGTTTAATGAATTGATTTAGATATTGAAAAAGGCTGCAAATTGCAGCCTTTTTTCTGTTATCCATAATATTTGTTAAACAGGAATATCTTTTACTGTTATAAAAATAACACTAATTGAATATGAGTTATCT
>Ga0209066_10005477_pt1 | contig 13371 bp, 13 predicted proteins | sample All_14_2_FD_187198 | JGI IMG/M metagenome (GOLD analysis project Ga0209066, IMG submission 187198) | Freshwater microbial communities in response to fracking from Pennsylvania, USA - Allegheny Zone_MetaG_DW_15 (SPAdes) (version 2) ...
CCCTATCTTCTGCATAACAGATTGAATGAAAATCTTCAGGTTTTAACCGAAGACGAGCAAATAGCGCTCGCAAATTCGGTCAATTTATTGGTTAACCTATTAAAAGATATATAATTATTCCAGTTTTTGACGCAAGCGCAACGCATTGACAATCACCGACACCGAGCTTAGCGCCATGGCAGCGCCAGCTATCATCGGGTTAAGCAACAAGCCTGTGAATGGATACAGAACGCCAGCCGCGACAGGCACGCCCAATGCGTTATAAATAAAGGCAAAAAACAGATTTTGATGGATGTTTTTTACCGTTTGCACGGATAGATCGAAGGCCTCCAACAGCTTGTTTAAATCGCCCGATAACAAGGTCATGCCAGCACTTTCAATCGCTACATCGCTGCCCGTTCCCATGGCAATGCCGATGTCTGCTGTTGCCAGGGCTATCGCATCGTTGACCCCATCACCAACCATTGCGACCACATGCCCTTTTCCTTGTAGATCGCGAATCACATTGCTTTTTTCATCCGGCAAAACGTCAGCAATGACTTCCTGAATACCTACCTGTTGCGCTACCGCTTTAGCTGTCATGGCATTATCACCGGTGAGCATGATGACCTGAATGCCCTTTTTGATCAGGGAAGCAATTGCTTGTTGGCTGGACGCTTTAACAGGATCGGTCACGATAAAAACGCCGGCCAATTGCTTGTCCACCTTCATATAAATCACCGTAGCCCCCTCTTTTTGGGCTTTTAATGCCGCATCAGGAATCTCCTTGTCAGGAACAGACAACCAGTGGGCATTGCCAATGGCAATAGTTGCATCATTGATGTTGGCTTGAGCGCCTTTGCCTCTGACGGCAATAAAATCTGTGGCTTCTGTCAGGGTAATTTGGCGTTTTAGCGCTTCATCACGCAAGGCTTTAGCCAGGGGATGTTCGCTATGACGCTCAAGGGATGCCGCAAGGCTCAACAGTTCATTTTCTTGCCAATGATCAATGGGGATAATTTGGGTTAAGGCCGGATGGCCCTGGGTCACTGTGCCTGTTTTATCCACAACAAGTGTGTCGATTTTTCGTAATTGCTCCAGGGAAGCTGCGTTTTTTATCAAGATTCCTCGTCGTGCGCCTTCACCAATACCCACCATTATCGACATGGGTGTTGCAAGCCCCAAGGCACAGGGGCAGGCAATAATCAGTACGGAAATAGCGGCAATCAGTCCATAACTAAAAGAAGGCTCAGGCCCGGCCAAAAACCAGACGATAAACGAAAGCACTGCAATCCCCAAAACCAATGGCACAAACCAGGCTGACACAGCATCCGCCAGGCGTTGAATGGGCGCTTGACTGCGCTGCGCTTCGCTGACCTGGGCAATAATACGAGCCAGCAAGGTGTCCTTGCCCACATGGGCGGCTTTTATAATGAGGCTTCCTTGTTGATTGAGTGTCCCGCCAATGACGTGGCTGCTGATGTCTTTTACAACCGGCATTGGCTCACCGGTTAGCATGGACTCATCGACATCGCTTTGACCGTGAATCACTTCCCCATCAGCCGGAATTTTTTCACCAGGACGCACCAGTAATCTATCGCCTGCGCGCAGCTCATCAAGCGTAATGTCTTCCTCTTCATCATGATCATTTAATCGATGCGCGGTAGCCGGATTCAAATGAAGCAGCGCGCGAATAGCATCACCTGTGCGCTCGCGCGCCCTCAATTCCAATACTTGACCCAAAAGCACCAATGTTGTGATGACGGCTGCGGATTCAAAATACACGGGTATCATGCCGTCCCCTTGCAAATGCAGGGGAAGCCAATGGGGGAAAATAATGACGGCCAGGCTATAGCCCCAGGCAACACCTGTACCCAAAGCAATCAGGGTAAACATATTCAGTCGTCGTGTTCGAAGCGATTGCCAGGCTCTTGCAAAGAATGGCCAGCCGCAACCCCAAACCACCACTGTGGCCAGTATTGCCTGAAGCCATAAAGATACAGACATTGGGATCGATGTACTCAACCAATGTTCACCCATCGCCAGGATTACAATGGGGATACTGGCGGCAAAGGCCACCATGAAGCGCCTGAACATGTCCTGATATTCAGGATTTTTTTGCTCGGCTAAACTCACCTGTTCAGGCTCAAGGGCCATGCCGCAAATGGGACAAGCGCCAGGTTTGTCTTGACGGATTTGCGGATGCATTGGGCAGGTATACAGTGTATTTTCTGTCGCGTTATCAACAATAGTTTTATGCTGATGAGCAGCACAACTGTGCTTCTGTTCAGTGTGCCCGGGTTCGTGCTTATGTTCACTCATCATTCACCTCAATCGTATTTTTAAATCAAGCCCAAAATAATTATGGCACAGATGGGGGACCCAATTCATAACTGTAAATCTTTGGTGCTTCATGATTGCGAGCGTTAGCGAAGCAATCCAGTGCTACGAAGTCGGATCTTCATGTTATCCAATGCCTCACTTCGAACACTGGATTGCTTCGCTAACGCTCGCAATGACGGGAGATTGGTTTGTTTGCATCAAATCAACCCACTCATGCTCTTGCCCTGCTGTGTTATCTATCAACTGTCGAATAGCATTTATTTTATGATAAGTAAGCTGTGCTGTTTGAGTCACCGCATGAAGCATGTAAAGGATCCATTCCTGCCATTCATTTTTTTTCGACATATAAACAAATAACAGACAGCCGACAGCAGTTATATAAAAGGCGAATCAGGTTCATCATCTTTGAGTCCTTTCCCGTCCTTTTCGTTGCCAGTCTTTGAAGTTGGCAGTTTTGCAGCAAAAGGCCCAGGAGAAAACGCAGATGACGATGCGGCGGGACGGTTAAATCGCTCGGTTAATGACTCAGCGTATTTTGGAAATTGATTTACCGTATCACAGTAATCACTCCCGGGTAGAAGATGTTTAATGCATCAATCACTGATACAGGAAAACCTGGCGCCGGCATTACTCGAATAATCATGAACCATGTCGAGAAAGGCATGGAATGAGTCTGTTTGTTTACCTGCGAAGAAAGCTGTCACCAGACCCTGTGCGCGTCTGAGTACTGCGATTCCTGGATCAGGCGTGTCTTCCTTGTCAGTGAGCTTCCGTGCCCATTCTGCAGGATCATCCGGTTTGTCAGTAGTCAGTTTGTCTCTCAACTGATCCAATACCGCTTTTTTAAGCGTATCACCTTGTAAGTGGCGCAAGGCATTAAAATCATATCCCGCTGCCTCAAATGCCTCTCTTTCTGCGATATTCAGGCCAACATGGATAGCATGGTATATGCGCTTTCTATCCTGATAATGATGGCGCGCCGAGTATATGCTTGTTGAGTCTGTATGGTCTGGTTCGGGTAAAACCGCTGCTATGGTATGTATCTCAATATCTATAGCACAATCCTCTTGGGGGACTGGCGCCGCCGGGCTCAAGCTTGTGGTGTCCGTATTCTCCGGCTTGGGTAAAAGCGCCATCACTTCTGCGGCGCGCGCAGCCAGGGCATCAAGCAGGTCACCGACACCTCCTCTGAAACGATGACTGCAAATATAGGTCCGGATTTCATCGACGCATTCGTGCGCTACCTGCGGATAACTATTGATGAACGCCCCGCAAGATTCATCCATAAGAAAAAAGTCCAGAGCCATTTTCTGTCGACTTATACATTCGTTTGTGTCTATTGCAATAAATCTCTGCTCATCCGCCCAGGCTTTTTGTGACAGTTCTTCAAAGAGTATCGGCGGTATCAAAGCCAACTTTAAACGAGTTCGCAATTGCTCTCTGTGATAATCCGGATCACCCAGGATAGAACTTTTCGTGTAAATCCACGTTGCTATCGCGTTACGCTTATACTCTGTTGATTGAATAGGCGAAAACCAGCAACGATCAAAGTCAATCTTGGTGAGGAAGCCGGTTCTGTCCGCCAGACCTTGTTCAGATGAGTAACCCAAATTTTCGGCATTGCAGTCAGGCTCTTGCACAAAATTACACACTTCATCAATGATTCCAGAGCCCGGGATAACCTGCGCATTCTTGATTAAGTCTTCAAAGATACTGGCGCGCGGGTTGAAGTAAATGATCATGGGTGTAACATAGCCTTGCAGAGCGCGTGAGGCCGTCAGCTGGTTATCCAGCAAGCGTTCTGACGAAAAATGTTTGTTGCTGATGAGTGTTGCAATTTTAGAGGCCAGTATTCCCGCTGGGCTATAGGACGCATCCTGGCTGCGTAAAATATAACACAATTTATTGCCATCACTGGCCAGCAACGTTGAATCCGTTGTTTTGCCTGTTACCAGTTTTTTCTGCCGGCGAAAAGGCGTAAGATTTCTACTGCTTTGTATGCCCGGCATCGGCTGAATCAAAGGATGTCTTTTGACAAATGCAGGATAAAGTGGGTCGCTTTCGGCAAAAGGATGGTCCCCGGGCATGATGCCAGTAAGGCGCATGGCATTGATTGCCAGAGGAAGCATATGGTAGCCCTCCCGGGCTTCGGATTTGATTCTCAGGCCTGATGCATTGGAGTAACCGGTGGACTCTACCGTATGTAACAGTTGCCATCCATTGAACAAACTATGAAACATACGCGGATCACAGGCTGATTGGGTAATCGGTTTTTTGTCTTTCAAATCCGATTCAATCTGGCGTTCAATATCCGCGATACGAGTTGTTTCTCGCGCATAGTGTTTGTAATTTGCAAAGACATAATTAATGAGAATATAAACCAACAGCGCCTTCGTGTGTGTGTTCAGTACGCTCCACCTGGTTTTGAATGCTGCCAGATCCTCAGCGGTAAAAGGGGCTTGCGCCTGATTTACCTTTTCAAAACAGCATGCAAAAAAGGCTACGTCTTCTTGCGGTTTATGGGCATTTTTTTCCAGGAACGCCGTACAATTATCCCGTACGTCTTTATCGCAAAAATGCTCGATAAGCTCTGTTAAATACATGTGGGAATTCCTGTGCTTTTTGCGCCATTAATTAATTGAGTGCGCTATTATAGCACATGAGTGTTTCCTGTTGAGTGGGACTTTTTCAATGGTAAAAACCTATTGGCAAGTAGGTCGTCTAATTATTGAGGATGAACAGCAGGGCGAAAAACGAGCTACTTATGGGCAACAACAATTAAAATTACTTGCAACTCAATTAAAAGCTGAGTTCGGCAAAGGGTTTAATGAACGTAACCTGAGGAATATGCCAGCTTTTTACCTACAACAGCCAATTTGGCACTCAGTGAGTACCAAATTGACCTGGAGTCACTCCTTTTCGAGAAGGAAAGTGATAAAATTGCCCATGAAAACGTCAACCCTCTTATAGAAAAAAAAATTATCATATATTTCATGAGGTCATATGCAAACATTCAGAGATTTAAAAATCAGTTCGATAAATACCATTAAGCCATACATTGAGGCATTGTCTTTGGAAGATCTGGATCTTGATTTAAATATAAACGAGCCATTACCAATAAGATCGTCTGGGTTACGTTTTGTAAGAGCTGAATATGCCATCAATTATGCCGTACTTTTCGATGACCAGGAATTAGCAAAAGACTTATGTGAAAATGGAGCCGATCTCACTATAGTCGATGCAGGCACAACGCCTATAGAATTAGCCGTAAAATATGGACGAGCCAATATTGTTCAAATATTTATTAATTTTGGTGCAAAATCAGATAGTGTAATAGATGTTCCATCAAATAATCTTTGCTCGAATCCATTCCAATTTTTTTGGTCCTTGAAAGAAAATGTGTTGAATCGAGAAGTTGACTACCAAAAAATAGAAACCATCCTTAACCACAATAAAACCTGGTGATCAAAGTCGAGACGCGATATGCCCGAAAGATTTGGAAAATGCTATCTGGAAAATATGGTTTTTCAAATGGTAAGAGAAGTTCATAGTGAAAATCTTTATCAAGAAGACGAAGCGCCATGGGCAAGTTTAGTCCAATCACTTACGGCGGATTGTGCCGACATAAAGGCGTGCTTTACACAGCTGGCGAATGCCCTGGATATAAAAATGGGCGCCAGTAGTCGGCCTTCTATGCAATAAATCAGCATTCGCACCTTTATAATTTTAAATTGACAGCATTGCCCAAATACATTACAATTCGCGCATAATTTGATATATCGGAAAAAGCCATGTCTGCATCAGCGTACTATGTGAAGTTATTTCAAGATACTTTGCCTGGTGATCAAAGCTGGTTATTGGAAACAATGCGGGACAGGCTTGGAGAATTACCGAAACTTTGTCAGCCTGGCGTTTGCTATGGTATGGCACAGATTGCAGCTTTATTTTTTTTATCAACTGATTCTGGCGTTGACATAAAGATCTTTGACACCATATTAGTTGATATTTACAAGCATAATCAGGGTATATCAGCCAAAAATCGTTATGGTATCAAGCCACGAGATTTTGGTGTTAAACGGTTTTTTAAAGCAGTTTCTTCAGAACAACTTCGCCAGACATTAACTTTCCATCCCGAACAACATACGGTGTTAACAGAATACCAGTTAAAGAATAATCAGCTTTTTCGCACGCTATATGTAGGTAAAAAAGACCAGGCGCCCTGTTTAGTGGACAGGTTTGTCGGGGCTTATACCAAACCCGAATTAATTAAATATCTTGCCATATTGAGTCAAAATTTTCGTGATAAAAGTGCCATGATACTTTGCTCGGCCAATCACGCTGTTAACTTGAATTATGATCCGGTAGCAGCATGTTGGTATTTTGTGAATGCCCACACTTCCAAACAATTTTCCAGAGATGATCTGGAAAATTTGTCAGAACACATAATAGATGGGTTTTCTGTTAACGTAATTGGAATAAAAAAAGATACTGCAGTGTTTTTCACTGAAATTCTTGTTAATTCAAATAAAAAAGAGCGTACGTTGAATGATTTGGTTGCAATGCAAAAATCGCCGGACTGGATCAGTTTACATACCATAACAGAACAAAAAGCCAGGTTAACCGATAATAACTTGTATGGTCTAATCTCTGTTGCCAGCCATCAGGGATATTTAAAAATTGTGGAAGAGCTTATTCATTCTGAAACAGAGATTAATGGTTGCAAGGAAGCAAAAATGACGCCTCTCCATCTTGCCAGCCTGCAAGGTCACGCTGCTATTGTTACATGTTTAATTAATAACGGCGCCATAGTTGATTTTAACACCTCCGGTGATAATCGGACCGCTCTTCATCTCGCAAGTCGTTGGGGGCACGTTGCTGTTGTTAGCGCTTTAATCAAGTTCGGAGCCAATGTAGATGCCATTGATATTGATGGCAAAACACCATTGTATCTTGCATTGGAAGAAAATCATCAGGATATCGCACGTATCTTACTGGATAATGGTGCGACAATTAATCTGTCAAGCAAAGACAATGATACTTTACTGCACGTTGCCTGCAGTTTGAGAGATCAATCACATGTCGTAGAGGCTTTGGTTAAACACGGCGCTAACATTCATGCCATTAATAGCAACAGTGGTAAAACGCCGCTTTACATTGCAAGTGAGACAGGCAAACTGGATGTCGTTGTTATTTTGGTTCAATCTGGCGCATACATAGATGCGCCAGACACTTCAAGTTTGACTCCGCTTCATGCCGCATGCCTTTGGTATCATATTCCTGTTGTTGAATTTTTGCTGAAAAACGGAGCCAATATTGATGCAGCGGATAAACGTGGCAGAACAGCACTTCACTTTGCAGCAAAACCAATCAACAAGAGCCTGATTGAGTTGTTAATCAAAATGGGCGCCGACCCGACCCATAGGGATAATAAAGGCTTGACTGCCTACGATCTTGCGATGACTGATCGCTTTTGTGATCAGGCATGCCTTGATTTGCTAAACCCGGCAGTCAACTTAAATATGACAATATAATTTTAAGACCCATGGGCTTGTCAACCAATTCAACAAAATTAAAACAGGTGAGATTAAAATGGCAAAAATTATCCTATCAACAGAACGCCTGATACTCCGAACCTGGAAACCCGGTGATACCCCATTAATGACGGCAATTAGCTCCGATCCTGTGGTTATGGAACACTTCCCGGCAATTCAAGATAATGCAGCTACGCAAACGCTGATAGATCATATCAACCAGCATTACAAAAAATTTGGATATGCTGCTTATGCAGTCGAAATAAAAGATACGCATGAATTTATAGGCTTTGTTGGTTTAAACCACCCATCGTTTGAAATTCCTGATTTTCAGCCTGAAAGCTTGCCCATTGTTGAAATTGCCTGGCGCTTGTCATCAAAACATTGGGGGAAAGGATACGCCACTGAAGCAGCCAGGGCTGTTTTACATTATGCTTTTACAGCGTTAAATCTCCATGAAATTATTTCTTTCACAGTACCAGCCAACGCTAAATCGCGCCGTGTAATGGAAAAAATTGGGTTACATCACTTCGAAGAAGATGATTTTGACCACCCCAAACTTGAAAAAAATAGTCCTTTGAAGCGGCATGTGCTATATCGAATAACGCGCGATAACTACCCAACACATCAAATTATAGATAAAATGGTTGCATTTCATCCTGAATGATCTTGTATACATCTCAGTGAAATAATCTGGTCGTTCAACAGAAATTTGGTTTCAGTGTTCTTACATTTCCTTTAAGTGTTAATTAATTTATACTGCGCTTATGACCAATTACAAGACCGGATGTCCAAATGACAATCAAAGGAATTCTTTTCTCGTTACTTATAGTTTCAAGTCTTAATCTTGCTTATGCTGCTCCAGCGACGAATAACAAACCAGGCTCTATAGAACGGTATTCATGGGTAGGAGGAAATAAAGAAGGAACTGTTGTTGCCATCATGTTGAGTTATTTTGGACCAACTTCTGGTTCCCCATATGTTAAGCTTATTGTAAAAAAAGCAGGAGAAGTTGAGCCCATTTTCACTGATGGTGCCAGTATGATGGGTGGCGGAGAAAGAGAGCTTGCGGAGCTTGCCTCATACCTCCTCGAAAAAAATACTGAGAATTTAAAGACATTGGATATTACACTTTCCAATGATTTTATTTCGGATGCAAATATAGTTATCCCTCGAAACGAAAATTCAACAATTATTTCAGGGTGGCTGGATATTGAGAATGTTGGATTGAAATCCTTTACAGTTCAATCTGAAAAAGGGGATGTATGCTCCTTCGATGAAAATATGAGCTCCTATGGTTTAACGTTCAGGTTTGATAATGCAAAGAAAATAACAGTACCACCCAACGCCAATTCCTGTTGGTCGGAAAACTTCATAGTCAGGAATGTATTTAGAACCCAAAAGGCTCTTTGGTTTATTGTATATCAACATACCTATGGATTGGGGTCTGTTGATACCTGGTGGATTGATGTTGAAGGAATAAAATTTTAGTTGCTCTTATTAGGGCGTGTCCTAATCAGTTGAGTGCGACAAGTTATGCCGCACTCATAAGCCACTTATCGATTTGCACTATTCAGACCTTTAATCGCGACATTACGGAACACCGGAGCCGTGAGCATAAGTCCTCTGAAAACCAGGTTTACCCATATTTTTTCATATTATATCACCAATAACGTAGTCAACTCAGCATGCCGAAGAGTGGTGTCACAAATGGGATTCGCTTTGATTTTTCAAGTTACCCAATGCTATTTAGTAAATACCATAAAAACAAATATCCCTTTGTTCACAATAACCTGAAAAGATTTCCAGGCTTGTTGTTGAGCAATAGTTGAAAAAGTCTCTATTGACTCTGGAAAATCATCTACACGGGGATGTTGCATACGAAAAACAAGCTCATCTGTTGTGATATCCGGAATCGTTGTTTTCATCCTTTCTTGTAAGGCATCCAACCATTCATCGCGTGTTTGATTCTCTTTGAGAACAACGTCAGCCTACCCCGACAAATAGTGTGATCTGCACTATATTGAAGTCAAGATAGCAATTCAAGTTCAGCGAATACCATACGTTCATTTTACGCCCCCACACCAGGGCGTGTCGACCTGGAATAAAGGTGATCTAATCACGTATTTCTACTTATTGTCCTTAATTTGTTCAGACCTTATACTTAACATAGAAGCTAACAACCAACGGATGAACTAATATGAACCAACACAAACGAATCTTTATTATCGGCCACCCCGGAACTGGCAAAGGCCTGGTCGCAAAATTGGTAGCTGAAAAGCTTGATTGGGAATTGGTCAATGCGGATTTGGAACTCGAAAACCGCATCGGTCGAAGCATGGAGGATATTGCTGGCAACAAGCACGAAAGTCCATTCTATCAGACTGTGCTCGGCATACTTTCTGCACAATCAAATAAACAACAGGTTGTGGTTAATACTGACCCCCACATTATTTGTCTTGAAAAAGCACGTCAACAGCTTGCGGGAGAATTTGTTGTCTATCTGAAAGCCAGTACCGCAACGCAAATGGCGCGAATCACTCGCAACTCAGCCCCCCTGCTACCTGTAGAAAATAGCCAAACGCTGTTTGAACAACTACATCAGGAACGTGATGGTTTGTATGAAGAAACGGCCACATTGATTATCGATACCAATAACAATGCGCTGGAAGATCACGTTCAACAGATTTTTGACGCGATAGCACTCGAACAAGGTGACAAATCCGGAAAAAAAGAAGCCCAATTGGTGCTTTTCCATAAAACCAGACATACTCCCATTACTTTATCACCGCAGCAATCAGCTTGCGTTACATTACTGGCTCAAGGTATGTCTGCAAAAGAAATTGCGAAAATACGCAATATTTCGTTCCGAACAGTTGAAGGAACCCTTGCCAAAACCATGGAAGTATTGGGCTGCGTATCCAGCAAGGAAATGATAGCCTTATACCACGATAAACACTGAGTTTGACTGATATGACAAGCAATCAATACAACACAAAAACATTGGTACTGAATGCCTGGAAAGCGTTACCCATGCCAATTTTCATCAAAAACAGGCTCAGTAAATACCTCTGGGCCAATGATTTTTTCATTGAACAATCGGCGGGCTATCTATCCATTGCCGACATCAAAAATAAGCAGGATGGTCATTTTGCATGGCAAGAATACACCGATGATCTTGTTGCAAATGATCGGCTGGTTTTTGAAAACCATGAAGAAACAAACGCGTTTGAGCGTATTTTGAGACATGATGGAACTTATGTAGATATTGTCAGTAAAAAATGCCCACTCTTTGATGATCAGCAAAAATTGGTCGGGCTGGTTGGATTCAGTATGGCCTTGCCAAAGCCTGAAAAAACCCGATTACTGAGTCATCGTGAATACACAGCCGTATTATTGATGTCGGAAGGTTACACAGACAAACAAATTGCACAAAAATGGGGAATCTCTCCCCGCACAGTCGAATATTATATTAACCAGGCCAAACAAAAAATGCAGGTTAACAGCCGTTCCGAATTAATCTTGCGCTGTTTCCGTTAAGCCCCCGTAGTTTCACGGGGAGACTGGCTCGGTCTGTCTTGATAAAGTCTGCTTTCCACTTTATCAAAGGAGTTAAACAATGAAACGTACAATAATGGCTTGCTCACTGGCGCTGGGTCTGATTTCAACCCTCCATGCTGCAACAGCCGAAAACAACACAAGCACTTGGAAAAATGCGCGTGGCTCTGTCCTGACCTTGCAATTTCTGGATCAAAACGCCTTGTCAGGAACATTCACAACGGCTGTTGCCACAAAGCACTGTCCAAAAGCGGTGGGCATGAAACGCAATATAACCGGTTTTATCGTCAACAATGCCATCACAGTCAGTGTCAGTTACCCGGATTGTGGTACCGTACTCACGTTTATCGGGAATATTGACAGACAAAATGGAACACTTGAAACGACCAGCATTCTGGCACAACAAGCCGATCAAATTTTTGCTCAGGGAAATGGCGTGCAATTAATCACGCATGATTCCTTTAAAAGGTCTTGATCACCATCAATATTGAAAGAGCCGCATGTAATGCGGCTTTCATACCCAAAGGTTAAAATTTATGGCAAAAATGCACGAAAACGAACTTGAAATCGATGAAGCGCTTGTCAGAACACTGCTTGAAAACCAGTGCCCGCACTGGGAAAATCTGCCTGTGAAAGCGCTTTCATCAAGCGGAACAGACAATGCCCTGTTTCGTTTGGGAGAAGACTATATTGTTCGCTTGCCGCGCATTGAGTGGGCGCCAGGCAGTATTGAGCGCAGTATCAACAAAGAATACGAGTGGATTCCCAAGATTGCGCAATGCCTGACAATACCCGTCTCTGCACCCGTTTTTAAAGGCAAGCCCGACAAGCATTATCCCTGGCCATGGCTCATCGCCAAATGGCATGACGGTCAGAACCCTGATTTTGAACAAGAAAACGAATATAACTTGCTCGCCAAAGATTTGGCCGGTTTTATCAATTCTCTTCACGCAATCAGAATGACTAATGGCCCACTTTCAAGACGCGGCGTTCCGTTAAAAAAACTGGATCTGGAAACCAGTACAGCGCTCAATGCGTTACAGCAGGACATGGACACACAAGCACTGGCCGCTTTATGGGAGCATTTATCGAATATGCCTCAATGGGATAAAGAACCCGTGTGGGTTCACGGTGATTTTTTACCCGGAAATATCATCACTCAAAATAAGCGACTCAGCGCTGTCATCGATTTCACCGATACCGGCACGGGCGATCCGGCTTGTGATCTGGTTATTGCCTGGAGTTTGTTAAACAAACAATCCAGAAAAGTGTTCAAAGATCATTTGAAAAATATCGATGAAAACACCTGGCAAAGAGGTCGAGGATGGGCGCTGTCCATCGCGGTCATCATGCTGCCCTATTACAAAAACTCCAATCCTGTATTGGCCACATTGGCGCGGCGAATGATTGATAACGTCATGCATTATGCCCAGGATAACTGATATGATTTCGAGTGCTCCAGAAGCTGCATTTTTTGAACTTATGGCCATAAAATAAACAAATATGATATAATCGCCATCAATAAAGGCCATTTAAATTGGTAAAATGATGAACAATCCGACAGTTATTGCCATCTCAAAGACATTCAAAGAAGATGCTTGCTCAGCCATGCATGAGCTTTGCAAACCATTGGAAGATATAGGTGTTAATTCATTTTTCTATTCCAGATTTATTGAAGGCAATCGTGTTAATTTAATGAGCAACAATAATTCATGGCTGGATCATCTTCAAAAAAACATCACGAACTACAAAAGTATTTTTGAGAAAGCCTTTCATTTTAAACCCGGATTTTCTATTGATTATCTGGATTATTTTCCTAAATCTTCCATGCACAAAGATATGGCTGAATTTAGCATGAACAATGCCATTTACTTAACGAACGTTTCCTCAGACAGGCAATTTAGTGAAGTATTTCTTTTTACATCAGAGGATAAAGAATCCAACAAACACCTGGCAGCAC
>Ga0209066_10005481_pt1 | contig 13364 bp, 10 predicted proteins | sample All_14_2_FD_187198 | JGI IMG/M metagenome (GOLD analysis project Ga0209066, IMG submission 187198) | Freshwater microbial communities in response to fracking from Pennsylvania, USA - Allegheny Zone_MetaG_DW_15 (SPAdes) (version 2) ...
GGTGTGCTCCTGGTCGGTGGTGGTCGGGGTGCGCAGCTCGAGCTCGGCCTCGACGGCCGCGCGCAGGCGCTCCTGCAGCGCGGCGTCGCCGATCTGCTGGATGATCTCGGCGAGGAAGCCGACGACGACGAGGCGACGTGCCTCGTCCTCGGGGATGCCGCGCGCCTGCAGGTAGAAGAGCTGCTCGTCGTCGAACCGGCCGGTCGCGCTCGCGTGGCCGGCGCCGACGATCTCGCCGGTCTCGATCTCGAGGTTCGGGACGCTGTCGGCGCGAGCGCCCTCGGTGAGCACGAGGTTGCGGTTCTGCTCGTAGGAGTCGGTGCCGGTCGCGTCGCGCCCGATGAGCACGTCGCCGATCCAGACCGTGTGCGCGCCGGCGCCCTGCAGCGCGCCCTTGTAGGTCACGCGGCCGCGGGTGGACGGCCCCTCGTGGTGCAGGAACACGCGGTGCTCGATGTGCTGCCCGGCGTCGGCGAACGAGAGGCCGAGCAGCTCGGCCTCGGCTCCCTCGCCCGCGAGCCGCGCGGACGGGTTCACCCGGATGACGCCGCCGCCGAGCGAGACGAGGATGTGCTTGAGCCGCGCCCTGGCGCCGACGGTGGCGAAGTGCGCGGCGAGGTGCACCGCGTCGTCGGCCCACTCGTGGAGGAAGACGACGGTGAGGTCGGCGCCGTCCTCGACGACGATCTCGACGTTCTCGGCGAGCCGTGCCGATCCGGTCGAGCCGACGACGAGCGTCGCGACGCTCCCCCGCGCGGCGCGGATGACGGTGTGCGCGGCCCTCGGCGCGGTGCCGAGGCCGTCGCGGACGAAGTGCACGGGGGCCTCGACCACGCCGGTGACCGCGATCTCGAGCACCTCATCGACCGCGCTCCAGGCGTTCGCGGAGGCGCGATCCTCGGGGAGCCCGGCGACGCCGACCACCGTCTCCGCGCGCGGGCGCCAGACGACCGACACGCCGTCGGCGTCATCGGCCGTGAGCGGCGTGCGGGCGCCGTCGAGCGGGCCGTCGATGAGATCGGCGAACGAGGCGACGGGCGCGAGCTTCCACTCGGCCTCGTGCCCCGTGACCGGGGCGAAGTCGTCGTGCGCGCCGGAGGTGAAGCGCTCCGACCGGGTCTGGACGGGCGCGATGCTCGTGCCCATCAGCCGACCGAGCCTTCCATGTTCATCTCGATGAGCTTGTTCAGCTCCATCGCGTACTCCATCGGGAGCTCGCGCGCGATCGGCTCGATGAAGCCGCGCACGATCATCGCCATCGCCTCGGCCTCGGGGACGCCGCGGGACTGGAGGTAGAAGAGCTGCTCCTCGCTCACGCGCGAGACGGTCGCCTCGTGGCCGAGCTGCACGTCGTCGACGCGGATGTCGATCGCGGGATACGTGTCCGAGCGCGAGATGGTGTCGACGAGAAGGGCGTCGCAGCGCACCGTGTTCGCGGCGTGGTGGGCACCGGGATCGACGCGCACCTCGCCTCGATACCCGGCGCGGCCGCCGCCGCGGGCGATCGACTTCGACACGATCGAGCTCGTCGTGTACGGCGCCATGTGGATCATCTTCGCGCCGGCGTCCTGGTGCTGGCCTGGGCCGGCGAACGCGACCGACAGCGTCTCGCCCTTGGCGCGCTCGCCGACGAGGAAGACCGACGGGTACTTCATCGTCACCTTGGACCCGATGTTGCCGTCGATCCACTCCATCGTCGCGCCCTCGTGCGCGATCGCGCGCTTGGTGACGAGGTTGTAGACGTTGTTCGACCAGTTCTGGATCGTCGTGTAGCGCACGCGTGCGTTCTTCTTCACGATGATCTCGACGACTGCCGAGTGCAGCGAGTCCGACTTGTAGATCGGCGCCGTGCAGCCCTCGATGTAGTGCACGTAGCTGCCCTCGTCGGCGATGATGAGCGTCCGCTCGAACTGGCCCATGTTCTCGGTGTTGATCCGGAAGTAGGCCTGGAGCGGGATCTCGACGTGGACGCCCTTCGGCACGTAGACGAAGGAGCCGCCGGACCAGACGGCCGTGTTCAGCCCGGCGAACTTGTTGTCGCCGGCGGGGATCACGGTGCCGAAGTACTCGTCGAAGAACTCGGGGTGCTCGCGCAGCGCGGTGTCGGTGTCCATGAAGATGACGCCCTGGCGCTCGAGCTCTTCGTTGATCTGGTGGTAGACGACCTCGGACTCGTACTGCGCGGCCACGCCCGCGACGAGCCGCTGCCGCTCCGCCTCCGGGATGCCGAGCTTCTCGTACGTGTTCTTGATCTCCTCGGGGAGGTCCTCCCACGTCTGCGCCTGGCGCTCGCTCGCGCGGACGAAGTACTTGATGTTGTCGAAGTCGATGCCGGTGAGGTCGGCGCCCCAGGTCGGCATGGGCTTGCGCTGGAACATCTGGAACCCCTTGAGCCGATGCTTGAGCATCGACTCGGGCTCCTGCTTCAGCGCCGAGATGTCGCGGACGACCTGCTCGGAGATGCCGCGCTTCGCGGACGCCCCGGCGGCGTCGGAGTCGTGCCAGCCGAACTCGTACTGCCCGAGCTCGTTGAGCTCCGGTCGATCGATCAGCACATCGCTCATCGTCACCCTCTCCTCCTCCGAAGCGGACTGTCATATCCGTGTCGGCACCGTCGCGTCCGGCGGGACCTCCGGCGGACCGAGGGATGCCTAGACTGGACCGAAACCCGGCGTCCGGCCTCGAATGTTCGATCGGCCGCGGTCCCCGTGATCCGGGGGTGCGAACGCCGCCAAGTCTACGGCACCGATGGTGCCGTCGGGCAGAAGGGAACGCCGTGCGCCGGATCCTCGAGCGCCTGCCGTCGAGCGTGGACACGCGGGTGCGCGTGCTGTCCGTGATCACGCTCGTCGTGCAGATCCTCATCGTCGGCACGGGGGGCGCCGTGCGCCTCACCGACTCGGGGCTCGGCTGCCCGACGTGGCCGAACTGCACCGACGGCTCGCTCGTCGCGACGCCGGAGATGGGCATCCACGGCGTCATCGAGTTCGGCAACCGACTGCTGACGTTCCTGCTCGTCATCGTCGCGATCCTCACCTTCCTCTCCGTGGTGCGGATGCGGCGCACGCGCCCCGAGCTCTTCTGGCTCGCGCTCGTCATCGGCCTCGGGGTGCCCATCCAGGCCGTCATCGGCGGGATCTCGGTGCTCACGAACCTCAACCCCTGGGTCGTCGGACTGCACTTCCTGCCCTCCGCCGTCATGGTCGTGCTCGCGGCCGTCTACGTCTGGCGCGTCTACGACGGACCGCGGGGGGACGCCTGGCTCGTCCCGAGCGGGCTGCGCATCCTCGTCCACGTGACGAGCCTCGCGGTCGCGGTCACGGTGCTCGCGGGGATCCTCACGACCGGGTCGGGACCGCACGCCGGCGATCACGGCGCCGCGCGCAACGGCCTCGACCCCGAGCTCATGCAGCACATCCACTCGTGGCCCGCGTATGCGGCGCTCGCCGGCACCGTGGCGATCCTCGCCTGGGCGCTCGCGCTGCGCGCTGCGCGCGTCGCCCGCTTCGCCGGCATCCTGCTCGGCGTCGAGCTGCTGCAGATCGCCGTGGGGATCGTGCAGGCGCGGCTCGGGCTGCCCGAGGTCCTCGTGGGCACCCACATGGTGCTCGCCGTGACGGCCGCGGCCGCGATGGCCGCCGTCGTGCTCTCGATGCGGGCACCCGCGCGGGACTGAGCGCTCACGCGCGGCGGCGTCGCGCGGGCCGGGCCGGCGTCTCAGCGCCGGAGCGCCGCCGCGCTCAGAACGGCAGGAGCGGGTCGATGCCGACGGCGACGAAGAGCAGCGTGAGATACGTGATCGAGCCGTGGAAGACCCGCATCGGCTTGACCTCGCCGTGCCGGATGGCCGCGCCGTAGAGACGGTGCGACTCGACGAGGAACCACGCGCCCGCGACGACCGCGACGACGCTGTAGACGATGCCCATCGGCGCGACCGGGATGAGCAGGAGCGAGGCGACGACCGTCGCCCACGCGTAGAGGATCACCTGGAGGCCGACGATCGCCTGCCCGCGGACGACGGCGAGCATCGGCACGCCCGCCTCGCGGTAGTCCTCGCGGTACCGCATCGAGAGCGGCCAGTAGTGCGGCGGCGTCCACAGGAAGACCACGGCGAAGAGGATGAGCGCCGACCATGACAGGGTCCCCGTCACGGCCGCCCAGCCGATGAGCACGGGCATGCAGCCGGCGATCCCGCCCCAGACGATGTTCTGCGGCGTGCGCCGCTTCAGGAGCATCGTGTAGACGAGCACGTAGAACGCGATCGCGAAGACCGAGAGCGCCGCCGCGAGCCAGTTCACGAGCACGGCGAACCACACGGTCGAGCCGACCGCCATGATCCAGGCGAAGCCGAGCGCCTGCCGATCCGAGAGCTCCCCCGTGACGAGCGGGCGGCCCTTCGTGCGGTTCATCAGGCGGTCGATGTCGCGGTCGATGTAGCAGTTGAACGCGTTCGCGGCGCCGGCCGACGCGGTGCCGCCGATGAGCGTGCCGAGCACGAGCCAGAGGTTCGGGATGCCGCCGGCGGCGAGCATCATGACGGGGATGGTCGTGATGAGCAGCAGCTCGATGACGCGCGGCTTCATGAGCGAGACGTAGGCGAGCACCGTGCGGCGCAGCCCGATCCGCTCGGGCGGCTGCGGCGTCGGCGACGACATCGACGCGGCGACGCGGTCGACGCTCACCATCCCACCTCCAGCGGGGTCCGGTCACGCGAACCCCGCATCGATGATAAGCGACCGACGGTGACCCACGGGCCGAGGTCCCGCGCGCCGCTCCCTATACTGAGAACCGATCGATCGGCGCCGTCGCGCGCCCGCTGCCACCACACGCGAAAGGCTCGTTCATGCCGGATTTGGAATGGGAGCCCGTCGATGACCGGGCCGTCGACACGGCGCGGATCCTCGCCGCCGATGCCGTGCAGAAGGTCGGCAACGGGCACCCCGGCACCGCCATGAGCCTCGCTCCCGCGGCCTACCTGCTCTACCAGAAGGTCATGCGGCACGACCCGACCGACCCGGCATGGCTGGGGCGCGACCGCTTCATCCTCTCGGCCGGCCACTCGTCGCTGACCCAGTACACCCAGCTCTACCTCGGCGGCTTCGGCCTCGAGCTCGCCGACCTCGAGGCGCTGCGGACCTGGGGCTCGAAGACGCCAGGGCACCCGGAGTACGGCCACACCGCGGGGGTCGAGATCACGACGGGTCCGCTCGGCTCCGGGATCGCCTCCTCGGTCGGCTTCGCCTACGCCTCCCGCTTCGAGCGTGGGCTCTTCGACCCCGACGCCCGGGCCGGCGAGAGCCCGTTCGACCACTTCGTCTACGTCATCGCCGGCGACGGCGACCTGCAGGAGGGCGTCTCCTCCGAGGCGTCGAGCCTCGCCGGGCACCAGGAGCTCGGCAACCTCGTCGTCATCTACGACTCCAACCGCATCTCGATCGAGGGCGACACGGACGTCGCGTTCACCGAGGACGTCCAGCAGCGCTACCTCGCCTACGGCTGGGACGTGCGCGTCGTCGACTGGAGCAGCACCGGCGAGTACGTCGAGGACCACGCCGAGCTCTTCGCGGCGATCGAGGCGGCGAAGGCCGTCACCGACAAGCCGTCGCTCATCGTGCTCAAGACGATCATCGGCTGGCCGAGCCCGAACAAGCGCGGCACCGAGTCGGTCCACGGCAACGCGCTCGGCGCCGACGAGATCGCGGCGACGAAGGAGCTGCTCGGGTTCGACCCCGCGGTGAGCTTCGCCGTCGAGCCGGAGGTCATCGCGCACACGCGCCGGCTCGTCGAGCGCGGTGCGCAGGCGCGCGCCGCCTGGGAGACCGGATTCGCGGCGTGGGCCGCGGCGAACCCCGAGCGCGCCGCGCTCCTCGACCGGCTCCGCGCCGGCGAGCTGCCCGCCGGCATCGAGTCGGCCCTCCCCGTCTGGGAGCTCGGCGCCTCCGTGGCGACGCGCTCGGCCAGCGGCAAGGTCATCAACGCGCTCGCCGCCGAGCTGCCGGAGCTCTGGGGTGGCTCGGCCGACCTCGCCGGCTCGAACAACACGACGATCGAGGGCGCGAAGAGCTTCCTCCCGCCCGAGCGCTCGACGCACGACTGGACGGGCAGCCCATACGGGCGCGTCCTCCACTTCGGCATCCGGGAGTTCGCGATGGGGGCGATCCTCAACGGCATCGTCCTGCACGGCCCCACGCGGCCGTTCGGCGGCACGTTCCTCATCTTCAGCGACTACATGCGCGCGGCGGTGCGCCTCGCGGCGCTCATGGCGATCCCGTCGATCTTCGTGTGGACGCACGACTCGGTCGCCCTCGGCGCCGACGGCCCGACGCACCAGCCGATCGAGCAGCTCGCGACGCTCCGGGCGATCCCTGGGCTCGACGTGATCCGCCCGGCGGACGCGAACGAGACCGCGTGGGCCTGGCACACGGTGCTCTCGCGCCGCGGCGGCCCGGCCGGCCTCGCGCTCTCGCGCCAGAACCTCCCCGTCGTCACCACGGGCGAGCAGACCGCGAAGGGGGCATACGTCCTCGCCGAGGCCGAGGGCGCGCTCGACGCGATCGTCATCGCGACGGGCTCCGAGGTGCAGCTCGCTCTCGCGGCGCGCGAGGCGCTCGCCGCCGAGGGCGTCGGCGTCCGCGTCGTCTCGGCGCCGTGCCTCGAGTGGTTCGAGGAGCAGAGCGCCGAGTACCGCGAGTCGGTGCTCCCCCGTGCCGTCACGGCGAGGGTCTCCGTCGAGGCCGGTCTCGCGCTGAGCTGGTACCGCTACGTCGGCGACCGCGGTCGCACCATCTCGATCGAGCACTTCGGTGCCTCCGCCGACGGCGCGCTGCTGCTCGAGGAGTTCGGCATCACCACCGAGGCGGTCGTCGCCGCCGTGCGCGAGTCCATCGCCGCCTGATCCAAGGGAGACAGAACATGACTTCGAACACCGCGCGGCTCTCCGCGATCGGCGTGAGCATCTGGCTCGACGACCTCTCGCGCGACCGCATCCGCTCCGGCGGCCTCGACCGGCTCATCGCCGAGCGCGACGTCGTCGGCGTCACCACGAACCCGACGATCTTCGCCTCGGCGCTCGCGAACGGCACCACGTACGCCGAGCAGGTCGCCTCGCTCGCCGCGGCCGGTGCGAGTGCGGCGGAGGCCGTCTTCGAGATCACCACCGACGACGTCCGCTCGGCCTCCGACGTCTTCGCCGGCGTCTACGAGCGCACGGCCGGTCAGGACGGCCGCGTCTCGATCGAGGTCGAGCCGGGGCTCGCCCACGACGCCGATGGCACCGTCGAGCAGGCGAAGGCGCTCTGGGCGAAGGTCGACCGGCCGAACGCGATGATCAAGATCCCCGCGACCCTCGCCGGCCTCACGGCCATCACCGAGGTCATCGCCGCCGGGATCAGCGTCAACGTCACGCTCATCTTCAGCCTCGCGCGCTACCGCCAGGTCATCGATGCCTACCTCGACGGGCTCGAGCGGGCCCAGGCCGCTGGCATCGACCTCGCGAGCATCCGCTCCGTCGCCTCGTTCTTCGTCTCCCGCGTCGACACCGAGATCGACAAGCGGCTCACGGCGATCGGCGGTCCGGATGCGGAGGCGCTGAAGTCGAAGGCCGGCGTCGCGAACGCCCAGCTCGCCTACGAGGTCTACGAGCACGCGTTCGCCACCGACCGCGCGCAGGCGCTCCTCGGGGCCGGCGCGCACCGTCAACGACCGCTGTGGGCCTCGACGGGGGTCAAGGACCCGGCGCTGCCTGACACGCTCTATGTGACCGAGCTCGCCGTCGCCGACACCGTCAACACGATGCCGGAGAAGACGCTCGAGGCGACCTTCGACCACGCGCCGGTGCACGGCGACGCGGTCACCGGGTCCTACGACGCGGCGCGGGCGATCCTGGCCGGGGTCGGTGCGCTCGGCGTCGACGTCGACGACGTCACCGACCTGCTCGAGCGCGAGGGCGTCGAGAAGTTCGTGGTCTCGTGGAACGAGCTGCTCGACACCGTCGCCGCGGCGCTCGAGGCCGCACGATGAGCGTCAGGATCGGCGTCGCCGGCGCCGCGGCCGAGGCCGTCGAGCGCGTCGTGCCGCAGCTCGTCTCCGATCTCGTCGCGAGCCGGATCACCGGTGGCGACGCGAGCCTGTGGGGTCCGGACGCCGAGGCGGAGGCCTCGATCCGGCTCGGGTGGGTCGAGGCCGTTGCCGTCTCGCGTCCGCTCGTCGACGACATCGTCGCGCTGCGCCACCGGCTCGGCGAGCTCGGCATCGAGCACATCGTGCTCTGCGGCATGGGCGGCTCCTCGCTCGCGCCCGAGGTCATCACCCGCACCGAGGGCGTCGCGCTCACCGTGCTCGACTCGACCGACCCCGACCAGGTGCTCAGGGCGCTCGACGATCGGCTCGAGCGCACGGCCGTCGTCGTCTCGTCGAAGTCCGGCTCCACGGTCGAGACCGACAGCCAGAAGCGCATCTTCGAGGAGCGCTTCCGCGGCGCGGGCATCGACCCGATCGACCGGATCGTGATCGTCACCGACCCGGGCTCCCCGCTCGATGCCGCCGCGCGCGAGACCGGCTACCGGGTGTTCAACGCCGACCCGAACGTCGGCGGCCGGTACTCGGCCCTCACCGCCTTCGGGCTCGTGCCCTCCGGGCTCGCCGGCGTCGACATCGCGGCGCTGCTCGACGAGGCGGAGGCGACCCTGCTCGACCTCGCCATCGACACCCCGACGAACCCGGGCCTCGTGCTCGGTGCCGCGATCGCGGGCACCCGCCCCCGCCGCGACAAGCTCGGCATCGTCGCCGATGGCACGCACATCGTCGGCTTCGGCGACTGGGCCGAGCAGCTCGTCGCCGAGTCGACGGGCAAGCTCGGCACCGGCATCCTCCCCGTCGTGCTCTCCCCCGACGCGCCCGAGCTGCGCACGAGGCCGTCCGACCTGCAGATCGTCCGGATCGTCGGCGACTGGGACGACACGAGGGAGGTCGCGGACGGCGAGATCGAGATCGCCGGCACGCTCGGCGCCCAGCTCATCGTCTGGGAGTACGCGACGGCGGTCGCCGGGCGGATCCTCGGGATCAACCCCTTCGACCAGCCCGACGTCGAGTCGGCGAAGGCCGCGACGCGCGAGCTCATCGACCACCCGACCCAGCCCGCCCCGCCGGCGTTCGTCGACGGCGCGGTGGAGGTGCGCGGCACGAGCGGCATCGTCGAGGGCGTCGACACGCTCGCCGACGCGGTCGCCGCGCTCGTCGCCGCGGTGCCGGACGACGGCTACATCGCCGTCCACGCGTACCTCGACCGGCTCGGCCACCCCGGCCTCGAGGCGCTCCGCGACGAGCTCGCGGCGCGGTCGGGGCGTCCCGTCACGTTCGGCTGGGGACCGCGGTTCCTCCACTCGACCGGGCAGTACCACAAGGGCGGCCCCGCGAACGGCGTCTTCCTGCAGCTCGTCGCCGCCGAGCACGTCGCGCTGCCGATCCCCGGTCGCCCGTTCGACTTCGGCCAGCTCATCAGGGCGCAGGCCGACGGCGACGCGAGCGTTCTCGCCGCGCACGGCCGTCCGGTGCTGAGCCTCGCGCTGCTCGACGTCGAGACGGGCATCGCTGCGGTGCTCGACGCGGCGGTCTGATCGATGTCCCCCGCCGAGATCGGGCCAGATCACAACCCGCTGCGCGTCGTCGCCGATCGCCGGCTGAACCGGATCGCCGGCCCGAGCGGGCTCGTGATCTTCGGCGTCACCGGCGACCTGTCGCGCAAGAAGCTCATGCCGGCGGTCTACGACCTCGCGAACCGCGGCCTGCTGCCCCCCGGCTTCGCCCTCGTCGGATTCGCGCGACGCGACTGGGAGGACGAGGACTTCGCCCAGGTCGTGCACGACGCCGTGCGCACGCACGCCAGGACGCCGTTCAAGGAGGACGTCTGGGAGCGGCTCGCCCGCGGCATCCGCTTCATTCCCGGCGAGTTCGACGACGCGGCCGCCTTCGCGCGGCTGCGCGAGACGCTCGATCGGCTCGACCGCGAGCGGGGCACGATGGGCAACCACGTGTTCTACCTCTCGATCCCGCCGAAGTCGTTCCCCGAGGTCACCCAGCAGCTCAGGGACTCCGGGCTCGCCGCCCAGCACGATGGCGGATGGCGACGCGTCGTCATCGAGAAGCCGTTCGGACACGACCTCGCCTCCGCGCGGGAGCTCAACGACGTCGTCGAGTCGGTGTTTCCCGCCGACAGCGTCTTCCGGATCGACCACTACCTCGGCAAGGAGACGGTCCAGAACATCCTCGCGCTCCGCTTCGCCAACCAGCTCTTCGAGCCGATCTGGAACGCGAACAACGTCGACCACGTCCAGATCACGATGGCCGAGGACGTCGGGGTCGGCGGCCGCGCCGGCTACTACGACGGGGTCGGCGCCGCGCGGGACGTCATCCAGAACCATCTCCTCCAGCTGCTCGCCCTCACCGCGATGGAGGAGCCGGTCTCGTTCGAGGCCGCCCACCTCCGTGCCGAGAAGGAGAAGGTGCTCTCGGCCGTCCGGGTGCCAAAGGACCTCGCGACCTACACCGCGCGCGGCCAGTACGCCTCGGGATGGCAGGGTGGCGAGAAGGTCGTCGGCTTCCTCGACGAGGAGGGCATGGACCCGAGGTCGACGACGGAGACCTTCGCCGCCGTCCGACTCGACATCGACACGCGCCGCTGGGCCGGCGTCCCCTTCTACCTGCGGACGGGCAAGCGCCTCGGTCGGCGCGTGACCGAGATCGCCGTCGTCTTCAAGCGTGCCCCGCAGTACCTCTTCGCGGAGTCGCAGACGAGCGCGCTCGGCCAGAACGCGCTCGTGATCCGCGTCCAGCCCGACGAGGGCGTGACGATCCGGTTCGGGTCGAAGGTGCCGGGCGCCGGGATGCAGGTGCGCGACGTGACGATGGACTTCGGCTACACGCACGCGTTCACGGAGGCGAGCCCCGAGGCGTACGAGCGCCTGATCCTCGACGTGCTCCTCGGCGATCCGCCGCTCTTCCCCCGCCACGAGGAGGTCGAGCTCTCCTGGCGCATCCTCGACCCGATCGAGGAGTTCTGGACCACCCAGGGACAGCCGGAGCAGTACCGCCCGGGCACCTGGGGACCGAAGTCCGCCGAGGCCCTCATGGCCGTCGACGGACGCAGCTGGAGGCGCCCATGATCGTCGACCTGCCGGACACGACCGTGAGCCGGATCTCGAAGACCCTCGTGAGCCTGCGCGAGGACGGCGGCGCGGTCGCGCTCGGCCGCGTGCTCACCCTCATCATCGCGACGCGACCGGAGGACGAGGAGCAGGCGATCGAGGCGGCGAAGGCCGCGTCGAGCGAGCACCCGATGCGCGTCATCGTCCTCTCGACGTCGCCGGAGCGCGAGGACGACCCCGCGCGCGTCGACGCGCAGATCCGGGTCGGCGGCGACGCCGGCGCGAGCGAGATCGTCATCGTGCGCGGGGTCGGCGACGCCGGGCGCGACCAGGAGTCGCTCGTCATGGGGCTGCTGCTGCCGGACGCGCCCGTCGTGGTCTGGTGGGCGGGCGACGCGCCGCACTGCGTCGCGGAGTCGCCGCTCGGCGGTCTCGCGCAGCGGCGGATCACCGACGCCGCCGTGCACCACGATCCCGAGGAGGCGCTCGCCATCCTCGCGAGCAACCACCGTGCCGGCGACAGCGACTTCGCGTGGACCAGGATCACGCTCTGGCGCTCGGAGCTCGCGGCCGTGCTCGACCAGCCGCCGTTCGAACCGGTCGACCGGGTCGACGTGGTCGGCGCCACCGACTCGCCGTCGGCGATCCTGCTCGCGGCATGGCTCGCGCTGCAGCTCGAGGTCCCCGTGACGCTCTCGATGCCGGAGACGCTCGGCGGCGGCTACGGGATCCACGCCGTCCGGCTGCACCGCGCGTCCGGCACGATCGAGATCGTCCGCCACGCGTCTGGCCCGTCGGCGACGCTCATCCAGCCCGACCAGCCCGAGCACCGCATCACGCTGCCGAGGCGCAGCCTCAGGGAGTGCCTCGCGGAGGAGCTGCGACGGCTCGACCCCGACGAGCTGTTCGAGCAGGTGATCACGCGCGGACTCGCCCTGCCGACGATCGTCCACCCCGAGGAGGCATCGTGATCGAGGAACCCAGGGTCCACGTCCAGACGGACCGGACGGCGCTCGCCGCCACGGTCGCCGCCGCCTTCGTGGCGAAGGTGACCGACCTCGTCGCCGAGTTCGGTGAGGCGACGATCGTGCTCACGGGCGGCACGATGGGCGAGGCGGTGCTCGAGGCGGTCCGCACCGCGCCTGGCGTCGCGCGGATGCCGTGGGACCGGATCAACGTCTGGTGGGGCGACGAGCGCTGGCTCCCCGCCGGCGACGCCGAGCGCAACGAGACGCTCGCCCGCCGCGCCCTCCTCGACCACGTGCCGGTCGATCCGGCGCGCATCCACCCCATGCCCGCCGCCGACGCCGGGCTCGATCTCGACGCGGCCGCGGCTGCGTATGAGGCGGAGATCGCCGCGGCAGCACCGAGCCACCTCGCGCTGCCTCCGTTCGACATCCTGTTCCTCGGGGTCGGCCCCGACGGGCACGTGGCCTCGCTCTTCCCGAACGCGAGCGGGATCCGGGAGCGCGAGCGGCTCGTGATCCCCGTGCGCAACTCGCCGAAGCCGCCGGCGGAGCGGCTCAGCCTCACGCTGCCGGTGATCAACTCGGCCGTCCGCGCGTGGATGGTGCTCTCCGGCCACGACAAGGCGTCGCCGCTCGGGCTCGCGCTCGCCGGGGCGAGCGTCGACGAGGTCCCCGTCGCGGGCGTCCGCGCCCGTCGCACGACGATCTTCTGGGTGGATCAGGATGCCGCGGCCGAGGTGCCGTCGAGCCTCATCGAGCCTGGCGAGTTCTGGACCGCGGACGACGACCAGTCGGACGCCTCCTGAGGAACCCCCGTCTGGGTCGCCGCGCTCAGGCGGTGATCGATCCGCAGCGTTGGCCAGTGGGCCGGCGGGCGCGCGTCAGTTCGTCGCGCCGCGGCGCGAGCGGAGCTGCTGCAGGGCCTCCTCGAGGAGCTGCTCGGCCTCGGCCTCGGTGCGGCGCTCCTTCACGTAGGCGAGGTGCGTCTTGTAGGGCTCCTGCTTGGCGAGCACGGGCGGGTTCTCCCGGTCGCGGCCAGCGGGCATCCCCGTCGTCGGGGAGTCGATGACGTCGGGGATCTCCTCCGGCGCGACGTTCGCGGAGAAGTACCGCACCGTCTCGTTGCCGGCCTCGTCCCAGTAGGAGACGGCGATGCGCTCGGCGTGGTGGCCGTGGTCCTGCTCCCCCATCGGACCCGACCCGACGCGCGATCCTCGGATCGCGCTCCCCCCTGACGCCATGGAATCCTCCCGAC
>Ga0209066_10005483_pt1 | contig 13359 bp, 11 predicted proteins | sample All_14_2_FD_187198 | JGI IMG/M metagenome (GOLD analysis project Ga0209066, IMG submission 187198) | Freshwater microbial communities in response to fracking from Pennsylvania, USA - Allegheny Zone_MetaG_DW_15 (SPAdes) (version 2) ...
ACGCCACCGACGAGCAGATGATCCACGAGACGATGCTCCCGACGAGCGGGATGAACGTGATCGGCAGGGCGATCGCCGCGAGCAGCGGCGCGAACGGCACGCCGGCGATCGTGAGCACGATGAAGGTCACGATCGCGTTGATCACCGCGAGCACGAACATGCCGCTGAGGTAGGAGCCGACGTTGCCGGTGATCTCCTCGGTGAGTTCGACGAATCCGGCCCGCCTGGACTGCGGGGCGAGGTCGTAGAGGCCGTTCTTCATCGCGTCCATCGAGGCGACGAAGTAGAGGGTCAGCGCGATGACGAAGATCGTGCCGAAGATGCCGTTGACGAGGCCGCCGACGACGCGCAGGGCGCCGCCGGAGATGGTGAGCCAGAAGTCGGGCTTCGCGAGCTCGGCCTGCACCCAGTTCATCATCGGCACCAGCGCGCCGCCGAAGACGTCGTTCAGGGTGACGAACCAGTCGCGCTGCTCGAGGTCGGCGAAGCTCTTGGGCAGGCTCGTGACGAGGTCGACGGACTGGTCGACGACGATCGGCACGACGAGCCAGAGCAGCAGGACCACGACGACGAGGAAGCCGACCATGACGGAGAGGATCGCCGCCCACTTCGGCAGCCCCCAGCCCTCGAGCCTGGTGACGACCGGATAGAGGCCGAGGCTCACGAAGAGGCTGAAGAAGATGAGCGTGATCGGGCCGGAGAGCGAGCCGACCGCCGCCCCGAGCGCGAGGGCGAGCAACACCCCCACCGCCGCGATGAAGCCGAACCTGAACGGGCCGGCGTGCAGGAGGCGGAAACCGTCTGGCGACATGGCGCCCACGATAGCGGTCGCGCGTTCCCAGCGTCCGCGCGAGATTCCTCCAGCCCTCCGTGACCTCGATCTGGGAGGATCGAGGGAGGGCGGATCCGCCGCCCGCGACTCGGAGGCCATTGTGCGCATCGTCCCCGCTCTCCTCGGCATCGGCGCGTCCGCCGCCGCCGCGCTGTTGCTCGCCGGCTGTGCGACGAGCGCCCCGACCCCGACGCCGACGAACGCCGCCACCGAGGTCGGCGACGTCGTCGGGACGTGGGTGCTCGACGAGGCGTTCCCCGGCGCGCCGGAGACCCCGTACCTCGCCTTCGCCGCCGACGAGTCCTGGCAGGGCTCCGACGGCTGCAACACCGTCATCGGCACCTGGGCGCTCGCCGACGACGGCGCGCTCACCGTGACGGCCGGTCCGTCGACGCTCATCGCGTGCGACGGCGCGCCGCTGCCCGGGCTGCTCACCGCCGCGACCGCGCTCACCGTCGACGCCGGGACCCTCGTGCTCTCGGGCCCGGACGGCGACACCGCGCTCATCGCGACGACGGACCCGAACATCGGGCCGCAGGACCCGGTCGGCACGTGGGGCGACCCCGAGGCCGCCGCGACCCCGTCGCTCGTGCTCGAGAAGGACGGCTCCCTCACCGGCACCGACGGCTGCAACCATCTCACGGGCCGCTGGAGCGAGTCGGACGGTCAGGTCGTCTTCGCCGACGTCGCGTCCACGCTCATGGCCTGCGAGGGCGTCGACACCTGGCTCTCCGGCGGCGCCTACGCGTTCCTGCAGGCGGGCGTCATGAGCGTCTATGCGGCCGACGGGCTCCAGCTGGGACAGCTCGCGCGTCAGTGACCAGGATGGCCCCCCGTCGACGGGGCCGCGGCGATATGCTCTGACCGGCCGCCGTCCGGCGTCCGATCCCGATCTGAGGGGGAGCCGTCGTGTTCACCACCGTGCTGCAGGACTTCTGGGGAGTCCTGTGGACCCTGTTCGTCATCTTCATCTTCGTCGCGTACCTCATGGTGCTCTTCAGCATCATCACCGACATCTTCCGTGACCGCGGACTCAACGGCTGGTACAAGGCGCTCTGGATCATCTTCCTGCTCTTCGTGCCGCTCGTGACGGCGCTCGTCTACCTCATCGCGCGCGGCCGCGGCATGGCCGAGCGTCAGACGGAGGCCGTGCGGGACGCCCAGCAGGCGACGGCGGAGTACATCAAGCAGAACGCGGCGACGGGCCCGGCCGGCGAGATCGCCGCGGCGAAGTCGCTGCTGGACTCCGGCGCGATCAGCCAGGACGAGTTCGACGCGCTGAAGAAGAAGGCCCTCGGCTGAGCCGAGCCCGACGACACGACGGCCCCGGCCCATCCACGAGGATGCGCCGGGGCCGTCGCCGTCCCGGCACCCCGAGCAAGTACCCTTGGGACCGTGGCACGAACTGACAACCCCTTCGGGCAGGTCCTCGTCGCGCTGGTGACCCCGTTCACGGCGGACGGCGAGGTCGACTGGGCCGACGTCGAGCGGCACGTCGACGACGTGATCTCCTCCGGCGCCGACGGCATCGTCGTCACCGGCACGACGGGGGAGACCTCGACCCTCACCGACGCCGAGAAGCTCCGCCTCGTGCGCACCGCGAAGGAGGTCGCCGGCGGCCGCGCCAAGATCATCACCGGCGGCGGCTCCAACGAGACCGCGCACGCGATCGAGCACTACCGCGCGAGTCAGGACGCCGGCGTCGACGGGATCATGGTCGTCACCCCGTACTACAACAAGCCGACCCAGGCGGGCATCCTCACCCACTTCCGGATGATCGCCGACGCCGTCGATCTGCCGGTGATCCTCTACGACATCCCTGGACGCACTGGCGTGCCGATCAAGTACGAGACGATCCTGCGCGCGGCCAAGCACCCGAACATCCGCGCGATCAAGGACGCAAAGGGCGACTTCAGCGAGGTCAGCCGCGTGCTCAACCAGACCGACCTGCTCTACTTCTCTGGCGACGACGCCAACGTGCTCCCGCACCTGGCGATCGGCGCCGCCGGCCTCATCGGCGTCACGGCGAACATCGCCGCGGCGCCGTATCGCACGATCGTCGACGCGGTGAACGCGAACGACCTCGCCACCGCGACGGCCGCACATCAGGCGCTCGAACCGCTCGTGCGCGCCGTGATGACCCACGTGCCCGGCACGGTCGCCGCGAAGTACGTGCTCCACGGCCTCGGCCGCATCGGCAGCCCGCGCGTGCGGCTGCCGCTCGTCGGGCCGGAGGAGGCCGAGGCCGCGCTCATCGAGGACGACATCGCGCTCGTGCGCGAGATCGAGGGCCTCGACCTCTCGAACTTCAGACCAGATAGGAACGCCGCCGCTGGCGGTGCGCTGCCGAAGGCAGCGGGGACGACGCGCTGAGCATGCCAGACACCCTCATCGAGCCGCCGGCGTTGTCGCCGGGCGTGCTCAGGATCGTCCCCCTCGGCGGACTCGGCGAGATCGGCCGCAACATGACGGTCTTCGAGGTCGACGGCAAGCTCCTCATCGTCGACTGCGGGGTGCTCTTCCCCGAGGAGACGCACCCTGGCGTCGACCTCATCCTCCCGGACTTCGCGCCGATCCGCGATCGGCTCCACGACGTCGTCGGCATCGTGCTCACGCACGGCCACGAGGATCACATCGGCGCCGTGCCGTACCTGCTCAAGCTGCGCGACGACATCCCGCTCATCGGCTCGACGCTGACGCTCGCGCTCGTCGAGGCGAAGCTCAAGGAGCACCGGATCACGCCGTACACGCTCGGCGTCGCCGAGGGCCGACACGAGCAGCTCGGCCCGTTCGGGCTCGAGTTCATCGCGGTGAACCACTCGATCCCTGACGCGCTCGCGGTCGTCATCAGGACCTCGGGCGGCACGGTGCTGCACACCGGCGACTTCAAGATGGACCAGCTCCCGCTCGACGACCGCATCACCGACCTGCGCGCCTTCGCCAGGCTCGGCGAGGAGGGCGTCGACCTCTTCCTCGTCGACTCCACGAACGCCGACGTGCCCGGGTTCACGCCGCTCGAGCGCGAGATCGGCCCGGTCATCGAGTCCGTCATCGCGAAGGCGAGGCAGAAGGTCGTCGTCGCGAGCTTCTCGAGCCACGTCCACCGCGTGCAGCAGGTGCTCGACGCGGCGGTCGCGAACGGCCGCAAGGTCGTCCTCATGGGCCGCTCGATGGTCCGCAACATGTCGATCGCGGCCGACCTCGGCTACCTCCACGTGCCGGACGGCGTGCTCGTGGACGCGAGGAAGGCCGGCGACCACGACCAGAACCGGCTCGTCTACATGTCGACCGGCAGCCAGGGCGAGCCGATGGCGGTGCTCGCGCGGATGGCGAACCAGGACCACCAGATCCAGGTCGGCGCCGGCGACACGGTGATCCTCGCCTCCTCGCTGATCCCGGGGAACGAGAACGCGGTCTATCGCGTGATCAACGGCCTGACGAAGCTCGGCGCGAAGGTCGTGCACAAGGGCAACGCCCGCGTCCACGTCTCGGGCCACGCCGCCGCCGGCGAGCTGCTCTACTGCTACAACATCCTCAAGCCGCGCAACGTCCTGCCGGTGCACGGCGAGGCCAGGCACCTCGTCGCGAACGCGCAGCTCGCGATCGACACCGGGGTCCCGGCCGAGCGCACGATCATCGCCGACAACGGCACGGTCATCGACCTCGCCGGCGGCGTCGCGAGGATCGTCGGCCAGCTCGACACGAGCTTCGTCTACGTCGACGGCAGCAGCGTCGGCGAGATCACCGACGCCGACCTCAAGGACCGCCGCATCCTCGCGGAGGAGGGGTTCATCTCCATCTTCGCGGCGATCGACTTCCAGACCGGGAAGCCGATCGTCGGCCCCGAGATCCAGGCGCGCGGCTTCGCCGAGGACGAGGGCGTCTTCGACGACGTCATCCCGAAGATCGTGAAGGCGCTCGCGGAGGCGGCGGTGAACGGCACGCGCGACCAGCACCAGTACACGCAGGTCGTGCGGCGCACGGTCGGCCGCTGGGTGAACACGCAGCACCGGCGCCGGCCGATGATCGTGCCGGTCGTCATCGAGGCCTGAACCTCATCCTTTGGGCGGATGCCCAGCCACGGAGGCTCGAATAGCGTCGTTCGTGTCGACGCGTCCGCAAGGGGGATCCACATCGTGAACGTCGCTCGTCGTTGGGTGTTTCCGATCATCTGGATGGTGCTCGTCGCGGTCGTCGCGGCGGCGCTCGTGAAGCTCGCGTTCTTCCCCGATGTCTCGTCGGCGTCGGATCCGGCCCAGCCGAGCGCGCAGCTCACCGATCCGGAATGGGTGGTCGAGCGCGGCACCGTGCGCAACGACGTCACGCTCGACGGCACGGTCGCCGCCGACCCCGCCGTGCCGGTCCTCGCGACCCTCGCCGGGGAGGTCTGGGAGGTGATGGCCACGCAGGGGCAGTGGGTCGACGCGGGCGCCGAGCTCGTGGAGATCCGCGCGGAGGCGCTCCGGACGGACGGCACGCCGTACACGACGTGGAAGACGGTGACGGCGCCGGTGAGCGGGGTGCTGTCGAGCTTCCCGACCTTCGAGGGCACGATCACGACGGTGGGCGGCACGATCGGGCAGATCGCGCCGCCGACGTTCAACGTGAGCGGCAGCATCCCCGCCGCCGAGCTCTACCGGCTCATCGAGAAGCCGACCGAGGCCACGGTCACGATCAACGGCGGTCCTGCGCCGTTCACGTGCACCGGCCTGCAGATCCTCACCCCCGTCGCGGGGGAGTCCGGCGGCTCGACCGGCGGTGGCACGGGCGGCGGCACCGGCGGCGGCGTCACCGGCCCGACGGTGCGCTGCTCCGTCCCCGGCGACGTGACGGTGTTCGCCGGCCTCTCGGCGCAGCTCGTCATCGCCGGCGGCATCGCCGAGGATGTCGTCGTCGTGCCGACGACGGCCGTGCTCGGCCGCTCCGGCACCGGGGTCGTGTACGTCGTCGTCCCCGGCGGCGCACCCGAGGAGCGGCCGGTGACCCTCGGGATCAACGACGGCTCGATGGTCGAGGTCACCGGTGGGCTCGAGGCGGGGGAGACGATCCTCCAGTTCGTGCCAGGTGCGCCAGCCGGCGGCGGCATCGCATCCGACGGGGTGTGCGTCACCGTGCCGGGCGGCAAGGACTGCGTCGCCCCATGAGTCTGCTGCGACTCGAGCAGGTCACGCGGTCGGTCGAGCTGCCGGACGGGAGCCGGCTCGACATCCTCCGCGGCGTCGACCTCATCGTCGAGGCCGGGGATCACGTCAGCATCGTCGGTCGCTCCGGCTCGGGCAAGTCGACGCTGCTGAACCTCCTCGGCCTCATCGACACGCCGACCTCGGGCCGCATCCTCGTCGACGAGGTGCCGCTCGAGGCGCTCCGCGGCGCGAGACGCGACCGGACCCGCGGGCGGGACATCGGCTTCATCTTCCAGCAGTTCAATCTGCTGCCTGGCCGGACGGCGCTCGAGAACACGATGACGCCGCTGCTCAACGCCACCGGGCGCCAGTTCTGGCGTCGCGCCGAGATCGCCAGAGCGATGCTCGAGCGCGTCGGCCTCGGGCATCGCCTCGACTCCACGCCGGACCGCCTCTCCGGCGGCGAGCAGCAGCGCGTCGCGATCGCGCGGGCGCTCGTGCGCGGGCCGCGGCTCATCCTCGCCGACGAGCCGACCGGGGCCCTCGACGTGGAGACCGGCGCCGCGGTCATGGCACTGCTCGACGAGGTCGCGACGGATTCGGGCGCGGCGCTCATCACGATCACGCACGACCCGAACATCGCCGCGCTCGCGCGACGTCACTTCCGGCTCGACGGCGGCGTCCTGCGGCCCGTCGGCGCGGCGGCGGAGACCGCGGCGCTCGACCCAGGCGCGGCGCTCGCGCTCGCGCCTGGCCGGCACGCGGTCGAGGCCAGCGGCGAGGTCGCGCCGTGACGGGCCTCATCGGCGCGCTCATCGAGGCGTGGAGCGAGTTCCGCGTCCACCGCGCCCGCGTCCTGCTCAGCCTCGTCGGCGTCGCCGTCGCGGTCTGCGCGCTCACCGGGGTCGTCGGCCTCGGCGGGATCGCCCAGCAGGCGCAGATCGAGCAGATGGAGCGCGGATCCGGCCGGCCGGCGACCTTCATGCTCACGCCGCCGTTCAACCCGTCGACGGGGGAGATGGCGCCGACCGAGGCGTTCCTCGCCGCCGTCGACGGCATCGTCGAGCGCTACTCGATCGAGTATGCGGGCACCGTCGAGTGGACGCAGGTCGACGTCCAGTTCGTCGACGGCGTCACCACGGCGAGCGTGACCGCGGTCGGCGTCGACTACGGCGTCATGCACCGCATCCAGCTCGCGGAGGGCGCGTGGTTCACCGACGCCGATGCGCAGCGGCTCGCCCCGGCGATCATCGTCAACGACGTGTTCTGGCGGCGCCTCGGCTCGCCGGACCTCGCGACCCACCCCACGGTCGCGCTCCTCGGCGCGCAGCCGACGACGGCGGTCGTCGTCGGCGTCACCCCGCCGCGCATGTGGGAGGACATGCCGACCGCCTACCTGCTGACGGACGCCGCGGCCGCGCTCGCCGCGCCGACGCCGCCGGAGTGGGGCACGCAACCGCCGCAGGTCGAGCTCTGGGTGCCGCCCGACCTCGCGCCGGAGCTCGAGCAGCGCATCCGCGCCGATCTCCAGGCCTCGCTCGGCGACGACTGGGACGCGAGCGGCTCCGTCAACCGCCAGGACTACCTGGCCTGGGACGCCGGCGACCCGCTGCTGCCGGTGCGGATGATCCTCGGCGGCATCGCCGTGCTCATCCTGCTCCTCGGCGCGCTCGGGCTCGTGAACATCTCGCTCGTGACGGTGCAGCAGCGCGTCCGCGAGATCGGCATCCGTCGCGCGTTCGGGGCGACCGCCTCGCGCGTGTTCCTCGCCGTCATGCTCGAGTCGGTCGTCGCGACGGTGCTCGCCGGGGTGATCGGGGTCGTCGCCGCGATCCTCATCGTGCACAACCCGCTCGTGCTCGGCCTCATCGCGCCGGACATCGTCGACGTGCCGCCGTTCCCGGTCGACGCCGCCATCCTCGGGCTCGTCGCGGCCACCTCGGTCGGCGCGCTCGCCGGTCTGCTCCCGGCCCTCGTCGCCGTCCGCGTCAAGGTGATCGACGCGATCCGCGCCTGAGGCGCGATCGCGGCCGTCGTGGCCGCGATCCTGCGGATGCGCGAGAATCGACCCGTGACCTTCACGACGGCGCAGATCGCGCGATCCATCGACCACACCCTGCTCAAGCCGGAGGCGACCCCCGCGGACGTCGCGGCGCTCGTCGAGGAGGCCGTCGAGCTCGGCGTGTACTCCGTCTGCGTCTCGCCGTCGATGCTGCCCGTCGCCATCCCGGCGGGCGCGACGCTCGCCGTCGCGGCCGTCTGCGGGTTCCCGAGCGGCAAGCACGAGTCGTCCATCAAGGCCGCGGAGGCGGCGCTCGCCGTCGAGCGCGGCGCCGACGAGATCGACATGGTCATCGACATCGGCGCGGCCGTTGCCGGCGACTACGCCGCGGTGGAGGCGGACGTCCGCGCCGTGCGCGAGGCGATCCCCGCCCCCGCCGTGCTCAAGGTCATCATCGAGTCTGCGGCCCTCTCCGACGGGGCGATCATCGGGGCGACGGAGGCCGCGGTCGCGGCCGGCGCCGACTTCGTGAAGACCTCGACGGGATTCCACCCCGCCGGCGGCGCCTCGGTCCACGCGGTCGAGCTCATGGTCGCGACGGCGGCGGGCCGCGCCGAGGTCAAGGCCTCCGGCGGCATCCGCACCCGCGAGGTCGCGGAGGCGATGCTCGCGGCGGGCGCGACCCGGCTCGGCGTCTCCGGCTCGCGCGCGGTGCTCGCGGGCGGCGCAGGCCCGTCGGCCGCCGGATACTGACCGTCTCGCCTGGTGCGCCGGCTCGCGTGCGGTCGCGAGCACGGGCACGAGGCCCGCATCCAGGAACGGGTGTCGCTGCGGCCCCGCGACGGTGGCCGCGGGTACCGTGAACCGCATGGCCACGGGCTCGAGAACGCCTGCGCGCTCGCGCAGCACGACGGGTCGCTCGAGCGCGCCCCGGTCGACCTCGCGGACCACGAGCTCGCGCTCCTCGACGGCGCCGACGAAGCGCCTGCCCCGCGGCGGCGCCCCGGTCGAGCCGGAGCCCGGCTTCCTCGCCTCGATCTGGCTCGGCTTGGCCCACCTCGTCGGCGGCGCCTTCCGCGTGCTCGGCAAGGAGACGCTCGCGAAGGAGGAGCGCCGCGACGGCGTGCCCTTCCTCATCTTCGTGCTCGCGATCGCCGGCGCGGTCGTCGAGTGGTTCCTGCCCAACGACTCGGTCGCCTCGGCGCTCTCGACCTGGACCTTCGGGCTCATGCTCGGGCGCGTCGCCGCCGCGCTGCCCGTCGTCATGCTCCTCTTCGCCGGGTGGATGTTCCGGCACCCGTCGAGCGTGCACGACAACACGAGGATCGGGATCGGCACGATCACGCTGCTCGTCTCGATCGCCGGGCTCTGCACGGTCTTCGCCGGCCAGGCCGGTCCCGGCGACGGCGCCGAGGCGCTCGCCGACTCCGGCGGGGTCCTCGGCTGGCTCGTCGTCTGGCCAGCCGCGGCGCTCGGCTCGCCGGAGTTCTCGGTGCTGCCGCTGTCGATCCTCGTCGCGCTGTCGGTGCTCATCATCACGAAGACTCCGCCGAACCGGATCGGCGCCAGACTGCGCGAGCTCTACGCCTGGCTCTTCGGCGCCCAGCTCGCCGAGCCGGCGCCGAAGCGCGAGCGCGGCGTCCCGGACTCGGCGCTGCCGCTCGGCACGCTCGAGGACCTCGGCTTCGACGAGGATCCCGCCTCGGTCCCGTGGTGGCGCCGCGGCAAGGACAAGCGCACGAGCGAGCCCGCCTTCGACACGCCGGTCATCACGAGCGCGCAGGCGACCGGGCCGATCGGCGAGCAGGCCACCGAGGTCATCGCCGGCGCGCCGGCGGGCGGCGCATGGTCGCTCTTCGCCGACCTCGACGACCTCGGCGGCGAGCTCGATCGCGCGGAGCGAGCGGTCGAGGCCGCCGCGCCCGCCCAGGCGACGGGGCTCGTCGGCGACGGCTCCGCCGGCGCCGGGCTCGAGCCGGTCACCGAGCCCGTCGTGGTCGTCCCGGCCGCGCCGGCCGCGCGGTCGACGAGGATCTACCGACTCCCGTCGCCGGCCCTGCTCGGCGCTGGCACGCCGCCGAAGGCGCGATCCGCGGTCAACGATGAGGTCGTCGCGGCGCTCACCGAGGTGCTCCGCCAGTTCCAGGTCGACGCCGCCGTGACGGGCTTCACCCGTGGGCCGTCGGTCACGCGGTACGAGCTCGAGCTCGGGCCTGGCGTCAAGGTCGAGCGCGTCACGGCGCTCGCGAAGAACATCGCATACGCCGTCGCGAGCAACGAGGTGACGATCCTCTCGCCCATCCCCGGCAAGTCGGCGATCGGCGTCGAGATCCCGAACAAGGATCGCGAGATCGTCTCGCTCGGCGACGTCCTCGCGTCGCGCGAGGCCGCCAAGAGCGTGCACCCGATGACGATCGGGCTCGGCAAGGACGTCGAGGGCGGGTTCGTCGTCGCGAACCTCGCGAAGATGCCCCACCTGCTCGTGGCCGGCTCCACCGGCTCCGGCAAGTCGAGCTTCGTGAACTCGATGATCACGTCGATCCTCATGCGCGCCAAGCCCTCCGAGGTGCGGATGGTGCTCGTCGACCCGAAGCGGGTCGAGCTCGCCGCCTACGCCGGCGTGCCCCACCTCATCACGCCCATCATCACGAACCCGAAGAAGGCCGCCGAGGCGCTCGCCTGGGTCGTCAAGGAGATGGACATGCGGTACGACGACCTCGCGTCGTTCGGGTTCCGCCACATCGACGACTTCAACCGCGCCGTCGACGAGGGCACGATCGTGCTCCCGCCGGACAGCAAGCGCGAGCTCAAGCCCTATCCGTACCTGCTCGTCGTCGTCGACGAGCTCGCCGACCTCATGATGGTCGCCCCGCGCGACGTCGAGGACTCCATCGTGCGCATCACCCAGCTCGCGCGCGCGGCGGGCATCCACCTCGTGCTCGCGACCCAGCGGCCGTCGGTCGACGTCGTGACCGGCCTCATCAAGGCGAACGTGCCGTCGAGGATCGCGTTCGCGGTCTCGAGCATGACCGACTCGCGGGTCATCATCGACCAGCCGGGCGCCGAGAAGCTCATCGGGCAGGGCGACGCGCTCTTCATGCCGATGGGCGCATCGAAGGCGATCCGCGTGCAGGGCGCGTGGGTGCCAGAGGCCGAGATCCACGCCGTCGTCGGCCACGTCGTCGCGCAGGCCAGGCCCGAGTACCGCCAGGACGTCGAGGCCGTCGCCGAGAGGAAGCAGATCGACGCCGACATCGGCGACGACCTCGAGCTGCTGCTCGCCGCCGCCGAGCTCATCGTGTCGACGCAGTTCGGCTCGACCTCGATGCTCCAGCGCAAGCTCCGCGTCGGGTTCGCGAAGGCCGGCCGGCTCATGGACCTGCTCGAGTCACGCGAGATCGTCGGCCCCTCCGAGGGGTCGAAGGCCCGCGACGTGCTCGTCGCGCCCGAGCAGCTGCCCGGCGTGCTCGCGAGGCTGCGCGGGGAGCCGTCGCCGGCGCAGGCCCAGGCCGGGCACGGCGCCCAGGCGCCGGCGTCGGCGGATCCCGTCGACGCGCAGTACGACGGGGTCGAGGTCGTCGACCTCGACGAGGGCGGCGAGGATGCCTGGGGGCTCACCGGGCGCGACTGACCGCGATCCCGGCTCCGGCGATCCCGGTCCCGCGGCGCCGTCGCGTGCGGCGACGGCTCCCGCGGCCGGTCGCGCGCCGATAGCCTGAAGCCATGGCCACCGGCGAGGTCCGACACTCGGGCAACCTGCTCACCCGCAACCCGCTGCGCGGTCGCGTGCTCGCGCGGGGCGACTCGCCGGCGAGCATCCTCTGCGCGCCGAACCTCATCTCGATCGTGCGCATTCTCTTCATTCCGGTCTTCGTCTGGCTCGTCCTCGCCGACGGGGGTGCCGACGGCCCGCTGCGCTGGATCGCCGCGGCGACGTTCGTCGTCGCGATCGCCACGGACGCGCTCGACGGCCATCTCGCGCGCAGCCGCAACCTCGTCACCGACCTCGGCATCTTCCTCGACCCCGTCGCCGACAAGGGGCTCACGGGGGCCGCGCTCGTGTGCCTCGGCATCCTCGGGGAGCTCTGGTGGTGGGTGATCGCGCTCATCCTCGTGCGCGAGATCGGGATCACGATCATGCGCTCGGTGCTGCTGCGCGACCGGGTCATCCCCGCGTCGAAGGGCGGCAAGCTCAAGACGGTGGCGCAGTCGGTCGCGATCTCGCTCGCGCTCCTGCCGCTGTGGACGCTCGTGGGGGACTGGATCCTCTGGGTGAACTGGGCCGCGATGGGGATCGCCGTCGCGCTCACGGTCGTGACGGGCATCGACTACGTGGTCGCGGCGGCGCGGGCGCCGAAGGCGGCGGCGACGGATGCCGCCGGCTGAGTCCGCTGGGTCGGCGTCGCCGTCCGCCGCGCCGATCATCGCGACGGCGGTCGCGAGCACGACGACGATCGCGGTGGCCGAGTCGCTCACGGGCGGCGAGGTCGTCTCGGCGCTCGTCGCCGTGCCTGGCGCATCCGCCGTGCTGCGCGGCGGCATCGTGGCCTATGACACCCGCCTCAAGGCCTCGCTGCTCGGCGTCGACGCCGACCTGCTCGCGCGAGTCGGGGCGGTGCATCCGCAGGTCGCCCTCGCGATGGCCGCCGGCGTCCGGCGCGCGTGCGCGGTCGACGGCCGCGACGCCGACCTCGGGATCGCGACGACCGGCGTGGCCGGTCCCGACCCGCAGGACGGCCGCCCGGTCGGGCTCGTCTACGTCGCGGTCGACGACGCGGACGGCGGCGTCGTCGAGGAGCACCGCTTCGACGGGGGCCGCGCGGCGATCCGCGCCGCCGCGACGGCCGCCGCGCTGCGGCTCGCCGCCGACCGGCTTGGCGCTCAGCCCGCGCGCGGCGGCGCCTGAGCGACCACCCCGGAGCGGCCGTCCACCGCGGCCAGCGTGGCGGCCGTCATCCCCGGAATATCCGGGGTTTCCATCCCGTTACAACCATCGCGTTCACACGCCGGGCACAGATTCCTGGGCCTAGCATGGACGCACCGTCGAGTCCCGACGGGCGAGCGAAGGAGGAGGCGCCATGGTGCTGGTTCGTCAGGAGATCGGCGATGTCCTCCGCGATGTTCGTCTCCAGAAGGGACAGACCCTCCGCCAGGTCGCGAGCAAGGCCTCCGTCGCGCTCGGCTACCTCTCCGAGGTCGAGCGCGGCCAGAAGGAGGCCTCGAGCGAGATCCTCGCCTCCGTCGCCGATGCCCTCGAGACGCCGATCTCGGTCATCATGCGCGAGGTGAGCGACCGGCTCGCGGTCATCGAGGGCGTGCCCACGATCGCCGAGGCCTCGATGCTCGCCGCGGCGGGACGCCCCGTCCTCGGCTCGACGATCCCGGACACGCTGCCGGACGAC
>Ga0209066_10005484_pt1 | contig 13356 bp, 11 predicted proteins | sample All_14_2_FD_187198 | JGI IMG/M metagenome (GOLD analysis project Ga0209066, IMG submission 187198) | Freshwater microbial communities in response to fracking from Pennsylvania, USA - Allegheny Zone_MetaG_DW_15 (SPAdes) (version 2) ...
GCCCTACAGACCGCCGAGCGGCGTGGACCGTTCACGTTCTGCGATTACAGGGTACTGGCCCATCCGGATCGGCATCCTCTCTTTCCTCTGAGTGAGGACCTTATACGTAAAATTCGGAGGAAATACGCGAGATCAACACAATTTTGTTTGGTTGAACTGGCAAAGGAGGGTTGGGCTGGAGATCGACTCGCCGATCTGGTTGGCAGGCATATCGCCCCAGGTCGCTGCTTTGCAGGTACGCCATCCGTCATTTTGTTCCTTGAGGGGGCGACATATCGGGATGCCCGTCGGCAGGTAGTCGAACTTCTGCGGATACTCGATCGTCAAACCGGCTCAGATCTCCAGGTTTCCGCTGGGATCGGTGCCTATCCGTTCGCCGATTTTCACAAGGGCGAGATCCTGGCGAATTGTCGCAAGGCCCTGCTGCATGGAGCATTTTTCGGCCCCGGGGCAGTCGTCGAATTTGACGCCGTCAGCCTCAATATCAGCGGCGACATGTACTATGGTGATGGCGATCTGTCGAGGGCCATGGCGGAATACCGACGTGGTCTTGTCTGTGATCCGGACAACGTCAATCTCCTCAATAGCCTGGGTGTGACCTATGCGATGCTGGACCGACATTCCGTTGCTCGGGATACCTTCAAAAAAGCGCTGGCCATCGAACCGGACAATTTCATGGCGTTGTACAATCTTGGACTGGGTGAGGTCCGGCGCGGTGATCTGCATGGAAGTTTGAAATATTTTGAACGGGCGCTGGAGGTCTACTGCGAGGATGACGGCCTGGAGATCAGAAAGGATCTGCAACTGCAGTTGGCAAAGTTGTACTGCCGCCTCGGCACGTTCGATCGGGCCTACCCGTTGTTGATGGAATGGCACGACGCAGCGACCGGTTGGCAGCAGTCCGGACCAACCCTGCGCTACCTCGGCGAAGCCTGTTATGGCCTGGGGCGGAAGAAGGAGGCCAAGATCTGGCTCCAGAAGGCGTTACGGTTCAATGAGCTTGATCCCGAGGCGTTGAGCCTGCTTGGGCTTGTCTATATGGAGGAAGGAGAGGGGCATCAGATTGCCCTGACTCTATGCGACAAGGGGGTTGAACTGAACCCTGACAATGCGGCATCCAGATTGAGGCTGGCCAAGGTGCAGATCGCCTGCGGATTGCTGGTCGAAGCCCGGCGAAACCTGATGCAATGCCGTGGCGACAAAAGAATTCTGCCGGAGATCCAGATCTGTCTTGGACAGTTGTGTTTGAAACTCGGCAGGAAAAGGCAAGCGGATCGATGGTTCGCCAAGGTCCTGCAGAGCCATGATCTTTCTCCCGAGCTCGCAGGGACGGCTCGGGATTTGATGCGAAATTAAGGGTAAGGAGCGTTATGGAGTTCCAGGAGCGGAGAAGAATCAGAAGGGAGCCGAAATATTGCCTGGACAACACCGTTGTCGGGGATTCCTGGCGGATGTTCAGGATCATGTCGGAATTTGTCGATGGTTTTGATGCGATGTCGGCGGTGGGTCTGCCGGGAGTGACGATCTACGGGTCAGCCAGGACACCGAAAGAGCACAAGTATTACCAACTGGCCGAGGAGATCGCTGCCGGACTTGCCGAAGCAGGGTATGCGATCATTACCGGCGGCGGCCCCGGTATCATGGAGGCGGCCAATAAGGGGGCCATGGAGGCCGGCGGGGTATCGATCGGATTGAATATCAGCCTGCCGCACGAGCAGGCGCCGAATCGTTATACGAATTTCCCCTTGCATTTCAAATACTTTTTTGTGCGAAAAGTCATGTTCATGAAGTATTCGATGGCATTTGTCTGTATGCCCGGCGGCTTTGGATCGCTCGATGAACTTTTCGAGGCGATGACCCTGATTCAGACGCAGCGCATCAAGCCTTTTCCAATCGTGCTTGTCGGTAGTGATTTCTGGACTGGACTTGTAGACTGGATCAGGGATACGCTCCTGGCGGCAGGAAATATCGACAAGGAAGACATGTTGTTGCTCAAGGTGCTTGATGAGGCGGAGGATGTCATCAGTTTCATCAGGAAGACAGTGATAGTGTGATCGCATAACAGGGTTACTGCCGGCTGCTGCCATGCCGGTTGAATTCTGCTGACAAGAAATCGAGGAGAGAAAAGGTATGGCGCAGATTGATGCATTTTTCAAGCTGATGAATGATGAAGGGGCCTCCGACCTTCACATGGTCGCGGAACAGCAGCCATTGCTCCGTATCCGTGGAGATATTGAGCGGGTCAAGTTCAAGAAGATGGGGAATGAAGAACTTCGGGCCATGCTGTACGAGATCTGCCCTGAGGAAAAGATCAAACTGTTCGAGGAGACCGGCGATATCGATTTCGGCTATGAAATCCCTGGCCTGGCCCGTTACCGCTGCAATTTTTTCCGGCAGAAATACGGGATCGGGGCGGTATTCCGCGAGATCCCCAGCGAGATCCTGACATGCGAGCAGCTCGGTTTGCCGAAGGTCATCTCCCGCCTCGCCCATCTGCCGAAAGGCCTGGTCCTGGTGACCGGACCGACCGGCTCCGGCAAGTCGACGACGCTGGCGGCGATCGTCGATGAGGCGAACAAGACAAGGAAGGACCATATCCTGACGATTGAAGACCCGATCGAATTTGTCCATAAAAGTCAGAAGTGCATCATCAATCACCGCGAGGTGGGGAGTCACACCCGGTCTTTCTCCGCGGCCCTGCGCGGAGCATTGCGTGAGGATCCGGACATCATCATGGTTGGGGAGATGCGTGACCTGGAGACGATCTCTCTGGCGATGGAAGCGGCCATGACCGGGCATCTGGTCTTCGGCACACTGCATACGATCAACGCGATGAAGACTGTGGACCGGGTTATCGAGATATTCCCAGCAACCCAGCAGGGTCAGGTCCGCTCAACCCTGGCCGATGGCTTGAAGGCCGTCGTCTCCCAGACGCTGTTCAAACGCGTCGATGTCAAGGGACGGTGTGCCGCGCTCGAGATTCTCATTGCGACGCCTGCAGTCCGCAACCTGATCCGTGAGGCCAAGACCTACCAGATCCTGTCGTCAATGCAGACGGGAAAAAAATTCGGCATGCAGACCTTGGACGACGCCATCATGGAATTTCTTGACAAAAAGATGATCAGTCCCGACGACGCGTACTCGAATGCGGTCGAGAAATCGAAATTTCTCAAATTCCTTCGCAATCCGCCATCTGATTTTACCGAGGTTTGATCTCTTCAAAGGGATGAGTCAGGGTGGCGAGCCTGCCACCTTGCCCATCACCGCCTGCTCTGTTCCGCTTTGCTGAGCGACGCGCCTGTCGTTGCCTGAGTTTATCGGTGTTGTGACGGTGAAACGGTTGCCGTCTGTTGCCGCAACGATGGTGCCGTCGCGGCCGGTAGTCATCATGCTGATTCCCAGGTCTTCGCACTGCCGTTCCAGCCCCGGGTGAGGGAAATGGGCGGACTGGCGGCTACCGGCGGAAACGATGAGGTATTCGGGGGCGACGGCGGCGAGAAAGGTCTGCGAATTGGACGTCTTCGACCCATGATGGGGCGACAGGAGAATCGTCGCCGCCAGGTCTTCGTCCATGTCGATGAGTTCGCGCTCCATCAATTGGCCGATGTCCCCGGGGAACAGCAGCGCGAAGCGGCCGAGGCGGGCCTGGATCACCAGGCCGCGGTCATTTCCTTTTCCCCCTTCACCCGATCTTGTGCCGGAGTCGGCAGACAGGTTGCGGAGACACGTGAGCCGGCCACGGCCGATTTCGAGACGTTCTCCCTTCGTTGGTAGGCCAACCTGTATCAGTTGTCGCCGGGCCTGCTCAAGAAGTTGAGCGTAGGGGCGATCGCTTGCCGCCAGGCTGTTGGTCCACAGAACGGCTGGAGAAAATCGCTCGAGGATAAAGGGAAGTCCGTTGTAGTGATCCGAGTCGGGATGGGTGATGACGATATGATCGAGACGGGTGATTCCCTTCTGCCACAGGAAGGGGGCAATGACGGTTTCTCCGACGGTTCGTGATGCCGCCGACGAGCCGCCGCCATCAATCAGAATCCGGTAGCCTCCGGGAAATTCCAGCAGGGTTGCGCTTCCCTGACCGACATCGAGAAAGCTGACAGTCAGGTCCTTTTTGAACCGTTTCGTCAACTCAGAGGGAGGGAGGATAAACAGAAAACTGATGCCGGCGAGCAACGCCGCGGTGGCAACGAACAGCGCTCTATTTTTCCGCCAGCGGCAGACCAGCAGCAGAAGAGCGGCATAGTAGGCGAAGATCAGCCCCAGGCGGGGGGTCGGCAGCCAGGTGCTGGAGTGGGGCAGTCGCGTGAACAACTCCATGATCTCCAGCGATATCGTCAGCCCGGGGGCGCCGAGGTGGAGCAGGGCCGCCGCCAGGTCCGGTGCAATGGGCAGTGCCAGGCAGGCAAGCAGGGCGCAGGGGAGGCTCCAGAGGCAGATCAGGGGTTCGACGAGGAGATTGGTCAGCGGGGCGATCAGCGACAGGTGGTTGAAATGATAGAGCAGCAAGGGGGCGGTTCCCAGAGTGGCGGCGACGGAGACGAGGAGGGCGGCGGCGACCCAGCCCAGGAAACGCCGGACATAGGGGCGAGGGCCAGATTCCTGGTCCTTCCGGCTGCCGGTCAAGCGGCGCAGTGCCGGTGCGGTCAGCGCAATAAAGGCCACGGCGGCAAACGAGAGCTGGAACGAGGCGGTGAACAGGGCCTGCGGATGGACCAGCAGGATCAGCAGGGCGGCGGCGGCGAGGAGGGTGGAGATGGACTTTCGCCGGTCGGTGCACAGGGCGACAATGGCGATGCAGCTCATGACCAGGGAGCGAAGGACCGGAATATTCATTCCTGCCAGGAGGGCATAGAAGAGAAGAATCGGCAGACAGGCGAGCATCGCGGTTTTCCGGACATTTGTGTGGAGGATGAGCCATGTCGAGCGGCGCAGCAGCCAAAAGGACAGCATATAGAGCATGGTCGCGATGATGGCGAAATGCAGGCCGGATATCGAGAGGATGTGCATCACGCCGCTGTCGCGGAAAAGGTTCCTGGTGGCATCATCGACCTGTGTCTGGTCACCGATGACCAGGGCGCGATAAATGCCGTTCAGCGGCGCCGGGACGGAAGCGTCAAAAGCGGCGCCGATGGTGTGGCGCAGCTGTTCCGGGAAAAACCGGAGTTGGCGGAGGGGCTTAGGCGATGCCGGTACTCTGTCGATGTGCGCGGATGAGGAGAGATAGCCTGTGACCCGGATTCCCAGCCGGGCGAGGTGGGCAGGGTAGTCGAAGGTCCCAGGAGTGTTGAAGCGCGACGGCCGCTGCAGGTTCAGCCGCAGGGCCAGCATCGTTCCCGGTACAGTGAAATCGGGCCATGGCTCCATGATTCTGACCAGGACCTTACCCTCAGCCGCTTGAAAATCGGGGCTGTCTGCAAAGCGGATCGATTCCAGCTCGACTGTCGCCCGACCTGTCTTGCCGTCGTAGGTCGGCATCGAGATCAGGGTGGCGATGACCACGGCCTCGCGCTTTTTCTCAATAAGGTTGAAGATATGACTGGGAGAAGAGGGGGGGCGGTCGGCGATGCTGCCGTGAAGGATACCGAGAAGAAGGAACAGGCCGAGAAGACACAGGTGGGCGGCGAAGGTCCGGCACCGGAGGTAGAGTGTCAGGGTACCGATGATCGTTGCGCCGATCAGCGCGACCAGCGGCGAAGGTGGTAGCAGCAGCAGAGAGGATAATCCGATCCCGCCGATAAAGCTGAGGATGACGGCGGTCAGAAGATCTGCCGCGAGAAGGCGGACGATGAAGCTCACAGGTAGGGACGGATGATTGTCAGGTGGCGGGCGACCACGCCTTGCTGCCGCTCGATATATCGGCGGGCGTGACGGCCCATGGTGTTTCGTCGGTCTTCGCAGGATAACAGGGCATTCAGGGCTTCGGCGAGCGAGTCTCTGCCGGTGACCGTCAAAGCCCCGCCGGCGGCGACGAGGTCACGGCTGATCTCGGCGAAGTCCTCCATATGTCGGCCGAAGAGGACCGGAACCCCATGGGTGGCCGGCTCTATGGGGTTGTGGCCTCCTGCCGCCACCATGCTGCCGCCGACAAAGGCGATGTCGGCCAGGGCATACAGCCATGGCAGTTCCCCAATGCCGTCGACCAGCAGGACATCGGCTGTTGTGTCCGATTCCTGGGAACGCAGCGTCAACGAAAGGTCATGGCGGGTAGCGAGCCGCACAATCTCCGGGCAGCGCTCGGGATTGCGCGGAGCGTTTATGAGACGGAGGCCGGGATGGTGTTTTTTCAGTTCTGCATAGATCGGAAAGATGATATCCTCTTCGCCTTCGTGCGTCGAACCGGCGAGGATTGTCAGGCGGTTGTCGGGGATGTGGTTTGAGCCGCCATGAAGGTTGCCGACGGGCGATGTGACCGGCGTGTCGAATTTGAGGTTGCCGAGGCAATGCAGTCTGTGGGGTTCGACGCCGAGTCGTTCCATGTTGATTCTGTCGGTATCGGTCTGCATGCAGAGATGGTCGAACGAGCGGAAGAGCGGCCGGAAGAAAAAACCGGCCCGCCGGTAGCGGGACAATGATCGGGCGGACACCCTGCCGTTGACCAGGATTGCCGGAACATTGTTTTTGTTGAGTGTGGCCAATACGTTGGGCCAGAAATCGGTCTCGATGAGGATGAACAGATCCGGTCGGATCAGGCGAAGAAACCTGGCGACGACCGGCCTGAGATCCAACGGCGACGGGAAGATGGCGTCGACGTGACCCTGCAGCAGGGCTTCGGCAATCGTCAATCCGGTCGCGGTTGTTGTCGAACAGACGATGCGGACATCGGGAAACTGATCACGGAGGCCAAGGACAAGTGGTCGGGCCGAAGAAACTTCCCCTACTGAAAGGGCATGGATCCAGATTGTCTTACCCTTTGCCGGCGCCTGCGGGAGGTGACGTTGCAGGCCGATCCCCAGGCGGGAGAAAAAGGTTGTCCGGTATTTGGGGCGGAGCAGGACCAGAAGGGCAAGAATCGGCCAGGCAACAACCAGAACGAAGATCTGGCAAAGATTGTAAATTGGTATCATCGGTAGTTTTTTCTCCGTAGAATTTCAAGAATCTACCATAGACTGTCGGAGATGGAAAGTCCGCGAGCGAGAGCCTGGAAAACGGAGCATTGCAGCCTGGAGGCAGAGAATGAACATCATCCTTGTCGAAGAACAGGAAATACATGGAGGACGGGTCGTCCTTGATGACCGCCGGGCCGTCCATATCCAGAAGGTCCTGAAGGCCACGGTCGGTGATCGGGTTCGGGTCGGGGTGGTCAATGGTCCGATAGGTAGCGGGAAGGTCGCCTCGGTCGTCAAGGGACGACCAACTCGGGTCGAACTGGTGGTGGATCTGGGTGAACTCCCGACGCATCAGCCGGAGATCGATATTATCCTGGCCCTGCCGCGGCCGATCATGCTGCGGCGCATCCTGGGCCAGGTTGCCGCGCTTGGCATCGGAACGCTGTTTATCGTTCAGGCCAACCGGGTGGAAAAGAGTTTCTGGGATTCAGGTCTCCTGGAAGAGCGCGAATATCTCGAACATCTCCGCCATGGACTGGAGCAGGCCGTCGATACAAGACTTCCCCAGGTGAGGATCTTCAGGAAATTCAAGCCATTTGTCGAGGATGTTCTTCCCCTGGTCAAAGACCATTACCGTTTCAGGATTCTTGCCCATCCGTACGGGACTGCGACCCTGGCAGGATATCTCGGTCCCGGGGAGGGGCGGATTGTTGTTGCCGTCGGTCCCGAGGGCGGCTGGGTCGATTTCGAGGTTGAGCGGTTTGAAGCCCAGGGGTTTCGTTCCTGTTCGCTCGGGGAAAGGATCCTCAAGGTCGATACGGCCGTTGTCGCCCTGCATGCGCGGATTTCAGCGATACGGGAACTGTTGGGTCAGTCGGCGGCGTGAGGATGGAGAGACAAAAAAAACGAGGGCAACAACCATTGCCGATTGTTGCCCTCGGGGTGATCAAGTGACCAACCTTTATCAGGGAAGTTGCTCGAAAAGAAACCGGTTGTCCCGTACGGTGGTTCTATCTGTGAAAATGGAAGACGACCTGCTTGCTTCTGTTGCCATACGGTGCATGCAGATAAACGCCGCCGTGGGCCGTGCCGGTGTTGTTTACGCCTTCACCGTTGGGACCGATCCCGGGGTTTGAAGACAAAGCCGTCGCTTTCCCGGTAATTCCTGGAGGTATTGTTGACATAGACCGTATGGCCGTTGGAAAAAACCACCTTGATCTTCTTGCCGAAGTCAGGGCCTTTTCTCGGTATTCTCCAGGCCTGTCGACCGCCATTGCGGGTTCCATAGCTGCTGTAGGTTTCCTTCTGGTCGTATTCAGGTTGTGCATTCTCAGCCACTGGTGCATTGCCGCTGCCGCTTACCGTGGCGCTGTCGTCGTCGTCACTGCAGCCATTGAGGAACAGGGCGAGGAAGAGAATAAGAAAAAGACGACAGATTTTGTTCATTGCGTGCTCCTTGCGTGATTCTTTTGTTCTGGATTCATTAAGCCGGACCTTTCCGGCCATCAATAGTAAAACGTGACCTGTCTGCTTCTGTTGCCGTACGGAGCATGCAGGTACACACCGCCATGGGCGGTTCCGGTATCGTTGACGCCCTCGCCGTTGGGCCCGATCCCGGGCTTGAACACAAAACCATCGCTCTCCCGATAATTGTGAGAGGTATCTTTGACAAAGACGGTATGGCCATCGGAAAATACCACTTTGATCTTCTTGCCGAACTCCGGACCTTTTTTCGGGATCCTCCAGGCCTGGCGGCCGCCGTTACGGACGCCGTAACTGGTATAGGTCGATTTGCGGGTGTATTCACTGGTGGTCGGTTTGTCGGTGTCGCTGCTGGTCTTTGTCTCTGTTTTTGTATCTGTCGTCGTCGTGGGAGTGGATACGTCCTTGCGAGGCAGGTTCGTCTGGGTGGCGGCCACTGCGTCGTCATCATCCGAACCGGAGATCGAATCGACGAGGTCGTCCCACTCGCCGCAACCGCTAAGGGACAGAGAAAAACAGAGGATCAGGAAGATTTTCAGGAATGGTTTCATGTCGGTCCTCGCATGGAAAAAATCTTGGGAAGCGGATGACTGCAATGACGATGAATTTAACTGACTGAGATACCAGAACTAACCGAATTTTGCAATTTTTTTTTCATATTTTTAAGGTGTTGAGATAGTTGTTTGTGAATATGCTTAAACATTATCATGTATGCTACTGTAAATACGTTGTTAATCGCATTTGTTAACCATCCTTGGCTTGATTCCAAGAGAGTTCATCAGCGATCCTGAATGGTGAATTCCCTCCTGCCGACCGACTCGCCGTTCAGGCGAAGATGAACTTCCCAGCGCCCATACACGTTGCCCTTGTATTCCCTGCCGGTGATCATCTCGGAAAATGGACCGTTCTTCATCAGTTCCAGCCAGAAATAGGAACGGTGACTCGATTCGGGTGCATGCAGCACGATCGTATGCTCGGAGGTGTTGATGGTCTTGCCTTCCGGGTTGATCCACGAGGCTGACAGCTGGTGCTTCCCCTTTTCAAGGTCGTGGAGTTCCATGACGATATAGATCCGGTCCGAAGGAAGGAACATGTCCTGTTCCGTCTCAAAGGGTTTTTTGTTGTACATCGCCGTTTCGTGACTGGGGATTTTCATGACGGGGTCGTCTGTTTCGGTTTTTCCAACGTTCGCAGGCCAGCGGTCGAACTGTCCGGCCAGGATCATCTCCATAGTCTTCGGCCCAGTCGCATCAATAATCTCCAGTGGCGATATGGTGACAGGTGTCTTCTTTATCGATTGCGGCGGCGCATGCTCCACCGCCAGCCAGTACAGATAGAGGACGAAAACCAGGGCGAGCAGCGGCATGATGATGAGTTGAACGGTTTTCATGCTCTCTCCGGTTATGGCCGCATCCGCTGGATGGTGGCGGGACGGCCGACGGCAATGGCGAATTCCGGGATCGGATCAGTGACCAGGGCATGGGCGCCGACAATGGCGCCTTGGCCGATCTCCACTCCGGCTGCCACCTGGGAGCGCAGGCCGAGCCAGCACCCGGGTCCGATGACGACCGGGGCCTTGCCCGCCGGCCCTGCTGTCGTCTGTGGACCGTGGCCGGCCGTCGCCGCAGGTGCACCGGGGATGTCTCCAATCGTACAGTACCCGGCCAGCAGCGAGTGGTGGCCGAGAACGACATCCCCGGCGGTGGAGATCGTGCATCCGCTGCCGATATTGCTCCCCTCACCGATGATCAGTCGTCCCGGTCCGGCGGCGAGGAGGGTGTCGGCGCCGATGAACGCCCCGTCTGCAACGTCGATTGCCGTGTCGGGGCCGGGATGGCTGCCTGCATCAAGGCGGGCGCCGTCATTGACGATCACCAGGTCGCCGAGGCTGATGCCGCCGGGATTGATCAGATCGACATGACGACCGATCAGTACACCGCGGCCGCAATGGCCCAGCAGGTAGGGGTACAGCCGCTGGCGCAGGAGAAGACCCAGGATCCCGGGACACCAGCGGAGAAAACGATAAAGCCAGGTCGGCATGGCAGTCATTCAGCGTGGCCTCGAATTCGCCCCGGCACCCCGGCAACAGTTGTATTTTCAGGAATATCGCTGATAACCAGGGTGTCAGCGGCGATATGGGCATTGGCGCCGATTTTCACGCCGTCGAGAAGGGTGGCCCGGTCGCCGATGACGACATTGTCGCCGATGACAGTCGGTCCCTTGCAGGTCACGGGTTGGAGGGCGATGGGAATGCTCCGGTCGTCGTAGGCATGGGCGGCGCCGGAACAGCAGGCCTCGACGCCGATACGGCAGTTCCGACCGATGCGCAGTCCCAGTTTCGACCCGAGGCGGCAGGAGGCGGCGATCCGGCTGCCGTCTCCGATCTCGAGGATAGCCCCGGCACAGTTGCAGATGGTGCCTCGGCCCAGGAAAACATCGCTGCCGATGATCAGCCGTTCGGCATCGGGTTTGACATCGAGACAGACCCGATCCTCGATGACGGCGCCATCGCCGATCTGTATGGCGGCGGGATTCCTGACGGTACAGTCCCTGCCGATACGGACCTTGTTGCCGATGCTGACGCCGGCCAGAGGCAGGAGGAGGTTGCGCGCCCACCGGCCGAGCCCGCCCGGTAAGGGCAGGATGCAGGTGGTGATCAGCTCGAACAGGAGCAGGGCAGTGTAGGTTCCCTGCCGGCCCACCGCCACGGTACGATACCTGACCAGGGCGCTGTCGCGGTTCGATACCTGCAGATTCTCCAGATTTGGCCGGTTATGCGGTGGAGTTTTATTCATCTGTTGTCATATCGTTCATCGGCAGCGCCGGCCGGGGGCTCCGGGGTTCCGGTTGGATGGAAGAAGGCGTGGATCGCCGTCGCCAGCTCCGGGCCTATACCCTTGACCGCCGCGAGCTGTTCCACGGATGCCGTTTCAATCCGCCGCAGGCTGCCCAGGCCTTTGAGCAGCCGTTTCTTGCGGTCGTCGCCGATGCCGGGGATCCGGTCGAGTCGGGAGGTGAGCGTTGAGGAGTTGCGCAGTCGCCGGTGCAGGGTGATGCCGTAGCGGTGGGCTTCGTCGCGTATCCGCATCAGATACAGCAGCACGGGACTGTGGGCCGGCAGGACGATCGGGTTTTTCCGGCCCGGTTTGAACAGTTTCTCCCCCTCGTCTTCATGCTCCTTGGCGATGCCGATCCAGTCGAGGTCGGCGGTGATGCCAAGGCTGTCGGCCACCCGCATGGCCATCGACAGCTGGCCCCGGCCGCCGTCGACGACAAAGAGATCGGGCAGCGTCTGTTCGGCTACCGCCCGACCGAGCCGGCGTTCGAGCACCTCCGTCATCATCGCGTAATCATCCGGTCCGTCCACGGTACGGATCCGGTAATGCCGATATCTCTTGGGATCCGCTGCGCCGTCGGTGAAGCAGACCAGTGAGCCGACCGCCTGTTTGCCGCTGATATTGGAGATATCCAGACATTCGATCCTGTTCGGCGGGCGCTGTAGACGCAGTTTCTGCTCCATCGCCTCGGCCAGTGTCTGCCACGATTCCTTTTGCCTCTCCCGTTCGGCGAAGACCTGACGGGCGTTGGTCGCGGCCATGGTCATCAGGCGCAGCCTGTCACCCCGGCTCGGCACCGACATTGCGACGGCGCGGCCGCGAAGGTCGCTGAAGCGTTCGACCAGCAGGTCATAATCGTCGGGCAGAAAGGGCAGCAGGATCTCATGGGGGAACGGGGTCCGCTGGTCGTAGAACTGGTGCAGCACCTGGGCGAGGATCGCCGGGTCGTCACCGTAAGGATCGGCCAGGAAGAAACTGCGGCTGCCGCCGATGACTCCGCTGCGGACGAAGAGCACGGTGACGGCGATCGCCGCATCCTGCCTCGCGAAACCGAAGACATCCCGATCCTGGCTGTGTTCGGCTGAAATCACCTGTTTTTCCAGGGTCTGCGCCAGGGCCTGGATCTGGTCGCGGAGCAGCGCCGCCTGCTCGAATTCCATCGCCGCCGCGGCGTTCTCCATCTGTGAAGTAAGCGAGGTGATCAACTCCCGGTTGCGTCCTTCCAGCACCATAATGATCCGCCGTACATGCTCATCGTAATTCTGGCGGTCGGCGAGCCCGGCGCAGGGGGCGAGGCAGCGCCCCATCTGGTGGTTGAGGCAGGGCCGCTTGCGCGGCCGGATCGAGCTGCCGGCGCAGCGGCGCAACGGAAAGAGGGCGGTGATAAGTTTCAGCGTCGCCCACATTGCCGTCGCCGAAGAGTAGGGGCCGAAATAGCGGGCCCGGTCCTTCTTGCGGCGCCTGGTCATCATGACCCGCGGCCACTCCTCCTGGGTGGTGACCTTGATCAGGGGATAGTTCTTGTCGTCGCGCAGGATGATGTTGTAGCGGGGACGATGCTTCTTGATCAGGGAGGCCTCGAGGATCAGGGCCTCCTTCTCGGTGGCGGTGATGATGGTGTCGACAGTGGACACTCTGGCCAGCATGACTGTTGTTTTGTTGTGTTCAGCACCGCTGTGATGGGCATAGGACGACAGACGCTTGAACAGATCCTTGGCCTTGCCGACGTAGAGGACGGTCGATTTGCCGTCCAGCATCAGGTAGACACCGGGGGAATGGGGCACGGCTTGGAGAATATCGACGGGAAACATCAGGAAGAGGCTTCCTCCTGCGTCCTTTTAGGCGGTCGTCCCGGCCTTTTCGAGTGGAGCGGCAACTGCAGCTGCCGCTCCAGGTCGTCGATGAAGTTGTCCGCTGCAAACGGCCGTCCGGTCCTGGTGGCCCGACGGATCGCCTCTTCGGCAACATTGTCGGCCAGACGCAGGAAGGCG
>Ga0209066_10005485_pt1 | contig 13355 bp, 12 predicted proteins | sample All_14_2_FD_187198 | JGI IMG/M metagenome (GOLD analysis project Ga0209066, IMG submission 187198) | Freshwater microbial communities in response to fracking from Pennsylvania, USA - Allegheny Zone_MetaG_DW_15 (SPAdes) (version 2) ...
CGGCGACCAGATTGCCGCGGCTGGTGTAGTCATAGGCGGTGTCCGGGTCCTCGGCGATTTTCAGGCAGGGAACCGCCACGCCCGGCGAATAGGCCAGGCTCAGATCGCGTTGGGTCGTCAGGGGCTTGCTCGAAATGATTTCGATCTTGCCCGGCCTGCCCTGTACATGGAAGGCAAGCGCGTCCTGTTCCAGCTGCTGCTTGTCGGCCATCTTCATCGCGCCCCTCCCCGGGCATCTGGATTTGGTAATTGGTATTACCAGTAAAACTTTGACAAAAATAATAGGCCCCAATGTGCACCTGAACGCAAGAGCGTGTTCCTGCAAAGGGGGGCATGTGCAAAGCGCGGCTTTGACTCGCGCCGTTCTGCCGCTAAGTTACGCGGAGCGCCGTGATGCGCAATCCACCCTCATCGTTCAGCCCATGGAAGACGCCGCTTGACCTCCTCAGACCAGGCCACGCCGCTGATGGCGCAGTATCTTGCGATCAAGGCGGAGCATCGCGATGCGCTGCTGTTCTATCGCATGGGCGATTTCTATGAACTGTTTTTCGATGATGCAGTGAAGGCCGCCGCTGCGCTGGACATCACGCTGACCAAGCGCGGGCTGCATCAGGGCGAAGACATTCCGATGTGCGGCGTGCCGATCCATGCCGCCGACGGCTATCTGTCGCGGCTGATCCGCCAGGGCTTCCGCGTCGCGGTCTGCGAACAGGTGGAAGATCCCGCAGAGGCCAAGAAGCGCGGCGCTAAATCGGTGGTGGAACGTGCGGTGGTCCGTCTGGTGACGCCGGGTACCCTGACCGAGGATGCGTTGCTCGATGCCCGCGCACATAACTATCTTGCCGCCCTGGCGGAGGTGGGCGGGGCCATCGCCCTGGCCTGGATCGACATGTCCACCGGCTCGCTGGTAACCGCGCGGATCGGTCTGGATGGGCTTGCCGGCCTGATCGCGCGCATCGCACCGGGGGAGATGCTGGTGCCCGACCGGCTGATCCAGCGACCCGGCTATGTCGATGCTTTCGCCCTGCTGGGCGGATCGATGACGCCACTGCCCACGGCCCGCTTCGATTCGGTGAATGGCGAGGCGCGGCTGAAGGCGCTGTATGGTGTTTCCGCGCTGGATGGCTTCGGTGATTTCGACCGGGCGGAACTGGCCGCCATGGGGGCGCTGGTCGATTATGTCGAACTGACCCAGGTCGGCAAGCTGCCGCGCATTGCCCCGCCGGAGCGGGAGAAGACCGGCGCGGTGATGGAGATCGACCCCGCGACGCGCCGATCCCTGGAACTGGTGCGCAACCAGTCGGGCGAGCGCAGGGGCTCGCTGATTTCGGTGATCGACCGCACGGTGACAGGGGCGGGGGCGCGCCTGCTGACCGAAAGGTTGGGCGCGCCGCTGACCGATCCCACCGCCATCGGGCTACGCCTCGATTCCGTGACCTGGTTCCTGGAGGAGCGTGATGTCCGTGCCGGGCTGCGCGACCTGTTGCGCGGCTGCCCCGACCTTGAACGCGCACTGACCCGTCTTTCGCTCGGCCGTGGCGGGCCGCGCGATCTGGCAGCCATCCGCGACGGGTTGCTGCTGACCGGGCGGATCAAGGCCTTGGTCGCCGGTTCCAATACCCCACCGCCCGGGGAGGTCGAAGCAGCCCTGGCTGATCTTGGCCTGCATGACGGGGTGGTCGATACGCTGTCGCGCGCGCTGAAGGTCGATCTGCCGCTGCTGGCGCGCGATGGCGGCTTCATCGCGCCTGGCTTTTCCGATGCGCTGGACGAGACGGTATCGCTGCGCGATGAAGGTCGGCGCATGATGATGGCGCTGGAGGCGCGCTACCGCTCCGACACGGGCGTCGATACGCTGAAGGTGAAGCATAACAATGTGCTGGGCTGGTTCATCGAGGTGACGGCCCGCCATGCCGACCGGATGGGCGAGGCCTTCATCCATCGCCAGACCATGGCGGGCGCGGTGCGGTATACGACACCGGACCTGGCGGATCTGGCCCGCCGGGTGGCGGAGGCGGGCGACCGTGCCACCGCCATTGAGCTGGAACTGTTCGAAGCCCTGTGCGGCGATGTCCTGACCAGGGCGGAGGATGTGGCGCGTGCCGCGCGCGGTCTGGCCGTGCTGGATCTGTCGGCGGGGCTGGCGGAGCTGGCTGGTGAGCGCGGCTATGCCAGACCCCGCGTCGATGCCGGCCAAGGGCTGGATATCCGCCAGGGTCGCCATCCGGTGGTGGAGGCGCTCAGCCCCCCCGGCGCGCCGCCCTTCACGCCGAATGACTGCGCCCTGCCGCCGGAAAAGCGGCTATGGCTGGTGACGGGGCCGAACATGGCGGGCAAGTCCACCTTCCTGCGCCAGACGGCCCTGATCGCGATCCTGGCCCAGATGGGCAGCTTCGTCCCGGCCGAGGCTGCGGAGATTGGCGTGATCGACCGCTTGTTCAGCCGGGTCGGCGCGGCGGATGATCTGGCCTCCGGCCGCTCCACCTTCATGGTGGAGATGGTGGAAACCGCGACCATCCTGAACCGCGCCACGGATCGGTCACTGGTGATCCTGGACGAGATCGGGCGGGGCACGGCAACCTTTGACGGCTTGTCCATCGCCTGGGCCTGTGTTGAACATCTGCACGAGGTCAATCGCTGTCGCACACTGTTTGCCACGCATTATCACGAGCTGACGGCGCTGTCCGGCACCCTGCCGGCGCTGGCCCCCCATTCCATGCAGGTCAAGGAATGGAAAGGCGAGGTGGTGTTCCTGCACCGCGTCGCCCCCGGCGCGGCCGACCGGTCCTATGGTATTCATGTGGCAAGGCTGGCCGGGCTTCCCTCCGCCGCGGTCGAGCGGGCGGAGGAGGTGTTGCGCGCGCTGGAACAGGGGGAGCAATCCGGCGCGGTGACCAAGCTGGTCGATGATCTGCCGCTGTTCCAGGCGGCCGCCCGGCCCAGGGGCGGATCGCCGGGCGCCTCCGCCTCGCCGCAGGCGGCCAAGCTGTTGCAGGCGCTACAGGAGGTCAATCCCGACGAGATGACCCCGCGTGAGGCGATGGACGCGCTCTATCGCCTGAAAAGCATGGCGAAGGAGGGGTAGGGCAAGCTCCCTACCCGACCTCCGACAGGGGGATGGCATGGATGTCCAGCCTGTCGGCGCTGAATTGCCCGGTATCGGGCTGCCATTCGCTGACCGTGATGCCCAGCAGCCCGGTGGGCAGGCTTTCCCCGTGCTCCGCCAGCGGCAGCAACAGGCGTTCACCCGTCAGAATACGGTCGGCGGCGTGGTAGATCAGCCCGCGCATGTAGATGATGTCACCACGCGTAACCAGACCGCTCCAACGGCGTTCGACCAGATCGGCCTTGTCGGCATCCAGGAAATCCCGCAGCGTGGCGCCACGCATGCTGCGGGATCCGAGTGCGTGCTGGTAGACCGCCTCGATATCGCTGCCGGCCAGCCGATAGCGATAGGTGCCGCTGGCCCGCTCGTAATCGACCAGATAGACGTTTGGCAGCGCCCAGACGATGTCGAGCGGGTCGATATCGCCACGCGTGGGCATCGGGCGCCCGGCGCGTTTGGATAACCAGTATTCCGCCAACTGAAGCAGCTTCGGTTCGGTGATCAGCGACAATCCCCGACCGTCGCTGGCAAGATAGTTTGCTTCGTCCACTATCTGTCCTGGCATCGCAGGCGCTACAGCAGGCGGCCTGCCACGGCGTCCAGCCGGGCTAGGACGACGGGGTCACGTGCTTGCGGCAAGGTCATGATGGCATGGTCGAGCGCCCGCTCGCTGCCGCAATCGGGCTCCCTGCGCGGGGTCTTGACCAGCCCGGCGATGGCTTTGACGAGCGCGCGTGCATTGGCGGCATTGGCGCCTGCGGTGCGGATCACGGCGTCAACCGTCACCGCGTCATGATCGGGATGCCAGCAGTCGAAATCGGTCACCATGGCGATGGTGGCATAGCGCAGCTCCGCCTCGCGGGCGAGCTTGGCTTCGGGCATGTTGGTCATGCCGACCACGTCGCAGCCCCAGGCGCGGTAGAGCTTCGATTCGGCCTGGGTGGAAAATTGCGGGCCTTCGATCACCACATAGGTGCCGCCGCGCCGATGCGGCAGGCCTAGGCCTTCACAGGCATCGCCAGCCAGCCCAGCCAGCCAGGGCGACACCGGATGGGCCATCGAGACATGGGCCACGCAGCCCGCGCCGAAGAAGCTCTTCTCGCGCGCGAAGGTGCGGTCGATGAACTGGTCGACCAGCACGAAATGGCCGGGCGGGGTGTCCTCGCGCAGGGAACCCACCGCCGACAGCGACAGGACATCGGTGACGCCCAGCCGCTTCAGGGCATCGATATTGGCGCGATAGTTGATCGTCGAAGGCGAATGGCGGTGGCCCCGGCCATGGCGCGGCAGGAAGCAGACCTTGATCCCGTCCACTATGCCGACATGGACCTGATCGGATGGCCTGCCCCAGGGTGATTCCACCTCCAGCCAATCGGCCCCCTCCAGCCCGTCAATATCATAGACCCCGCTACCCCCGATGACGCCCAGCACGCGCTTCAACATGAAAAACGACCTCTTATGTTATGCGGCAGCATCCTAGGCGGGCGGACCGTATCGCGGCAAGTCGCGAGCACTGGAACCTGTCGGTTTGACAGCAGGGGCGCTTGCCCCCTATGACGCGCTGGTTCCAAAAAGACTCGCGAAAGACGGTATTGCCATGTCCGACCAACCCCAAGGCTTCGCAGTCATCCTGGTAGAGCCCCAATTGGGCGAGAATATCGGGATGGTGTCGCGCGCCATGTGGAATTGCGGCCTCAGGGAACTCAGGATCGTCAACCCGCGCGACGGCTGGCCCAATCAGGCGGCCATCGATGCGGCATCCGGTGCCATGATCCCCATCGACAATGCCAAAATCTATCCCGATATCGCCGCGGCGGTGGCCGATCTGCAGGTGGTCTATGCCTCCTCCGACCGGGTGCGCGAAATGCAGTCGCGGGTGGTGACTCCCGAATATGCCGTGCGCGAAATCCGCGCGCTGGACGGGCAGGGGGTGACGGCCGGCATCCTGTTCGGGCCGGAACGCACCGGGCTGTTCAATGATGATATCGCGCGCGCCTCCGCCCTGATCCGCATTCCGACCAATCCGGAATTCACCTCGCTGAACCTGGCGCAGGCGGTGCTGCTGATCGGCTATGCCTGGTGGAGCGCGGGGCTGAGCGAGGAGCAGGATTACGTCGCCCTCGGCGAGACGGTGCCGGCCACAAGGCAGGAGTTCGATGGCTTCTTCGACCGGCTGGTGGAGGGGCTGGAGAAGGGCTATTTCTTCCGCTCCCCGCGCCTGAAGCCCCATACACTGCGCTCGCTGCGCACCCTGTTCGAACGGGCAAGGCTGTCGAGCCAGGAGGTTCGTACCCTGCAGGGCGTGATCAACGCGCTGCGCCGGGCCGGGGCCTATCGCTTCGACGGGCGAATCTGATCCCTGATCCAGGTTGTAGCGCCAGGATCGGAAAGAAGGGGCGCGACCCCCTTCTTATGATACCTTGGTTTTACGAGGCCAAAGCCTCGGCGCAGCGCTGGGCACCGATCCGGTCCGGGCTGGACTGGCCGGGCATGGTGGCCCAGCCGCCGGCTTCGACGAACTGGCGCTGCTGATAGCCGCCGGAAACCGCCTTCAGTTCAGCCAGCTTGGCCTCGGCATTGGGGGCCGCGTTGAAGCGCTCGACACAGATGGCCGAGGCCAGTTCACCACGTGCCGCATCGACCGCCATGGACGCATTGGCGCGCGACGTGCCGCCCGTCACCCAACCACCCCAGGTGAAGCCGATCACCAGGGCGGCCACGACCGCGATGGCCATCAGCCAGAAGGCGATGGTCTTGGAGGGGCTGTAATTGTCCCAGCGTTGGGACATGGTAAGTTTGTTTCCTGCTTGGATGACCATGGATCAATCCTTTCCGATCGATGTTTCGACTGAAGCGGCGTTGTGTAAATCCGGATATCGTCGTTTATTGCTGTACGACGTTAAAATTCAGATCACTTACAGTGTTATGAATGATCACTATTTCCCGAAGGTCCGGGAAATATATAGACGCCATTCGTCCAAAATGGCGGCGGATCATTTTTTAGTTATAGCATGAATTAGATAAATTAGAAGTGATGTTGGAGATTATTACGGGTGACACGGTAAGGGCACAGGGGGCTGGCGCATGGTCCGGCTGGTTGCGGGCGGCGACAGGCCGCGCTGTCCAGGCCGGAATCCTCCCGTTCCGTTTGACAATCCCGGCCCTTTCCACTAGAAGCGCCCCGTTCTCGGGAATGTGGACGGCAAACCATGGTGGATTGCCGCCCCGTCCGTTTAGGACCTACCGGGACAACAACAACACCGCACATCGATGCGGGATGCAAAGGACCGAGACCTATGAGCAAGCGTATTCAGGCCAAGCACAAGATCGACCGCCGCCTTGGCGTCAATCTGTGGGGCCGTGCCAAGTCGCCCTTGAACAAGGACATCAATTACGGCCCGGGCCAGCATGGCCAGCGTCGCAAGAAGCCGTCGGATTACGGCGTGCAGCTGATGGCCAAGCAGAAGTTGAAGGGCTACTACGGCAGCATCTCCGAAAAGCAGTTCCGCCGCTATTATCAGGAAGCCATCCGTCGCCGTGGCGATTCTGGCGAAAACCTGATCGGCATTCTGGAACAGCGCCTGGACGCGGTGGTCTACCGCGCCAAATTCGTGCCGACCGTGTTCGCCGCCCGGCAGTTCGTCAGCCACGGCCATGTGCTGGTGAACGGCAAGAAGGTCAACATCGCCTCCTATATGGTGAAGGTGGGCGATGTGATTGCGGTGAAGACCGCTTCGCGCGAAATGCCGCTGGTGCTGGAAGCCACCTCCTCCAACGAGCGCGACACGCCGGATTATCTGGAAGTCGACCTGAACAAGCTGACCTGCACTTTCGTGCGGACGCCGAAGCTGGAAGACGTGCCCTATCCGGCAAAGATGGAACCGAATCTGGTCGTCGAATTCTATTCGCGCTGATCGGTCCCTTCGGGTATCGCATTTCGGGAAACCCCGTCCGGCCGGTCCGGACGGGGTTTTTCCTTTTGGAACTCGGAAAGCGAGAAGATCAAGTCATGTAACGGAATAAAAATGTCAACATGCTTTTTTATTCGGTAATGACTCGTTCTGGGACATCGACAGTTTTTGTCATAGGCTTTCCGTTTCTATAAAATTCGAATTCAACATTATTTTCGCCATAATATTTTGTAAAAACGGATGTTATGTTTTCGGAAGTAATTGGATAATCGGAGCCAATCCGAATAATGACATCCTTCTCCACGAAATCAGCATTATAGGCCATTCCCCCCTTTATTATAGTGTCAATCATCATGCCTTTATTTGTCTGGTTTTGTTGCTTTATTTCCGGGCTGGGTTCAACAAAATGGGCACCAGAACCGCCCTTTCTGCGTTTGACCCAAAACACCGCATCTTGATCATACCGCCTCACTTGATAGGGTGTGTAGGTGGTGGTTCTTCCGTATGTGGTGGATGTGCCGGAATATGTTCCATAAGCGCCACCGGCATATGCTGAGCCCGTGTGATAGGTTGTCTGGGTTGTCGGCGTTGTTACCTGAAGGACCTTTGTCTGCGTATCTGTGTAAGACCTGCTGACAAGTATTTTAAATGCCTTCACCGCTTTGCCCTGTGCAAGAAGCAAGTCCTCGCCCGCTTCGCTGCCGTTGAACGAGGCATAGCCGACCATGTAGTAGCCATCTTCGTACAGGGCTTTGTTCCGGGCAGCGAGTGATTCTGGATTTACATATTCAATGCTGGGTAGATCATCGTTCAGAATGTAGCGCGCGTCTGTTTTGAGTTCGCTTTCCTGAATTAGGGGTTCGTAGAATTGTTGGTAGGGATTCATGCAGGCGGCTAGGATAGTTAGTGTCAAAAGCGAGAGCAGTTTCCTCATGAAGGTTTCCCCGAAAGAGCACATGGTTTGGATGCCAATTCACGTCAGAACTGGAACATGCCGTAAAGGTTACCTCCGACGGGTACCTACAGCAATTGCGATGTAATTTTCTCAGTGTAGCCTTAGTTAAGGGAAGGAATTGGGTTGATGGGTGATTATCCAGACTTTGCTACACGGCTTATTGCACTGGAAATCCGGCTGGCGGAGCAGGAAAAGGCCCTGGCCGAGCTGTCGGATATGGTGGCCGCGCAATGGCTGGAGCTGGATCGGTTGAAGGCGCAGAACTCCCGCCTGATCGACCGGTTGTCCTCGGCCGAATCGCGCCTGCCCGAAGGGCCGGAAGCACCGCCACCGCATTATTGAGACTTTTGACAATACAACCCTCTCCTGCCTGCGGGAGAGGGTGGCGAGAGCCCTATGGGGTCGAGCCGGGTGAGGGTGGCATCCAGTCTCGCGAAAGCGCCCCCCTCACCCAACCCTCTCCCCCGAAACGGGGGCGAGGGCTATGTATGGTCGCGCTCAAATCCGGCGGCCTTGGTTTTCCCGCAAATCCGAGCCGCTATCGCGGCTGCTTGCGGGAATGGCCTTGCATGAGCGGGCCTTTTCGCTGCCCGCAAATCCGAGCCGCTATCGCGGCTGCTTGCGGGTTTACTTCCCCGCCGGCGGGTCTTCCTTCACCACCTGATCATTCGGCGCGCGGGGGTCGAGGGTAGCTACCGTGGGCGAGCTGGCCGGCATATTGACGAAAGGCTGCGAGCCTGCCGCCGCCGTGGCCGGGCTGGTGCGGATGCGATAGGCGATGAAGGCCGTGATCAGGGCCGCCACCACGGTGGCATAGGCAAACAGCGCGCTTGGCCCCCACCATTCCATCAGCAGGCTGGCCACCACCGGGCCGATGGTGGCGCCGGACGCCCAGACCAGCAGGAGCGAGGCGCAGAGCGGGATGATCAGCCGCTCATCGCCCGCCTTGTCGCTGCCATGGGCGATACAGATCGCATAGATCGACAGCGACGCGCCGCCCCAGACCATGCTGACGGCGAAGATCAGCCAGACCGGTGGGGCAATCCATAGCGCCAGTATCAGCGATGCGGCGCAGGTCACCCCGGTCGCCCCCATGATGATCAGGCGTCGGTCACGCTTGTCCGACCACCAGCCGATGGGCCATTGCATCAGGAGCGCGCCACCCTGCAGCGCGGAGACGAGCAGGGCGGCATTCGCGGTCGACAGCCCGCTCTGCGTGCCATAGAGCGGCACCAGAGAGGTTACAGCCCCGTTCAGCATGCCGATGCCGAAACAGCCGATCACGGCGGCTGGCGCAATGCTGTAGAGCTTGGCCGGGGTCAACCGGCCCGGTGCCGGCACCGACGGCGCGGCGGAGGTCGACAGGGACACCGGCACGATCGCCAGCATGAAGACGGAGGCGGCCAGCATATACGGCCAGGGCTCGTTCAGCGTCATGAAGCTGAGTGCCGCTGGCCCGGCCAGGATGGCGATCTTGCTGAACAGCATATAGACGCTCATCACCCGGCCGCGGATTTCCGGGGTGCAGCGGGCGCTGACCCAGCCATCGGCGACGGTGGACAGCGACGCCATGGCAAAGCCCGTCAGCCCGCGCAGTACCGACCAGGCAACCGGGTCCGGAATGGCGGGAAAGGCCAGCACGATGGTGCCGAAGATGGAGGAGAAGGCTGCAAAGACGCGGATATGGCCGACGCGCCGCACCAGATCGGGGGCAAAGATGCAGCCGATCAGGAAGCCCGCGCCATAGCTGGTGCCGACCCAGCCGGCCGTCGCCGTGCCCATGCCGCGCGCTTCGATGTCCAGCGGCAGCAGCGCCGACAGCATGCCATTGCCGAAGGTTTTGATGCAGATGGCGGCGATCAACGCCGCCAGAGAAAAATAGACCGCCCGCATGCCCCAGGTCCTGTCTGCATTCAGGTTTTGATCGTGGCACAAATCTCCGCTTTTCGCGGTACGGATGCCTCAAGGGCGTTGCCCTTTCGGCATGGCCGGTCGCGAAATCGCGTGTTTTGCCCTCACACCACGAGCCAAATCCTGAAATCGGACAGGACCCAGCTACCGTTTCGTTATTTTACGGTAGCCTAAACCGGTAGCGCCTATCGCGAAAGGGGGCAGCTTGCAGGCGAAGATCAGGCCAGCGACAGGACAAAGCGCCAGATCAGCCAGAGGGCGGGCAGAAGATAGCAGGCACAGGTCAGCGCCATGCCGGCCGCACGCGGAGCCAGAATGCCGCGCTCCAGCGCAACCGCATGGGCGATGCGGCCCGCAAGCAGCATCACGCCCAAGGCGTGCAGGGCATAGATCGACAGATTGCCGGCCTCGCACAGGCCGAGCAGGATCAGCGCCAGCGGCACGGTTTCGATGAAATTGCCATGCACGCGAATGCGATGGGCCAGATCATCATTGCCGCCATCGCCGATGCTGACCCGCATTTTGTGCCGCAGCGCGACCACACGCATGATCAGCACGACAGCCAGGATGGCCAGAAGGCCAGCATACAGTCCCGTTATCGGCAAGGCGGACATGGGTTATGCTGGCCCCTCTGGATCAATCAGGCTTGAATCTGGACGTCGACGCCCTTGGAAGACAGAAATTCCATCAGTTCGCCCGTCTCGTACATCTCGCGCACGATATCGCAGCCGCCGACGAATTCACCCTTCACATAGAGCTGTGGAATGGTCGGCCAGTTGGAATATTCCTTGATGCCCTGGCGGATTTCCGGGTCTTCCAGGACGTTGACGCCCTTGAAGCGCACGCCCAGATGCGACAGTACCTGCACCACGGCGGCGGAAAAACCGCATTGCGGGAAGACCGGGGTGCCCTTCATGAACACCACCACGTCATTGCCCTTTACATCCTGGTCGATGCGCTCCTGAACTGAAACGTCGCTCATGATCATCCTTTCCTAGCGCGGGGATGCCCGTTCGAGGGGCCCGCAATCAATCTTCCGGCAGGGCCGTCTGCAGCGCCAGGGCGTGCAGTTCCCCGCCCATACGGCCCTTCAGCGCGGCATAGACCATCTGGTGCTGCCGCACCCGGCTAAGCCCCTTGAAGGCGCCTGAAACCACATAGGCCGCATAATGGTCGCCATCGCCGCGCAGATCATTGATCACCACCTGCGCGTCCGGCAGGGCTTCCTTGATGCTGCGTTCGATATCGGCGGCGCTCATCGGCATGGACTGAACTCTCCTCGCTGACCCTGTGGAGCCCGTGGGGCCGTTCCTTCCTTACTCTGCCGCGTCGGCTTTCGCCATATAGCCGGGCAGCCAGGAACGATGCGCCTCCCGCAACTCCTCCAGCGATATGGTGTCATGACCGGCCAGCGTCAACAAGTCCCCGCCGGTGACACCGATATGGGGCAGGGGAATTCCGGCCGCCTTGGCCTGAGCCGTCAGGGTCTCGGCCTTGTCGGCGGGGACGGCCAGCAGATAGCGGGCCTGATCCTCGCCATAGGCCCAGGCGGCAACGGGAAGCCCCGCAGGCGGGCTTTCCAGCGCCAGGCCGATGCCGCCGGCCAGCGCCATTTCCGCGGCCGCAACCAGCAGGCCGCCATCCGACAGATCATGGCAGGCGGCCACCTGCCCAGCGGCGATGGCGGACCGGACAAAATCGCCATGGCGCTTTTCCTTGGCCAGATCGACCGGGGGCGGTGCGCCCTGTTCGATGCCATGGGCTTCCCGCAGCCATAGCGAGGAGCCGATCCAGCCCGTGGTTTCACCCAGCAGCATCAGCACCATCCCGGCGGCCGGGATCGCGATGCTGACGGATTTGCTGCAATCTTCCAACAGGCCCACGCCACCAATCACCGGGGTGGGCAGGATCGCCTTGCCTTCGGTTTCGTTATAGAGCGAGACATTGCCGGAGACGACCGGGTAGTCCAGCGCGCGGGAGGCTTCGCCCATGCCCTGGATCGCGCCCACGATCTGGCCCATGATGGCCGGGCGTTCCGGATTGCCGAAGTTCAGATTGTTGGTCAGCGCGATGGGAAGCGCGCCGGTGGCCGTCAGGTTGCGCCAGCTTTCCACCACCGCCTGGGCGCCGCCCGTCTTCGGATCGGCCAGCACATAGCGCGGCGTGCAGTCGACCGTCACCGCCAGTGCCTTGGCCGTGCCGTCCACCCGTACCACGGCCGCATCCCCGCCCGGGCGCTGCAGCGTATTGCCGCCGATCAAATGGTCATATTGTTCCCAGATCCAGCGGCGCGATGCCAAAGCAGGCCCGCCCATCATCGCCTTCAGCCGGGCAAGCGGGGCCATCTCGTCGCCATAGGCATCCGGCGCGAGCACCGCCTGGGCCAGAGTCGGCACATGCGGGCGGTCATATTCCGGCGATTTGTCCACCAGCGGGGCAACCGGAATATCGGCCACCAGATCGCCATGCCAGGTCAGCACCATGCGGCCGGTATCGGTGATCCTGCCGATCACGGCGAAGTCGAGTTCCCATTTGTCGAAAATGGCCTTCGCCTCGGCCTCGCGGCCGGGCTTGAGCACCATCAGCATGCGCTCCTGGCTTTCCGACAGCATCAGCTCATAGGGCGTCATGCCGGTTTCGCGCATCGGCACGGTATCCAGCGCCAGCTCGATCCCGACCTCGCCCTTCGAGGCCATCTCCACGGAGGAGGAGGTGAGCCCGGCCGCGCCCATATCCTGGATGGAGACGATGGCATCGGTCGCCATCAGTTCCAGGCAGGCTTCCAGCAGCAGCTTTTCTGTGAAGGGATCGCCTACCTGCACGGTCGGGCGCTTCTCCTCCGTATCCTCGGAGAATTCGGCCGAGGCCATGGTCGCGCCATGAATGCCGTCGCGGCCGGTCTTGGACCCGACATAGACCACAGGGTTACCAATGCCCGACGCCTTGGAATAGAAAATTTTGTCGGTCTGGGCGATGCCGACCGTCATGGCATTCACAAGGCAGTTGCCGTTGTAGGAGGGGTGGAATTCCGTCTCCCCCGCCACGGTCGGGATGCCCATGCAATTGCCATAGCCGCCGATGCCGGCCACCACGCCCGACACCAGATGGCGGGTCTTGGCATGGTCAGGCGCACCGAAGCGCAGCGCGTTCAGATTGGCGATCGGCCGCGCGCCCATGGTGAAGACGTCGCGCATGATGCCGCCCACACCGGTCGCGGCACCCTGATAGGGCTCGATATAGGAAGGGTGGTTATGGCTTTCGATCTTGAACACGGCGGCCAGCCCGTCGCCGATATCCACCACGCCGGCATTTTCCCCCGGCCCCTGGATCACACGCGCGCCGGTAACGGGCAGCGTTTTCAGCCAGCGCTTGGAGGATTTGTAGGAGCAATGCTCCGACCACATGACGGAGAAGATGCCGAGCTCCGTCAAATTCGGTTCGCGGCCCATGATGTCCAGCACGATGGCATATT
>Ga0209066_10005486_pt1 | contig 13350 bp, 8 predicted proteins | sample All_14_2_FD_187198 | JGI IMG/M metagenome (GOLD analysis project Ga0209066, IMG submission 187198) | Freshwater microbial communities in response to fracking from Pennsylvania, USA - Allegheny Zone_MetaG_DW_15 (SPAdes) (version 2) ...
CCTATACTCAGTATTACGACATCCACTATCCCGGCGAAGAAAGACTCTCGAAACGTAATGTGCGTGTCTCCCCCACTTACTTCCGCTTGCGCGACCTCGGTTGCTCCTTCGGCGAGAAGATGGGCTGGGAACGCCCCAACTGGTTCCGCAAATATGAAGAACTTGCTACGCATGGTCACGAACCGCGTGGCTGGATGCGCCACAACTGGAGCCGCGCCATTGGTCATGAACATCTCATGACCCGCGAGAACGCTGGTCTGTTCGATGAAACCTCGTTCAACAAATTCGAAGTCCGCGGACCGGGCGCATTGAAGTTCCTCAACTATGTCTGTGCCAATCAAATTGACGTGCCTGTTGGCAACCTTGTCTATACGCAAGCGCTTAACAAGCGCGGCGGCATCGAATGTGACTTCACCGTCACCCGACTTGCCGAAGATCGCTTCTTCATTGTTACTGGAACGGCATTCGGTCAACACGACATGTCGTGGCTTTCATTACAGATGCCCGAAGATGGCAGTGTGACGATTGAAGATGTCGGCTCGAACTACGCTTGTATCGGCATGTGGGGACCCAAGGCTCGCGCCATCCTTGAAAAAGTCACCACCGAAGATGTCTCAAACGAAGGTTTCCCCTACATGACTTCGAAGCGCATCAACGTCGGCGATGTGCCCGTGCTCGCCTCTCGCGTGACCTATGTTGGTGAACTCGGCTGGGAATTCTACTGTCCGATGGAATATGGTCTGCGCCTGTGGGATACGCTCTGGGAAGCGGGTGCTCCCGAAGGCATGGTGGCAGGCGGTTACAAAGCGATTGAGTCGCTGCGCCTCGAAAAAGCCTATCGCTACTGGAGCGGCGAAATTTCGCCGGACTACACTCCCTACGAAGCAGGTCTTGGCTTTGCAGTAAAACTCGAAAAAAGCGACTTCATCGGCAAGGAAGCATTGGTCAAACAAAAGGCAGAGGGCGTAACCCGCAAACTTTGCACGATGACTCTCGCCGATGACCGCACCATTGTGATGGGTAAAGAACCGATTCGTGTAGATGGCAAGATCGTGGGCTGGGTCGCCTCAGGTGGATTTGGCTACTCGGTTGCGAAATCCATTGCGTATGCCTATCTGCCGTTGGAATATTCCAAGCCGGGCACCAAGCTCGAGATCGAATGTTTCGGTGAACAAGTCGGCGCGGAAGTGACGGTCAACGTGTTGTGGGATGCGAAGAACGAACGAATTAAGGCGTAAATCTTGACGATGGACGATAGACGGCAGACGATGGTCTATGGTCCATCGTCCATGGTCATCAATATTCTTTCAACCAAAGGAAGGAACAGAGTCACATGAATACGCTTGCCATCGATAAAGCCATCGCCAAGGTGCCGTTTTTGGCGGAGTCAAAGAACGTTAAGAAGATCCCGCTCAGCGGCGGCATCACCAACTTGAATTTCAAGATAGAAGCGGATGGTCGTTCATACGTCATCCGCCTTGCAGGTGAAGGTACCGACCAACTCGGCATCAAACGCGATGTCGAATATGCCGCCAATCGAGTGGCGGGCGAATTAGGCATTGCGCCCGAGGTGGTGTACTTCATTGAACCCGAAGGCTATATCGTCACTCGCTTTGTGACGGGCAAGCGCATCATGCCGGATGAGATCGTCAAGCCAGATTATCTGACTCGTATCGCGCAAAAACTGCGTCTCTTCCATCGCAACGCGCCGAAACTGAAAGGCGAGTTCAACGTCTTCCGCCGTGTGGAAATGCTCACGAAAACCGCCAAGTCCAAGGGCGCGCAATTCCCGCACGATTGGGATTTCATTCAAAAGAAAATGCGCGAGGCAGAGAAGGCTCTGTTGAAAGACCCTTACAAACCCACCCCCTGCCACAACGACCTGCTCAACCTCAACTGGTTGGATGAAGAAGTGGCGGGCGACATCGGTGAGATTCGCCTGCTCGATTGGGAATATGCCGGCATGGGTGACATTTTCTTTGACCTTGGGAATTTTGCCCATCACCATCGTTTGAACGAGGAACAGATCCGCCTCTTCCTTACCTCTTATTTTGGGTCATTCCAACCCAAGCATTATGCCCGTCTGAGAATTATGTGGGCGATGTCTGAGTTGCATGAAGCCATGTGGGGCACGACCCAATCGGTCATCTCCACGTTGGAAGAAGATTTCCAGGGCTATGCCAATTTGTGGTTTGGACGTTACCGTATGCACACCACCGATTATCGCTGGGAGCAGTGGTTGAAAGATGTAGCGAAGAAAAAATAAAGAAGTCGGAATGCAGAATGATGAATATTCCGCATTCATCATTCTGCATTCTTCAGTTGTAATAAACAAAAACTATCGAAAAGAGATAATCAAACAAGGAGTACCAAATGTCTATCGTAAATGCAAAAGAGATCATGATCCCCGCAGCGAAAGAAGGATGGGCTGTGGGCGCGTTCAACGTCACCGACCTGCTTCAATTTGAAGCGGTGATTGACGCAGCGATCGAAAAGAAAGCTCCCGTCATCGTACAAACTTCCGTAAAACCATCCCAGTTCCTCGGCACCAACATGATGGTGGCGATCTACCGCACGCTGGCAGAGTCTGCGCCTGTGCCGGTCTGCTTGCACCTCGACCACTCCACCAGCATTGACTACTGCAAGAAATGCGCGGACGCTGGCTACACCAACATCATGATCGATGCTTCCAAGCAGTCCTACGAAGAGAATATCCGCCAGACCAAAGAAGTGGTGGACTACTGCCACAGCGTCGGCAATATTTCCGTCGAAGGTGAACTCGGAACTGTGGGCGGCGTGGAAGACCAGATCAAGGTCGCGGAAGATGAAGCGCAGCTCGCCAACCCCGAACAGTCCATTGAGTTCGTCGAGCGCACCGGCGTGGATATTTTCGCTCCCGCCATCGGAACCGCGCACGGCGTGTACAAGACCAAGAACCCCAAGATCGACTTCGAACGTATGGCAACCATCCACAAAATGCTGAACAGCAATGGCATCAAGACTCCGCTCGTCGTCCACGGTGGAACCGGTCTGCCCGATGATTATGTTGCCAAATTGCTCGCCGCTGGCGGCGCGAAGTTCAACGTCTCCACCGAGTTGAAGCACACTTTGCTCGATGCCAAGTGGGAATACCTCAGCGCTCACCGCGATGAATACGACCCCGGCAAACTCGATGTCTTCGTCCGCGATGCAACCCGCAAAGCCGTGATGCACTGGATGGACAAGCTCGGCTGCAACGGCAAGGCGTAAGAACTGACCATTGACAATCAACAATGGACGATGGAAAAAAGACCGTCCGCGGTCTGTGGTCTATGGTCCATTGTCATAATCGAAAATAATTTAGGAGAACAAGAAACATGGCTAAAAATATCGAAGATTATTACGCCCCATGGGTGAAGGGCATTCCGATGTACATTTCGGAGCACATTGAATTGGCTTGGCGCAAGCCCGAACTGCATCGCATGATGTCCAATGAAAATCCCCTGCCCCCTTCCGATAAGGTGTTGGAGGCGATGTTCAAGTACGCCAAGATGACCAACCGCTATCCCGATCAGGGCTTGGTGGTGCGCCAGAAAATTGCTGAGATCAACGGTGTTGCCGGTCCGCAGAACGTGATGATCGGTAATGGTTCCAGCGAAGTGTACGATAACATCTTCCGCATGTTCCTCGAACCGGGTGATGAAGTCATTCAGCACACACCCTGCTTCGGCATTTACGGTCTGCGCGGAACCTTGCTCGGCGCCAAGATGGTCTCTGTGCCAATGATCTATAAAGATCACAAGCTCATCTTCGACCATGAAGGTCTGATGAACGCTGTCACCGATAAGACCAAGATCATCGTCATCCCGAACCCCAACAACCCCAGCGGCAACTTCATGGACCCGCAACACTTCGAACCGTTCGCCAAGTTGGGCATTCCGTTGGTCGTTGATGAAGCCTACATTGAATATGCTGGCTTGGGCATGTCTCAGGTGGAATTGACCAAGAAGTACAAGAACGTACTCATCACCCGCACGCTCTCCAAAGCCTATGGTTTGGCAGGTATGCGCTTCGGGTACACCATCGGTCACGAAGATGTGATCAAGCAGATCGCTGGCTCCCTCTTGCCGTGGAACGTGGGTACCATCCCCATGTGGGCAGCGCTTGCTGCGTTTGAAGATACCGAAGGTTTGGCAGAACGCGTCAAGTTCAACAATGATGCAGTAGATTACATCAGCGAAGCCTTGAGCGTCATCCCTGGCTTCTATGTCATGCCGTCCAAAGCCAACTACATCCTCTTCGACTGCGGCGAAACCGGCAAGACCGGCAAGCAGGTGCTCGAATATGCTGAAACCAAGGGCATCATCCTGCGCGGTGAAAGCAAGAAGTACGGTTCCGATGGCTGGTTCCGTGTGACCATCGGTTCCAAGGAAGAGAACGAACTCTTCGTCAACACTGTGCTTGAATTCTTTGGTGTGAAGAAATAATATTTCGTCATTGCCTGCACCGTGCAACAGGCACGCGTGCGAGGAGGGCGCGCTTCCCGACGAAGAACAAGAGCGCCCTCGCAATGACGGGGAGGCTTATATGTCCAAAATTAAAGCAGTCTTCTTCGACCAGGACGGTGTCATCATCGATACCGAACGCGATGGTCACCGTGTGTCATTCAATATGACCTTCAAGGAATTCGGCTTCACCGACGAATGGGATATCGAGTACTACCACGAGCTCCTGCAAGTCGGCGGCGGCAAGGAACGCATGAAGAAGCATTGGCAAACCAAGGGCTTCTCCAAGCCGATGACCGAGGAAGAGATCGATGCGCTCGTAAAGGAAATGCACAAGCGCAAGACGGCTCTGTTCGTGGAACTGATCGAGACGGGCAAACTGCCCCTTCGCCCGGGCATTCATCGGTTCATGAAAGAGGCGATGGATGCGGGTCTCAAACTCGCCATCTGCACCACATCCAATGAACAGGCGGCGAAGGCGATCACCGAAGGTCCGCTCAAAGATATCAAGTTCGACATTGTGTTGGCTGGTGATGTGGTTGAAAAGAAGAAACCAGATCCAGCCATTTACAACCTCGCACTTGAAAAACTTGGGCTGAGCCCTGATGAAGTGATGGTTGTGGAAGACTCGAAGAATGGTCTTGCCGCTGCCAAAGCCGCGGGTACAAAGGTCATTGTGACCACCAATCACTACACCGAAAAGGAAGATGTTAGCGCGGGTGATGTGATCGTCTCTTGCCTCGGCGACCCAGACGGTGAAAAAGCTGAAATGCGCAAAGGCGACATCAAAGACTTCGACGGGATCGTTCATGTCAAGCAAATGATGGAGTTGTTCGGATAATCTCAATATGGGTGCATGACCTTGTGTCATGCACCCATATTGCTTTTATAGATAAAACTGGCTGTAATTGTTAACATTTTCATTCGCCGTACCTTTTTAGAAAAGCCAGTGTTGTCAATACATACTTTCAGAGGAGAAGCTCCCGCGGGAGGAGGAGGTGCCAATCACGTGAATAAATATGTGCTGCTCGTAAATTTGCTTTCTTGATCTACAAAACCAACTCATAGTCAAGGAGAATTACGAAAATGGCTCAAAAAAGTCAAGCGCACGATAAGCAAGTCCTGCATAAATTGGGGTATGCGCAGGAATTGTCCCGCCGCATGAGCGGGTTCTCGAACTTCGCAATTTCATTTTCAATTATTTGTATTCTGGCGGGTGGTATCTCTGCCTTCCCGGCTGCATTCAATGCACTCGGATCCGGCGGCGCCTTCCTGATCTGGCTCGTGGGCGGTATCCTCGCCTTGAGCGTTGCCTTCGGCATGGGACAGATCGCCTCTTCCTTCCCCACTGCGGGTGGTCTCTATCACTGGAGCAGTCACCTCGGCGGGAAGTTCTGGGGCTGGGCAACCGCCTGGTTCAACCTCATCGGTTTGATCTGTGTAGTCTCCTCCGTTGATGTGTTGCTCTACACGGTCTTTTTCAAAGACTTGCTGCTTGCAACCGTTCTCGGTGTGGATGTTTCCGGCTGGGGCGCTACCCAACAATCAATTTTCCTTATCATCGTGCTTGGTTCACAAGCTCTCTTAAACCACTACTACATCAATATCACCACCAAACTCACTGACCTGAGCGGCTACGTCATCCTCGGTCTGACCGTGGTACTCATCATCACCCTCTTTGCTTTCAGCCCCGTGCCTTTGGATTTCTCCCGCTTGTGGTCATTCCAAAATGTGACTGGTGATGCTGGCGGCGGCGTGGTTCCATTCCGCACCGAAAGCGTAGCGCTTGCCTTCTTGCTTGGTCTATCGTATGTGTGTTACACCATCACCGGCTTCGACGCCTCTGCCCACACCTCCGAAGAAACACAAGATGCCCAGGTGAACGTGCCTAAAGGCATGTGGACTGCCGTGTTCTGGTCTTGGGTCTTTGGTCTCGTGGCTGTTGCTGCCTATGTGCTAACAATGCCAAGCCTTGAAGAAGCACATGCAGCAGGATGGGGTTCGTTCTTCTACATGTGGGGCGCTTCCCGTATGCCTGGTTGGTTGAGCATCTTCCTTGCTGTTGGTATGGTATTGGTCAACTATGTATGTGCGTTGGCAGGTCTTACTTCCACTTCCCGCATGATGTATGCCTTCGCCCGTGATGGTGGCTTGCCTGCTTCTGCCGCACTTTCCAAAGTCAGCACCGTTCACCGAACACCCGGCACCGCAGTTTGGGTCTCTGCCATCCTTGCCTTTGCGAGCACCCTCTATGCGCCTGCCTATCTCATTTTGGCAGTGGCTTGTGCGGTCTTCCTTTACCTCTCCATGGTCATGCCGGTCGCTGCGGGCTTACTCGCAGAAGGCGGACCCAAGTGGAAGGAAAAGGGTCCATTCAATCTTGGTGGACTTTCCAAACCCAATGCCGTCCTTGCCGTGATCTTCGGTGTTGTGTTGGCTGTCAGCGGCTTCTTCCCGCCGAATGAAAAAGTCTTCTATTTCACCATTGTGTTCGTGGTTGCCCTACTTGCATTCTGGTCGAAAAAGTATGCACCGATCAGCATCGTGCTCGCCGTAGTTGGCTTTGGTTTGACCTTGCTTCCCGTCAATGAAGCAAATGTCTTCCACTTCCTCGTCCCAGATCGCACAACAGCTATCATCGCCATTGTGGTAAGCGTTGTTGGTACCGTCATCACCTTCATGACCGGTGGTGAAGATGCCCGCTTCGAAGGCGTGCCCGAAGGCGATAAGATCAAGGAACGCCAGGCAAAGATCGCCGAGATCGAAAAGCAATACGGCGAAGCCTAATTCAATTCGTGATTCGTAATTAGTAATTGGAGATTGGAGATTAGCAGGTTGGCACAACCAATCTCTAATCTCCAATCTCTTTTTGTACGGGAGAATCTATGAAATACCTTCTCGGCATCGACCAAGGCACCACCCAAACTACCGCGGTCATCGTGGACGAACACGGCGAGATGATCGAAAAGCATTCGGCGCAGTTACCGGCTCGGTTCCCGCAAGCAGGCTGGGTCGAGCAAGAGCCGGAAGACATCGTCCGCACAGTCAAAGAGGCTTGCGCTCCGCTTCTATCCAAGTATGAAATATCCGCAGTCGGTTTTGACAATCAAGGTGAAACCTTTGTTGTATGGGATGCAGAAACCGGGGATGCGGTTACGCCCGCCATCGTCTGGCAGGATACGAGAGGGCAGGCGGTTTGTGACGCGCTCGCCTCAAACGTGGATTTGGCTTGGTTGCGCCAAACGACCGGGTTGCTGCTCGACAGTTATTTCTCCGCCCCAAAACTCAAGTGGGTGTTTGAAAATAATCCTGAACTCCGTAAGAAAGCACACGAAGGCAAGCTCAAATTTGGCACCACCGAAACTTGGGTGATCTGGAAACTCAGCGGCGACAAACTGCATGTGACCGACCCCTCCACCGCATCACGCACCTTATTGTTCGACATGAACACCTTTCAGTGGGATGAAAAATTACTGCAATTATTTGATGTACCCAAAAGCATGCTACCCGAAGTGAAACCATCAGCGGGTTATATCGGTGACGTAGACTTTGGCAATGGCAAACCCTTGCCATTACATGCCTTATTGGTAGACCAACAAGCCGCCTTATTTGGGCAAGCTTGCTTCAAAGCTGGTGAAATGAAATGCTCGTTCGGAACAGGCAGCTTTTTATTGATGAACATTGGTGATAAGCCCAAACTTTCAAACAATGGCTTACTCACCACAGTTGGTTGGAACTTTAATGGTCACACAGCCTATGCCTTCGACGGCGGAATCTTTGTGACAGGCTCCGCGGTGCAATGGCTGCGAGATAACCTCAAATTCATTCCCGATTCTGCCGCAAGCAATGATGCTGCAAATAATTCAAAGGATATGGGCGTGGTCGTTGTCCCAGCCCTGCAAGGACTCGCCGCCCCGCATTGGCGCACCGACGTGCAAGGCGCAATGTTCGGCTTGAACCGCAGCACCACATCCGATGACATTGTCCGCGCTACATTGGATGGCATCGCCTGCCGTGTGTACGAAGTGGTCACTGCCATGTCACAAGACAGCGGCACTCCCCCGCCCTACCTGAAAGTGGACGGTGGTCCGGCGGGCAACCCATATCTGATGCAAATGATCGCGGACTTACTCAACCTTGAAGTACGCGTCTCTGCATCCGTTGAGGCAACCGCAATCGGCATTGCAAATCTCGCAGGCGTTTCGGCACTTGGAACGACGTTTGAACAATTGGCAAATGGCTGGAAGGCAGAGAAGGTTTATACACCAAACATGAAAGAAGATGAAAGAAGAAAGAAGTTGGAACGCTGGAATAAGGCGTTGGATGCGGTAAAGCGCTTTCACGACGATAGACCATAGACGACAGACGATGGATGAACTTCCATGGTCAATTGTCTATCGTCCATCGTCAAAAAGGTAATTATGACAACAACCTACGATATCACCATCATCGGCGCGGGGGCGGTGGGATGCGCTATTGCAAGAGAACTCTCTCGTTATGATTTAAAAATCGCACTCGTTGAATCTAATTCCGATGTGGGCATGGGCACCTCCAAAGCTAGTACTGCCATTTGGCATACCGGCTACGATGCTAAACCCAACTCGCTTGAAGCAAAACTTCTGCGGCGTAGTTATATGCTGATGAAGGATTACATGCCAGAGGCAAATATTGCGCATGAAGTCTTGGGCGGCTTGCTCATTGCATGGAATCAGGAACAGTTCGATACCCTCCCAAAATTACTGAAACAAGCTCACGATAACGGCGAGATGGATGTACACATTATCTCTGCGGAAGAAATATATCAACGCGAGCCGCATATCAATAAAGGTGCTTTGGGCGGATTATATGTCCCTGGTGAAGGGATTCTCTGCACCTTCTCCGTTCCACTGGCGATGGCATATCAGGCAGTGGAGAATGGGGTGGAGTTGTTTTTGAATTTTCAGGTGAAGGAGATCAGACCATCGACGATAGACGACGGACGACAGACAAGATGGTCTATCGTCAATGGTCAATCGTCTGTCATCGAGTCTCATTATGTAATTAATGCCGCGGGCTTATTCTCAGACGAAATCAACGCCATGTTTGGAAAGACCAGCTTCAAGGTCACGCCGAGGCGCGGACAGTTGATCGTGTATGACAAGATGGCGCGTCCGCTGGTGAATCATGTACTGTTACCTGTGCCCACTTCGATCACAAAAGGTGTGCTCATCAGCCCCACAGTGTATGGGAACATTTTGCTGGGTCCCACCGCTGAAGATCTGCCCGATAAAACCGCCACTGAAACAACAGAAGACGGTTTGAAATTCCTGCTCGAAAAAGGCAAGCAGATTCTGCCGCAATTGTTGGATGAAGAAGTAACCGCCACGTACTCCGGTTTGCGGGCGGCAACAGAACACAGTGACTACCAAATTGAAATGGATGCATCGCTTCGCTATCTGTGTTTGGGCGGAATCCGCTCTACGGGCATTTCTGGCGCGATGGGCATTGCTGAATATGGCGTGGAGTTGCTGCGTGATGCAGGCTTGGAATTGAAACCGAAAGCCGAATTCAAGACCGTGCGCCTGCCAACGATCGGACAATCGTTTGTTCGTCCTCATCAGGATGCAAAGATGGTGGAAGCGAAACCAGCCTATGCAGAGATGGTCTGTCACTGTGAGCGCGTCTCACGCGGCGAGTTGATGGATGCCATGAATGCGCCCATCCCTGCTACGACAGTGGATGCGCTACGCAGAAGGACTCGTGCTTCACAGGGACGTTGCCAGGGATTCAATTGTCATGCAGCGCTGAACAGCTTATTAACCGCTAAGATCGCAAAGGACGCGAAGGAAGGGCAAGTAAGAATTCTTAGCGATCTTCGCGGTTCAAAAGATGTAGATGTGCTGATCGTCGGGGGGGGACCGGCGGGACTTTCGGCGGCAATTGAATTAAAGAAGCAGGGCATCAAAAATATTCTAGTGGTAGACCGCGAAACCGAAGCAGGCGGGATGCCGCGCATGTGTCATCACACTGGCTTTGGGCGCGAGGACTTGTGGCGCATGTGGTCGGGACCGAAATATGCAAAGTATTACCGCGAGTTGGCAGAGAAAATGGATGTAGAGGTGCGGACATCCACAACGATCACTGGCTGGACGGATAAAAAGAAATTGGCATACACATCCCCACAGGGACTAGGTGAGATCGAAGCGGTTGCGATTTTGCTGGCAACCGGCGTAAGGGAACGTCCGCGAGCGGCGCAGTTGGTGCCGGGGAAACGTCCGCAGGGGGTGTTCACGACAGGGTCATTGCAACGGTTCTTGTATCAAGAGCATTTGCCAGTTGGGAAACGGGCGGTTATCATCGGCGCGGAGTTGGTGAGCCTCTCCGCATTGATGTCTCTGATGGGCGCAGGTATAAAATGTGAAATGATGGTGACAGAAGAAAACAGCCATCAGATCGAATTCCCGTATGTAGTGATGAAGTGGGCATTGGCAGATATCATCTCCAGAACGCCAATTCTGACGAATGCTCGCATATCGAATATCTTCGGTCAAAAACGAGTCGAAGGGATTGAACTCACCCACAAGGACGGAAGCAAGCGGCTTGTGGAATGTGACACGGTCATCTTTACCGGAAATTGGATTCCTGAGCATGAGCTGGCTCGCCTTGGCGGGCTGGAGATCGATCCGCGCACGAAGGGACCGGTCATTGATAACGACTTCAAATCGTCGGTGGAAGGAGTGTTCGTAGCAGGCAACCTGTTACGAGGTGTAGAGACGGCAGATCGTTGTGCATTGGAAGGTCAGCAGGCGGCAAGGGCGATCAGGAAATATCTAATCTAAAATAAGGAGATTGCTTCGGCGGAAAAGCATCCGCCTCGCAATGACAGAAAACAACTATGGCAGATGAATTACTAGATATTGTGAACGACAACGATGAAGTGACAGGACAGGCGATGCGCTCGGTCGTCCACCAGCAAGGGTTGCAGCACCGTGGTGTGCATGTCTTTCTATTTAATGAGGAAGGTGACATGCTCATTCAAAAACGCAGTGCAGATCGGGCAAACTCGCCGTCGCTGTTGGATTGTTCGGTGTCGGAGCATGTCAAGGCGGGTGAAAGTTATCTCGAAGCGGCGGTGCGCGGCTTGCGGGAAGAAATGGGCGTGGAAGGCATCGACCTGACCCTGCGCGGGAAAATTCAAATGGAATATGGGGTAAATGACAATGAGATCAGTGTCATTTACGAAGGCAGGCTGAATGGCAAGTCTGTGCAATTCGACCCGGTGGAAATCGCTGAGGTTAAGTATATGAGTATGGATGAAATTCAGACTGGAATTGTCAATGATACAAGTTCGTATTGCCGCTGGTTCGTTGAGTTGATGAATTGGTATTTTGGTCGAACCGCCAACTTGAAAGTGATGTAAAGTAAAAGTGGAGTCTGCTTTTGCAGGCTTGGTGGGAGGGGTGGCGGCGGAATATGAGGCTGAATGGGCTGAGTCAAGCCAAATTAAGAATGAAGCGGGGGTTTATATCCAAACAACCTTTGAAAGCGCTGCGCGTATATCCTCCTCAGAAAGTCTTCTCAAAGGAGTATTTATGAAAACAATTCAAAGATTTTTGGCAATTTTTGTCCTTGTTGCCTTGTTCTCGTTGACATTTGCCTCACCTGCATTGGCATTTGACGGGCGGGCTGGCGATAAGATCGTGATCGAGGCGGATGAAGTAATAAATGATGACCTGTATGTGACCGCTGAGGAATTCACGCTGGAGGGAACCGTCAAAGGCGACCTTGTGGTGTTCGGGTCTTACATTTACATCAATGGTACCGTTGAAGGAGATCTGATCGCAGCTGGTAACACCGTCGTAATTGAAGGGACGGTTGAAGATGATGCCCGCATTGCTGGTGCTGCTTTGCAGCTTGGAGAGAAGGCAGTCATTAATGGCGACTTGCTCTCAGCGGGTGCAAGCCTTGAAGCAAAAGAAGGCAGTTCCGTAAACAATGACATGCTCTTCGCAGGTGCACAAGGGCTGTTGGCTGGCACGGTTGAACGTGATCTCTGGGTGGGTTCGGGTGCATTGGAGTTGCGTGGTGAAGTCGGTAGAAACGCAAGATTGGAAGTTGGCGAGTCGCAGGAAGGTGCTCCTTCCCCATCCATGTATATGGGTGATGTGAGAATCAGCATTCCGAGTGTCAAGCCGGGGTTGACCATTACCGATTCTGCCAAAGTGAATGGCGATCTTACCTACACTCAAACGGTGGATATCAAGATCCCTGCAGGAATTGTGGCTGGTGAAGTGACTCGCACAGAGCCCGTGGTGGATGAACAAAATATTCCTGCTCCTCCTACCGCCGGTGAAGTTGCCGCGAACTGGGTCTTTGACCTGTTCCGCACCATTGCGACCCTTGCGATATTTGGATTGCTGTTGGTGTGGTTGATGCCTGGCTTCATGAAGGGCTTGGGTGAAAAACTCCAGACCCAGCCGTTGCCCAGTTTTGGGTGGGGCATCGTTGCCTACGCAGCTTTCTTCTTCGCGATCCTTTTGATTGTCATCGCTATGATCATTGGCGGCGTCATTTTCGGTGTCATCTCTCTCGGCGGCGTGACCGCTACCATTATTTGGGTCGGCATTCTCAGCATCTTTGCCATGATCGTTGGCTTCGTCCTGTTCACTGGTTTTGGGGCGCAGATCCTTGTTGCATGGATGAGCGGAAAGTGGATCCTTGGTCGTTTCAACCCTGCATTGGCTGAGCACAAGGTCTGGCCGTTGCTTCTGGGTGTGGTCATTATTGGCTTGTTGGTCAAACTACCTTTGGTCGGTTGGCTGATCGGTTTCCTGATCATGTTCTTCGGTTTGGGCGCACTCTGGCTCTGGGGACGAGACCGAATGAG
>Ga0209066_10005487_pt1 | contig 13349 bp, 12 predicted proteins | sample All_14_2_FD_187198 | JGI IMG/M metagenome (GOLD analysis project Ga0209066, IMG submission 187198) | Freshwater microbial communities in response to fracking from Pennsylvania, USA - Allegheny Zone_MetaG_DW_15 (SPAdes) (version 2) ...
GGCATGCGCGTGCCGCCGGTTTTCAAATAAAGCCCGACTGCTTTGAACGGTTCAAGCAACTTTTTTGCGCCGCGTGCGCCGAACAGGCGGCGGCAAGCGGCGGGGTCCAGACGCTGCTGGTCGACGGCTGGCTGGAGGCGGAGCAGGTATCGCTGACGCTCTATCGCGAGCAACAGCGGCTGGCGCCCTTCGGCGTCGGCAATCCCGCCCCGCGCTGGGGTCTGCGGGGCGTCGCGCTGGAACGTGTCCAGCCGATGGGGCAGTCGGGGGAACACATGCAGCTCTTCTTCCGGTTGTCGCAGGGCGGCACGGTGCGAGGGGTCTGGTTCCGCAACGGACGTGCGACCGAAACGGTGCGGGCGGCGGGCGGGCGGGTCGACGTGGTGTTCGAGCTGCGCCAAAACGGGTTCGGCGGCGAACCGGCCGCGGAGCTGTTGATCGTGGACCTGGCCCCCGCGCGCGTTTAAAGACCTGTGCCGTTTGGCCTTGCCCTATCGTTTCTGGAAAACGTTCTTATCCGAACCTGCGCGGTCCTGCCGGTTGTTTTATACCAGCGCCACCTCCTGCGGAAGCCGGCCGCGGGGCGGCTCCATCTGAACGCGACCGCTGCGCGTGCGTCCTGCGGTCTTGACGTTTGGGCACGGGCTTGGGACAATCTGTTCCAAAGGAGATTTTAAACCATGGAACTTCCCGATCCACAGCGTCAGGCTGTCAAAGAGTGGCTGGCAGCCGGGGCCTCTCTCTCCGAAGTACAGCAACGTTTGAAGAGCGAGTTCGGCCTTACGATGACCTACATCGATGTGCGGCTTTTAGTGCTCGACATCGGGGCGAAGGTCAATGACAAGCCGGAGCCTAAGCCGTCCAAGCCCGCGGCTCCCGAAGAAGCGGCTGCCGCCGCGCCGCACGAGGCGGATCCGTATGCCGACGAATTCGAAGAGGAAGGCAACCCCGCACCGGATGGAGCCCCCAACGCGCCCGGCCCGGACGCGCCGGGCGCCGCGAACGTCTCGATCTCCCTGGACCGGCTCGTCGTGCCGGGCGCCATGATCAGCGGCTCCGTGACGTTCACGGACGGGGTCAAGGCGCGGTGGCTCATCGACCAGTACGGGCGCTTCGGCCTGGAGCCCGAAAAGCCGGGCTATAAGCCGACGCCGTCCGACTTGCAGGCGTTCCAGATGCAGTTGCGGACTGAGCTGCACCGGCACGGTTACGCGTAAGCCGCTGGTCGGCACACGGATTCTTCGTCACAAGGTGAGGCAGGCCCCGGGCCTGCCCTAAAGCAAAGGAAACACGCATGCGCATCGGATTTCTGGGAGCGGGCAAAATGGCCGAGGCGATCCTCGCCTCGATGGTGAAAAACGGGCTGGTCGATCCTTGGGACGTGATGGCCTGCGACAAGGCCGAAGAGCGGCGCTCACTGATGGAGAAGCAGTACGGCGTGATCGTCACGGACGACGCGGCCGAGACGGTCAAGCAGTGCAAGGTCCTGGTGCTGGCCGTCAAGCCGCAGGACCTCGACGCGCTGCTGCAAGAGCTGCGGCCGGCCTTGGGCGACAAACACCTGCTGATCTCGATCGCGGCGGGCAAGACGCTGGGCACGCTGAAAAAAGCGGCCGGGGCCAAGGTGCGCCTTGTGCGCGTGATGCCGAACCTGGCGCTGATGGTCCAGGAAGGGATGAGCGTCTTTTGCGCGGCGAAATCCGCGAAGGCGGCTGACAAGCGTCTGGTGGAACAGATCTTCGGCGGCGCGGGCGCCGTGCTGGAGCTGGCCGAGCGTCACTTCGACGCGGTGACCGCCCTGAGCGGCTCGGGCCCCGCCTTTTTCGCCTATGTGATGCAGGCGCTGATCGACGGCGCGCTCCGCCTGAAGCTGCCCAAAAACGCGGCACGGCTTCTGGCCGAGCAGACGCTGGTCGGCACCGGCATCTATCTGCAGAACACCGGACGTGACGCGGCGGAATTCATCCAGGCCGTGGCCTCGCCCAAAGGCACGACGGCCGCTGGCTTGGCCGTTTTGGAGGCCTCGCCGATCCGGACGATCCTCGCCGAGACGCTGGCGGCGGCGGCGGCACGCAGCACGGAACTGAGCCAAGCATAGGAGTCGCGATGGAACGTCGGACCGGATTCGTCGGCATCCTCATAGAGAATCGCGACAACGTCGCGGCGGTGAATCACGTGCTCTCGTCCCACGCGGACCTGATCCTTGCGCGTGTCGGCCTGCCGCGCCGCGACAAAGGGGTTCCCGTGATCACACTGGTCGTCGAGGCCACGACGGATGAGCTGGGCGATCTGACCGGCAAGCTCGGAAAGCTGCCGGGCGTTTCGGTGAAGTCGGCGCTCGCAAAACAGATAACTTGAACGCGTAAGGACCGTCGGCGCATGAGGCCGTCAGGTGGTGCGGATGAAAACAGGGTTACGTCACGCTTTCTATCTCTCGGGGCTGGGCTTCATCCTCGCTCTGGGAGCCATGGCGCAGGATCGGCCGGTGGTTTTCGTCTCCATCCCTCCGCAGGCTTGGCTGGTGAGACGGCTGGCGGGCGAGGCGGTGGACGTGCAGACACTGTTGCCCGCTGGCGCAAATCCGCACCTGTACGAACCGACCGCGCGGCAGGTGAAGAGCTTGGCGCAGGCCTCTTTCTATTTCACCCTTGGGTTGCCGTTCGAAACGACGCTGGCCACGCGCACCACCAAACTGGGCGGAACGGTGAGGGTGGCGCCCATGGATCTGGGAATCGCGAAGCTCGGGGCGCATGCGCACGGCGAGGGCTGTGCCCACGGGACACACACCTGCGGCGGAGCAGGCGGAGACCCGCATATCTGGCTCGCGCCGCACTTGCTGTCCGCAATGGCCTCGAACACCGTGGCGGCACTGGCTCAGGCGATGCCTCAGCAGCGCGAGGCGCTCGCCGACGCGCTGACCAAGACCGTTGCGGAGATCACCGCGACCGATGAGGCCGTGCGGCAGGTTTTGCGGAGCGCGCCGCAGCGGACCTGCGTGGTTTATCATCCCTCTTGGAGTTATTTCGCCAAAGCTTATGGCTTGTCGCTGCTGGTGATCGAGCAGGACGGGAAAGCGCCGTCCGCCCGGCATCTGGCCAACGTGATCCGTCAGGCAAAAGAAGCCGGGGTGAAAGTGGTCTTTGCCGAACCGCAGTACGATTTGAAATCGGCGCAAACACTGGCGAAACAGGTCGGGGCACAACTCGAAACCGTTGACCCTTTGCAAGAGGACTGGCCTGCGCTCATGCGCAAGGCCGCCGCCAAACTGGCAACCGAATAGGTTCACGGTCAGACGTTAAAGGTGAGGGGTTTTCACATGGCAGATGGCGGAACAGTCATCAAAGTGGACAATGTCTGCTTCGCCTACAACAGTCAAGAGGTGTTGCACAACGTCTCGTTCGAGATTGGACGGCACACCTTGGTCGCTGTGGTCGGCCCGAATGGCGGCGGCAAGACGACCCTGCTCAAGCTGCTGCTTGGCGAGCTGACTCCCCGTTACGGCACGATCCGTGTCTTGGAAGGAACCCCCGAAGCGGCCCGCGCGCGGATCGGGTACGTGCCGCAGTCTGTGCCGTTCGACCCGCGCTTCCCCGTCTCGGTGCGCGAGACGGTCCTGATGGGGCGCGTGGGGCGCAGCCGGTTTGGCATGTACACGCGGACCGACCGTACGGCTGCGGAACACGCGCTCGAACGGGTCGGGCTCGCCGGTTTCAGTCAACGCCCTTTCGCCGAGCTCTCCGGCGGCGAGCGTCAGCGCGTGCTGATCGCGCAGGCCCTGGCCGGCGGCTCTGAATTGCTGTTGTTGGACGAGCCCGTCGCCAACGTCGACCACGAGCACACCGGCCAGATGTATGGCTTGTTTAAAGAGCTGACCTCGGAGGTCACGGTGATGATGGTGTCGCACAACCTGGGCGTGGTGACGGGACATGCGACGCACGTGCTGTGCGTGAACCGCACCGCAGGCTTGCATGCGATCGGCGAGGTGGCCTCCTCAACGTTCACGGCGGCGTTTGGCGACAGCTTGACCATGATCCGTCATGATGAGAGCTGCCATGTGCTGGATCCGTCGGCGGCGATGCATGTTCCCCACCACGCCTGCGACTGTGCCGGGGAACCGACAAACCGGACGGCGTGAATGAAAGGTGGTCCATGCTGATCTTTTTCACTGATTTGTTGAGCTTTCCCTTTCTGGTGAATGCCGTGATTGCGGCCGCCCTGGCATCGGTCGCGGCGGGCACGGTGGGAAGCCTGGTCGTCGTGCGGCGCTCCACGTATCTGGCGGGTGCCGTCTCGCACAGCCTTCTGGCGGGCTTGGGATTGGCGAGACTGTTGCAGCGGCGGTTCGGCTTCGAGGGGCTGACGCCGATGATGGGAGCGGTTTTGGTCGCGGTGGGCGTTGCGGTTTTGGCGGCCCGGCTGGCTGTCCGCGGCAAACATCGTGCCGATACCGTTCTGAGCGCGGTCTGGACGGGCGGCATGGCCCATGCGGTCTCGTTCGTGGCGGCCACCCCCGGATATCAAGACGATCTGATGAGCTATCTTTTCGGCTCCATCCTGCTGGTGACAGGTTCCGATCTGGCATGGATGGCGGCCATGGACCTTCTGATCGTCGGGGTGATGGTTTTCTGTTACAACCGTTTTCTGGCCATTGCGTTCAACGAAGAGCTTGCGCGGCTTCGCGGCGTCCGCACGGCCGTTTACGAGCTGGTCTACCATGTGCTCACGGCTCTGACGGTCGTCCTGCTGGTGCGGGTGGCGGGCATCGTCTTGGCGATCGCCCTCCTCACGCTGCCGGCGGCGGCGGCGGGCTTGCTCGCGCGGCGGCTGGACCGGATGATGATTGTTGCGGTGGGCCTCTGTTTCGCGGTGAGCGTAATCGGACTGGCGGTGAGCTATGCGCCCGGCTGGCCCCCGGGCGCGACCATCGTTGAACTCGCCGTCATCGTTTATCTGGCGGCGGCCGGTTTCTCGAAAATGCTTCGGGCGCGTTGAAGGCCGAAACGGCAGCCTCCGTTTCGCCCGCCTTGGGTGTTTTTCCCCTCCGGTATTCTCGCGGCCCCGCCGCTACCGACGGATGCTCCGCACGATCGCCTCCATCGACGAGGCCTGCGCCTCCATGCTGCGCACCATCTGGAACTGCGAGCGGCACCGGTCCAGATTCTGCCCCGGACGGTGCGTCCTGAAATACACGTCGCCCGCCAAATAGTCGGTCAGGAAACGGATGCCGATCGTCAGCGTGATCAGCCGTCCCGCGAAACACAGCTCCTCCACTTCCGCCGGCAACAGGAACGCGGCTTCGGAGAGATAGCCGCGCGCCAGCGCCTCGAAGATGGCGATGCGGCTGCCGATCTTCGTGAGATCCCGTTCGTCCTCTCTGGCCGCCGCCGTGGCCGAGCGCACCATATCGCCGAAGTCGTAGAGCGCGAGTCCCGGCATCACGGTGTCGAGGTCGATCACGCAGATGCCTTCTCCCGTGGCGTCGTCCAGCATCACGTTGTTGATCTTCGTGTCGTTGTGCGTGATGCGCTCGGGAATCTCGCCGGCGGCGTGTCGCGCCAAAAGCCGCCCGCACTGTTCGCGACGCTCTTCGACAAACGCAAGCTCCTCCGCCACCTCGGCTTTGCGCCCGCGCACATCCGCTTCACGCGCGGCATCCAGCGCCTCCAGACGCGCGAGCGTATTGTGAAACTTCGGAATCGTCTCGTGCAGCCGCGGCGCAGGCAGGTCGGCCAGTTGGTTCTGAAAACGCGCAAACGCTCGCGCCGCCTCGTAAGCCTGGCGTTCGTCCTCGATGATGTCGTAGGTCTTTGCCTGCTCGATGAAGAGATACATCCGCCACCAGTTGCCCGCACCGTCGCGCACATACGGCAGGCCGTCTCGCGCCGGCAGCACGGTCAGCGTCTGGCGCGACGCGTCCGCGCTCGCCGAAGCCGCAAGACGCTCGCGCAGGTGTTCGGTCACGCGCAGGATGTTCTCCATCACACGGTCGGGCTGCTGGAAAATGTCGTGGTTGATGCGCTGCATCAAGTAGTGAACCGGCTGGCCCGCCATCCGCATCGAAACCTTATAGGTGTCGTTGATGTGTCCCGAGCCGTACGGCTCGGCGTCCACGAAGTCGCCCCACGCCTGAAAACCCGCCGCAACTTGCCGCAGCTGTTCCCTGTTGTGTCTCTTTTGTTCCATACGGCCTAGCACCCCACCCGCTTCACCACATCCGCCTTCATCTCATCGATCAACGCGCCGGCATACGCCGCAGGCGAAAGCGTGTCGTCCTGCACCAGCGGCGCCAAATCCATCGCGAAGGTCAGCATCGTCGCCGAGTCGACGGCGTGCGACTCGAAGAAGGTCGCGTGGGCTTTACGCCGTCCCATCACCGCATCATCGTACCGTTTCCCGCCGGAAATCTGCGAGTCGAAAACGCCCGAGAGGGCGGACGAGATGTTGGCGCGGTCACTCACATTCAGCACCACTTTGCGGTTGTCCGGCAACCAGTCGAGATCGCGCCAGATCTCGCACCCATACACTTGCTTCGGCCGCTCCTCTTTCGGGAGCCGCCGGATCGCGGCGATCACCGCACGCGCCACGCCGACATGCGTATCGTGCTTGTCTGTCAACGCATGCGTGTAGACGGTCTGCGGGCGCGTGGCCATCAGGAGCTGGACGAGATCGTTGACCACCGCCTGGTTCTCTTGCGCCTTGACCTCTTTGCTGGTGAAATCCAGCTGCGCCATGGCGCCGTAACGTCCGACCATCGCGGCGGTGCGCTGCTCCTGCCGCCGGACCGCCTTCATCTGCTCATCGGTATACGCCGCGTACACGCCGCTTCTGGAACTGCCGGCGCCATCGGTGCAGGTGACTCCGCAGAACGCGCGATCAGGCTGCCCGAAGCAGGCCAGTATCCCATGAACCGCCATGAACTCCAGATCATCCTGATGCGCGCCCACGCCCAAATGCGTGGTGCGTGCCAGCGCCGCTTCGGCCGTCAGGCCATCCGGCACAAAAAGATCGGCCGTAGCTTTTGTCAGTATCATGTTCTTCCTTCCTGTTTTCCTTCCGCCTAGCCGATCAGCGGGATCGACGCCGCCGCCACAGACTGCCCGACGCGGCGCGCTTTCTCGTCCGGCATGAAAACGTCCACCTGCTCCGACACTTCCGGGAATTGATCCGCCAAAATGAGCCGGGCTGTTTCCAGAATCATGACCCCGCCGGGGCCAGAGGTCACGCGCCCCAGAATCATCATGCTGTCGAACCCGTAGAACTCGCGGTACCAAGGCACGGTGTAGCCGAGATAGAGGCCGATCTTCTGAAAAATGTTCAACGCCGTGACATCGCCGTCGAGCATTCGCTCCTGCACCCGCTTAAGCCGCTCGGGCAAGGGCATCTTGGCCGGGAAGCGGATCCCTTTCTTGAGCGCAAGATGATTGACCGCCTGCTGAGAAAAATACATCGCTCCCACACCGATATCGCCCGACCACTCGTCCGCCGGCGCCGCAGGGTGCAGGTCCACCGGCGCGAAAGCCAGCTCCGAAAGGCGCCCTGTCAGGCAGCCCATGCGGTCGATGAACCCCGCCGCCTCGCTCGAACCCATGGCCACACCGAGAATGCCCTTCTTGCCGAGGGACATCAGGCCCGCCAGCGCGGTCACATCCCCGTCGTTGGCCACCTCGACCGGCACGTTCCACTCCTGGCCGAGGCGGAGGAACATGTTCTGCGCTTCGGCGTAGCGCTCCGGCGGCACCGCGCGGAACAGAGACGCGACCTGAATGCGGTTGTCCACCACCACGCCGGCCGTGCTCCCGCCGATCGCGTCCACTCGCGGCAGACAGGCCGCCGCTTTTTTCAAGCCCTCGTTCAGCTTCGCGTAGTGGTACTCCGGGTCCGGCTGGTTGCGCGGATCCCATGGAAACTCTTCGCTGAAGACCACTTTGCCGCGCTTGACCGCGCTGATCTTGAAATCGCTCGCCCCGAGGTCGAACCCAAGCCGGCAGCCGTTGGTGCGGTTGTCCATCAGCAGCGCCCGCTCGTATGCCTGCGGCATTTCGGCCAGCGGCCGCAGTTCCACCTCCAGCGGGCGCCCGTATACGCTCGCCATGAAATTGACATCGAACGACCGCGCGCCGTTTCGAGAGTATTGCTGTTTGATCGCCAGACAAAGCTTGCGGGGCCCCGACAACATCAGTCGCCAGCCGCCCGACGACCAGAGCAGGAATTTGACGATGCGCTCGGCGAGCTGGAGAACCTCCGGCGAGTCTTCCGCCCGCGGCGGCAGCGGCAGATCGTAGCGCGCCACATACCCGTTCTCGCGCTCCCACGCGATGGCCAGCACCTTGCCTTGCGGCCGCGCCGCGCGCTTCAGCTCCTGAAGAACCGTGATCGGCGGTTTGAAATCCCTTTTCAGAGCCACCTTTTTCTGATCTCCCCTGCTCAGCATCTCGCGCCTCCTCTCTTACTCCGCACACTGGACCCAGCGACTTCTCACCTCTTGCACAGAGAGTCTAACCGGTTGCGTGTTCCTCTTGCGTTCACTTTCCTGCTTTCGTAATATTACGCACATGGATTCCGCCATCTCCAATCTGCGGTTCGACTACATGAACACCTCCGAACGGCGCGTGCTGAATCTCGAAGAGGTCGGACTCCCCTCGGTGCCCATGCTGGGGTACTGCCATTACCGCAACCCACGGCCCGATGTCCCCGAGCACTGGCACCCCGGGTGTGTCGAGATTCACTACTGCGCGCGCAACGCCCTTTCTTTCGGATTCAACGGGCGCACGTACCGGATCGGTCCCGGCGACGTATTCGTCAACCTGCCGGGAGAAAGGCATACCGTGAGCATCCATCCCAAAGGGCTTATCCTGTATTGGATGATCCTGCGCGTGGACCTCGACGAGCAGCCCTTCCTGCTGCAGACAGAGCGCGAAGCCGATGCGCTGCGGCAGGCGCTTCTGCATATCCCGCATCGCCATTTCCGCGGCACCGAGGCCCTCAAACGCCTCTTCCGCTCCCTGCACATGCTCTACGACGAGCCCGCGACCCACCTGCGCACGCTCCGTCTGCGCACAACGACCCTTGCGCTCCTGCTCGAGCTTTTGGATGCCGCAAAAAGTCATGTCGTTTCGCCGGGCGAGACGCGGCTCCACGACATCCTCCGTGACATGCAGGCGTCCCCCGAAAACACGTATACGCTCGAGGCGCTCGCCCGACGCGCCGGAATGGCCCCCTCCCATTTCATCACGCGCTTCCGCAGTTTGACCGGTCTGCCGCCCCGTCAGTTCCTGCTCGACTGCCGTATGAGGGCCGCACACAAACTGCTTCACGACACCGCGATTCCCATCACCGAAATCGCCTTGCGTCTCGGGTTCTGTTCCTCGCAACACTTCGCCAACCTCTTCAAGCGGCACACCGGCATCACTCCCCGCGCCTGCCGCCAGGGCGAGACGGGCCCCAAACGGGCTAGCGACCATTCCGATGGGCAGAGCCTGTGACCCGTACATGTTGCCCCGTCGCGGTGGCGATATTCGAAGAAACGGGCGACGGCCTCACTGCGTCAAGCCGCTGGCAAACGCCAATGCCAACAGGCTGTATGAGGTTGCCAACACGGGGTCATTCTCCCACCAGCGGTTGTTCTCGTTCACCCACGAGCCGTCCGGTTTCTGAAGGCTGATCACTTTGCGGATCAGCGCTTCTCGCCAGGCGAGGGATCCTCCCCCCTCTTGCGGGACCTCGTCCACATTGGCCGCCGCAAGCGCACGCGTCAGGATGTTGTAGTAGAAATAGACGCCTTGGCGCCCCTGACCCGGATTCTCCTCCAATGTCCAGTGTTTCGTGCAGTAGTCGAACGCCGAGATCACGCGCGGATCGTTCCGCGTAAGCTGAGTGTGCATCATGGCGAGCAAACCGACATACGTGATCGAACCGTAGGAGCGCAGCTGCGGGCGGCCCTGTGCTCCGCCCGCGCCCGCCGCACCTCTGGGGCTTCCGCCGGGAGAGAAGGACTGGGTATACAAGAACCCTCCCTTGTCCTCCCCCTCTTTTTGCTGCATGTTTTCCACATATTTCAGCGCAGCATCCCAGTTGAGATCCGCCCTTTTCTCTCCCGCCGGGCGAAAATCCTCCACGTCCTGCGTGCGGCGCATGGCGTCGATCGCGATTCCCGTGTTGGTCAAATCCGTGTGCCTGCGTCCACCCCGGTCATAGCCGAACCCGCCCGCGTGGCCGTCATCGCCGGTCAGCTGGGTGGCCGCCGTATAGTCGCGGGCCTTCTGGATCGCACGCGTGACATCTTTGCGTCCCGTGGCGCGCAGGCCCATCATGCAAATCGAGGTGTTATAGTTTCCCAGCCCTGCCCCGCCGCGCTCCGGGTTCGGCGTGTAGATGCCGCCATCGGGTTGCGCCTTGGAAAGAATAAAGGCCACGGCTTTATCGATCTGGCAGGTGTAGGAAGTGGCGCCCGCGCCGACCATGGCCCAGAGCGGCAACGCCGTCATCGCCGGATTTTTTTCATCGGACCAATAGCCCGCCGCGTTTTGATTCTCCGCCAGCCAAGCCACCCCTTTCGCAACCGCGCCTTGAATCTCTCTCTGAAGCGCTTTCGGGAACTCGGGCTGCGCCGCTTGTGCCGTTATGACACTCGCCCAGGTTATGCCTGCCAATAGATAAGGTTTATTCATCATGGTTCTCCTGCACGTTAAACGTTGCCCGAGGCCTGGCGGTTCATCCGTGCTGAAATGGCTGAACCGGAATCTTTCGCGGCACGTTTAACACGGACACACGCTACGACCTGGTCTGCACAGCCGCCGGCTAGGCCGGTAATGCGCTCTAAAGCAGGTGCACGCAATGAAGACCGAACACTCGAAAGCGTTGGAAGTGATGAATCTCGGCAAAGGGTTTGGCGCGGAGGCAAACCGCGTGACCGTGCTCGATGGCCTTAATCTGGAGTTGAGCCATGGCGCGTTCGATGCGGTGATGGGACCGAGCGGATCAGGAAAGAGCACACTGCTTCACCTTCTGGCGGGGCTTATTACGGCGGACACTGGAGAGATCCGCGTCGGAGGCGTATCGATCACAGCGATGAACGACCATGAGGTGACGTGCTTCCGACGACGCCGCATCGGATTGATCTTTCAGGACTTCAACCTGATCCCGACGCTAACCGCCGAAGAGAACATCGCCCTGCCCTTGCTGCTGGACCGCAAGACCCCCGACGCGAAAGAGATCGACGCCCTGCTGGCTAGGCTGGGACTCGCCCATCGCCGATCTCATGTGCCCCTTAAACTGAGCGGCGGTGAGCGGCAACGCGTGGCGATCGCCCGCGCGCTCGTGACCAAGCCTGACATCGTCTTGGCGGATGAACCGACGGGCAACCTCGATTCTCCCGCAGGCCGCGCCTTCTGTGAATTGCTTGGCCGAATGAACGAGGTTGACGGTTGCACAATCCTGATGGTGAGCCATGATCCGGTTGTCGCCGCGTCGGCGAAGCGCGTCCACCTCCTGAAGGACGGCCGTTTTGTCGATTGCTTTGATACCCACCACGATGCGGCACTTGTATCGGGGCGTTATCTGGAAACGATGAAAAAATAGAACACGCCGCGCGTCTGCGTGTGAAACCTGAATCGCCCCGGGTCGATCCACTACGCCAAGGCCAAGAATCTTATGATCGTCAAATTGGTATTGAAAAGCCTGCAACACGACAAGATGCGGTTCGCCACGGCCACCCTCGGTGTCGCTGCAGCCACGGGGCTCGTGGTTTGGTCGCTTGGCTTGACCGTGACCTCGGTTAGACAAAGCCGGGAGAAGGTCCGGCGCATGACCGCCCCCTACTCCTGCTGGGTCTCGACCGATAGGGTCGGTGTAAAAGTGGACCGCAAGGCCTTGGGTGCCATGATGCGGCCTTCGCGCGAACAGACGATAGCGGGCATTCCGCCCGAAGTGGTCGCTTCTATCCAAGCGTTGCCAGACGTTGTTGAAACGCTACCGTGTAAGGTCATTCGCACCACGCTGGACTTCCGTCCAGACGGGCGGGTGATGCAGGGGCCGCCGCTGCTGGCCTCCCTGGTGCTGGCCTCACCTTCTGGTTGCCCCTACTCCGAGGCGAGCGTCATCGGCACATGGCCCGATCCCGCCAGCGAAGTCCCTTCGGTCGCCATCTGTACGTCTGTTTTCGCGCGGCGCAAGCTACCGCCGCCACCGCTCGGTTCACCGCTGGTGATGATCACGCCGCACGGAACGGTTAAAGCCAAGATTGCCGCGATCATCACGTTCCCAGAAACCGTCACCGGTTTCCCGACCGCGTTTGCCTCCCTCGGCGCGATGAAACAGGCCTCGGGCGGGACATTCGATCCTCAGCCGAACCTGCTGCTCTGTAAACTGCGCGGCCCCGCTGGCGTGAAAGCGGTGAGGCACCTCGTTGAAACGCATGCGTCTCAGAGTGGCGCTCTCGGCGAGGATATCTCCCGAAGGCGTCCGCAGGCTGAAGAGACGCAAAGCCTTCAAACCGTCCGTCCGTCCGTCCCGTCCGTCCCATCCGTTCTGACCGCAGTCGAGCGTCGCGAGATCGAGTCTCAGTATGCCAGCGATCAGTTACAGAATTTCAAGCGACAAGCCCCGCTGCTCCTGACCTTATCGATCCTGACCGCACTCTGCATGCTGGTCAATGCGCTGACAGTGGGTGTGGAGCAGAAACTCCGCGTTCTGGCGCTACTGCGCGCCGCAGGCATGACGGTCCGGCAGGTGGCTCATGCGGTTATGCTGGAGGGCTTGGTCATCGCCGCCAGCGGTTGGATCATGGGCGTGTTCGGCGGCTGGGCGATCTTGACCGTCTTCGTGAATCGCGCGATGGACGCGTTTCCTGAAGGTGTCGTGCTGGGGTGGTTGACTCCCGTATGTTCCGCCGCCGGCGTGACCGCGATTGCGGCGGCGAGCCTGTATTGGCCCTGCCGCCGCGCCATGCGTATCAGGCCATTGGACGTTCTGGTCGAGAATCAAGACTCCGGCTTGTCCTCGCACTGGGCAACCCGGCGGCCTCCTTTGCTGGGCTTCATGCTTCTTTTCCCGATGCTGGTCTTCGCGCTGCCTATGCCCATCTCGGCCATGACTCGTAGCGTGTTGCTGCTGACCGTCGGCATGCCGCTGCATTTTTTGGGCCTGTTTTTATTCCTGCCGCTCTTCGTGCGTTTCGTCGAACGCCTGTCCGGACCGGCCGTCAGTGCAGTATTGCGGCTTGATCCCTTACTGTTGCACCGTCGGATCAGCCGTCACTTCTCGCGCACGGCAGGCATGGTGATCACCCTGGCGATCGGGTTAGGCTCCTTTTCAGCGATCCACATTTGGGGAGCTTCAATGATGGCACCTTT
>Ga0209066_10005488_pt1 | contig 13347 bp, 16 predicted proteins | sample All_14_2_FD_187198 | JGI IMG/M metagenome (GOLD analysis project Ga0209066, IMG submission 187198) | Freshwater microbial communities in response to fracking from Pennsylvania, USA - Allegheny Zone_MetaG_DW_15 (SPAdes) (version 2) ...
CTCCTGCATGATGTGACTGGTGAACAAGACACACTTGCCTTCGTCACGCAGGCGCAAAATGAACTGACGCATGGCACGCGTGCTCATCACGTCCAATCCATTGGTCGGTTCATCAAGCAGAATGTTTTGCGGGTTATGCACGAGCGTCCGCGCAATGGCGACCTTCAATTTCTCACCTGTTGAAAACCCTTCTGTCTTGCGGTCTGCAATGGACTGCATATCGAGCATGGTAAGTAACGCATCGATCTGCGACTCCAACGCCGCCCCTTCCAGCCCATGCAACTTGCCATAATAGCGAATGTTCTCACGGCTCGTCAGGCGCGGATACAAACCACGTGCATCCGCCAGAACGCCGATCCGCTTCTGCACTTCGATCGGATTCTCGCGGACGTCGAACCCATCAATCTGTGCGCTTCCGTGTTCAGGCTTGAGCAAGGTGTACAACATGCGTAATGTTGTACTCTTCCCTGCCCCATTCGGACCCAACAAGCCAGTGATCTGTCCATCGGGCGCAGAGAAGGAAACGTTCTTTACTGCTTGAACATTTCCAAAAGATTTTGAAAGACCTTGTACATGAATCATGATGATTGCCTTTTGTTAAGTCCGTTTATGGTTGTGGACCACTAAAATCTACAAAGAATGGTGGCGGCTCCACTGCTTCGACACATGTGGTATCCAGGTCAGCGTTCGATGCAGTCTTGACGAAGTCGATAAAAATCTCAGAACCACATGCGGTTGATACATTTCCATGCCCCATGCCTTCAAATACCAAATGCAATTCGTTCGATAAACTTTCAGCAACTTTATCTGCATGAACAGGTGGTGTAATGGGGTCTGCTGAGCCGGAAAGAATTAAGACGGGCACATCAGATTGAACGGGTTCTCGAAATGTAGTTGAGACTTCACCTTTGCTCCATGAATTACAGACAGAGACAAAATCCACTGTTCGGTCACCGAAGGCGCTATCCTCGCTATTCTGTGCCGCTTCTTGCGCGTCGATCAATGGGGCATCTTCGGTACAAGCCACCGCATAGAACATACCATCATATAACCCTGCGTTCACCAAAAATGCCTGCGAGATCAACGGCACATAATTCTCCTCTGCATATGCTTGATGGATCGATAACGGCAAGGTGGCAACAAGCTCGGGTACATACAACGTGTTGAAAACCATATTGGTCACAAGGACGCGCGTCACTGTAACATCCAGTGGATGATTCGTGAGCGGATGCGAAATGGTAATTTCAACTGGTGATTCATCCAAACGAGTCAGAAGCGCATCGAACTCGGATCGCAATTTGGGGAACGTGGATGAACAAGCATCATCCGCTTCACACCGCGCGAAAAGCTGATTCAGCGCTGCCTGCCCATCCTCCGCTGCATCCATGAACATGACAAAGCCAGGGTCTACGACAGCATCGAGCGTTACGGTGCGGACATGTTCTGGGAACATGCGCATGTAGGTCAATGCAGCGCGAGTGCCGTATGAAGCACCGTAAATATTGATGCTCTCATACCCCAACGCAGCGCGGACTTCATCCAAGTCGGTCATGGCGATCTCTGTGTTGTAAAAACGCAGGTCTGCATCTAATGATTTGGGGCAGGCCTTTAGCTTTGCAAGCACTTCATCGTCACTCAAGGCTTCATCTTCGGGTGTAAGGCAGCGCAACGGATTCGACTTCCCGGTGCCGCGTTGATCGACCAGAACAATGTCGCGCTCTTGGTGCAGATCGAACATCAACGTAAGCATGACGGGGAAGGTTTCAATGGCAGATTGTCCCGGTCCGCCAGCGAGCAGGAAAACCGGGTCTGGTTCCGGGTCGCGAGAGATGGCAGGGATCACGGCAATATGCAAGTCGATCTGCCGTCCATCTGGATTCGCGCGATCTTCGGGTACCGTCAGCACCCCGCAGCGGGCATCGATCTGGTCACCACGCGGGGATGTGAGCGCACAATCTTCCAGCGGAATCGAAGGCTCGGTTTCAGCAGGCAGGCTCGAGGTCGAGCATGAAGCGAGAAAGGTCAAAAGAAGGAGGGAAAGGTATAGGAGTCGTCTATGTGAGGTCATGTTAATCATCTTTTATTTCGTCCCGATTGAGTTATAAATCATATCATGACAAAGATTCTGCTCCGCCCCACTATTGAAACTGATCTGTCCATTCTCTTCCAACAGCAGCTTAACCCGGATGCGATTGCCATGTCTGCTTATCCGTCGAAAGATCGCGGAGAGTTCATGAGGCATTGGGAAGGGATTTTGAAAAATAAAAATGTGATCACCCGCACCATTGTGTATAAGGAGAAAATTGCGGGGCATGTCCTTTGCTGGAAAGAGGGCAAATACGAACAGCGGATCGGCTATTGGATCGGCAAAGAATTTTGGAGAAGGGGAATTGCAAGTGCGGCTGTGAACGAGCTTTTGTCATTGGTTAAAATACGCCCGCTCTTCGCCGAAGTTGCAAACCACAATATTGGGTCTAGGCGAGTGTTGGAGAAAAATGGATTTGAATTATTCAGTGAAGGTGCAAAAATATCCATGTACAAGTTAGAGAAATGAAGTTGCTGTTCGCCTCAGGAGCGGATATGGTATTGCCTTCACATCCATTTTTTCTGCACCAAGGAAATGGACGAAACGAGTAAATCCGCGCGCCAGGGCTTCAGCAAAAGCTTCATTTTTAGCATGGGCTTTATCTTCAAGCCACAAACCCAACACAATGAACGTATTCGTCGTTCGATCCAATTTGCTGTCGAAACGGGCAACAAGACGGTCGCCCCATAGTACAGGCAACACATAATAGCCAAACTTGCGCTGGTGTTCAGGTTTGTACACTTCCCAAACATAATCAAAACCGAACAACTCTTTGGCTCGCCCACGCGCACTGACATGATCCAGCGGCGCGAGAAAAACGGCTTCTTCCGTTGTGGTTGTATCTACAGGGTTCCATGCTTTTGGAATACGTCCAGCGCTTAAGCCTGTAATAACCTTCTGATCTTCCGCCAACGCATATTGGATTGTTCTCCAGCCATCTACTTTTACTTCAATGATCTCGCCATCTGCGAGCATACTTTCAAGATGCTTCTTCGCCGCACGGTCTGGTTCGCCGCGTCCGTAGGAATCGCCGGTGCGTTGAATGCGTGTGATACCGCCAAAGCTGATCTCTTTCTTAACGAGAAAACGATCTGCTTCTTCTTGAGTCTTTTCGTAGATCAATTCCTTCGGCGAAACATTCTCCGTCAACGCATAGACCCGCTCAAACCGTTCGCGGTGATGCGTCATCACTTCTCCAGTGCGCCAGAGATAATACAAAGCCAATGCACTGTCTTTGCGTCCGCGATAGCTTTGAGTCTTTTTACGATCTGCTGCTTCAAAATCGCGATTCCCCACTGTTCCACGATCCTTCAAAATGGCGCGGACTTCAACAATTGCTTTTGCATGGTCCTTTGCCATTTGGCGCAAACGCGAGTCGCCGTATCCCCCATCCCGTTCCCGGTGCATGACCACCCGCCAATACGGCAATTCATCCATCGGACGCGCTGCCAACCAGCCGCCCCAATCGAAAAACTTGCGTTGTTTATATGCAACTTGTTCCCAAAGTTCCGGCGTATACCCAATGACACGGCTATATAAGGAAATATCCTGACTGCGAGCGATGATCTGCAATGGGTCCAATTGCAAATATTCCATCGCACGCATAGACTGCTCCGTGCCTTTGAGTCCGCGCCAACGCCGACCAGGCCATAATCCTTGCTTGCCGAGAATAAAACGTCGAGCTGTTTCAACATCAATGGTCAACATACAGATCAAACCTCATGCATAAAGGGATAAAAGTCAGTTGAGAGTATATAAAAATATATCAACTTGCTCTCTTCATTAAATATGTAGTTGGGCTTCCTTCAATAGGCGGCATGATATAGAGAAAGATCAGTTCCAAATCATCGATATTGGAAGGTTCCCATTCTGAAAAATCTGCGGAGATGGAAACAAGCCGCGAGCCCGGCTTCATTTGTGTCTTCAAATGCGAAGCTAATTTACTTGTCTCTTTTGAGGTAGCGTAGATAAAGACCACATCGGCATCTTTCAGATCTACCTTGAAATAATTCCCCCACTTCACACGGATCTTATCGCCATGTCCGCTGGCAAGAGCACGCAACTTAATGAACAAACATTGGACGGGTCCAACTTCCACACCAACGGCATTGGCGTTGAATTCGCTTGCTGCGATCAACAGCACGCGTCCATCTCCAGCGCCAAGATCGTAGACGGTCTCTCCGGGTTGGAGGTTGGCAAGCTGCAAGGCTTTGCGGATGCGGTTCATCCGCGTAGGGACAGAGGGGGGACCATAAAACGCAGGGACGATCATCCACAATGCGCTGAGGATGACGACCAGGAACAGGAGTGTGATAACCACCAAAGAAAGCATAAACTACAAAGCTTGTTTTACTTTCTCCACGTGGTGATTCGTTCTGGAATGCTTTGGTTTCCTAATTCCTCGCAAACCTTCTTAAAACGCGGATAAACTCCCTGCCACTTTAGGTCTGCAAGTGTTTCTTTTAAAGGAACATCCGTCCGCAAGGTAGATAACTCCCTAAACAGCAAGGCGTCTTTGTAATTCTTTTGAAGATTTTCAAGCAAGGTAGTAGCACGCCCCAAGCTAAGCGGAATTTTATTTGGGTCTTTGGGAATCGCTTCAATATGCTTGTACTTTGCCAAAACCGTCGCCGTGGATTTCTCACCCCAGCCTTGAATACCGGGATAACCATCAGCGGAGTCCCCTACCAAGGCGAGGAAGTCAGGAATCGATTCAGGTGAGACGCCAAACTTTTCGGTCACCCCCTTTTCATTTAACAGGATCTCGCGGCGCCTATCCCAACAGATGACTCGGTCTCCATCCACCATTTGAGTCAGGTCTTTATCGACGGAACAAATGACGATCTGCTCAACCTGTTTGGATTTCTTGAACTTCGCCACAGCCGTAGCAATCGCATCGTCCGCCTCGAACTTGGACATGGGCCAGGTCACTAACCCCAAGGCTTTTATCGCCGCCTCAGCCAACGGAAACTGATTCAGAATCACCGGGTCCACGCCTTCGCTGGATTTATAGCCTGCATACATCTTATTGCGAAACGACTCGATCACATGGTCGAACGCCACAGCGACATGAGTCACTTCCGGGTCGGAGAGAAGCAAGAGCATGCTACGGATCAACCCAAGAGTTGCGCCAACTTCCTGTCCGTTGAGCGCTTTCTTGGGCGGCGCGCCAAAGTGCGCACGGAAAAGTTCATACGTACCATCAACAAGGTGAATTTTCATTGGCTCATCTCGATCAACTTGCTAAGAGTGTTGAAATTACGGGTGGTTGCAGCAACCCCAAGTTTATTTTCCAAAAAATTATTGGAAAGCCTCATCCTGCCATACGTGCCAGGAACATACATATAAGCAGTATTTTTTGTAATAACAAGTTCCTCCGGTGAGAAATCATTTTCCAAGAGGTCCTTGACCCTTTGCGAAGATGGAGGCTTGGTAAATAAAGTAAAAAACACTCTGGAGAGATCATATCCCTTCTGAAACGGGTTCTCATCTATGATCTTTTTCAATTGCTTCCGCGTACGAGCGACAATCGGCAGGTTTGCCCCAATATGCTTTTTGATAAGCACATGGATGTTTCCTTCCACCTCGCTGGCGGAAAGCTCCGTATCTACCAGTGCATTTCCGCTCTGAATATATGTCCGCACATTCTCGAACCCAGCTTCAGAAAGCACATCACGAAGTTGCGCCATAGGCACTTTATTCTCGCCCTTGGGCATTACTCCACGCAAGAGAACAATAAATGTTTTCATTCGTTTACAGCGCCAACCTCCTACCTATTGTTTATAAATCCGATATCCCACAGGCTATACATATAGCCTGTGGGATGATCTTAGCTAATCAACATGCATCAAGCTGATTGGTAACGCTGATACACAACGCCGGTTGGCAATGCTGATGATTCCATCAGGTTGAAATTGACGCGCTTTCCGGCAGGGAACAAACGTTTGCCAACGCCAAGCACCAGCGGATAGACATGCAAAACAATTTCATCCACCAAGTCGTTATCGATCAAAGCCTGAACCAGAACACTGCTTCCATCCATGATGATGTTCTTGCCCGGCTGGCTTTTCAACTTACGGACTTCTTCGATCACATTTCCGCGGATGATGGTCGAGTCGCGCCACGCATCAGCAGACTTCAACGTGGATGAAACGACATACTTCTTGAAGCCATTGAACGGATCTTCGTCAGGGTTAGGCTCGAATGCTTCCCCGTGAGTTTGCCATGTCTTGCGCCCAAGCAGCAAAGTATCAGCATCTGCAAAAATCTGACCGAAGTGGGCGCCAATATCGTCGTGCCAGTAAGGAAGCGTCCAACCGCCGTGGGAAAAACCGCCGTCGGTATCCTCCGTGGGGCTGCCCGGTGCCTGAATGACACCATCTAAAGTAATGAACTCGTGCACAATTATCTTTCTCATAGTTTCTCCTTTTGGTCATTAAAGTTGAACCTATCTTACCGGTTCGAGGAGATCTCGTCTTGGAAAAAAACGACAACCTACGGTGTTCCGTGGCGGGACAATCGAAATCGGAGATGCTTTTTTACCCCGGTCCACTCGGTGACAAGAATGCTGTACATCACGCTATCTCGCACCGACCCATCACGTCGAATGGCATGATGACGCAAGATACCATCTTTTTTTGCGCCCAATCCCTCAATGGCTTTCTGTGAATTGAAATTGAAATTATCGGTGCGCAGTCCCACCACTTTGCAGCCCAAGGTATCGAAAGCATGAGCAAGCAACAATAACTTACAAACCGTGTTGACATGGCTCTTCTGCCAACTCTTGGCATACCATGTATAGCCGATCTCTACGCGATCAATGTTTGACATCACATCGTGGTAGCGAGTACTCCCGACGATCTTTCCCGTCGTCAATTCGCGGACCGCCCATGGCAACATATGCCCAGCTTTATAGCCCGCTAATGCGTTTTCGATATAGGTCTTTGTTTCATCCGGGCTGGGTACAGATGTAAACCAAAGATTCCAAAGTTCACCATCTGCCGCCGCCGCGGAAAGATCCGCTTCATGCTCAAGGGTAAGCGGCTCAAGTCGAATGCCATGACCTTCCAAGGTAATGGGCGCAAGTTTTATCATCGTAGATACCATCCAATAAGTGGAGTTAATTTCAAGTGAATTCTACACGGCTTTGCAGATCAGTCCTCAGATTTGATGATCTCTTTCGGTGTCTGACCATAATAGCGTCTCAACGAATTCGTGAGATGTGCCTGATCAAAATACCCAGCCTGATGCGTCGCATCAAGGATGGGAACTCCGCTTTGCAGCAATTCAACCGCCTTGCGCGCCCGTTCCACTTGCTGAATGGCTTTGTAGGTCAATCCGGTGACATGCAAAAAGCGGCGTTGAATGGAACGCAGAGAAAGGTCATAGGTCTTGCCGCGCAACACATCGGCTACAAGTTGGTCGTGCGAAACCAACTCCTTGCGCATCAATCTCCCTATAAACGTGTCCATGTTCTCAAAGGTTGGGAACTGCCATGTTTCCCCAAAAAGCTGAAATGTATTCTTACCCGTTGCAGATAAATGGACTTCTTCATCGACCAGTTTATATCCCGGTAAGTTCGGCATAAAGGTGCCATGTTTGAAAATGATCCCCAAAAATTCAGCATCTTCAGGGATGGGCGCAGGCGATGCCTCTGTCTCCGGTCCGCGCAGGCTCAGGGTGATCTTTTCGCGCTGTTTGGTCACGACCATTTCCCATTGGGTGGTGGCATTCGAAATGAACGAACCGCCTCCCACACTGCGTGCCTGATAAATGGCATCGACAAAAGGAAGGTCAGAAGGTCGCGTACCGAGGTCTACTATCATTACAAGGTTTTCCTACTACCCATACTTTACTTTTTCTGTTTCCCAGCCTTATTAAATTCCACCGCTGCACGGATAAGCTCCTTAAGCGCAACCTCATTGATCTTATCGTTCTCAGCAATATCGATGGCGCGTGTCGCTTTGGCTTCCAAACCTGCGTTGAATAGTTTTTTTGGGTCAGGCAACGATGCGCCTTTGAAAAAATTAAGTTTCACATGGTCTTTGAAGACGCCAGCAGCCACCACATTTCCATTGCATGCCCAAACAGGTACTCCCCACTTCCAATCTTCTGTCACTTCGGGAACTGTCTTCAAGATCAAAGCGCGGAATTGTGCCACCCACTTTCCACGCCAATCAGCAAGTTCCTTGATGTAATTATCAATATGTTGTGAAGGAGTTAGTTCAGCCATATTATTCCTCTTTCAATTTTTACTGCTTTGTGAAAACCAGGTGCATTGCATCGGGCGTGTTAACTTGCTCCGTAAGTTTATAACCCAGTTCCAGCAAATTGATGCCTGCATAAAGATGCTCACCCGACCCAAGCACCAATGGCGAGATCGGAATATGCATCTCATCAACGAGTCTTTCGCGAAGATATTGCCGAATCACATTGACTCCGCCGCCGATTCGAATGTCTTTTCCATTGGCGGCAACGCGGGCACGTTCTAAAGCGACGTGAATACCTTCAGTAACAAAATGAAAAATCGTTCCGCCATCCATGGTAATGCTGGGTCTGGGATGATGCGTTAAAACAAATACCGGACAGCGATATGGTGGATTATCCCCCCACCATCCTTTCCAACTATCATCCATCCATTCACCACGAATGGGTCCAAACATATTTCGTCCAAGAATCCAAGCGCCTATATTACTAAAACCGCGCTCTGTAAAATCATTATCAATACCTTTTGTCCCCGTGCCATCCCCATACAATTTTTGGAAAAATTCTGTTCTGGTCATCCAATTGTGCAGGTCTTCTCCGCCAACACCAAGAGGAGCCTCTGTGCTTTGATTCGGACCAGCGCCATAGCCATCAATCGAGATACTAAAACTGTGAATTCGAACTTTAGACATATTTTTATCTCTCCTGCAATTTAATTAGATCCTTGATCGCTTTCACAAAAGCAGTTTGTTTGGCTTTGATATCTTGCATGTTCGTAAAATACGTCATACGCCTATCTTTGTAATCACCTACCAGTAGATCACTTTTAACTTTCGCGATCATCGGGTTATGAAATACAAGATGGATTCGTTTCATATCGCGCAAATTAAACGTCACCAAATATTCACCCTTGTAATTGAACGACGGTGCATTCCATTTGACTTCTTCTGCGATGTCTTTGTTCACGCCCTTGATGATGGACCGAACCGCCTCTATCTCCGCCGTGAGCGGGTGATTCAGTTCCCGAAGGAACGCGTCCACCTTATCCGTGCGGCTGACGGGCGAGCCTTTCTTCCTCAGCTTCTCCCCTGCCTGTCCTTGTTTAAAGGACAGGCCTTCCGCTTTCAACGCTTCACGGAGAATCCCCAACGCCTTCGGACCCATCCCATGCAGTTGACCAATCTCCCCTTCAGTAACTTTGGTCAACTGCTTGAGATTTGTGTATCCCGCTGCCTCCAAGGCACGTGTGGCGGGAGAGCCGATCTTGGGAAAATTGGAAGTCGTCATAGATTCTCCTTATGCCAGCTCACCATCTGGCAATGCTTCGGTGGAATGGTTCATGTATCGTTCGGAAAGTAATCGGGAATATTTTGAATTCAGAGCAAAGATGGTAAGGATCAACCCGATGATTCCTGTCACCGTAAAAACCAAAGCAATACCGCGATCAGGTCCGGTACCGAACCAATTGCCAATAAGACTCACACCTGCGCCGGTCGTCATAAACGGGATGAAAAAGGTTTCAGCAATGGGACCAATCATAAACGTAGTCAGAGGCGAAGCGGATTGTTCCACACTGTGAGCGAATCCGAATACGCGTCCCTGTCTTTCTTGCGGAACCACCTTTTGAAGAATCGTCTGCTCGGCGGCTTCGATGAACGGCACAACACTGATGTAAATGAACATGCCCACCGTGAGCAAAATGATGGATGGCTGAATGGTAAAGACAGCGGAGATGATCCAAATGATAATATTTGCGGCAAACATCGCTATGAGAGGATTTTTGCCTAAGCCATATTTTGAGATGACCAAACCGCCCACGATAAAACCGCAACTGATCACGGCAAAGAGCAAACCCCACGTTTCCACCGAAACCATCGACAGACCATAAGCATCCATGAGCCCCATAAACGCGCCGCCTAAAAAGTTGTTAATGGTGGTGAAGAGGATCAATGCCAGTAAACCGGGAATCGCCACGACCACCGCATAGGTGCCGCGCAGATCCACTTTGGGTTGGTGCTCAATATGCACGATCTCTTTTTCTGGAACAGCCAGGAACCAAAGATGCAAGATCGAAAAGATCATCATGACGATCCCAAGGATCAAAACATAATACATGCCGCCCGCACCAACTAACAAACCGCTGATGGCGGAACAGATCAAGAAGGCAATGCCAAAAGCGGTGCCTACAAGCCCGTTGGCTTTGGCGCGGTCATCTTCAGGGATCAAAATGGTGACAAGGGTTGGAACTGCGATCGAACGGATATTACCAGCGATCACACCAATCAATAGAAGCACATTGAAAACCCAGAGCGTGACACTGGTTGGGTTCTTCCATGTTTCAGCAGGGAGAATAAGATACATGATAAACCCAGCAATATAAATGATCAACGAGATCACACCCGAAAGGATCATGACATTCTTTTTCTTGTTATGGTCCACAAGGCTTCCAAACCATATTCCCAAGCTGGCTGTAAGTACAAGATAGATGCCTGAAACGATCGAGGTGGCTGTAACAGATCTGGTTTCAAGATAAATGAAAAATATCATTGCAAACCAAACTGTCATATTGGTAACGTTCGCTAAAACTGTATTTCCTAAAATTTGATAAAAAGTTTTCACAGTATATCCTTATCTATTACTAAAACATCCCATTCTGATTGGGAGACGACTCAGGGATGGGTTGTCCTACATCCCACAATTCGATGATCTTTCCATTCTCAAAGCGGAAGATGTGAACAATGACCGCACCGCGTTGAGCGGGATTTTGTTGGACATGAGAATGGGTGACGACAAAGTTCCCTTCGCTGACCGTTCGCAAAATGGTGAGTACTTTGTCCGGGCTTTGCCGCGCATTCTCTTCCATGCCTGCTTGTAATGCTTCGGCTGAACCTTCAAAGAAGGGGTTGTGATGTCGGAAGCTTTCGCCAACATATTTGGTGTAGGCTTCGCTTACATGTCCACTTGAAGCAAGCTTAAGGAAGGATACTGCTGCAATTGTATTTGCATCAGTCATGATAAATTCCTCAGCCTTACTTGCCCTTTAAGACACGATAGCGAATATGGGTTGCATGCGGAGAGTCAAGTACCCTGTCTTTTTCGAGCTGACTATTATTTACGCCCAAATGTTCAAATAATCGTACACCATCACCGAGAAGGATCGGCACGTGGTTAATTTGTATTTCATCGACCAGACCGGCGCTAAGAAATTGTTGAGCAACATCAGCTCCCATTAAACGAACGTCTTTATCACCTGCAACGGCTTGAGCTTGCTTAAGTGCGCTTTCAATGCCATCAGTTACAAATGTAAAGGTTCCGCTTTTTTTTATTAAGGGTTCGCGCTTCTTGTGGGTGAGCACAAAAGACGGCGCAGGAAAAGGAACATCGCCCCAAAGATCTACACCGATTTCAAAGGTGCGGTTCCCCAATATCACCGCTCCCGTTCTCTCGAACATCTCGCGTTCCACATCAGCGTCTACTTTATCTTTGGGTGTGCTGAATATCCAGGTGTGAAGGTCCTCACCATTCACGCCCATGGGATATTCTTTACCCACGTTCGCACCGGCGATAAAACCGTCCAGCGACATCGACATATCTAAAAGAACTTTACTCATGTCGAATCCTATTTTGGGAGAATGTTTTGATTCAAGCGGAACAGGTTTGTCGGGTCATATTTCTTCTTGACCTTACCGAGTCGTTTCCATGTCTCACCCGGGTATGCCGCACGGACTTGTTTTTGGTCCACGTCATTGAGGAAGTTAACGTACGCGCCTTTGTCGCTTTGACGCAGTTTCTTTTCGTATTTAGCGACCCAGGCTTCGTGATGTTCTTTTTCTTCCGGGTTGCCATACAAGGCGGCAAGGTTCGCCATGATCTTGGACCCGCGATGGGCATATGCTGTCGCATCGGCAGGGACTCGTGAATAGGCTCCGCCAAGTATGCGCAGTTGAGTGACTGCCATCATCGCCGTGGAATTGGCTAAGGTGTCAAGTATGAATTGCGCAACAGAACTATCCACATGATCGAGGAACATGGTGGTGGATGCGCCCATGGGATGATAGCCGCCTTCTTCAGGAGGGAACATTTCGGGGTATGCCATCGGGCGGAGCATGTCTGCATATGGGGTGGCAATGGCTCGGAATTTGGAGATGACCTGCTCCCCTATTGCTGCGTCACCAGCGTAGAACATCATCGCCATTAAGATCATCTTGCCATGCACCTCTTCTGAAAGGAAAGGCATAGGGGGCGCAGGCATAATGTTCAGGATGGTGGACAGTTCATCGGGAGCAGAATCAGCTTCGGCTAAGAAAGAGGCGATAGCGTCCGCTGTGGCTGGCAGGACTAGCATCCCGCCGTAGCCTTGATCCAATTTATGAAGCTTGAACTTGAAGCGTGTCGCCACGCCGAAGTTGCCGCCTCCGCCACGAATTGCCCAGAAGAGATCGGCATGGGAATTTTCATCCACATGTAAGAGCTGCCCATCGGCTGTGACTACTTCTGCGGCGAGCAGGTTATCAATGGTGAGACCAAATTTACGAACGAGATACCCAACGCCGCCGCCAAGTGTGATGCCGCCAAGACCGACCGAACCCGTATCGCCAAAGCCGGTGACAAATCCATGCGCACCAACAGCGGCTGTGTATTCGCCAGCGGTCATTCCGGTTTCAACCCAGGCGGTTTGATTCTCGTGATTGATCTCCAATTTTTTCATCGCGGAAAGGTCGAGCACAATGCCGCCTTCGCTCGTGCTGTGACCCGCTCCGCTGTGACCGCCGCTTCGAATAGCAAGTTCGAAACCATGTTCACGCGCCAATGAAACCAGACGCAAAACATCGCCTGCATCTGCCACGCGGACAATAGCTGCGGGATGTTTATCAACGCCGCCATAAAAGGGAGTGCGCGCTTCTTCATAACGTGGGTCATCGGGTGCGATGACTTTGCCATTGAACAAGGCTCTCAATTCTGAAATAGAAGGGGGAAGTATTTTTTGTGTCGTCATGTTAAAGTCTCCAAATTCTCTAAAGGTCGAAATAAACTTTTTTTCAATACATCGTTATTGG
>Ga0209066_10005489_pt1 | contig 13346 bp, 11 predicted proteins | sample All_14_2_FD_187198 | JGI IMG/M metagenome (GOLD analysis project Ga0209066, IMG submission 187198) | Freshwater microbial communities in response to fracking from Pennsylvania, USA - Allegheny Zone_MetaG_DW_15 (SPAdes) (version 2) ...
GGTCGGGAGCCTTTCAGGTGATGTCCCCGACGATTGCGGGCAGCTATCTCCTGAAATTCAACGGTTTCCCCATCATTTTATCGGGATTTTTGTTGGGGCCGGCGGGCGGCTTCTGGTGCGGCGGATTGGCCGATATTGTGGCCTTCATGCTCAAGCCGGGAGGACCGTATATCCCGTTCTTTACCGTGACTTCCGCCTTAACAGGAATGCTCCCGGTGCTCCTCTACTTACGCCTGGCGCCCCGCCGCGAAGGGAAGCTCCTGTTGAACCCAGGCTCTCTGCTTCTCTCTATAGGTCTGGCACAGGTGGTGACAAAGGTTCTTCTGGTGACGGCTTTGCGTGCAGTCTTGTTCGGGCTCCCGGCGCAGGTACTGGCGCTTCGCGCATTGGTGGAACAAATGGTTCACGTTCCTCTTTATGCCTACGCGGTCTGGGTGGTTCTGCGGCGCGTCGTGCTTCGACGTCGGCCTGGGTCTCCCGCAAGCGCTCTACACTGGGCAGACGACGCAGGCCAAAAGCCAGCGCTTCTACCCGCTCCAGAGAGAGATCCCGCAGAGCGCCCGGGGTGGTCAAAATCAGAGGGCGGCTTGTAATCTCTCCCAGCTGGTTGCGCAAGCTGCCACGCAGCCAGGCGGTGGAAGCATCGCTCCAACCTTCGGGGTCGAGTCCGCCCCAGACAAATCCCGGCCAGCGCATGGCGCCACGCGCCAGATTGGGACCGGCCGCCACCGGCCAGCCCAGGCCCTGGCTGGGCACCTTGAGTTCTTCCCAATAAATGCGCCGGCCCTGGAACTGAACCACGCTCCAGGCAGGCTTGGCCACTTCGATGAGAGCCAGCAGCGAAGGCAGCAACTTTTGACGATAGACGACCAGATCCATGACTTCGTGGCTGGCCGCCGGCTCCTCGATGATCACACCCTGAACACCGGCCTCCACGGCCAGCTTGATAAAGGAGGACAGCGAGCGCGTCAGATTGTCGATGGCCTGAGCAAAAAAGCCCGTGCCGTCGTTGAGCGCCTCCTGGGTCACTTTGCGCCCGGCCAGTTTCTCCAGCTGCAAAAAGGCACTGGGTACCACCGCCACCACCGGCCGTTTGCCGAAATAGGCGCGGCAGGTGGCGCGAATGGCATCTTGTTGATTGCTCCAGCCGCCGTGGCGACCGTGCACCGGCTCCAGTTTGGCCAGATCGGCGGGCCGATCGAGCGAGACGTTGGCACCCACCGTATAGCCAAAACAAGGAGGCACGGCCACTACGTCCGGCTCGATGCGTTCGACAAAGGCCTGAATCGCGGAAGCCAATACCTCGCCGCCCAAAAGCTCCAGGTCGTAATGAGTGTAAAGGCAGAAGGGCGCCCGGTCGGCCGCCTCCCCCTGAAGGGTTTTCTCGACGCGCTCGATCGGTTTCAAATTATCCGGCTCCGTGGCACTTTTTGAATTTCTTGTTGCTGCCACAGGGGCAGGGCTCGTTGCGACCCAGCTTCATGTTCAGGTAGGGATTGGTGCAATCCAGCGACTGCTTATAGACCGGATTGTTGGGCTCTTTCATCATGGCGCGGCGGAAAGCGTGTCCGGCCGCCTGGGCATCCCCGTTCACCTTGTAGAGCCAGCCCAGCACGGCATAAGGATAACCCTGCTCTTTGTCCAGTTCCACGGCCTTCTGGGCCAGGTTCTGGGCTTCTTCCTTTTGGCCGCGCAGGTGGGCCACCATCGCGCTGTTCAAGAAAGTGACGCCCAGTTTGTGGCCGTCTTCGGCCACCAGGAAGCGACCGATTTCTTTGGCTTCAGGAGGCAGGGCGCAGACCAGCACGGCTTTGCCGACCGGATACTGGGCGAAGCAAGCGGCCGCCTTGTCCAAATATTCCTGAGCCGAGTCCAGCTTGTTATCGAGAATGTCGATGACGCCCAGATTCAGGTAAAGCAGACCGATGTTGTCGTCTTCCACCTTGCGGGCCTGGCAGTCTTCCACGCCTTTTTTGAGGTTCTGGCGGGCCGGCTCCAACTGTTCTTCCATCAACTGCAGGAAGCCCAGGTTGTTGAAAACCAGAAAGTGATTGCTGTCGCCCTGAGCCAGGTGGGCCTCATAATCGGTGATGGCGGCGGCCCGGCCTTTGTGGCGATAGATCAGCAGCGACAGGTTGGTGACGCAGGTGGCCACGCCTTCGGTGTCGCCCTGCTCGGAGAACATCTTGCGGGCGGTAGCAAAGTCGCTGGCCGCCTGGGTGGTGTGGCCCAGGTCGATGCGCACGCCGCCCAGGTTGCGATAACCGCGAGCTCTACCAGCAGCGTCTTCGAGCTTCTGGTAGAGCTTGTGGGCACGCTCGTAGAGAGCTTCGCCCTGACGGAACTCGCCGCGCTGATGGTGGGCACCGCCCAATTCCTCGATGTTGCGAGCCTGCGAACCCTGATCCCCGGCGCTCTCGGCCAGACGCAGACTGCGGCTCAGGAAGTTGATGGCTTCGGCGGGCTTTTCCAAACCGTTGAGGCAGACGCCCATTTGGTAGAGCATCTCTTCCTGTTCGCCCGGCGTGGCTTCACCGGACTCACCTCGGATGACTTGCAGCATCTCGAAGGCACCGCGGAAGTCTTTCTGGAGGATGTGGGCCTTGGAGGCTTGGAGTTTTTCGCCCAGAGGGGAGAGGGTGGCTTGCTCAGACATTGATCGCTGCTTTCCTATCTAATAATTCGGTTGGGTTTTGCCCAAAGCATGGCCATCTAAACCCAAGGGGAGACCCGCTCTGGCGAGAATCAATCAGGATGCTCAAGAAAACGCTTCTCTTCTGGTTGGCCCTGGCCGCGCTCGCTCTGGCCAAACCGGTGCAAAGCCCCCGTGGGCTGTGTTCCTTCGAAATCCCCGGCAATCTGACCCCTCACGGAGGCATGTCCTGGGGCGACTACCCGGGAGTGGTCATCGAAATGCGCGAGGAGTTCGCCGAAGGAAGTGACATGAAGCCCTTCACCTTGAGCGTGGCCCCGACCACCCCCAATGGCAAGAAGCAGGCCGAAGACACCGAGGTGGACGGTGCTCGCGGGCAACTCATCACGCGCATTGAGAACAACACCACCACCATTCTCCACTTGATCCTGCACCAGGGTAACTACAACTTCGGCTGGACCCTGAATGCCAACAACGTTCCCAAAGAGGAAGCCGCGGCCATCTTTGGACGCCTGAAGGATTCCATCAAATTCACCCCCGACCCGATGAGCGCCAGCGGCCCCAGCCATGAGGTGCGCGACCCTTCCGGCGCGCTCTCGCTGAAAATCCCCGGCAACTTTGGGGGCGGTGGGCACAAATTCAGCAACGGCCAGTTGATGATCATCCTGACGCCGCTGCGAGAGGCCAGGCCGGAGACCCAGCGCGATTGGGTCACCAACTACATTCCGCGCGGCTTTGTGTCCTACCAACGGCGCAACAACATCGAGATAGGCGGCAAGACCGGAGCCATGATCCTGGCGGAAAGCGAAGACCACCAGATGGAAACCCAGATGGTGCTGCTGATGCAAGGCAATTCGGCGGTAGTGGTCACCTTTGCCGGTCCTGCCAAACTACGCCAGCAAATCAGCTTGCTGCGCGAAACGGTGGTCAGTCAGGCTCAATGGACCAGTAACGCGAAAAAGGAAGAGTAAACCGGCGCCTTCGGGGGAAGAACATCCGAGTATCTTTTGCACTCAAGGAGTCCTCGATGTCCACGGCCGCCACTTCCCAGAAGCTTCCCAAGGAACTCACTTCCGATAAGCTAGTACAAGCCTACCGGCTGATGCTCACCTCGCGCCGCATCGACGACCGCGAAGTGCAAATGAAGCGCCAGAACAAAATCTTCTTCCAAATCAGCGGCGCCGGCCACGAAGCCGTGCTGGTGGCCGCCGGCTACCACCTCAAGGCTGGTTACGACTGGTTCTTCCCCTACTACCGCGACCGCGCCCTGTGCCTGTCGCTCGGAATGACTCCGCTGGAAATGCTGCTCTCGGCAGTGGGCGCGGCCGCCGACCCCAACTCGGGCGGTCGCCAGATGCCCTCCCACTGGGGTCACAAGGACCTCAATATTGTGTCGACCTCCAGCCCCACCGGCACCCAATTTCTGCAGGCGGTGGGCTGCGCCGAAGCCAGCCAGTTCAAAGGCATCAGTGACGACGTCACGCTGGTCACCAGCGGCGACGGCACCACCAGTCAGGGCGAATTTTTCGAAGCACTCAACTCGGCCTGCCTTTCCAAAGCTCCCGTTCTCTTCCTGATCGAAGACAACGGCTACGCCATCTCGGTGCCGGTGGAAGTGCAGACGGCCGGCGGTAGCATCAGCAAACTGGTGGGCAACTGGCCCAACCTCTTCCACCTCGAGTGCGACGGTTGCGATTTTGTCAAAAGCTACGAGACCCTGGGCAAGGCCATCGATCACGTGCGCAGCCGCAAAGGCCCGGCCCTGGTGCACGCCAAGGTAGTGCGTCCCTACTCGCACTCGCTCTCGGACGACGAAACCGCCTACAAGACCACGGCCGAGCGCGAAGACGAGGCCCAACGCGATCCCATCACCCGTATGGAACAGTTTCTATTGGGTCAGGGCGTGGCTCAGGAGCAACTCGACAAGATTCAAAAAGAGGTCGAGCAAGAAGTGAAAGAGGCGGCCACTCAGGCCGAGGCTTCTCCCCAGCCGGGTACCGACACGGTCTACCAGCATGTCTACTCCGACGAGGTGAAGCCGAACTTCAGCACTCAGCCTCAATTCCAGGGTGAACCCACCACCATGGTCGATCTGATCAACTCTTGCCTGCGCGACGAGATGGAACGCAACCAGACCATTCGCATCTTCGGCGAGGACGTAGCCGACGCCAGTCGCGCCGAGGTGCTGGAGACTTGCAAAGGCAAGGGCGGCGTGTTCAAAGTCACCCATGGCCTGCAGACACGCTTCGGGCAGAAGCGCGTCTTCAACAGTCCGCTGGCCGAAGCCAACATCATCGGCCGGGCCATCGGAATGGCCCTGCGCGGCCTCAAGCCTGTTCCCGAGATCCAGTTTTTCGACTACATCTGGCCGGCCTTCATGCAGTTGCGCAACGAACTGGCCACCATGCGCTGGCGCTCCAACGGCGCCTTCAAGGCTCCCCTGGTGGTGCGCGTGCCCATCGGAGGCTACCTGAAGGGCGGCGCGCCGTATCACTCCCAGTGCGGTGAGGTGCTCTTTACCCACACCCCCGGCATTCATGTGGTCTTTCCCAGCAACGCCGAGGATGCCGCCGGACTGCTGCGCACGGCCATTCGCTGCGACGATCCGGTGCTTTTCTTGGAGCATAAGCATCTTTATCGCCAGACCTACAACAAGGGCCGCTACCCGGGCACCGATTACTGTATCCCGTTTGGTAAGGCCAATGTGGTGCGCGAGGGCAAGCACCTGACCATCGTGACCTACGGGGCCTTAGTGCAACGCAGTCTGGTGGCGGCCAAAGAAGTAGCCGCCCAGAAGGGCATCGAGGTCGAGATCCTCGATCTGCGCACTCTCAACCCCTATGACTGGGAAGCCATCGCCGCTTCCGTCAAAAAGACCAGCAAGTGCATCGTGGCTCACGAAGACTGCCTGTCCTGGGGTTACGGCGCTGAAATCGCCGCGCGCATCAGCGACGAGCTCTTCGAATACCTGGACGGCCCGGTGCGCCGCATCGGCGCCACCGACACCTTCATCGCCTACGCTCCCAATGTGGAGGATGTGCAGCTGCCCCAGGTGGAGACCATCAGCAAAGCCATTCTGGACCTGGTCGCCTACTGAGAGGGAAAGTCGTCCTCGTGCATGGCCTGCAAAAACGTCTCACCGTAGCGGGCCAGCTTGGACTCACCCACGCCGCTGACCTGGCGCATTTGATCCAGGGTCGAGGGCTTGAGCTCGGCCATGGCATAGAGCGTCGAGTCGTGGAAGATGACGTAGGGTGGTACGCCCTGTTCTTTGGCCAGCCGCAGGCGAGTTTCGCGGAGTCGTTCAAAGAGAGGGCTGGATTGACGCACAGGCGATAGGGCTTTGGCCGAAGCCGCCTTGGCCTGCACGTCGCGACGCAACTGCAGGCTGTCTTTGCCCTTGAGCAGGGCGGCGCTGGTGGCCGTAAACTGCAGGCCGCCATGACCCTCCATGTTGACTTCCAGGTAGCCGTGAGCCACCAGTTGCCGGAAAACCGAGTGCCACTCTTTGTCGCTCAGATCCTTGCCCACCCCAAAGGTGGGCAGTTGGGCGTGGCCGTTGCCCTGCATGCGCGGCTCTAACTGGCCGCGCAGAAGCTGGGAAAGATAGCCCACGCCAAAGCGCTGGCCGGTGCGGTAAACGGCCGACAGGGCCTTCTGGGCCACCACCGTGGCGTCCCAGCTCTCGACCGGCTGCAAACAGGTATCGCAGTTGCCGCAAGGCTCACAGGCGTCTCCGAAATACTCCAAAAGCACCTGGCGCCGGCAGCGCACCGTCTCGCAAAGCCCCAGCAAAGAGCGCAACTTGAGCCGTTCCATCTGTTTGACGGCGGCCGGAGACTGCGACTGTTCCATCATCTGCAGCAAGGTGACGGAATCGTTCAAGCCATACAGCATATGGGTTTCGGCCGGCAGACCGTCACGGCCGGCTCGGCCCGTTTCTTGATAATAAGCCTCGATGGATTTCGGCATATCCAGATGCATTACAAAGCGCACGTCGGGCTTGTCCACGCCCATGCCAAAGGCGATGGTGGCCACCATCACCTGGCATTCGTTGATTTGGAACTTGCGCTGGTGCAACTGGCGCGTGGCCGTGTCCAGCCCGGCGTGATAGGGCAGCGCGCCAAAGCCCTGCTGGCTCAACCAGGCGGCCGTATCCTCCACCTTGCGGCGCGATAAGCAATAAACGATGCCGCTGGCGTCCTTGGGCTGGCTTTGCAAAAAGCGCAACGCCTGCTGCTTTTCTTGATGGCGCAGTTGGATGCTGTAGCGAATGTTGGGGCGGTCGAAACCGCCCAGGAAGGTGCGCCCGGAGCCCAACTGCAGGCGTTCCACAATGTCCCGCTGGGTCTGGGGGTCGGCCGTGGCCGTCAGGGCCAGCCGGGGCACCTGGGGGTGAATTTCAAACAGGCGCGGTAGCTGCAGATATTCGGGTCGAAAATCGTGACCCCACTGGGAGACGCAGTGGGCTTCGTCGACCGCGAACAGCCCCACCTGGGCGCACTCCAGGCGCTCGCGGAAACCGCTGCTCAAAGCCCTTTCGGGTGCCACGTAGAGAAGCCGCAGCTTGCCGTCCAGCCAGTCTCTTTCGATGCGTGCCTGCTCCTGCGAACTCAAGGTGGAGTTCAGGGCGGCGGCCTCCACCCCCAGTTGCTGCAGGGCCGTGACCTGATCGTGCATGAGCGCAATCAAAGGGGAAATGACAATGGTGCAGCCCGGTCTCACCAGCGCGGGAATCTGGTAACACAAGGACTTACCCGAGCCGGTGGGCATGACCACCAGGGCGTGTTGGCCGCCCAAGACATGCTCGATGACCTCTTCCTGAAGGCCGCGAAAACCCGAAAAACCAAAGGTTTCCCGTAAATAGGCGTGAGCCGTCTGCAACTGCATCAGCGGGCGAACACGCCCAGAGCATAGGGAACGGGACTGAAGCCGGGGTTGTCCACCTTGCCTTTGACACTGCACTGGGTGCTGGAACCGCCGTCCAAATTGAGCGCCCACTTCACCTTCAACTGGTCCTTGAGATAGCTCTGCAAGCGCGCAAAACTGAGACTCACGGCCGGCGAGCTGGCCAATAAGATCAGCCTTCCCTGTTCGTCGAAAGCGATGGCCGTGCGGCGGGTGAGGGTTTTCTCCAGGCCGGCCACGGGCTGGCCATCGGCCAACAACCGCGGTCCGCATTGAATCATGAAGCGCAGATCGGGAGCGTTGCGCAGCCCTTGGTACTCTTCTTCGGAAATCTGAAAGATGGGGCGCAGCGAAGGACGGTCGCCGTGCAGGCTGAGCACTCCACCGAAAGCCGGGCCGCTGGCCGCCTTGGACTGGACCCAGCCGCCGGCATAGAGCAGGCCCAGCGCTCGATCCTGGGGATCAAAGTAACCCCCGTTGTAGACCGCCAAAGCGCCACTCTGGTTCAGAAACTCCTGACTGCGTTGCTTGGGCAAGGCGCGGGCGTTGAGCACCCGCAGTTCCATGCGGCGAGGGTCGAGACGCACCAGATGAATCAACTGTTCGGGCTTCCCCTGGAGCCAGCCGGCACGATATTCCAGGCCTTTGGCCACCGCTTGCCAGGCAGGCTCGGCCACCCCGGCCGCGGGGAAAAGGACCCAAAGAGCCAGCGTGGAACCCACGGCCCTATGAAAATTCGCACTACGGGTCAATTGTTTGAACATCCCTGCCAGATCAAAGATATGAAGTTGGCAGGCTTTAGTCCTTCCGGCCTTCGCTACCTTTGTAGTATGTGCGGCGGTCAGTTTGTGCTCCGCCTCGACCGCGAAAAGTGGGAGAAAGCCTTCGGTGAAAATCCGTCCTTCCGCCTGACCAAGAGAATCCTCTCGGTGCTACAGGGCGAAGGGGCCGAGGAGATCGACGATGAGTCCCAGGCCGAGCAGGCCATGCAAGGCATGGAGGCTCCCGATCCCAATCGCTTCACCTGGACCCCCGAGGACGACGACGACGATGACGAGTGAACGGTAAGACTTTTCGCGACCCGGTCCACGGCGATATCAGCCTGCCGCAGGCCCTGGTCGACCTGTGCGACACGCCGGAAGTGCAGCGCATGCGCGGCATCAAGATGTTGGGCACCGCCAGTCTGGTCTACCCCGGGGCCACCCACACTCGCTTTGAACACAGTCTGGGAACCTGCCACCTGACCCAACGGCTACTCGCCAATCTGGGCATGGACCCTCAGGACCATCTGGCCGTTCTGGCCTCGGCTCTGCTCCACGATATCACCCACATTCCTTTCGGGCACACCTTGGAAGACGAACGGCGGGTCTTTCAGCGCCACGATACCCCCGAACGGCTGCGCCATTTTTTGCCTCGGGGTGGATTGGGACAAAAGCTTAAACAGCACAAACTGCTGGAGCCGGTGCTGGCCATACTGGGAGGTAAGCCGGAGCAGCCCTGGCATTCGGAGGTTTTTTCCGGAACGGTGTGCGCAGATCTGCTGGATTACTTGCGACGCGACGCCTACTATTGCGGTCTTCCGCAAAGCTATGACTTGCGTATCCTCAGCATGTTCCGCTTAGACGAGCAGGGCCGACTTTATCTGAATGCCCTCAAAAGTGGTCTGGTCCGTCAAGACGTGCTCTCTGAGGTGGTGAATCTGCTGCGCCTGCGCTACTTCCTCAGCGAGCGAGTCTATTTCCACCATACCAAAACGGCCAGCGGCGCCATGATCTCGCGGGCCGTCGAGGCCGCCCTGGAGCACGGCTGGCAGCTCCAGGACCTGGAGGTATGCGGCGATGAGGTCTTATTGCACCGTCTGCACAGTGAGCTGGGGACAGATCCCATCATCTCCTTGCTGATCGGCCAATTGCGCGCCCACCAGATCTACAAGCGGGCCTACGTCATCACGCGCCGGGTGGGCGAGGAACGCCGTCGCGAACTGGTGGACCACTACCACAGCGACGCCCAGCGACGCCGCCAGGCCGAGGCCGAGCTGAGTCGGCGCTGCAAGCTCAAGCCCGGCGAGCTCATCCTCTACTGCCCCGCCTTCGGAATGCAACTGAAGGAGGCCGATATGCGAGTGCGTTTGCGCGAGAATGAAACCTGTCCCTTGTCCAGCGTAGCCCTCCCCGAACTCAAGGTGTTGCGCGAGCGCCATCAAGACCTGTGGAAGTTTTACGCCTTTTTGGCTCCCCACTGCGCGGCCAAGTTGTCCAAAGTATCGGCTGCCTGCGAAGAATTTTTTCGCGAACCCAATCACCTGCCGGCGCTGCAAGGCGGCCAGCTCTATCTGGACCTGTAATGCGCTATCGCGATTTGCTTTCCGGCAAGTTCTACCGGCTGCCCTGCGGCACACTGGTGCGCGCCTATCGTCATCCCCAATGTGTGGAACTTCGCGAGCAAACCGAGGAAGGGGAACTGCTGGCCTGCCGCTGGCTGGCTCACCCTGAGGGTCGGGTGCGTAGCACACGCGGTCGCGGTCAAAGCTGCACGCTGGATCAACTGCAGCCCGTAGACGCCGCCACTGAGGCTCACCTGCGCACCCAATACGAAAATTCGCGCCAGCAACTGGAAGAGACGGTGATCGCCGCCGTCGCGCAAGAGCTCCCCGAACGTCCCTGGGGCCGAGCCGATTTGCTGGATATCCTGCGCCTCTTGCAAAGCCTCAACGAGCAAGCCATCGAACGCAAAGACGAGACCGCCGCAGACCTGCTGGAAAGCGCTCAGGAGGCCGGCTACGACCTTTGGGCCCTGCTGCTGCCTCCCAGATCGCCATGAAAATCCGGTAAATAAACGCCCACCTGGGTTCGCACCCACCAGCGACCGCTGGCTCGGCGCTCGGCCGCGGTGGTGTAGCGATAGTGAAAAATCAAGGCGCGCACGGTGCGCGGTCCCTTCCCTCCGCCAAAGGGGTTGGTGCGCAACAACCCGGTCAATCCAGGATCATTCTCCAGCAGTCCATTCATAAACTGAACGAACCAGGACTCGTAGCGCCAGGCCAGGCGCCGCTCGGGTGTGTCAGCTGAAACCATCGCCAGAGGCAGTCCCAAAGGCAGGAACCAGATCACCCAGTCCAGGCGCAGGTGATAGGGAGCGATTTGCGGTGGGCACCGGGCCGGATCACCCGGCTTGGCCCAAAATTCGTATTCACGCCAGTCTTCGGCCACCTGAGGAAAGAGCTCGGAACTGCCCTGCAGCACCACTTCATAACGCTCGCGCGAGACGCTGCCGAAGGCACCGTAGGCATTCACCAGCCGCCAATTGTTGAAACTGGCGTTCATCAACTGCGTCTTGCGCGTCAGATTAAGGAAGGGCTTGTGGCTGAGCTTCACCGTAAACAGCAACAAGGCCAGTTGCACCAACTCCCACCACAGCGGCCGGACCGCCCCCGCCGGACCCGGAAAGGCGCTGAAGGCCAGCACCACCGTAAGCCAGTTGAGCCAGGCGTAGTTGCCGCTCGCGATCAACCAGCCCTGGTGAGCGATGATGGCCAGCCCCGCCCAAGTGGCCAGCGGCTGCGGCAAAAACAGCCCAAAGGGAACCACCACCTGCACCAGGTGGCTGCCCAACACCCCCAGACGATGGAACCAGCGGGGCAGTCGATGGAAATACCAGCTCAAGCCGTTGGGCACCGGTTGGGTCTCGTAATGGTAGTAGAGGCAGGTCAGGTCGCGCCAACAGCGATCATGACGCAACTTGATCAGCCCCGCTCCCAGCTCGGTGCGCAACAGCATCCAGCGCAGCCCCAAAACCGCCGCCGGTCCCGGACGCATCCAGCCCGGCCCCAGAAAGGCCGTAAAAAACCCCGCTTCCACCAACATCGACTCCCAGCCAAAGCCGTAGAAGCGCTGGCCGACGTTCACCAGCGACAGGTAAAGGAAGGTCAGCAAGAGCCAACCCCCAGTGCACAAGAGCACCGGCCCCCGCTCCAACCAGCCGCTGGCGGCCAACAGAGAAAGCAGCAGACCCAGTCCGCAAACCTGGCGATAAAGTCGATCGGAATAGCGCCCATGGAAGAGACTGGGCGCCTGCGCGAAAGTCCGCCCCTCCAGCCAGCGCGAAATGGGGAGCAAACCGCGGTCGCTCAGCAACGGCCCGAACTGGTGCAGGGCGGCCGCAAATGCCAGCATGAAGACCGCCCCCAGCCCCTGCTGCAGCAACAAACTCAAGGGTGCCGGCGATGCCACCAGTTCATCAGGCGGGCGATCCAATTGGGCATGAGCGCATCCAGACCAAAGCCCATGCCGGTAGGCCAATGAGTGGTGTACTCCGGTATGTTTCGATCCAGGCAGTAGAGGATCGCTTCGGCCACGTGCTCGGGCGATTGGGTCAGCCCGCGCGGTTGATAGTTGGCCCGTTCAAAGAATGCGGTTCGAACCGAAATGGGCAAAACTTCGCTGACCCGGATGCCGTCCAGCGAAGCTTCCATGCGCAGGCTTTGGGTGAGGGCATGCAGTGCCGCCTTACTGGCCCCATAGGCTCCGATGCCGGCCAGGGAGCGACGGGCCGAAGCGCTGGTTAGATTCAGGATGTGGCCGCGGCGGCGAATCTTCATGGCCGCCACCGCCTGTTGACAAAGACTGACGGCGGCGAAGAAATTGACTTCCATGATACGCCGAAAAACGGCTGTTTCCGTGTCCACCACCGGGCCCTGGAAACCGATGCCCGCATTGTTGATGAGATAGTCAATCGGACCGTGGAGTTCTTCGAGTCTGGCCCAGAGGCCATCCACCTGGTCGCGGTGACTGAGATCGCAAAGCACGGGAACGGCTCGGGGTCCAATACTGGCGCAAGCTTGCTGCAACTCGACTTCATCGTAACTGAGGAGCAAAACCTGATGGCCGCGCAGAGCCATCCGCCGGGCTGTGGATAACCCGATGCCGCTGGAAGCTCCGGTAATCAGGGCATTTGCCACGGTCAACAACCCCTCTTGTGGAAAACCTGGGGAAAAGTTGTAAAACTTTTCTGAACCTTTGGACGCCGAACTTACAACGGGGGGTCCTCCGTACCCTGCTGGCATGAACGACATGTCCCAGTTTTTTTTGCGCGCCCGATCGGAATCGAAAACTGGCGTCCTTGTTCGTTCTCCACCAGCATGGTTCGGGTGTGTTCGTCCACAGATAGGACCACTACCGGTCCCTCGGGAGTCGTTACCGGGTCACCCGGCTGAGGGTGTTGGCGCTGTTCCAAAAAGCTCTCGTACTCGTAGCGTAGGCAACACAACAGCCGACCACAGACGCCGGTTATGGCCTCCGGCTGCAACTGCAGGCCCTGTTCTTCGGCCATGCGGACCGAGACCGCCGGAAACTCATGCAGCCAGGCGATGCAGCAACATTCCAATCCACAGCGTCCCAAAGCGCCATGTTGCTGGGCCCGACGCCGAGAGTTGAGCTGAAAAAGTTCGATTTTCTTGCGATACTGCTGGGCCAGGGCCTTGACCAACGGCCGAAAATCTACCCGCTCCTCGGCGCAAAAGTGCAGCACCAGCAGTTCGCCGTCGAGCACCTGGTATACGCTCTCCAATTGGAGCGCCAACCCGAGTTCCACCGTTTGGCGTCGGGCCCAGGCCAGCACTTCGGCCGCAAACAGCTTGCGCTGCTGGTGTTGGCGCAAATCTTCCGGCCGGGCCGCCTCACAGAGAGGGAAGGCCTTGTCGGCCAGCGGTTGGGTGGCTCGAATCCAGCCCAACTGGCGTCCCCGCGGGGTTTGAGCCACCACCGGCGCACCTGGCGCGTCCGCGTCC